>Ga0307514_10001299_pt1 | contig 32284 bp, 33 predicted proteins | sample 16_EM_MG_FD_203088 | JGI IMG/M metagenome (GOLD analysis project Ga0307514, IMG submission 203088) | Populus trichocarpa ectomycorrhiza microbial communities from riparian zone in the Pacific Northwest, United States - 16_EM | ecosystem: Host-associated > Plants > Roots > Unclassified | place... | reverse complement strand
CGGAAGGTTGGACTGGACTGGACCACAGACTGCCAGTCTTGGACTGGACGGGCTTGGTCTGGACCAGTCCACACACGCTTACAATTTCGACATTGTTTCATAGTCAAGTATCACTGAAAACATGACGCATCCTCACATTTGATAACCACTCACCTCTGAATACCCACTCTGGGCGAAATTATGACAGTTCTGTCTGTATATTCGGTACCATCAAGATATATTTCTCCCATTAAAAGACCCATACAGTAAGAGATATACCCTAACCCTGGACACAGCGCTGGACTGATCCACACCAGTCCAGTCCAGTCCAGTCCTGGTCCAACAGAATTGGGGATTGGTCCGATCCCGGTGCATAATTTACTCGGACTGCACTGGACTGGACTTGGACGGACCCGGTCCGGACTGGTCCATTGCTGGACTGGTGGAATCATTGCACCCAAGCGATTTCGTGTTGGCACGGGATTTGGCCCGATGGCTTTGGTGGTGTATGGGGGCTTGCAACCCCCATTGGTCTAAGGCGGCGGGCATCAGGCCGGTGACTTGTAGCCCCCATGCTGAGGAGGAGGCCTAGCTCCGGCATTGGTAGTCGGCTTCGGACACGGTTGTGATACTCGGCTTCGCCGAGTATGGTATTTTCTCTGTATATAAGTCTAGTGTTTTCCTTCTCTTGTATCGATAGACAATTGAGCTTCTTCAATCTTTCTCTTTTGCTCTCAACATTTCGTAGGTCACTGATAAGCAACTTCGCACTGCTAAATTGACGCTCTGGTTTATCTGACATTGCTGGAATACTCATCAGCTCAACACCCATTTGAGCAAGAAGTGTCTGGCGTGGATCATGCTCTGAGTGGGTGTATCTTCAACCTTTATATACACCTAATTCGCACCTACTCATGCTATAGCACTGTAGCTAGATACAAGTGTCACAGCACCCCTGGCATGGGTACATGTATATCTCTTACCGCGCGGTCTCAGGGCTATTTTCGATGTCATCTAAATTCATACTGTAACCGCCCGATGTCGGCCAGGGACGGTGGATGACTACCGGGTACGGCAAAGTCGCCGTCCCCGGCAAGTCCCCGGCCGTCAGGCCGTCATTGTGGAGTAAGAACGGGACGGACGGCCTTGGCGCCGTCCCGTCCGTCCTGGAGAAATCTCGGACCGCCCACCGTCCCCGGCCGTCCGAAGGGACGGTTGACATCACTGGCCACAGGTTACCGTACAAACCTTCTAGATGAAACTACATTGTCCAAGCGAGTGCGTGTGATGTTCTGACCTTTGCGTCTAGCGATAGAGGGTTGGAAAATTTCATCTACCCTGCGAGAATTGGGCAATACTGATCTCCATGAGACCTTACTGTTTCCTCGAGGCTCTTGCACAAACATGGCTAAAATGAGAGATCTTGTTCTAGTCCATTCACGGAGGCTGTCCCTCCGCGGAGAGACCGGTCCATTCACGGAGTCCCACCCTCCGTGTCTCGACTGGTTCAGTCGCAGAGTGTACCCCTGTACCCCACCTCCGTGAGTGGACTGGTCCATTCACGGAATGTACACACTTGGCGAATGCTCTGCACACATATATGCGCACCCAGGTGGCCATATCCAGGTGAATTTAATCAGGGCAGCTAATCATCAAGGCCGTCTGCAGTGTTCTCAACCGTCCCGTCTGACGGCCGGGGACGGCATGCCGTCCGAAATCTTGCCAGGACGGACGGGACGCCTCCACAACCGTCCGTCCCGTCCTAGCATAAGAATGACGGAAGGACGGCCGATGTCTGCAGGGGACGGTACTTTGACCGTCCCCGGCCGTCATCCACAGTCCCCGGCCGTCATCGGGCGGTTACCGTTTATACTTAGATTAAACCTAACTGAGTACTAAGAGTGCGTGATAAAAGATATAAATAGATGTATCTATACAGAGTTCGTATAAAATTGTACGAATGGAGCAGATGCTAAATGATCTTGCTTCAAGGTCAGAACAAATCTAATGAGTTTTATAAAATGATTATGTATATTGAGAAATATCCATGGATACCAATAGATGACAACCGGGGACGGCCCCGCTCCGTCCCCGACCGTCCTATCCGTCCGTCGCCGTCCCGCCTCAAAATGACGGCGCCGTTTCCGTCCTACCCTCGGACGGACGGCGGGTGGCCGTCCCGTCCCGTCTTGAGTAATTTCGGACGGACGGGACGGTTGAGAACACTGGCCGTCTGTCCCATCCTTACTCCACAATGACGGCATAACGGCCAGGAACTTTGCTGGGGATGGTGAAGTCATGGTCATCCACCGTCCGCGGCCGACAACAGGCGGTTACAGTATAAATTAAGATGAAAACGAAAATAGCCCTGAGAGCGCGTGGTAAGAGATATAAATGGACCCGAGGTGCCGTGCCACATGTATCTAACTACAGTGCTATAGCATGAGTAGGTGCGAATGATGTGAATATAAAGATTGAAGGTACACCTGCTCATCCAGACTCTTCTTTATAAACACTTCATTCTTTTATATGAAATCAATTGCTATGTAATTTGGGCAGGATCCATGGATATCCATGTATGTCCATAGATGACAGCCAGGGGACAGCACTGATGCCTCCCGGGCCATCTTTGCTCTCCGTCCCCATCCACAATCAAAAAGTTGGCACCGTTTCCGTCCTGCTCAAGGACATACGGGTGGAAGCCGTCCATCCCCATTCTTGGTGATCCCGGATGGACGCGACGGTTGGTTTCACTGGGTAGGGTCGGGACTAAATTGAACTAAAACAGTGGTGCGGGTGGGTGGATTGGTGCTGAAGCTGCTGCTTGCCTGCCCACTGCCACTCCGCTCCCTCCCTATATGCTCCGTTCCTTCGCTCCAGACTTCCTCTGCTCGGGTGCGAGCTCCCGGCCTGGCCTTGGCTCACACTCCAGTTCTGGCCCACGCTCTGACTGAAAACGACGAAAGTGATTTGACCAAACTCGACATTTAGGAAGAAGAGGGTCTTAAGGAAGAAGAGGATGTGGAGGTGGGGAAGAGGATGAGGGACGATGTGGAGGAAGCAAGAAGAGATGGTTTCAAGTCAGAGGGACACATCTAATTGTCGGGATCATGATGATCGATAGTGTACAGAGTAATTCTTAATTTTGGTTGAGTGTAATTAGCACTGTGTATGTATCCTCCGCGAATGAACCAGTCCACTCACGGAGGTGGGGTACAGGGGTACACTCCGCGAATGAACCAGTCCAGTCACTGAGGGTGGGACTCCGTGAATGGACCGGTCTCTCCGCGGAGGGACACCCTCCGTGACTGGACTAGAACAAATCTCAACTTTCTAATCTCTGTCCGAAGCGATGCACCCGCTTCCCTGAATACGGTAGTACAAGCAGAGTGGTTTCGATACGCAGCTGTCACATTCTCAACATTTACTGCGGTACCTCGCGATACTTTCGTGATATGTTGCATAGCGGTTGTGAGAGTGATGCTGGCTGGGATTTCGATAACTCCATTCTGTAGCAGCCCCAAATTCTGGAATCCCCAATCTTGTTCAGCACCGACAAAGCTTTTCAACATTCGCAGCTGGTAGCGCAGCTAGAGCGATAGCTTTCATCGATTGCATCATTCCTATATTGTTCATACAGATTTTGTCAAGCTTCAGTCATCTTCTCCCTCGGTTTACATTCTTGTGCCTTAAATTCAACTGCATATTCCTTATTTCAATTCAGATTCTTGCGGGATTGGATATGCGACAATTACATATTGACTTCCATCTTCATTTTTGTATCCACTTCTGGCACCAAGGTAGCAGCGTGGCTGGAGTAACTTACATTCATAATCATCACACACCACCTCCAGCCTGAGAAGATTTTCAAAGTTGCCATCGTCGGGAATCGTTGTTCCCTGCGCATGTAATGCATACAATGCTATAGCGAATGCATTAGGATCGTAAGCCTTGTCAATGAAAAGTCCGTACCGCTGTACAGTGTTGGAAATGGTAGCGGGCGGTGTGAGAAAGTCCAAAAGCGATATCGTTCTCTCTACTCTAGCGGTCTCTCTATATACAGAATGACAAGGCCACATTGGCCGCTCCGCCATCGGGCGGACTCGGCCCCGGGGTTGAGCGGATTTCCAATACTCCCACTCCGTGAATACCCCGCCCATACAAAAGTCAAAGATAGAGAGTAAAAGTAGGAGAACAAAAGAAAGTAAGAAAGAAAGACTAAGTACAAAAGTAAGACCAAGTGCAAGTCAAAAAGAGACAGACTCGGCATCAAGCTTGATAATTCCAAAAAAAAAAAAAAAAAAAAAAAAAAACTGACAGCCCCGGGTCCGTGCAGTGACACGTGCAACCCTAACCCTGCTCAACGTCACTTCAGTGACAACCGCCCGCGGTCAACAGCCATCAACGAGTAAAATCAACCACAACTCAACGAACAAGATAAAGATACACAATTGCAGCCAAAACTAATATATACCCATACTGGCACGGTGCTGCACAAATTTCTCCCTAGGCAGAGCCTTTGTAAGACAGTCTGAGACCATAACTCCAGTTGTAGTGTACTCGAGTGATACTTCTCCTCCTTCTACCTTTTCCGTAACAGAGTGATGCTGAATATCGATATGCTTGGTGCGAGCATGGTACTCGGGATTGTGCGCAAGTGCGATGCATCCTTAGTTGTCTTCACAGATGATGATGGAAGGGAGCTTCTTGTACTGGCGATCCAGAATCTCACTGAGGAGGAAGCGAAGCCAAATTGCTTCCTTAGTAGCCTGAGTGAGTGCCATATACTCAGCTTCGGTGGAGGACAAGGCCACAGTGGCCTGTTTCTTGCTAGACCAGGAGACTGGCGATTGACCAGCCCGAAAGATGTAAGCACCAGTGCAATGACGCGAATCTAGACAACCAGCCCAGTCACTGTCACTGTAGCCAGTGATCTCTGTATCCCATAGGATCTTTGGAGAGTGTGGCTGGGTCGACGTTGAGGAGCTGGCCTTGGGAATGACTTCGAAAGCAGAACACCTCATTAGGTGCAGTTGCAGGTGTGCAGATCCTCGAATATACCTGAGGATGTGATGGAGGGCTGCAAGATAATCGACGCTGGGAGCGCTGGAAAACTGAGAGACCGCTCCCACTGCATATGATAGGTCTGGCCTGGTAGCCAGCATCAGGTACATGATCGAACCAACGATGCTTCGATAGAGAGTGGCATCATGTTGGGAGAGAAGAGCTCCAGATGCCTTTCTGAGCGTCGTACCTGGACTGAGAGGAGAGTTGCAAGTATGGCTGGAGGAGAACTGAAACCGTCAAAGGATCTCGTCAGCATACCTCTCCTGTGCGAGATGAATTCCAATTTTATCTCGAGTAACTGCAATTCCTAGAAAGTAGGAGAGAAGACCAAGATCTGACATCTCAAAACGAATATTCAACTTCTTCTTCATTGACTGGACACTTTCCAAATCACCAATCAACACAAGGTCAACCACATAGACCATAAGGAAGAGAGTTCGAGAGGCATTTTAGTATACACAGCAATCTGCTTCCCCTCGCTGCAGACCATGCAGTGTAAAGAATCCATGCAATGCCTCGTGGAGAACACGAGATGACTGTTTCAAGCCATACAAAGTCTTGTGAAGTTGGAGGACCACTTCCTCCTGGGGCCCCTTCGAAATGCCTGGAGGCTGCTCCATGTATAAGGACCGCTCATCGCCGCTCAGATCCTGCCCAAGGAATGCGGTCTTAATATCTATCTGGTGGATTTCAAAGTCTTTTGATACTGCAAGAACAAGTTTTTCTTTATTGTTTTAATCATACTGTATTCACTCTAATTAGAGTATGACAGGACCCTAATAACCCCCTCCGCCTCCGGGCAAGCCTGCTAGATGGCGGAGCTCCCCCCCCGCTACCCTTCTTCCCCGTTGACAACTGAAAGGTAAAATGAGAGACAGACAAAAGGAAAGAAAGAAAGAAAGAACAAAAGGTCTACCCCGTTACCGCCCTCGCCGCTCCCGAGCCCTGAGCCCGCTCCCTACAGCTACTTCACTCTGCATGGAAACTTCCCGACTTCAGTGGCCGCCAGGAAGTCCATCACCGCTTGGTCGCACTCTTCTATAGAAAACAGCTCAGAGATCTGCACATGGCGGCATCTGCCCGCTTTCCAGCCCTTCGCCTTCCACACGGGCTTCCACAGTTCTTTCCGGTGATCTTTCCACCGGGTGCGGTGGCGGAAGAGGTGCTCCCACGCCTGGGACACTGTCCCTATACACGACCAGCACTTGTCGTCATCTCGGTGGCCGAATTGTTTCAGGTAAACATCAGTTGCCGCGTGCCTGGACTTCAGTCAGTCGAAGCTAGCGCCCAGCGACTTTACGCTTGTTATCGGGATAGGTCTCTTTGTGCCAGCCTTGCCCTTGAGTCTGTAGCTGAAGTGCTTGCTGCACCTGTCGGTCTCCCACTTCGCCTTGGCTGCTGAACTTCCTTGGGAGATACATCTAGCCATATCTGAGCCCGAGGTGTACGGCCACTGTATCACAGTGCTTCCGCTCGCGTCGCGGGCTAAATTCGCCTGAGGGTCTGCCTCTTCATTTGCGGGAATGCCGGAGTGTCCCGGTACCGAGTGGATCTCGGTTGCGATGCGGTGGGCGAGGAGATTCTGCGCTCATCTGTCGATCCGCCTCGCCAGTCGCTGCCTTGGGCCCAGCTCCAGGTGTGCCGCCCGTTGGATTGCGGCCTGTGAGTCGCTGAAGACCGTCACCATCTTCACTCCATGCTCCTGCAATTTCCCTCTCTTCTTGATCGCCACGTCAAGCGTGAGTCCGACTGCCCACAGTTCGGCGTCAAAGACCTCCATATGTCCAGTGCCCAGAAGGCTACGGAGAGACCTCCATTGATTTCCGTGTTTGCACTCTGCTGCGGCTCACACTCGGCCTTCTTTGGAGCGCGATCCATCTGTCCACCACATCCAGACCCCTGCTCCGACTTTGGCATCATTCTCTCTTGCCCATCGTTGCGCGGCGCACTTCGCTGCGGTGGTGTCATCGAGTATGGTGGTCCTGACAACTGATTCCTCGGCCAGGGGCGGCCAATCTGTGCCTTCGGTTATCCGGCCATGCTCATGCTCCGACCTGATTACTTTGCATATCGGTGCACCGGAGGACGGGTTGTGGTGTATCTCTTGCAGCTTGCTATTGCACGCATTTGCTAGTCTTGCTGTGAATCGCTGTTGCCTGGAGTCTGAGATCACCTGCCCCGGTGTGAGCCCTGACTGTCTCATTAGAGCGCCCTGCGCGGTCGTCGTCAGTACGCCCAGGATGGACCTGGTTTGACTATTTAGGAGGAGTTGGAGGTCGTCTGGCCTGCCTACTTCTCTGGGTCCCACCAGAGCTCGCTCCTATATAGTGCGACCGCTTGGACTCACGCCACGTGGACAGCCCTTACACTGTCCGGAACAACGCCATATGTCTTGGTAACGGTTCGGAGTCTAGCGTCTGCTGCTGTGGCATTCCTCATGCATCGGTTGTGCTCCTCCTTAAACGTTATGTGTGCGTCCATCCAGACGCCTAGCCAGCGTGTCGCCTGTCTGTTGAACCGTATGGTCCCGATCCTGACCTGTATCTTTGCTGTCTGATTCGGCCGGAGGTCTTTCCTGTGGCCCCGTCTGCGTGTCAACAGCGCGGCCTCCATCTTTGCGGGGTCGAACTGTAGCCCTCGTCTACTCGTCCATCGTATAAGGTCTCCGTCCATTTGTCTGTCCTTGATTAAGTTGACTAGTCTTCCTTTCGCCACGCTTGGGAAGGCTGCTTTAATGTCCATGATAAGCACGCCTGTTATGTGGCCACTCTTCCAGGATGCATGGGCTCTGTCAACCATGATGGCCGCAGCATCGATGGCTGAGCGTCCTTTTCTGCTTCCGAATTGTCCATCGCTCAGGAGTCCTCTTTTCTCGGCTCCCTCTGACAGCAGCTCAGCGACTACTTTTTCGACCACTTTTCCCATGCAGCTCACCAGCGATATGGAGTGATAGGCCTTCAGCTGCGTGTTGTCGTCTTTGCCAGGCTTGCGAATCACAACTTCGCTAGGCCGCTTCCGTACCGCTGGATGACTCCCAGTGCAAATGGCTGCCTTTTCAGCCTCACGATCCTCTCTTTGTCCAACTTCCAAAGCAGCTTCATTGCGCCGAACGACAGCTTGTCTGGCCCCGGTGCTTTTTTGACCGATTAAGACAACTGGGCTCGTTCAACTGCTTGCTCTGTGATGCGGATGTGTGGGCTGCCTGCGGGAGGTAGCTCGTAGTACTGGTCGTCGTCATTCGGAGGAAAAGACTCGCCCCTTATCATCTCCTCCTTTCCTTGTGATGTGTTTGCTTGCTTGCCTTCTCAGTCTGTTAGGACTTCCAGGGTCATGCCCGCCCGAGGGTTCGCGTATCGTGCTGCCTTCCATACCTCGGCCCCCCTCAGGTTCTGCAGGTATTCGCTCCACATTGTTCTTTTTGATTGTCGGATCAACGTCTGGAGTTCAGCCTTAGCACTGGCGGCCTCTTCCGAGTGCTGTCCCCTCTTTTTTTCCCTTCCGACCGCCTGCCTTCTTTTCTTGATGTCGGTGTTCCACCACCTCTTTGATCTGGCGCAGATACTGATTTTCTTTGCAGTGGCGTCGAAAACGCTGCACGTTGCGTCCTGACAGCATGCGGCCTCTTGCTCCACCTCGCCTGCCGTGCACTCTGCATCCAGGTGAGCTCTCTCTTTCGCTAGTTGTGTCCATAGGTTCTCAGCCACCTCCGAGTCATCCTCGGTGATTGCAGCTGAATTCCACCTTACTGCCCTTTTCGTGGTCCCCCTGCTCCTATCGGTCTGCTTCCACCGCCCATGCTATAAACTCTTGGTCAGATCCCGTGGCGTCGTCATCGGCAAGTATAGACCACTTTGTTGTTGGTCGATTTGGCAGCGTCAGGTCGATGACCGACTCGCCCTCATGAACTTCTCTTGTCCCATGGTGGGTGGCTCTCCCATCGTTTCCAATCTCCAGTCCATTTTCGTCAATCACATCTTCCCAGAACATTGCATTCCGTTGCACTTGGCGTTTTGGGTCCCATCGTGTACTATGGGCGTTGAAGTCTGCAGCGTGGACTGTGCCACCCTGCCGAATGACTCTCTGCCAGTCGAACTTCCGCGCCGGTCTCTCTCCAGATTGCGTGTCTGTTTGATAGTAAACATTGACGATCCTTGTTATCGTCTCCCCTGTTCCCCTGATGTCCTTAGCAATGATATCGTCGTTAGCACATCTTGTCAAATCCATCCGCTCATCAACCACCAGGCCGCTCCCTCTCCGTATCGCCGTCCAAACTGTGATTCTTTTTCTTATTTCCTATGCCGAATGGCTGATCCCAATACTCCTTTTTTCTCTCGGTGGGCCTTGCAAGCACACTACGTCTCCCCTGCGTTCGCCTCCCGTCTCCAGCGCCGCAATGGTCCACAAGTACGACATTGCCCAATTGTGCTGGATCATTCCAATGATTGGTAGCGAGGGCGCCCGCTTCTGTCTCAGTCGCAGTCGTAGTCGCGATCCTGGCCTCACTCATCATGACGTCTCTCGCCTCCCGCATTGACTCCTCTTGATCCCCGTCAGCCTTCTCCTCCCTTCCGCCGTCTGCTGCCCCTCCTCCCCTGGGTCTGTGAACAAGCGCCACTCTATTCGTCCCCATAGCCATGTGCGTAGCTTCGTTTGTGGGAATCCATTCTCCTGTTCCCGTCTTTCTGCTCTGCTGCTCTGCTCTGAAGGCTTCGCTCTTTTGTGTGCACCTGCTACTGAACGCAATATGATTTCTTCTGCAATTGGGGCACTTCTCCAGCGTGTCGCCGCAGAGTGATCTCTGCATCGCTGCACACCCTACTACATTGCACTTGTGGTTGCTTGTCCGGTGATTGCCTGAGCAGTAGCCACACTTGGGCTTGTTGCCACACTTGTTCTCTATGTGGCCCCATCCACAGCAGGGCTGACAACGACTGTCAGGGCCTGCATTCGTGAAGGCCTCGACTCGGTACCATACTCCCGCCGCCTTGATGCCTTTCTTAATTAAGCACTGTGCCACCTTGTGTCCCTTTACGACGAAGACTACCGATGACGCGGCGATTTCTCCGTTATGCCTACTGTCTCTGATGGTTCGAGGGTTCGCCAGCCATCATACCAGGGCGGGGATCCCTATGCCCTCGTTCTCCACTTCAAATTCCTTTCGCATCTTCTACAGGGCTTCTGTGCCTTTTCCCATGTACCGCACGAGGGGTACTGCATGGATCTTTGGCCGTTCCCAGGTCTCGTTTTCTTCGACATCCTTGACTCCTCTGTCGACAGTCCTCGCTGCAGTGATGATGAAGTCGCGGTACCGCATAGCCATCTCCGCAGTCGCATTCTGGTGCCTGATTGCCGGCATCGCACCCTTCGCATTCCTCCTTGCATTCATTATCCCAATGTGGGCTGGGGCCTGCTGGTGGAAGAGCGCTCTGTTGATCGGTGACGCAATTTCCTGGTTCATCATATCGGGGAGTGGCACACTCTCGTCTCTCCTTTGGATGAGGCGCCTGTCTGTCATGCTCGAGCCTGTCATCAGAGTCGGGGCTGGGCTGGCCGGCTGCTTTTGGTGTCGTGATGGGACCTTCTCCCATCCTCTGGTCGGTATTGGCGCTGCCGACATTGCCCCTTTATGCGCCGATGTGGTTCTCCCCGTCGGTGTCGCTGCTGGTCTCGGTACTGGTGCTGGTTTCAGCTTTGGGGTTGGGTCCGCTTTTGGTTTTGGCATTGGCACTGATTTGAGCTGCCTTCCAGGCTGCAGCAGTTGGCGCTCCTCCGGCTCCTCTGGTCCGCCTGTCTGGGTCAGGCCTGCCAGTATCAAGGCCTCTAGGCCAACGCCCTTGGTGTCCGCTTTCCTCTCCTCTTTCTGATTCCGTTCTGTAGCAGCCACTACTCTTGCAATCATATCTGTGATGCCCTCGCCCCACAGTAGGTCATCCTGGTGGTACTTGTCTCGCGTTTTCTCTTTTTCATTCAAACACGATTTTATCCCTCACCATTGGGCGTCCTGCAACGCTGTGTGCGTCTCAAGCATGTTTGCCAGCTTTGCAACGGTTCGGTGTAGCTGTGCTAGTACGCAGGCTTCCTGCTGAGCCGCGCCCTCCATGCGGCTCCTCCAGTTCCCGCGGGCCCAGGCGGCCACCGGGACCTCACTTCTCCTTCTCCGCATTCCGTTCCTTTTTCTGTCCATCGGCTCAAGTGTGTCTTCGCCTGCAGTCTCCACGTCAATGGGTGTCACCGCCGTCAAGATATCCATCGCCAGGTCCATAGGCGCGTCACTCACCCCGTCCGCCACTCCTGCCGTGTGCAGGCTGCTCCTCTCGCTCCCTCTGACTTCGCTCATCACTTCAGTGAAGCACGCCCCTTGGAGGGTAGTTCTCGTCGTCGCTTGCTCGTTTTTCGACGCGTTGGGTCACTCGTGTTTTTGCCAAGACTTCGTGTGAAAATCACTCAGTTGGGTGGATCCTCGTGCGCGCCCTCATCCTGCGGTCTCGCAGGTGCTGGGACGCTCGCACCGGGGTCAATTTGATGTCCGAATCGATTGCCGCTTTCTGTTTTTTAATCGCAATCATTTTGTCGACTTATCGCGCTGTTTCTGTTTCCTACGTGCATACGATTACCTGGAAGAACAAGTAGAAGGCAGAGTGTCTGAAACTTGACTACTGGGGACAATGTTTCCAGATAATCTATGCCATATGACTGTGTATATCCCTTTGCTACAAGTCATGCCATGTACCGCAGGACCTCTCCTTTCGGTCCATACTTGGTCTTGAATACCAATCTGCATCTGATTATATTTCGATGCTCTGTTTGGTTTCGACGCACTTCAGTCCAGACTTTATTCTTCACAATCGATACCAGTTTGTCGGGGCATGCCTGCTGCAACTGACTTCGTTGTGAGGAATCCATAGCCTCTACTCAAGTTCGAGGCTCTTCGATGGATGTAGTTACCTGTGCTACTGCCCGTGTCCCTTGTTACTGCCAGTCTGCTGAGTCCTCTGTGACTGTTCGTCGTGGAATCGTGGGGTGCTGAATATGCCAGCATTCTTTCTTGAGCTCTGTCTTCTCGATGGTCCTACAACTACGCTGGTTGCTTCATCATCGACTGCTGTTCTTGGAACAGGAGCTTTGACTGTAATCGAGTTAAGTGTTTCTTCATTGTCCTGGCTTTGATTGGATTCTGCTGGTGGCGGTGTATCTGAGTGTGAGTTTGCCTTCAATGGCTTCAAGGTAACTCCCGAGTCCTCCTCTTCATCTTCCTTGATGATAGCCACAGGTGGATATAGCGCTGCCACTGGCGTTGGTGGTACGCAATCAACATCCCTGGTGATGATTATTGAATGGTTGCAGTACACCCTGTACTGATTTCTGCCTTCATAGCCCACAAGCTGTCCTTGAATAGCATTGGGCTCCCACTTTCTTCGAAGATGTTTTGTAACATGATGCCATATCTTGCATCCAAAGGGCTGTAGATGGACCAGCGATTGGGCAGGTTTCCCAGTCCATAACTCACAAGGGGTCTTGGTTTGAGACCTGGTGGGAGTTCGATTCATAATATAAAGAGCAGTCTTCGCTGCTTCAGCCCACAGAAAGAGAGGAAGTTGAGGCCCATACAGAATTACCTTTGCTCGCCCAACACTCGTCCTATTGACCCTCTCTGCAACTCCATTGTGCTCCCGTGAATACACAGCAGAAACCTCATGCTTGCATTCAGACGAGGCCAGAAATTCATTGAAAGCATGGGATGTGAACTCCCGACCATTATCAGAGCGAAATGCCTTAATCTTCAGTCCATGCATGGCCTCACAGTGTGCAAAGTACTTCTTGATGCTGCCAAAAGCCTCACTTTTCATCTTGATGGGATCCAATTCCATCCCAGAAGTCGCATCATCCCTGAAACTGATATAATACTTCACTACTCCTCAAGATTCAGGAGTCATTGGTCCACAGAGATCAGATTGGACACTATCGAGAGAATTCGAGGCCCGTTGAACAGCCTTGGATGATGGATGTCGGGTCTGGTCCCCCTGCAGACCTGCAGCACATGCCTCGATGGCTGTGGAGGTTAATTTGATACCAGAGGCTGGGTCCTTGGCCAACTGTTTGATTCCTTGGAATCCAATATGCTCAAGGTGTAGATGCCATTGGAACATCGAATCAGCAGATTTCCCCGAGGAAGGCTGTATGGGAGATGATCTGATGGGCACTGAGGCTGTGGCAGGAGCAGCATGGACAGCCGGATTCCTCTTGGTGTGAAGCACATATGAGTGGCCAATCAGTGTCGCAGTTGCTATGATATCAGGACCATTCAAAATGTGCATGACATGATCAGCTCCCTCGAAATCTCCATTAGGTCGTCCTGAACCTGGCTGGTTGCATACCCTCTGACAGCCTGACTGGTGGATCAGGGGAAGTAAGAGAAGTGAGCTGAATCCAAGTGATGGAATATGGAGCACATCTTTGAGTGTAATATCACCAGAGGGTAAGAGTAGCACCACATCTCCCCTAGCTGCGGCCTTCACAATGCTGTTGTTGGCCAGAGTGACTGTGGTCGAGTCAGGGTAGTAGGTGATAAAGTAACCTGGCTGGGAGGTCATATGGTGTGAGGCTCTGCTATCAACAATCCATCGATCCAGAGTGGGAGGAGAGTATGCCGTATCCTGTGCATGGACCTGGGCCATCCAAGCAACAGCCTGCCTTGCGTTGGCAGACCCCTGGCCGCTTCGATCCTCCCTGGCAATCCTCTTTTCGCAGTCCTGCGCCCAGTGTCCCTTGAAGTGGCAGTAGCGGCAAGTGTCCTTGGAGCGGTGCCCACGCCGCTGATTGTATGACACCTTCTTAGGCTTCCCATTCTCTGCATAGCAAGCAACTCCTCCTCTCCTGGATCCTGCCTTCCCCCCACTGAGCATCACATGGTCCAGAATCAGTCTGGATGATACCTCTTCGAAGGTCAGAGACTCCGCGATGGTGATGCTAGTTCTGAAAGGGTGGTACTCCATGGGTAGAGTGTTGAGCAAGAGGAAGATCTTGTCATCGTCCTCATAGGCTGTGCACCCAGCACTGAGAAGCTGGTTGAGGAGCTTCTGCAATTTCGAGATAAAGTCTGACATATCCTCCCCCTGGTACTGTACCTTAGAAAGCTCACTCCTGAGGAACCAGATTCATTGCTTGTCCTTCCCCTGGTACCGCTCCTTCAACATCTTCCATACAGTCGCTGGATCTCTCTCTGTTGAATACATCTCTCTGTGGTTGGCATTGAGCATTCGTCCTAGAAGGCCGCGGACCTTAGAGGCTTTTGTGTCCCATGCCTGCAGATCCTCATCTAGCTTTGTATCGATGGAGGCACCAGAGGATGTGGTGGTGAAGCCAGATGGAGTAGTGGAAGTTGGTGCCGATCCAGTGTCGTCCTTGGTGGCAGCAGCTCGAGGTTCCTTGCCTTTGATCATTGCAAGCCAATCCTTCTCCGCAAAGATGTTGGTGGCAGCAAGTAGCCAATTGCGAAACTCTGAATGAGAGAAGAGGGGCTTGATGAAGCCAATGGAAGCGAGAGCAGCGAGATCAGAAGTCATCATGAGCGAAATGTAATAGAGAGATTTGATAGTAAAAGCCAAGGGGAGATAGACGAAGTGATGTGGAATGGGAATAAGCGACAATGAGTTGGTTGCGAATGAAGGAGGTCGCAGAAAGAGGTCCTTATATATGAAATCCTTTGGTGAAAGGACTGATTTCAATATGTTCAAATGGCGTACCAAGCACCAATTGATCAGAATACAAGTTAATCGGAATACCTGTGTGGGGAGTACGAAGAAATTTTCTTCGTGAGTTATTTCTGTGCCGCAAGTCACCTTTGCGCGGTAAGTGACCAGTGGTGATCTATGTGGCGGCACCACTATCACCGGCGGTTGCACAACTAACTCCACCGGTAGAAGCACCGCTAACGACCAACCTAGAAGTTCAGAGAATGGAGAAGAAATGCCGCAAGGACTGAGTTGGCAGAGATTGTTGCAGCCGGAGCGTAGGAGATTGAAAAATCTCAGAACAGCAGATCGGGAGTGGACCTTAGAAAATAAACCGGAAGTGCACTTGTATGAGTGACTTATATGTTTCGTTCCCGGCCTGGTGGGAAGCTCAGAACAGAAGGTCTGGAGTTGACCTTAGGAAAAAAAAAAAATGAGGGTGAAAGTTTTAGACTGACTCATGCGCTGCGCTGTCCGGGCTCATAACCTGTTGGAAATGGTAGCAGGCGCTGTGAGAAAGTCCAAAAGAGATATCGTTCTCTCTACTGTAGCGCTATCTCTATATACAGAATGTCAAGGCCACATTGGCCGCTCCGCCATAGGGCGGACTCGGCCCCCGGGGTTGAGCGGCTTTCCAATATACAGTATATTCAGAGTGTATTTCTGAACCTGAAGACGTCGATTGATGAGACAATCAAATGAGGGTGAGAGAGATGATGATTGATTGAACTGCCTATCGTACAGAGATAGAGAAGATAGACATATATATAAAGAAAGAAATTGTCTCAATCACTACGTGCAAATCAATAAGAGAAAGCACTAAGCACAAGCACTAAGAGAAAAATACTAATCAGGCCAGACGCTCACGAAGATATATCCTCCGCACCAAGCTCGAGGTTGGCGGAGAAATAGCCTCCGTACCAATCCCGTGGTTGGCGGAGAAATAGTCTCCGCACCAAGCCCGAGGTTAGCGGGGAAATAGTCTCCATACCAAACCCGCTAAATCTCGTGCATGCCTTAGTCTCAAATAGCCTGCGGGCTAAATCCCTTAGTCAACACTCCCCCTTTAGCCCAAGGCCATCAGCAAAAAACATTTCCGTCGGGGCGGAATGGCTCCGTCAGAGTGGACGCGCTCCGTCAGAGCCGTCAGAGACACCCCGGTGGCGGATTACTCCACGCCCGGCGTCAATGCCACGCGTGTCGCGTTGCATATTGCCCTCCGATCGCTGTTTCGCCGTTTCTTCTCGCTCTGTCGGTCTCCTAATTTAAACAAACACTCTGGCGTTGTAGCCAACTGTGACCATACGTCGGAATGCGTTCATTGGGTACACGCTTGCATCGGGATTGCAATGCAATGTGACGCTGCGAAAATCTCTCCTCGCGTTCCTTCTACATTAAGCTCGAGGAGCGTAGGAAGGTGAGAAGATATGATACTACCGGGCCGTGAGGATCCGCGCAGTTGCGTGGATCCACGAAATCTTGGAAAGAGCGAGTGAGACCAAAAGATAGGAAAGATAGAGTGTGTATTTTCGTTGTATGACAAGATGAGATGAAAATGAGATGCTGTCTATCTAGCCCGGGGTCTCCCGAATATATACTCCGCATCGCTCATTCCACCTCCGTTACCCCTGTATCTCCGTACACCCACCGTCGCTTCTTAACGATATACTTGGAGGCCGCGATCGAGCTAGTTTGGAGATGCACTTGGAGGCCGTGATCGATCGAGTTTGGAGATGCACTGGGAGGCCGTGATCGAGCGAGTTTGGAGATGCAATTGGAGACGGAGATTGAGTGAACTGAGAGATGCACTTGGAGGCCGTGATCGAGCGAGTTTGGACATGCACTTGGAGGCCGAGATCGAGTGAACTCAGAGATGCACTCTGAGGCTGTGACCGAGCGAGTTTGGAGATGCACTTGCAGCCTATGATCGAGCGAGATTGGAGGAGTACTTGGAGGCGGTCGATTTGGAGGGAGGCGCGACGGCAGCTGAGACTCTATTCATTGGTTAACTTGTAATTGTGCGAATGTCGAGAGTTGAGTACAACATCCGCCGAGAGATGAAGGACTGGCTGGGAGCGGGAGACTGTCGATCTTGGGATGATGCTGTACTTGGTGTATGCTGTACTCGGTGTTAACTAATGATTATGGCATGGAGAGATAGAGAGGGATGACTTAACTTCGTGTTCTTAGGTGATCAGAGGAGATGGGGGAAATCATCATGAGAAACTGGGACTTAAGAGAATTTCGTGTGCGAGTCAATTGACCATCCCCGATACGGCAGGTACGAGTCCCGATCCGGCGGGTAATAACACCGATACGACGTCTTCTAAACCCAATCAGGCAAGTCGTACTCCTGATTTGTCATAGCCGCTCATCTTCATCCCCCATCTCTCTCTTTCTCGTCCACAACTCTACCATCATCGCAAGAACACAAAGTTAAGTCATCCCTCTCTATCTCTCTATGCCATCATCATGAGTTAACGCTGAGTGCATCATACACCGAGTGCAGCATACACCGAGTGCAGCATACACCGAGTACAAGCATACACCTAAGATTGTCTGTCGTCCCTTCATTCTCACGATTTCGAGTTGACCCCTGAATGTAGCTTCAGCTTCCGGCGTGCCTCCCTACCGATCGACCGCCACCAGCCAGTTCTCCATAAGAGCTTCAAAGGTAAAGTCACCTCGTCACATTCCCACGGTTTCGAGTTAACTAACCGATGAATAGAGTCTCAGCACCTGGCGCGCCTCCGATCGACCGCCTCCAGATCGACCACCTCCAAGTACTCCTCCAATCTCGCTCGATCATAGCCTGCTACAAGTGCATCTGCAAACTCGCTCGATCACGGCCTCGGAGTGCATCTCTGAGTTCACTCAATCTCGGTCTCCAATTGCATCTCCAAACTCGCTCGATCACGGCCTCATAGTGCATCTCCAAACTCGCTCGATCACGGCCTCCAAGTGCATCTCTGAGTTCACTCAATCTCGGTCTCCAATTGCATCTCCAAACTCGCTCGATCACGGCCTCATAGTGCATCTCCAAACTCGCTCGATCACGGCCTCCCAGTGCATCTCCAAACTCGCTCGATCACGGCCTCCAAGTGCATCTCTGAGTTCACTCAATCTCGGTCTCCAATTGCATCTCCAAACTCGCTCGATCTCGGCCTCCAAGTGCATCTCTCAGTTCACTCGATCTCGGCCTCCAATTGCATCTCCAAACTCGCTCAATCACGGCCTCCCAGTGCATCTCCAAACTCGCTCGATCACGGCCTCGGAGTGTATCTCTGAGTTCACTCGATCGTCATTTTCAGGCGCACCTCGAATTGCTCTCAAGCACCGCCTGCAGCCAGTCCAGATATACCGTGTGTAGATGGGTAGCTATATAGATACATAGATACATAGATGAGAATACAAACTGAATACATGAGTTTTAAAAATCGTTGAACGATTAGTAGTAGCTATGATTTCCAGGCGCACCAGCAGCGTTCCCAAAGAAGAAGAAGTTGTTTTCCCAGACTGCTCTACTGTGATTCGAGGCACCTGAAGGGCACTACATCAGTCCAGTCAACTTGGACCCGTCGCCTGGGCGACGGGTAGCGTGTAATTCTCCGTCAGAGGGTACGAGGTTCCGTCAGAGCCGTCAGAGCCGTCCGGAACACCCGGGTGTTTCTGACGGAAACTAGAGTTGTTGCTGATGGCTTTCAAAAAGATAGAGAGAGTGAAGTGAAACGAAACTAAATTCAAAGACAGTGAATAGGACAAAAGAGAAAGCAATAGTAAAGTACATATCCTCCTCCTCGTCCTCCAGATCCCATATCATATCCTGCCCAATGTCCATCCATCTACCTAAGACGAATTTCCTTCGCAAATTCGCCGAGTTTTACTCCCCCAACGGCCTTAGCGAGGGCAACCGCCTGCATCTCCGTACCAGCTACGTGCTTGATCTGCATATCGCGCTTGGCAATGGATTCGTGAATTGTGTGATATTTTACTCGTAGGTGTTGACTTTCAGATTTGAAGTTGCTGGAATTTAGCGTAGTTACGCAATTAAGCCCATCGTTGAAGATACATCGAGTCATGTCAGCTCCAAGCTCAATCCCAGAGATGAGATCTCAAAGCCACTCAAGTTGAACTTTGCAATAAGCAGTGGCAATCATCTCCGCTTGCATCGTCCACTGAGCTACTAAGGTCTGTTTCTTCGATCTCCAGAGCACGAGAATTCCCAGCGCAAAAATGATGATATGCGAGGTCGACTGACTATCGTCTGCTTCTCCCCCCAACTCGGCATTGGCGTAGCACACAATGGAGTTGCAGTCATGCTGAAGTCTTGGATCATAGATCGTAAGTTAGTACTCACTAGTGCCGCGAAGGTAGCCGAGCGAGTACTTGATTGCTTCCCAATGGAGCGTGGAGGGTTGGGCTGCATATCGGCCCAGGTCTGAGATGGCATATGTGATATCTGGTCGAGTGCCGAGGGCAGCATAGAGAATAGATCCAACGGCCTTCTGGTACATTCCAGTGTCAAAAGGATGCTCATCAGCCTGGATGGCATGCGATGTGTGGCCCACTTCCAATGGCATTGAGCACTTTCGGCAGTTGGCCATATCAAAGCGGTCCAGTATTCGGTTGATATATCCGATCTGATCGATAGCAATTGACTGTGTCCTCCAATTTCGAGTGACAGTCATGGCTAGATATTGGAAGGTGTCAGGCACAGGTACACTGGCTGCTGCCATCAATGGCTCATATATCCGAGAAGCAATAGACGATGTGAGCTTCAGGCTGCCAATGATCATGATATCGTCAAGGTAAACGGGGATAACAACGCTATTTGGTTCACCGAGTGTGCCACTGTAGAAAAGACCAGGGGCTGCAACTGAGGCTTGGAGGCCTACATCATCGACAATAAAGTCGAAGACTTCTTCAAAGTACTCTCTATTCACCTGCTTGATGCCATACAAGGTCTTATACAGCTTGACGATTGGGCGAACTCGGCAATAGGGGTCATTAGGCCACTCGCCATCGGGGAGGCACATGTAGAGAGTCTCTTGCAAAGGGCAGCCAAGCAAAGCAGTTGGGATGTCAAGTATGGCAATCTCAAGGTGATGCTTAGCTGCAAGCCTGAGGGCAAGTCGAACTGAGGCCGAATCAATCACTGGAGATGTACTATCATTGTAATCTCCAGGCATTTGCTGATCTCCATGACCAACTAGTCGGACCTTCCATTTTTCCGTCTGACCATTGGCTAGAAGCTTCCTGCCCATCACCCATCGGCTCTCGATCATGCTAGCATCTCCTGGAGGCCTCTCAACAAAGGAAAACACTCCATGGCTTTCCATTGATGACACTTCTTTGCCAATCGCTTCCTTCCATTGATCAGCATCCTCAGAGTTCAAGATAGCTCTGTAAGTCTTTGTGCCTGCCTCGATTATCATGGCCATGCTGATTGTGCTCCTTCCACTCCGAGTTTGAGATGATGAGGCCTGAGCAGTCGATTTTAGATCGCTCTCTAACTGTTTGAGCATTCGATCTGGCTCTGGGCTCTCAGGAGGTGGTGATGGATCATCATCTGAGTCGGCAATTGGATTAATTGGTCGAGGCTTAACCTTTAAGAGCTGCTGGGGAGGTTCATGGTGAGGTTCAACAGGAGGAGCGGGCTCACCGCACTGAAGCTCGCTGGCTGGCTCGAGCATCAGTTTCTTTGGTTGAGATCCCAACAGCTGGTGGTAGAGGATGGACTCGTCAAATTTGATATCCTGGGCCATGAAGACTCGGCCAGTAGAGATATCCATAACTCGGTACTGCGTCAAAGTCCCTGCCGAATATTCCAGAAGGACACATCTGTAGGCGTCATTGTCGAGCATTTTTCGGTGAGCTCCATGGATCCTGGGATATGCTACGCAACCGAAAGTACAAATGTATGAGATGTATGACTTCTGTCGAGTCCATCTCTCATATGGAGTCCAGTTCGGGAGTGATCTGGTCGGAATTTGGTTTTTGATGTAGACTGGTATGGCAACAGCCTCAGGCCAGAGCTTATTTGGCATCCCAGGATGCTTGGACATAGACCACGCCGGGTCCAGTACTGTGCGATTGCATCTCTCCGATATCCCATTCTGCTGCTGTGAGTATGGGGCTGATACTTCCCTAGTGATGCCCTCCTGTGCCAGATAGTCGAGAAACTTCTCACTGCTGCCATACTCTCCTCCACCATCAACTCTGATCCTGCATACCTTCGACTTGGAATGGTGTTTCTCCACCCTGGCAACATACTCCTTGAACTTCACAGGGGCTTCTGATTTCAGCTTCATGAAGTACACTTCAGTATATCGCGAGTAGTCATCGGTGAATATGATAATATAGCGATAACGTCGCATCGTCTGAGTCTGCATTGGCCCAATCACATCAGAGTGAATAAGTTCAAGAAGTCTGGTGTTGGCTATATCCTCGGAATTCAAGGGTTGAAAGGGTCTCCCGAACAGCTTTCCCATTATACAGGCCTCACAAGAGCATGCCGATGGGCTCTTGGCATGCGATTGGTGTTACGGGGATACTTAGGTACCAAGTATCACTACTAGTAAAGCCGTAGATCCTATTCTTGTCAATGATTATGAATTATCGTTTCTCGAATGGTAGAAAGTTTATTGGTCAATGTCTTTTCCTGATCATGTCTTTTCCTAGCTCGTTTCGGTTGACGCTTAGTTTGTGGTAGAGGATTGAGACGTCCTTTTCGAGTTCGTCTCAAAGGGTCGGCAATGTATGATTGTATTATGTCGAGATTGACTCATTCGTAGGTGACACTGATCTGGCAATATCTCTTGGTGTCGCAGATATAGGCGGCACAAATTCGTTTTGTCGTGAAACAAGATTGTCATTATGAACTTTTAATCCTTCATCCAGTTCTTTAATTCTGGCTATCCACCAAGCACAATTTGCGACAAAGAAGAACTGCGTTCATCTGCCAAATGAAATAATTTTCTCACGCGCGTATACAATAATATCTTTGTCATTTTAGAAGGTGAGTGTTATAAGTACGAGACAACACTTATCAAAGTTGCGGGGCTGCCGCAACAAAAAGCTAATCAATTTTAAATAATAGATATAAGTATGATAAAAACTCAATAATAAATAAAGGTATTCATTCGCTGTTAGGTTTCTGACTGTTCGCTGCTGGAGCTTGTTCTCTTCATTGTCAGGGACAATGTGATCATTTTATAGTCGTGTTTGAGGGTTTCAGCTGCTATAGCATGCCCATACGTCCACACCATGATTCCGTTGCTCGTAACTGCAACTATTGCGATCGCGACATACATTCTTCTCAAGGTGCCCGGTAATAGATTGCCACACATCCCTTAGCTTATCGTGTTCATATATAATTTAATTTTGAAGCATTACACTCCTGATTAAAATGAGGCCATTATATAATTAAGTTATGTCAGACACGTATCAGATCACAACTTCAACTTTGACATATTGCTTCCCATTTGTTCAGTAGTTGGAACATTAACGACTAACATGTATTTCTGTGTAATCGCAAGGTAACTATGCTTCATCTTTTCAATGCGTTATCGCAATATGTTTTAATAGCTGTTTACTATTAAGTCCCTCCCCATTAACTTGCCTATTCGGCATTGCCTCAGAGAATTGCTTGGCGACCAACCGATACTCTGCCAACGTAGATTATGACATGCACACCTCGTATATATTTAACTAGTGTGACGTTGAGATGCATACTAACTCAAACCAATGAGCAGGGTCTCTTCAGGCCTCTTATCTTCAGCCAATGTCAATAATCCCTCAGACAACGCATCCTTAGGGCTCGACCTTCCGTAGACCGGGGAGTGCTGCAGGTAGTTCACACCGCTGAGCATGTGAGCCTGCAGATTCCCTCGTACTCACATATTGCGTTATCATCTGCTGCACACGTAATCCAGCGTAAGCGCAACTTAACTGTGTGTTGTTCCGCCAGATAAGATATAGTAAATGTGGCCAATTGTTATGCGCACTGCTGAAGGTTTTTCACTTCCCAGTAATGGCGACATAATTGCATCATCATAAGTGAATCCGCTAGTCAGGGCTTATCTATTGACTAATTGATTGACCTGCAGCCCGAGTATAATCCCGCTAAAGATTACTCGGCTGACAAACATGATTACGTTCCACAAGCAGGGTGTTTTGCATATGACCTCACGCTCAGCGTGAATAGTCACATGTACTTGCTGTAATCCATTCATGTATCATTTCTGCTGCTAAAGGAGAACCTCCAACAATTGGATGCCTTTGATAGTATGGGGGAGCTGCTTAATTGCTGGCAGAGAGAGATGACCAAGACGAGCATGCCAGACAAGAATATCTTGTTCGTCAACTTTCTGCCGAATTCCAGAGTATATCTCAGTATTCTCGACCGGATTCAGTGTATCGAAAACCCTCGAGGTCGATGTGGAAGGAGAGGGTCTGACAAAGAATTGACTGTTGATCCATTGGGCTTGGTAGACAAGTACTGATCCCAGACTTGCAATTGCTCGGTCCAGATTGAACTCGAAGTTCTCTCCTTTCCGCATCAAGTGGATGATACTGAGAATGTTATTGGTGCCACAAGCAGGCACATAGAGCACGTGTTGGAGTACGATCGTTGCTGGCTTCACACTTGCTCAGTCAAGGTAGAATGAGATCGGTCCAGAGTCTTCGGCATCGACTAAGTTAATGTTTGCAGTCTTGACTTGATGCTCTCCTTTTGCCATGGAATTAAAGGACTCAAAGAGGAGACGATTTCCGGTGACATGATTTGTCGCACTGGTGTCAAGGATCCAATAGTCGGAAGGATGCTACTCTGTGGCCACATTGACCGTGATCAGCGTGTGCTCATGGACTGAATTCGGTTTCATGATCGCGAAGAGAACTGACTCAGTATTGGCAGCCGGAGTCAATTCAGTTGAAGCCAAATTAGCGTCAACTTTGGACTTGTTCTCAGCATATGAGGCCCACTTATCCTTGTTTCGACATTTCGGCTTAATATGTCCCTTCTCTCCACATCCATCGCCCACAATGCCCTGACTCTTCTGACCTCGACTTTCAACCTTCGTGCCGTCACCCTTTGAAGTTCGGCCACGGCCCTTCTTCATGACGAATAATGCGGCATCGGGAGAAAGGTCTTTTGCTCTGCGGAGAGTGGCTTCGAACGATAGTAGGTGGGAGGTAATGTTCGCACCCGTATCAGCCTTGCCGGTGAGTTTGAGTGTCGAGACAAAGTTTCGCCATTTGTCGTTATTTGGGAGGTTTGAGAGGATATGGAATTTCAGCCATGCATCGTCAAGAAAAAATTCTGGAGTTCAGGGGAGGGCTTTTCAACGATGCCGAACGAAAAGCTACGACGTTGGAAAGAGAGTTCCTCGCCATGTCCAACGCGGCTGAAGGACGCCGGTATTGGACATTAGGCCAGAAGGTGCATTTCCACGTGGATCATACCGCCTTGTTAGCATACACATCGGAGTCACTCATAACCCCGAAGATCTGGAGACGAATGGAGACTGTAATGGCAGTCATGATTAGGTTCTCGGCAATGGCACCAGACGTGTCCAGGGCCGGGTAACCGCAACCTTATATAGACGACTCGCGATCTCTCTGGGATCGCTAGCGATAATCTTACCTATCAACTACTCTATTATATTACCACATCCACGTGTGCAACCGTATCTTCTCATATACTCTCATACGCGGCCATATACGGATATACGGCCTTACACTATTATCGCTCTTAATCAATTCGATACGTTTCGCTCACGGGATCTCGCGATTTACCCTTTTCGACGCGTCTCCACGAAATAACGCGTTTTATCACAAAACATGCCTCCAAAGAAGTTTACCAGAACTCAATTGCGCGTCACTGACATCCATGAGAGTGATGACACTCTGCAGGCAGTGGCATCGACAGCCGAACGCACTACTCCAATGGTCTTACCGGAGGCCGAGATTGACGATGACGATGACCTCTACGATGACCTCGGAGGTCAAAGAAGCAAAGATAGCCCGATCGACAACGATAGTGGTGATCTCCGTTCCCAAATTACTGACGAGGATCGTCTAGACGTGGCGACTCAAAACCGGTTGATGCTGGAAATGCTGCTCGAAAATCAAGCCCAGTGGAAATCCGAACAGAGACTCGAACGGGAGAGGATGGCGGCCGAACGGGAACGAATGGCTGACGAACGGGATCAATGGGCTGCCGAACGCGCCGAATGCACCGAACGAAGCACCGTGGGCCCAAGACCGAATATCTACAAGATGGTTGACGCTGTAAGGTTCTGCGGCGGTGCAAAAGAGCTGGACCGATTTTTGGACGCGTTACGCTCGAACTTCAACTCCCACGGCCACCTATTCCCACGCGGTGGACCCGATCACGTCAAATACGCGATCTCTCTTCTGGACGCCTGGAGTAATCATCAAAACCCGACACTTAGACAGACGGCGATGACGGACCCTTCGGAATGGGCGGGCGACTTATCTGCAGAATCCGACCCATGCCTACAGGACTTCGACCTCTTTTCACAAGAGATGGCCAAGGTTTATGGGGATAAGGACCGACGACGCGTGGCGGTGATCACACTGATGCAGGGATACATACAACTTCCACAAGAATCGGTCAGAGCCTATGCGAATCGTTTGAAAGCTAATTGGAGACAGGCTGGGTGGAATCTACAGAAGCACGAAGAAGTCCTCTACGATATTGCCTGGGCAGGCCTCCGCAACTCTCTCAAGAACAAAGTTGGACCGATGACGCCCGCCTGCGGCAGATTTGACACCTTGGACGAATTCTTCGATATGGCCGCGGCCTCGGAAGTTACACATGTCGAAAACAAGAAGCCACAGCAGCAGCAACAACAGCAGCAGCAACAGCAGCAGAAACAGCCTACGGACTCATCTTCCAAAGGCGGCAAACGAGGCTACCTGCCATCCATTTCTGAGCTAGCCGACACCACCGGCGGCGGCAAATCCGGCCAATCGGGATCAAACAAACACGGCAAATCAGGTGGCGGAGAACAATCGTCAGGCTTACCGCCAGCACCATGGGTCTCAACGGAAATCTTCGAAGGCCGACGTTCTACCGGCAACTGCTTACGATGCAGATCTCCGAACCACAAGGCGAGCTTTTGCCCTAAATACTCAAGAGGAGGTAACCCACCGCAACAGCAGGACCAGACACTAGCCCCAAACAGGGACGGAGGACAGCAAATCAAAAGACAGAAGTCTTTCGACAATCAACAGCCAAAAAACTCATAGGCCCCTCTCGGCACCTGGCCCGACGGGAGAGGTTCGACGAGGCGGAATTGGGTTTAGAGAGGTTGGCAATGCAGACTTTGATGGCGACGATGGACAGCATACAACCCCATCGGATCGCTTTAAAGTCAAGGGTGGTGTTGGAGATCCCAAAAGCTCACATGTCAAGTCAGTACTTATGCGGCATGTCCAGACCAGACACGTCCCATATTGTTCACGATGTTTTTATAAGAGATGGAAGTGGGGAAATGCAACGCGTGCGAGCTCTCATCGATTGCGGCGCGACGAGCATCCTTTTGGCACCCAGACTGCGAAAACGGCTTGGTCTAGCGGATGAACCAGCATACGTCACGACCCTAGGCCTCAACGGCCACGTAATGGCTCATGCGAGCGAGAGTCGAAAGACAACGTTCACGGTTCAGTATATGGAGCACTTATCACCGGTTCCAGAATCGGAGGTGCTAGTTGTGCCCATGCGGGCTTACGACTTGGTTTTGGGATTGCCTTGGTTCCAGTCCAGGAATCCTGACGTTGATTGGCAAAGCGGTCGACTTTTGGCTCTGTGAACACCAGGGGGAGCGGAAGTGGTGGCAGTGGACCGGGTAGACCATCAGGAATGCCCCGGGAATGCACCAGGATCTACGGCTAGGGAGGAGCCGTGTTCCGAAGAAGGCGGCGGCATCCCAGATATTCAAATACTCGGAGCAACTGCCTTTGACGATCTACTGGCCAGTGAGCAGGTCGTCGGCACATTCTTCCTAAGAGTGGGAGATTGTACAGGGCTGCTGGGAGCGACCGTGGAAGGCATCACTGACGGTGAGTGAGATAGGCTCCAGGCGCTGGACGGGCGAGCAGGGAGCAGCGGCGGTAGTTGCAGCAGAAGAGCGTCCACATGGGAACGTTGAATGACTGCTACCGGCACGCCGAGACACGAAGGGAGTACTGGACGGCGGGGCTTGGCTCTTCCATGGGCGAACCGTTTTAAATACGGGCTCCTGGATATTCCTCCTTACCGCTCCATATATATATATTACGAATTGAGAACTGACGTTTGCAGATGGAGCCGGCACAACGACAAAGACAGTGCCTACAGACGATGGAGGACATATCCCGGCTATATAAGGAGATTTTGTTGAGGTTTTCAGTAAAACAAAGGCGGAGACACTTCCCCCGCATCGGTCAACAGACCATGCAATTGACTTGGAGCCCGGCTATAACTTGCCATATGGGCGGATTTACAACCTATCGGAGGTTGAGTTGAGGACGTTAAAGGCTTACATCGAGGCAAACCTAGCCAACTGGTTTATTCAGCGGTCATCATCGCCGGCGGCGGCGCCGATTCTCTTTGCAAAGAAGAAGGACGGAGGACTAAGACTTTGTGTCGACTATCGTGCACTTAACAAGGCGACGGTGAAGAATCGGTATCCACTTCCGTTAATTTCAGAGATGCTTGACCGTGTGCGCGAGACCGGGATATTTATGAAGCTGGACCTCCGCGGGGCTTATAACCTCATCCGGATCAAGGAAGGCAATGAATTCAAAACGGCTTTCCGAACATGTTACGGCCAATTCGAATACCAGGTCATGCCATTCGGCCGAACAAACGCACAGGCTACTTTCCAGTCTTACATTGATGATTGCCTACGGCCATACATTGACGACTTCGCGGTATGCTACCTTGACGATATACTCATCTATTCGGCCAATGAGAAGGAGCATGAGGAGCATGTGCGCCAAGTGCTGCAGCGACTCAAAGAATTCGGTCTCTATTGCCAAGCCGAGAAGTGTCAATCCGGAGTTTTGGAAGTCGGCTTCCTGGGGTTTGTTATCACTCCCGATGGAGTCGGCATGGAATCGGACCGGATCTCCACAATCGAGGACTGGCCGACACCGAACTCAGTTAGAGACGTCCAGGTGCTTCACGGATTCACGAACTTCTACCGAAGATTCATCCGGAAATACTCCAAGGTGACCCTTCCACTGACCGAATTACTAAAGAAATCAGAGACATCTCGCGGCAAGAAATCGGAAGGCTCGGCCAAATGGGAATGGACTCAGGAAGCCGAGTTGGCGTTCCGGTAACTGAAATGGACCTTCCCCCAGGGACCGATCCTCCAGCAATTCGCTCTGGCCAAGCCGATCATTCTCCAAACGGACGCGAGTGGATTCGCGATTGCAGGCATTCTCAATGAGTACCATGTTTTCGGGGTTCTCAGGCCGGTCAATTTCTACTCCCGGAAGTGCTCTCCAGCCGAACAGAGTTACGACACTTACGATCGGGAGCTATTGGCCATCGTGGAAACACTAAAACAGTGGCGGAATTACCTCGAGGGCGCCAATTACAAGGTCTTAATTCGGTGCGACCACAAGAATCTCGAATACTTCAAGACATCCAAAGTCCTGTCCAGAAGACAAGCCAGGTGGTCGGAAATTATTTCGGCTTACGACATTGTCATCGAGCACTTGGAAGGCAGCAAGAATCCGGCCGATGGCCCATCCAGACGGCCAGATTATGAGATCGGCTACAAAAGGCCTGTGGCACGACTATTGGCAACCGTCTCAGTGGAACCATACGACGATCTCATGCCAGCAATTATCGCGGTACAGGCTTCCGACCCTTTGGCTGTCGACGTCTCAGCGAAGCTTGTCGACTGACCAATGATAGACGGCACAGATACCGCCCAAGAGGAGAGCCAATGGAAAGTCGTCGCGGGAGTCTTGACTTACGAGGGGAGGATATACGTTGCAGCGATTGATTCTCTACGGGGAAAAGTGATAAGTCTATTCCATGACATCCCTGAGTCCGGTCATTTTGGAGCTCTTAAGACTACTGACCTGGTATCTAGGGATTTCTACTGGCCAGTAATGGACACGCGTGTACGTAAGTATGTCAGCGGCTGCGACGTATGCCACCGAATCAAAGCACATCGGCACGCCAGGCACGGGATGAACATACCTTTGCAGATACCATCACGGCCATCGGAATGCGTCACGATGGACTTCGTCACCGACTTGCCAGAGTCGACGGCATCGGGCTACACCGGGATTCTCGTCATCGTGGACCGACTGACAAAGATGGCAATCTACCTACCGTGCCGGAAGGATATCGACTCGCCGGAATTGGCCCGGCTCTTCTTTGAACACGTCATTTGCAAGCGCGGCGTTCCAGACAACATAGTCACAGATCGCGGCACCAGGTTTACAAGCCGATTCTGGACCCGGGTATGTTCTCACTTGAGTACTGACCATCGGCTCTCGACAGCCTTCCATCCACAGACAGATGGGCAGACAGAACGTCAAAACCCGACGATGGAGCAGTATCTCCGGGCTTTCTGCAACTACGAGCAGGACAATTGGGTCGAACTCTTGCCGCTAGCCGAATTCGTATACAATAACGCGATACACGCGTCTACGACGATGACTCCATTCTGGGCGAATTACCACTACCATCCGGTGATGCAGTTCAAGGCCCCGAAGCAACCATCTAGCCTGAATTCGGAAATCCAAGCAGACACTTTCGCAGCTGGCTTGGAGGAGACTCACCAAACCCTCCGTAAGAACTTGCAGGAGGCTCAAGCCAATCAGACGAAGTACGCCGGCGGCAAAGAGGTTATTTTCGAGGTTGGAGATAATGTCTGGCTTTCAACGCGGCACTTCCGGATGACAAGACCGTCAAAGAAGTTGGATTACAAACGGACAGGACCGTACACGGTAAGTAAGGTCATCAATAAGAATGCTTACAAATTAGACCTTCCGTATACGATCCGGAAGCACAACGTTTTCCACGTCTCTTTGCTCGACCGCTATACACCTCCTACCGCCGCCCAGCCGCCATCTGAACCGCAGCCGACGGTGGTCGACGACTCTAACAAATGGGAAGTCGACCGAATCCTTGACTCTAAGCGATGCTACCGGAAGCTCCATTATCTCGTACAATGGGCGGGTTACAGTTACGTACGGACTAGCTGGGAGCCTGCGGAGAATCTCGGGAATGCGCAGGAGTTGGTCGGGGAGTTCCACCGAGAGCATCCGAGGAAGCCTCGGCGATGATTGGACTGGAGGAATGGGATTGGACGTTTTACGGGGGTTTTACTTTGTTTACTTTCTTATGGATCTCGGCCCAGTACAAATGGCGTCGGCACGGGTTTTTACCACCTCCGGAGACAAGTCAAGTGGAGGTGGAGTTTCCCCGTGCACCGAATCGGCCGAGAGGCTGCTCATAGAGCACTGATCGGTTGTGAGACTTATTAAGTCGTGCGGAGGCGTACGCACCGGTTTCGTTTCTTTTGTGGGGTGTCTCTTGTTATATAGACGTATGTGGCAGCCCAGGGGGTCTGCTCCTAAAGGGGGGGATGATGTAATGGCAGTCATGATTAGGTTCTCGGCAATGGCACCAGACGTGTCCAGGGCCGGGTTACCGCAACCTTATATAGACGACTCGCGATCTCTCTGGGATCGCTAGCGATAATCTTACCTATCAACTACTCTATTATATTACCACATCCACGTGTGCACCCGTATCTTCTCATATACTCTCATACGCGGCCATATACGGATATACGGCCTTACAGAGACACACATCAACGAACTCGATATCACCATCGAATACCGACCCAGGAAGGAGATGTTAGCAGACGAGTTCACAAGGCTAACGGAGGATCAATCCGACGGAAGGTTCCGAGGGATATTACTCCGGGAGTCACAGTTCTCGGCGACGGCGTGGAGAGATCTCCAACACTGAAGCAAGACGATTGCTACACCTGCTGGGGACAGGTATGTTTCAGAGTTCCCAGGTAACGAACGTGTGGATTCTAGTTCGTAAGGAAGAAAGATGAAGACGGGGAAAGGGCCGAGAGATATATACGGGACCACATCTTTGGTGAGTGGGACACGGAAGATGTGTTGCCGTAATGGGAATCGCAACTACTGTCGGAGATAGGACATAGGCGATAGGATTTAGGTAATAGGGGATTGGGCGAAGCGCCCGGAGATAACGGCTCAGAAAGGAGCAGGGGTATTAATGGCGTGATGGACGCAGTTGCGCCCATGCGGGATTTCATTAAATGCACGCATGGACATGAAGATAAGGCACCAGGGGTCATTAGGGAGGATCGAAGGAATCCAACCAATGCAGAGCGGAAGAGTCAGAGAGACAACGGAGCTATGCTTTAAAGCAAGCTGGCCATCTCCACCTCTATAGCGCCTTAAGCTGAATTGTTCTCTGTTAGCAAATACAATTGTTATCTGTTTCGGAAGAGTAGTACGTTACAGTCCTTGTACGCACGTGAGATCAAATTCAGCTAGTCACTTCTTGTCAGCGACGACCGAAGTTTTCCAAACTGAACTCCGACGGAAGTTTGGAAAAATTTATATTGCAGATCGTGAGGTCATTGATGATGTTCTCCGGCGCTTTGATCCATTCAGAGATGGATGGGTATAGTTCGAGTTTGCAGTCGGTTCGCTTTGCCATCTCATATCGACCTTCAAACTTGATGACCTTTTCGAAGTCTGAGTGAATGGCTTCCCACAATACCTTCCGATCATTAAACTTATCGTCTTTATATTGGCTGCGTAAGAACGGCTCCAGGAGTGTACAAATAGTGCCATTCGCCTTCTCATAATTGTTGCGGTATGCTCTCCAGTCTTGCAGAAAGTTATGAAAACTTGTCAGATACGAAGAATCGGTTGATTGACGTTCAGAGTCATACGAAGGATCGAGAGGGTTTGGAGCGGCAGAAGTAGTAGTTGATCCTGCTACTGCCGGTGCAGCAGGAGGGCGAGGGATAATTTCTGAGCCATCAACCACTTGCCAGATATTAAGATGCTTCAGGAGATCTTTAACCTCTAATGCCCACATTCGGTAGTTGTGCTCATTGAGTTTAGAGATGGAGGTCGAGATTGATATGATGGAGGATCAGGACTGAACGATAAAAATTCTACTAATAGATATCGATTCAAGTCTCAAAGTGGAAGTGGAGGAATGATGAAAATTGTACTAATGGATGTCGATCCACAGGCAGCGGAGGTTCAGATACAGCAGGCACGCCACAACAAAGAACAGATTACTATCTTTCATTAAAAGTATGATTGTGATATCAAACACCTTCAATGATTCCACCAGTCCAGCAATGGATCAGTCCAGACCGGAACCGTCCAGTCCAGTCCAGGTCCAGTCCAAGAAATTTTTTGGACTGGGATCGGACCGATCCCAGATGCTGACAGACTGGACTGGG
>Ga0307514_10001298_pt1 | contig 32334 bp, 26 predicted proteins | sample 16_EM_MG_FD_203088 | JGI IMG/M metagenome (GOLD analysis project Ga0307514, IMG submission 203088) | Populus trichocarpa ectomycorrhiza microbial communities from riparian zone in the Pacific Northwest, United States - 16_EM | ecosystem: Host-associated > Plants > Roots > Unclassified | place... | reverse complement strand
ACCTGGGATGCCTGGCGGCGCGACCCGGCGCGCCCGCGCCTGCTGCATTTCGTCTCCATCGAAGCCTGGCCGGCCAGTGCCGACGACCTGCTGCGCAGCTTTGCCGCGCATCCGGAGCTGATGCCGCTGGCCGAGCAGTTGCACGCGCGCTGGTGGGGCCTGCTGCCCGGCTGGCACCGGCTGGTGTTCGAAGACGGCCAGGTGGTGCTGACGCTGTGCATCGGCGAGGCCCAGGCCATGCTGCGCGAGATGGCCTTCGAGGCCGATGCGGTCTACCTCGATGGCTTCAGCCCCGAGCTCAACCCCGACATCTGGTCGGTCCACACCATGAAAGCCGTGGCCCGCTGCTGCCGGCGCGGCGCACGCGTGGCCAGCTGGACCGTGGCGCGCAGCGTGCGCGATGCGCTGAAACAGGCCGGCTTCCAGGTGCAGAAGACCGCCGGCGTACCGCCGAAACGCCACAACCTGCAAGGCCGCTACGACCCGCATTGGGAACCGAAGCGGCCGGCGGATGCGCCCGCTGCTGCCGTCATGGCCGCATCACACTGCGTGGTGATCGGCGCGGGCATCGCCGGCGCGGCCGTGGCCCACAGCCTGGCGCGGCGCGGCTGGCGGGTGCTGGTGCTCGATGCGGGCGAAACCCCGGCCGCCGGCGCGTCGGGCTTGCCCGCCGGGCTGGTGGCACCGCATGTCTCAATGGGTGACAGCGTCTTGTCGCAACTCTCGCGCGCCGGTGTGCGCACGACACTGCAGCTCGCCGCGCCCTTGCTGCGCCCTGGCGTGGACTGGGCGCCAGACGGCGTGCTGCAGCGCCATCTGGACAACCACCCCAGCCTGCCCACCGACGCGACCGATGCCGGCCAGGCCTGGAGCGCACCGGCCACGCCCGGGCAGATGGCACAGGCCGGCTGGCCCGCCACGGCCGCCGCGCACTGGCACGCGCGCGGCGGCTGGCTGCGGCCGAAGCGCCTGGTCGAAGCCTTGCTCGCGCATGAAAACATCCAATGGCGGGGCCAGGCCAAGGTGGCGCGGCTGCAGGCCGTGGCCGACGGCTGGCAGGTGCTCGGCAGCGCCAACCAGCCCCTGGCCGAGGCGCCGCTGGTCGTCATTGCCGCCGGCATTGCCAGCGGTGAACTGAGTGCCACGGCGCTTCCGCTGCAGCCGGTGCGTGGCCAGGTGGCCTGGGGAACGACAACCAATACATCGGCAGCGTTCCCGCCCTTCCCCGTCAACGGCCATGGCAGTTTCATCTCCGGCGTGCCGGCCACGGACGGCAGCAGCCTGTGGGTGGCCGGCGCCAGCTTCGACCGCCACCAGGCCGAGCCCCGCATCCAGGCCGCCGACCACCAAGCGAATTTCGAACGCCTGGCCACGCTGCTGCCGGCCACGGCCGAAGCCCTCAGGCCAGCCTTCGCAGCGGGCGAGGTGCAGGCCTGGGCCGGTATCCGCTGCGCTTCGCCGGACCGGCTGCCGATGGTCGGGCCTGTGGATGCGCTGCGGCCTGGTTTGTGGACCTGCACGGCCATGGGGTCGCGTGGGTTGACGATGGCGATGTTGTGCGCTGAATTGCTGGCGGCGCGGGTGCATGGGGAGCCGTTGCCTTTGCCTAGGAGGCTGGCGGCTGCGCTGGATGTGGGGCGGTATTTGGGGTAAAGGGTTTTAATTGGGGTTGTCGGCCGGGTCTCGCCCCGGCCGACAGCGCCAATAAACACCCCTCAAGGCCCCCTCCGCTGCCGCTCGTTCTCAAGATGCTTCATCTCGATGTAACTCAGCTTGTCCATCTCATGCAACTGCAACGCATACTGCTCGGAGCCATCAAACCAGGCCTTCAAGCGCTGATCGAACTGCTCCCCCGCCGGCAACAGCAGCGACCCCAGATAAGCGTCGATGGCCAGGTAATAACGCATGGTGTTGCGTTCGACCACGCCGCGCATGCCCCCCACGTATTCGGGCTTGCCATCGCCGTCCTTGCCGGTCACGGTAAAGCCGACCTTCTCGCGCGCCACAGTGGACAGATAGGCCTGCATCGCCAGCCTGGCGGGCAGGCCGTAGGCATAGGCGTAGGTCAGGTGCACCAGGGTGCGCTCGCCCTTGCCTTCCTGCGCTGCCAGCGGTATGGCCTCGAGCACGATGCGGTAGTCGCGGGTGCCCAAAGGGCCGACCGGTGAATTCAGCAGGGCTTCGAAGTAGTCGGGCGTACTGGCGGCGAGCCGGTAGGCGAAACGCAGCTTGTAAGCATCTTCCAGCGGCTGGTCGTATTTGCGGCCCACATAGAGTTCGAGCACCGGGTTGGCGGCCTCGCCGTCGGCGCGGCACAGCTTGGTATTGAGGTGCAGGATCAACACGTCGCACCACACACCGGGGGCTTTCAGCGAAGACTCCAGCCTGGCGAACGGATGCTCGACCACGGCATAGATGTCGCCCTTGAGTTCGGAGGAACTCTCCGACGACTCCAGGTGCAGCGCACGCTTGAAGGCGTTGTTGCGCAGGCTGGGCGCGAGACTGTCGTATCTGGACTGCAGGGCGGCGGCGGGCGCGGTGTCCGCAGCCTGCGCCGAGGTTACGATCAGTGCCATGCCGACGGCCGCAGCCAGCTGGCGAACACATCGGGAAAATGGAGTCATGCTGGCACTCTAGTGATGCACGCTGCCCGGGTCTGTAGGACGCGGGCGCGACGGTCTCCTCTGTGATTCAGGCCGACCCGTCCTTCACGTACCGTCAGCTGTCGTCCATCCATTATCCCTTCATTCCCAAGGAGAAAAATGCAACTCATCGGCATGCTCGATTCCCCCTATGTGCGCCGCGTCGCCATCTCGTTTCACCTGCTCGGCCTGCCTTTCGAGCACCGGTCGATCTCGGTGTTTTCCACCTTCACGCAGTTCCAGCAGATCAACCCGGTGGTCAAGGCGCCGTCGCTGGTCTGCGACGACGGCACCGTGCTGATGGATTCCACGCTGATCCTGCAATACGCCGAGGGCATCGCCAGCCGCAGCCTGGTGCCGGCCGCGCGCGCACAGGCCCTGCACGACCTGCGCCTCACCGGCCTGGCCCTGGCGGCCTGCGAGAAGACGGTGCAGATCGTCTATGAAAACGAGTTGCGCCCGGCCGAGAAACGACACGCGCCCTGGCTTGAGCGGGTGCAGGGCCAACTGGCCGCGGCCTATGCGGCATTGGAGGCGGAACTAATGCGCCAACCGCTGGAGGCACGCGCCGAAGCCCTGACCCAGGGCGGCGTGGGCAGCGCCGTGGCCTGGCAGTTCACGCAGATGCTGCTGCCGGGCCAGGTGCCGGTGGCCGCACACCCGGCGCTGCAGGCGTTTTCAGAGCAGGCGGAGCAACTGGAAGCCTTCCGGGCCGCCCCACCGCGCTGACTGCCAGCACAAATCCAGCACAATGGCGCCGAGGCTTTTTTCGACAGGCCTGACGCCATTCATGCACGAATCCGCCAACACCCGCCAGACCGCCATCCCCGCCCCCGCCGAAACTGGCGCCCACCATTCCCCCGATACCCATAGCGACAGCAACCACCTGCTCTGGGTGCTGGTGGCCGTGGCCATCGGCTTCGCCGTGTACAACCCGCGCGCGCCGACCGAGATCCTGAAGCTGGTGGACTGGCAGACCATCGGCGCACTGGCCGGCCTGCTGGCCATCACCCAGGGTGTGGAGCGCAGCGGCATGCTGCAGGCCACCGCCCAGCACCTGCTCGGACGGGTGACGAACCTGCGCGGGCTGGCCCTGCTGCTCAGCGCGGCCGCGGCGCTGCTCTCGGCCCTGGTCACCAACGACGTGAGCCTGTTCCTGCTGGTGCCGCTGACCCGGGTGCTGGCCACCCAGGCCCACCTGCCCCTGGCCCGGCTGGTGGTGCTCGAAGCCCTGGCGGTCAACGCCGGCTCGGCCCTCACGCCGATCGGCAATCCGCAAAACCTCTACCTCTGGCACCGCTCGGGCGAGAGCTTCCTCGGCTTCATGGGCATGATGGCACCGACCGTCGCCGTCATGCTGTTCTGGCTGTTCGTCGCGGTGTGGCTGCTGGCGCCGAAGACCTCGATCACACTCAAGCCCGCGCCCGATGCGGCCACGGTACAGCCGCGCCTGCTGACGCTGGCCGGCGTGTTGTTCGTGGCCTTCGTCATCGCGCTCGACCGGCACTGGCTGCTGGCCGGCCTGGGCCTGGTGTTCGGTGCCTTCCTGCTGCTCTACCCGCGGGTGCTGCGCGGCGTGGACTGGGCGCTGTTGGCCATCATCGCGCTGATGTTCGTCGACCTGCGCCAGCTCGCCGAGCTGCCAGCCATCGCCGCGCTGCTGAAGCAGTGGCCGATCCATGAGGGCTGGCGCGCCTACCTGGCGGCCATCGCCGCCTCGCAGTTGATCAGCAACGTGCCGGCCACGATCCTGCTCGACGGCACGGTGCGCGACCTGCCCGCGCTGGCCGCCGGCGTGAGCGTGGGCGGTTTCGGCTGCGTGCTCGGCTCGCTGGCCAACCTGATCGCGCTGCGCCTGGCCAGGCTGCCCCACGGCCTGCGCGAATTCCACCGCATCAGCATTCCCTTCCTGCTGGTCTGCGCGGCGACGGCGGCGCTGCTGCGGTTGGGCTGAACGCAGTTCAAGACGCCCCCGGTTTTCGGGGCCTGGGCGATCGAGACAAACTGGCCAAGAGGGCATGGCCATGCTAAATTACTGGATAAATAACCAGTTAATTAATAAGCATCACCGTGCCCCGCTCCGCCGTTCCCATCCTCGACAGCCTCTGGCGCGCCAGCGAAATGGGCACGCCGGCGAGCTTCACCACGCCCTCGGGCCACCCCGGGCTGGATGCCGAATTGCCTGGCGGCGGCTGGCCCGCGGGGCAGCTCAGCGAGGTGTTGCAGACCCAGGCCGGCCGGCATGAATGGCGCCTGCTGCTGCCGGCGGTGCGGGCCGCGGCCGCCAGCGGCACGGTGGTGCTGATCGGCTGCCCGCACTGGCCCAACATGGCGGCGCTGGCCGGCCAGGGCATCCCGCTGTCTCGGGTGCTGGTGGTGGAGGCCGAGCGCCCGGCCGACCGGCTCTGGGCCGCCGAGCAGGCCTTGCGCTGCCGCGAACTGGCCGCGCTGCTGGTCTGGCTGCCGCAGGTGCGCGCCGAGCAACTGCGCCGGCTGCAGTTCGCCAGCCAGGCCGCTCGCCAGGCACGCCCGCCGCTGGCCTTCGTGTTCCGGCCGCTGTCGGCACGGCAGGAGGCGTCGCCGGCGCCATTGCGACTAGGTTTACGACTGGAGGTACAGGCCAGAGGCGGCACGGCGCTGCCCGGCCTGGAGATCGACATCTTCAAGCGGCGCGGGCCACAGTTGGCGGCACCGCTGCACATCCACACCGCCATGCCGCCGGTAATGGCGTTGAAGGCGCTGCGGGCGGCAGGCCAACCCGCGGCCATGCCGGCAGCCTCCGTGCCCGCTCCGGTGGTGCCCGTACCCGACAACGTCGTCACCCTGCCGACAGCCTTCAATGGCCCACCCCATGTTGTGGATCGCACTCTCCCCATCGCGGCCTCCGCCTGAGCCGCCCGCCACCGGCGCCCTGCCCAGCCTGCAGGCCTTGAGCTGGTGGGCGCTGCGCTTCAGCCCTCGGGTGTGTGTGGTGGAAGACCGCGTGCTGATCGAGGCATCGGCCAGCCAGCGCCTGTTCGACGGCCGCCGCGCCCTGCTCCAGCGCCTGCGTGAAGAAGCCGCCGACCAGGAGGTGGGCGCCATGGCGGTGGCGCCCACGGCGCTGGCGGCGCTGGCGCTGCTGCACACGGTGGCGCCGCCCAACGAGGCCGATGCCGAAGCACCCGCGTTCCGCCCAATCCCCATCGCCGGCTGCAGCGCCCAGAACCTGCACGCCACGCTCGACAGCCTGCCCATCTTCGTGCTGGCCGCGGCCCGGCCGTTCGCATCGACGCTGGTGCGCCTGGGCTGCGCCAGGCTCGGCGCCCTGCGGGCCCTGCCGCGCGGCGGTGTGTCGCGCCGTTTCGGCGCCGGCTTGCTGCAGGCACTGGACCAGGCCTATGGGCAGGCCCCGTCCAGCTTCGACTGGACCGTGCTGCCCGAGCAGTTCCGCCTGCGACTCGAATTCCTCGGCCGCATCGAAGTGGCGGCGGGCCTGATGTTCGGCACCAACCGGCTGCTGCGCCAGCTCAAGGCCTGGCTGCTGGCGCGCCAGTGCGGTGCCACCGGCGTGGTGCTGCATTGGGAACACGATCTGCAGCGCCGCAGCGAAGCCGCGCACGGTACGCTCACCGTGCGCACCGCCGAGGCCACGCGCGACACGGCGCACCTCGCCCGCCTGCTGGCCGAACACCTGGATCACACGCCCCTGGCCGCGCCGGTGGTAGCCATCACCCTGGAAGCCATCGGCGTCGAAGCCCGGCCCGACGCCACGCCCAGCCTGCTGCCCGAAGACCAGGCCCAAGGCGAGTCGCTGCAGCAGCTCATCGAGCGGCTCTCGGCCCGGCTCGGCCCCGACCGGGTGCTGCGCCCCCAGGCCCAGGCCGACCACCGGCCGCAGCACATGCAGGCCTGGCGGCAGGCCGCGACCTCGACCCCCATTTCGGCCAAGGCCCCCATCTCCGTCTTTCCCGCCACATTGGCGCAGCAGGCGCCGTGGCTGCTGCGCGCACCGATGGCGCTGCCACACATCAACGGCACGCCGCAGTGGCAAGGCCCGCTCGCCCTGCTGGCCGGCCCCGAGCGCATCGAAGCCGGCTGGTGGGATGGCGGCGACCACGCACACGCCGACCCGACCGCGCGCGACTACTTCCTGGCGCAGAGCGAACACGCCGGGCTGGTGTGGGTCTACCGGGAGCTTCGCTCGTCCGAACAGTCGAAGCAGGGCTGGTTCCTGCATGGCATCTATGGATGACTCGCCTTCTTCTGCGCCAGATTACGCCGAGCTGCAATGCATCACCAACTTCAGCTTCCACCGCGGCGCCTCGCATGGCGAGGAGCTGGTCGAGCGCGCCAAGGCCCTGGGCTACGCCGCGCTGGCGATCACCGATGAATGCTCCGTGGCCGGCGTGGTGCGTGCCCATGTGGAAGCCAAAAAGCAGCAACTCAAGCTGCTGATCGGCGCCGAGTTCAAGGTGCGGACCGCGGGTTTGCAGGATGGCGCCACCGGCTGGTTCACGCTGATTCTGCTGGCCCGTAACCGCCAGGGCTACGGCCAGTTGTGCGAACTCATCACCACGGCGCGGGCCGGCCAGCCGCGCGGGGCCTACACGCTGCACCAGGCCGACTGGCCCTACGAACTCGGCGACTGCCTGGCCCTGCTCGCGCCACGCCGCGACCTGGCACACACGGCCACGCTCGAATCCATCGTGGCGGCCGTGCTCTGGCTGCGCCGTCATTTCCAGCATGCCTGGCTGGCCCTGACCCAATTGAAACGCATGGACGATGCGCTGTGGGAACACCAGCTGCGCGAGGCCAGCCGCCTGGCGGATGTGCCGCTGGTGGCCACCGGCCAGGTGCAGATGCATGTGCGCAAACGCAAGCGGCTGCATGACGTGCTCAGCGCCGTGCGCCTGGGCCAGCCGCTGGCGGCCTGCGGCTTTGCACTCGCGGCCAATGCCGAAGCCCATCTGCGCCCGCGCGCGGCATTGGCCGCGCTGTACCCGGCCGACGGCCTGGCCGAGACGCTGCGCGTGGCCGCGCTGTGCAGCTTCAGCCTGGACGAGCTGAAGTACGAATACCCGCACGAGGTGGTGCCGGCCGGCGAGACCTCGGCCAGCTACCTGCGCCGCTGCACCTACGAAGGCGCCGGCCGGCGTTTTCCGCAGGACATGCCGGTCGAGGTGCAGCTTCAGGTCGAGAAAGAACTTGCGCTGATCGGCGAGCTGCACTACGAGAAATACTTCCTCACCGTCTACGACATCGTGCGCTTCGCGCGCAGCCAAGGCATCCTGTGCCAGGGCCGCGGCTCGGCCGCCAATTCGGCCGTGTGTTATTGCCTGGGCATCACCGAGGTCAACCCGTCGCAGACGGCCACCCTGTTCGAACGCTTCATCAGCCGGGAACGCAACGAGCCGCCCGACATCGACGTCGACTTCGAGCACCAGCGGCGCGAGGAAGTGATCCAGTACCTGTATGAAAAATACGGCCGCCACCGCGCCGCGCTGGTGGCCGCCGTGGCCTGCTACCGGCCACGCAGCGCGCTGCGCGACGTGGGCAAGGCGCTCGGCATGCCGATGGACGACATCGACCGCCTGGCCAAACACCAGCAGTGGTGGGACGGCCCCGAGGTCATGGCCGAGCGGCTGCGCGAACTCGGGCTCGACCCGGCGTCCAGGCCCGTGCAATTGTGGCTCGACCTGACGCGGCAGCTGATCGGCTTTCCGCGCCACCTGTCGCAGCACAGCGGCGGCTTCGTGCTCTCGGGCGAGGCCATCACCCGCACCGTGCCGGTGGTGCGGGCCAGCATGGAAGGCCGCACCACCATCGAATGGGACAAGGACGACATCGACGCCATCGGCCTGCTCAAGGTCGATGTGCTGGCACTCGGCATGCTGAGTGCGCTGCAGCGCATGCTGAAGCTCAAGAGCACATGGGAAGGCATCGGTTTCCGCCTGCAGGACATCCCCGAGAAGGACCAGAAGACCTACGACATGATCTGCCGCGCCGAAACCATCGGTGTGTTCCAGATCGAGTCGCGTGCGCAGCAGAGCATGCTGCCGCGGCTGCGGCCCCGAAGCTTCTACGACCTGGTGGTCGAAGTCGCCATCGTGCGGCCCGGCCCGATCCAGGGCGGCATGGTCCACCCCTACCTGCGCCGCCGCCAGGGACTGGAGCCCGAGGTCTATGCCAAGGACGAACTGCGGCCCGCGCTCCAGCGCACCATGGGCGTGCCGATCTTCCAGGAACAGGTGATGCAGATCGCCATGATCGCCGCCGACTTCAGCGGCGGCGAGGCCGACGACCTGCGCCGCTCCATGGCCGCCTGGCGGCGCAAGGGCGGCATCGACAAGTTCTACAAACGCATCACCGATGGCATGGCCGCGAACGGCTATGCGCCCGAATTCGCCGATGCCATCTTCAAGATGATCGAAGGCTTTGGCGAATACGGCTTCCCCGAAAGCCATGCCGCGAGTTTTGCGCTGCTGGTCTATGCCAGCGCCTGGTTCAAATGCCACCACCCCGCGTTCTTCCTGGCCGCGCTGCTGAACTCGCAACCCATGGGCTTCTACAGCCCTTCACAACTGGTGCAGGACGCGCAGCGCAACAAGGTGCAGGTGCGCGCCGTCGATGTGACAGCCAGCCATTGGGAATGCACGCTGGAGTCAAGCTGTGATGACAAACCGTCCCAACCTGCGGTGCGGCTCGGCCTGCAGCTGGTCAGCGGCCTGGCAGAGGCCAGCGCCGCGCGCCTGGTCCAGGCCAGGAACATCGCCGGCTTCCGCAGCACCGAAGACCTGGCCCGCCGCGCCCGCCTGGACAGCACCGACATGAACGCCCTGGCCGCCGCCGATGCCCTGATGAGCTTGAGCGGCCACCGCCGCCAGCAGGTGTGGGACGCCAGCGCCCTGCACCGCAGCCCGCCGCTGCTCGCCGACGCGCCGGTGCATGAAGACGCGCTGGCGCTGCCCGAAGCCGAGGAAGGCGAAGAAATCCTGCACGACTACGACAGCCTCGGCCTGACCCTGCGCCGCCACCCCGTCGCCCTGCTGCGCCCCTGGCTCGACCGGCACCGCGCCATGTCCTCCGCCCTGCTCGCCAGCCAGGCCAATGGCCGCTTCGTGCGCGCCTGCGGCCTGGTCACCATGCGCCAGCAACCGGGCACGGCCAAGGGTACGGTCTTCGTCACGCTGGAGGATGAGACCGGTTGCGTCAACGTGATCGTCTGGAAAGACCTGCGCGACGCCCAGCGCCGGGTGCTGCTCGGCGCCAGGCTGATGGCGGTGGACGGCGTGTGGCAGCGCCAGGGCGAGGTGCGGCACCTGCTGGCGCGGCGCTTGATCGATGTGTCGAAGAAGCTGGGCAGCCTGCCGGTGATGAGTCGGGATTTTCGCTAGGCATTGAGCCGCTCCAGGATTTGGGCAAACAAGGGCCGCGCGCCAACGGTCTCCTGCAGGCAGTCGTCGCGCAGCCTGACCCAGGTCTGCCGCATCGCCACATCGAGCGTGTCGTCCACATGCTGCAGCAACTCCTCCAGCAGGCAGCCGAACGCGCGGGCCTCCAGCCGCTGCAGGGCCTGCGCGTGGGCCATGTCGGCCGGCAGGAACGAGGCCGCCCCCATGTCGCCGAGCAGGCACTGGCCTTCGGCATTGCACTGCAGGTTGTGGCCGTACAGGTCGCCATGCAGCAGGCCCTGGGCATGCAGGTGCGCGCCCGCCGAAGCCACGCCGCGCGCGATGCGCAGCGCCACTTCGGGCGTGAAGCGGGTCTCTGGCGCATACACGTCGCGGGTGCAGGAGGCCAGGCTGGGCGGCCCGGCCAGGGTCTTGAAGCGCGGCGGGATGTAATGCATCACCAGCCCGGCCGTGCCTTCCGGGTGGCCGGCCAGCGGGCCGGCGATGGGGATCAGGTTCGGGTGCGCACCGGCGGCCAGGCTCGCGGCCATCTCGCTCTGCGGCCAGCCGTCGCTGGTGACTTCGCCCTTGAACAGCTTGACGGCCACCGTCATCGGTGCCGCGTCCGGGCGCTGCCACACGGCTTGGTGGATCAGGCCGGATGCGCCCTCGCCGAGCAGCTTCTCGATGCGAATATCTTGCCAAGGCAGCGGTGCCGATGGCGCGGGTGGCACCACGCGCTCCATGGGATTGCCGGCGCTGGCCAGCCAGGCCAGCCGCGGCATGGACAAGAGCCACGCGGGCATCTCGGCAAACTGGTTGGCCGAAATACGCAACAGCTCCAGTTGGCGGCAATCGGCGAGTTCGGGCGGCAAGCCAGACAGCCGATTGCCGGCCAGCATCAGCTTTTGCAGTTCAGCGCAGCGGCCGATCTCGGCGGGCAAGGCCTCGACCTGGTTGTCGGTGAGGATCAGCCAGCGCAGCCGGGGCGGCAAAGCTTCGGCCGGCACTTCGCGAATTCGGTTGGCCTTGAAGCCGACCATCTGCAGCTGCGCACACTGGCCCAGCACCGCCGGCAGCGTGGTGAACGGGTTATCGGAGCAAAACAGCACACGCAGCTTGTGCAGCCGCGGCAGGTCGTCGGGCAGGTGGCTGAGTGTATTGCCCGAGAGGTTGAGCACCTCCAGGCTATCGGCCAGGTCGAAGATTTCACGCGGGAATTCGGTGAGACCGCAGGACAGGTCGAGCCGTTGGATGCCGGCCAATTGACCGGCACGGAGTCGGGAGAGTGTGTTCATTCGAAAGCAGGTAATTACAACAAGGCCCGCAGTTCGCGCGCCGCGTCCAGCAACAAGGGCAGCAACTCGCGCCGCATCTCGGCCTGCTCCAGCCGCTGCGGCGAAGTCACCACGTTCAACGCCGCCACGGTCTGGCCCTGCAGGTTGCGCAGCGGCACGGCCAGCGCATGCACGCCGAGTTCATGCTCTTCGCTGGCCACGCAGAAATCGTCGGCGCGCACCTGGCTGATGATGGCGCGCAAGGTCTTGGCTTCGGTCAGGGTGTGCGAAGTCAGCCGCGGCAGGCTGCGGCCCTTCATCCAGGCCGCGAAATCGCTGCGCGACTTGGCCGCCAGCAACACCCGGCCGGTGGAGGTGGCAAATGCGGGCAGCCGTGCGCCGAGGTGCAGGCCGTAGGCCAAAAAACGGCCGGCCACGCTGGAGGCCCCCCCTGCACTTTGCCGGTCATTGCCCCGATCATTCCCGCTTCTGGCCACGATCACCACCTCGTCACCGTCGAGCACCACCGCCGAAAACGACTCGCGGGTCTGTGCCGCCAGCCGGTTCAGCGTGGGCTGCAGCACGCGTGGCAACCGGGCCGATGCCAGGTAGCTGCCCGAGAAGCGCAGCACCTTGGGCGCAAGCCAGAAATAGCTGCCGTCGGTTTCCAGGTAACCCAGGTGGGCCAGCGTCAGCAGGTGCCGCCGCGCCGCCGCGCGGGTGAGGCCGGCGCGTTGCGCGGCCAGCGTGGCATTGAGTCGCTGGCGTTCGGTGTCGAAGCTTTCCAGCACCGCCATGCCCTTGGCCATGCCTTCGATCAGATCGGCCTTGTTGATGTCCATCATCCAATATCTTTTGATTGCGCGGTGATCGCGCAATGGGTTTGATCATCGCACAAACCCACGCTCGCCCACTGGCGGCGGGCGCCCTCGCCTCCTAAGCTCGGAGTTGTACCGGCCAAATGCGGAACCACACGAAATCGTAGGACCCGGCTTTTCATTCAAATCAAGGAGACATTTCCATGCGTACCCAGGTTGCCATCATTGGCGCCGGCCCCTCCGGCCTGCTGCTCGGCCAGTTGCTGCACAAGGCCGGCATCGACGCGGTCATCGTCGAGCGCCAGAGCCCCGACTACGTGCTCGGCCGCATCCGCGCCGGCGTGCTGGAACAGGTCAGCATCGACCTGCTCGACAAGGCCGGCGTGGGCCAGCGCATGCATGCCGAAGGCCTGCCGCACGGCGGCATCGAGCTGTTGTTCAAGGGTACGCGCCACCGCATCGACCTCGAAGGCCTGACCGGCGGCAAACATGTGATGGTCTACGGCCAGACCGAGGTCACCCGCGACCTGATGGAAGCCCGCGCCGCCGCCGGCCTCACCACCATCTACCAGGCCGGCAACGTGACGCTGCACGACTTCGACGGCAGCCAACCCAAGGTGCGTTACACCTTGGACGGCCAGACCCATGAGATCAGCTGCGACTTCATCGCCGGCTGCGACGGCTACCACGGCGTGAGCCGCGCCAGCGTCCCGGAAAGCGCCCTGCGCACCTACGAGAAGGTCTATCCCTTCGGCTGGCTCGGCGTGCTGGCCGACGTGCCGCCGGTATCGCACGAACTCATCTATGCCAACACCGGCCGCGGCTTCGCCCTGTGCAGCATGCGCAGCGCAACCCGCAGCCGTTATTACGTGCAGGTGCCGATGGAAGAAAAGGTGGAGAACTGGAGCGACGCCGCCTTCTGGAACGAACTGCGCAGCCGGCTCGACCCCGAAGCCGCCGAACAGCTGGTCACCGGCCCCTCGCTCGAAAAAAGCATCGCGCCGCTGCGCAGCTTCGTGGCCGAACCGATGCGTTTCGGCCGCCTGTTCCTCGCTGGCGACGCGGCCCACATCGTGCCGCCCACTGGCGCCAAGGGACTGAACCTCGCGGCCAGCGACGTGGGTTACCTGTCGACCGCCCTGGCCGAGTTCTATGCCGAGAAGTCACCGGTGGGCATCGACACCTATTCCGACCGCTGCCTGCGCCGCGTGTGGAAGGCCGAGCGCTTCTCCTGGTGGTTCACCTCGTTGATGCACCGTTTCCCCGACACCGGCGAATTCGGCCAGAAGATCCAGGAAGCCGAGCTGGACTACCTGGTGCAGTCCAAGGCGGCGTCGACCGCGCTGGCAGAGAATTACGTGGGGCTGCCGCTGGTTTGAACAACACCACCGGAGCCCCTTGTCCAGGTCATGGCTTCCATACGATTTCTCCGTTAAAAGCATATAGCTTGTAGTGGCTGCAACCCGCTTGGATGCATTTCTGACGGGTTGGTTGACTAGCTACAAGGTACAAGGCAAGTGCCACCTTGATTTGGCTACAGGTGCAGGACTTCCACAAACCAGCCCTAACTTTTTGCCATCTGTCGGCAGGCAGCACACAGCGGCGATCAGCCCCTCACTGCGCCAACAACCGCGTCAACGCCGAAATATCACTCGCCGCTGCCGTGCGTGAAACACTTTCCACCGCCCGGTAATGCCTGATCAGCGCCTCCCCCACCGGCGTCAACACTGTGCCGCCACCCGAAGAGCCGCCGGCCGCGGTGCTGACCGCGGGCTTGGTCAACGCGCGGTTCATCTCGTCGACCAGCAGCCAGGCGCGGCGATACGACATGTTGAATTGCCGCGCCGCGGCCGAGATCGAGCCGGTTTCGGCAATGGCTTCGAGCAGCGCGATCTTGCCCGGGCCGATGGCGATGCTGTCGTCGCGGTAGATGCGCAGGCGGAACTGGACTTTGGATTTCATGGTGCGGCCCGCAGCGTCATGGTGCGGCCTGCAGCATTTTGCGCAGTTTCTGCTTGAGCGGCGAGATGTCAGATGCCGGTGCAGCGCCCATCTCGTGCCGCGCCATCTCGCGGCTGGACGCATCGTGCATGCCGATCTGCTGCACCACCTGCCCGCGCTCGTAGATGAAGGCCACGTCGGCCAGGGCCAGCACGTCTTCCACGTCGTGGGTGATCATCAGCGCCGGAATGCCCCACTGCCGCCGCACCTCGGCCAGTTCCTCGCGCAGGCTCTGGCGCAGCATCGGGTTGAGCGAGGCAAAGGGTTCGTCGAGCAGCAGCACCTGCGGCTGGCAAGCCAGCGCACGGGCCAGGGCCACGCGCTGCTGTTGACCGCCGGACAGCGTGGCTGGCCGGCTCTCGGCCGTGGCGGCCAGGCCGAAGCGGTCGAGCAGGCGCTGCACCTGGTCGCGTTCGTCGGGCGACAGCCTGCCCCGGTGCCAGGAGGTCAGGCCGAAGGACACGTTCTGCCGCACCGACAGGTGCGGAAACAGCGCGTAGTTCTGGAACAGGTAACCCACACGCCGCGCCGGCGGCGCAATGTCGATGCCGGCCGCCGCGTCGAACAAGGTGCGGCCATTGAGCCGGATGTGGCCCCGGCTCGGCCGCAGCAGACCGGCGATGGACTGCAGCGTCAGCGTCTTGCCCGAGCCCGAAGGGCCATACAGAGCCGCGAACGGTGCGTCGGTGGAAAACCGCACGGCCAGGTCGAAGCGCCGGTTCCGGTCGGCGACCGACAGCGAGACGTCGACATCGATCACGGCTTGCCGAAGCCGTAACGCGTCATGACCTGCTGCGCCTCGGCACTGGAGAGAAAGGCAATGAAGTCCTGCGCCAGCGCCTTCTGCCGGCTGTCGGCCACCACGGCGACCGGGTAAGTCACCGGTGTGTGACCGCTGGTGGTCAGCACCACGCGCACCTTGTCGCCCATGATGGCCGCATCGGTGCGGTAGACGAAGCCGGCCTCGGCCTCGCCGCGGCTCACATAGTCGAGCACCTGGCGCACGCTGTCGGCCTGCACGAATTTCGGCTCGAGCACCGACCACAGGCTGGCACCGTCCAGCACCTCCTTGGTATAGCGGCCCACCGGCACGGTGGCGGTCTTGCCGACGGCGATCTTGCGCACCGCCGCACCGGTCAGGTCCTGCAGCGCCTTCAGGCCGGGGCCGTCCTTGGCGGGTTCGATCAGCACCACGCTGTTGCTGGCGAAGTTCCTGCGTGTGCCGGCATCGATCAGCTTCTGGTCGACGCCGCGGTTCATGGTGTCCTGGTCGGCGCTGGCGAACACGTCCACCGGCGCGCCCTGGCTGATCTGCTGCAGCAGCGTGCCCGAGGCGGCGAAGTTGAAGCGCACGCTGCTGCCGGGCTTGCTGGCCTCGAACTTCGGTGCCAGTTCCTTGAACGCGTCGGTGAGGCTGGCCGCCGCCGAGACGGTGATCTGCTCGGCGCTGGCGGCGAAAGGCAAGGCCATCGCGACGACGAGGGAAAGGACGCGGAAACGGCGCATGAAGGCTCCTGGGGTCAACGTAGTGAGAAAAAACGGTTCGACAAGACCAGCACGGCGATCGACAACACGCAGGTCACGACGACCAGCAGCAGGGCCGCGTCGTCCTTGCCGGCCTGCACCGCGTCGTAGATGGCCATCGACAAGGTCTGGGTCTGCTTCGGAATCGAGCCGGCCACCATCAGCGACGCGCCGAATTCACCCATGGCCCGGGCAAAGGCCAGCAGCGCGCCGGCCAGGATGCCGGGCCAGGCCAGCGGCAAGGTCACGCGCAGGAACACCGACAGCCTGGACTGGCGCAAGGTGCTGGCCGCGGCCTCCAGGTTGCGGTCGACGCCGGCGAAGGCCGCGCTCGACGACTTGAGCACCAGCGGCAGCGCCACGATGGCCGAGGCCACCACCGCGCCATGCCAGCTGAAGATGATGGTGTAGTCGAAATGTTCGCGCAGCCAGGCGCCGAGCGGGCTGCGCCGCCCCGCCGCCATCAGGATGCCGTAGCCCAGCACCGTGGGCGGCAACACCAGCGGCAGCATGAACACCGCCTCCAGCACACTGCGGCCGGGGAACGCCACCCGGGCGAACAGCCAGCCCAGCGCCACCCCGGCGATCAGCGCCACCAGCGTGGCCAGCGCCGCGACCTTCAACGACAACGCCAACGGAAACCAGTCCGTCGCCAGAATGAGCGCCTGCGTTGTATTCATGGAGATATGACGAGATTGTGGCACAGGCCTGGCCGTGGCTCGACAGCGCGGCGCAAAGCCGCCTATAGCCTCGAAACTGGCCCACAAAAATGTAAATCCGACCACTGTCACGAAATGTGACGCCGGCCTATAGTGCGGAACATGCCACCTGATCTCGTCAGAACGCTGGAGACTGCGGCCGCACGGCCGGGCTTCTGGGGGCATGCCGCATTTGGAACGCCGATCGGTCCATGAGAAAGTCGCGGCACCTTCAGAACGGCGGGGTTCCGCTCACGCTGAGGTTGACCTGGCCGTTTATCGCCATGGTCCTGCTGCAGGCCTTGCTGGCCGGCGGCAGCATCTACACCTTGTCCGCCGTGCGCGCCTTCGTTGCCGGTGAAAGCGAATGGAGCAAAGGCCAGAAGGACGCGATCTACTACCTCGAGCTGTACGCCACCACCGGAGACCCGGACAAACGCCGGCTGTTCCAGCAGGCCTTGGACATCCCGGCCGGCGACCATGCCAGCCGCCTGGCGCTGGACAGCAAGCCGCCCGACCTGGTCACCGCACGCAACGGCTTCCGCCGGGGCCGCAACCACCCAGACGACATCAGCAGTCTGATCTGGCTGTTCAGCAACTTCCGCAGCTTCGACATTGTGCAAAAACCCGTCGGCTGGTGGACGATCGGCGATGAATACGTGCGGCAGCTGCAGGCGCTTTCATCCGAGATCCAGGTGCGCAGCAGCTCCGGCCCGGTGGACGAGACGACCATCCGGCAATGGCGGCAGCAGATCCACGACATCAACATCCAGGTGACGCCGGCCGCCACGGCATTCACCGAATCCCTCGGAGAAAGCTCGCGCCTGATCGTGCGCTGGCTGTTCTGGCTCAACCTGGGCACGGCCTCGGTGCTGATCCTGCTCTCGGTCATGCACACCCGCAATCTGCTGGCCCAGCGCCAGCGCGTCGAAAGCGCCCTCGGTGCCGAACGCGAGCGTGCCCACACCACGCTGACGGCCATCGCCGATGGCGTGATCACCACCGACGCGCAAGGCCGCGTGGTCTACATGAACCCGGCGGCCGAGACCTTGCTGGCACAGCCGACCGAAGAGGCGAGCGGCCAGTTCCTGCAGGACATGCTGGTACTGGACGTGGCTGGCGGAGCCCCGGCCGACGGCGAGCACTTCGACCTGATCCAGCGCCTGTTGATGGGCGGCCCGCAACTGCGCGAGGAACACACCCAGCGCCTGGTGCGCCCCGACCAGTCGGTGGTGCCGGTCAAGCTGGTCGGCTCGGCCATCCATGACCAGGGCCGTCTCACCGGCGCGGTGCTGGTGCTGCATGACGTGACCCGCGAGCAGAACTACGTGGAGCAGCTGTCCTGGCAGGCCAGCCACGACGCCTTGACGGGCCTGGCCAACCGGCGCGAATTCGAACGCCGGCTGGCGCTGCTGCTGGCCTCCCCGCGCACCGCGCCGCGCGAAGGCGCATTGCTGTATGTGGACCTGGACCAGTTCAAGATCGTCAACGACACCTGCGGCCACCAGGCCGGCGACGAGATGCTGCGCAAGGTTTGCCGCCTGCTGCAAAACGGCCTGCGCGAAGGCGATACCCTGGCCCGGCTCGGTGGCGATGAATTCGGCATCCTGCTCAAGGACTGCCCGGCCGGGGCTGCCGCGCGCATTGCCGAGAACCTGCGTCAATCGGCGCAGGAGTTGAAAATGGCCTGGGGCAGCCGCATCCTCGGCACCGGGCTGAGCATCGGGCTGGTGCCGCTGTCGCCCGAACTCGACACCTTGCACGAGGTGCTGCGCGTGGCCGACATGGCCTGCTACCGGGCCAAGGAAACCGGCCGCAACAAGGTCTACATCTACCAGCCCGAAGATGCCGTGCTGTCTCGCCACGCCGGTGAAATGGACTGGCTGCAGCGCCTGCGCCTGGCGCTGGAGCAGAACCGGTTCTGCCTCTACGCCCAGGACATCTCGCCGCTGCAGGAGGCCAATGGCGCCAGTGCAACAGCAGAAAGCGGCCTGCACATCGAGCTGCTGCTACGGCTGCGCGGGGAGGACGGCGAAATGATCGCGCCGGGCCTGTTCATTCCGGCGGCCGAACGTTACGGCCTGATGCCCAGCATCGACCGCTGGGTGGTGGAACAAGCCTTCAGCACGCTGGCCCGGCAGCGCGAGCACCCCGGGGCGCGGCAGATCGCCACTTGCGCCATCAACCTTTCGGGCACCAGCCTGGGCGACGAACGGCTGTTCGACGACATCCAGGCGCAATTGCTGCGCCACGGCATCGCGCCGCACACCGTGTGTTTCGAAGTGACCGAGACCAGCGCCATCGCCCACCTGCCCAGCGCCATCCGGCTGATCAAGGCATTGAAGTGGCTGGGCTGCCGCTTTTCACTGGACGACTTCGGGGCCGGCATGTCGTCGTTCACCTACCTCAAGCACCTGCCGGTGGACTACCTGAAGATCGACGGCGGCTTCGTGCGCGACATGCTGACCGACCCGACCAACCACGCGATGGTGGAGATGATCAACCGCATCGGCCACGTGATGGGCAAACGCACCATTGCCGAGTTTGCGGAAAGCAGCGCCATCGTCGAAGCACTGCGGGCCATGGGCGTGGACTATGCGCAGGGTTATGCGCTGGCCCGGCCACGGCCGTTCGAACTGCCGTACGGCGAAAGCAGCTAAAAGCTGCGCTTGAAACCAGCGCTCAAGGCTTGCCCGGAGCCTTTCGGACCGGCTTGCGCGGCGTAACCCCGGCGCGCGGCGGCAAACCGGTGTGCTGGGTCAGCAGGCGGCCCTTCACCGGCGAGTTCGGCGCAGTTGACTTCACCTTCTCGGCGACCTTCGCTGGTGCAGCGCTGGAGTTCTTGCGCCGCGCGCTGGTGTAGCTGCCATCGGTGATCGGCTGGTAGGTCGGGATCAGGTGGTGCTTGCCGTTGCCGATCAGGTCGGCACGGCCCATGGCCTTCAAGGCCTCGCGCAGCAGCGGCCAGTTGTTGGCGTCGTGGTAGCGCAGGAAGGCCTTGTGCAGGCGCCGGCGCCGGTCGCCGCGCACGATGTCCACCGTCTCGCTGGTGCGCGTGATCTTGCGCAGCGGATTGCGGTTGCTGTGGTACATGGTGGTGGCCGTGGCCATGGGGCTCGGGTAGAAGGTCTGCACCTGGTCGGCGCGGAAACCGTTCTTCTTGAGCCAGATGGCGAGGTTCATCATGTCCTCGTCGCTGGTGCCCGGATGCGCGGCGATGAAGTACGGAATCAGGTACTGCTTCTTGCCGGCCTCGGCACTGAACTTCTCGAACATCTGCTTGAACTTGTCATAGCTGCCGATGCCGGGTTTCATCATCTTGGTGAGCGGGCCCTGCTCGGTGTGCTCGGGCGCGATCTTCAGGTAGCCGCCGACGTGGTGCTGCACCAGTTCCTTCACGTATTCGGGGCTCTGTACGGCTAGGTCGTAACGCAGGCCGGAGCCGATCAAAATCTTCTTGATGCCGCGCAGCGCACGGGCGCGGCGGTAGATCTTGATCAGCGGATCGTGGTTGGTGCCGAGGTTCGAGCAGATGCCGGGGTAGACGCAGCTTGGCTTGCGGCAGGCGGCCTCGATCTCGGGCGACTTGCAGCCCAGGCGGTACATGTTGGCCGTGGGGCCGCCAAGGTCGGAAATCGTGCCGGTGAAACCGCTCACGCTGTCGCGGATGGCCTCGACCTCCTTGATGATCGATTCTTCCGAGCGGCTCTGGATGATGCGGCCTTCGTGCTCGGTGATCGAGCAGAAGGTGCAGCCGCCGAAGCAGCCGCGCATGATGTTCACGCTGAAGCGGATCATCTCCCAGGCCGGGATCTTGGTCGCGCCGTCATGGCTGCCGTGTTCGTCGGCGTAGCGCGGGTGCGGGCTGCGCGCATACGGCAGGTCGAACACATGGTCCATCTCGGCCGTGGTCAGCGGGATCGGCGGCGGGTTGATCCAGACGTCGCGGGCGGTGTTGCCTTCGCCATGCGCCTGCACCAGCGCGCGGGCGTTGCCGGGGTTGGTTTCCAGGTGCAGTACGCGGTTGGCGTGGGCATAAAGAATGGGATCGGCACGCACCTGCTCGTACGATGGCAGGCGGATCACCGAGCGGTCGCGCGGCGGCACCTTGATGCGCTGCCTTGTTCCCTCCCCTTCCGGGGGAGGGTTAGGGTGGGGGCTCTTCGATCGCAGATTCGGGTTCGGCATGAACCGGAGCGGCTGCGCCGCGCCCCCACCCCGGCCCTCCCCCGAAAGGGGAGGGAGCGAGGCAGAACCACCGGCTTCGGCCGCCTTGGCCACTTCCTCGGCCTCGTCTTCACGCGCACAGCTGGCGCCGTTGGCCTTGGCCTGGTCCGACACCATCAAATACGGATTCACATGCGCCTCGACACGGCCCGGCTCGTCGATGCTGGTGGAGTCGATCTCGAACCAGCCCTCGGGTGTGCTGCGGCGCACGAAGGCCGTGCCGCGCACGTCGGTGATGTCCTGCACCGGTTCCTTGGCAGCCAGGCGGTGGGCGATCTCGACAATGGCACGCTCGGCATTGCCATACAGCAGCAGGTCGCACTTGGCGTCGACCACGATCGAGCGGCGCACCTTGTCCGACCAGTAGTCGTAATGCGCGATGCGGCGCAGGCTGCCTTCGATGCCGCCGAGCACGATGGGCACGTCGTTCCAGGCTTCCTTGCAGCGCTGCGAGTAGACGATGGCTGCGCGGTCGGGCCGGGCGCCGCCCACGTCGCCGGGGGTGTAGGCGTCGTCGCTGCGGATCTTGCGGTCGGCGGTGTAGCGGTTGATCATCGAATCCATGTTGCCGGCGGTCACGCCGAAGAACAGGTTCGGTTTGCCCAGCAGCTTGAAGGGCTCGGCGCTTTGCCAGTCGGGCTGGGCGATGATGCCCACGCGGAAGCCCTGGGCCTCGAGCATGCGGCCGATCACCGCCATGCCGAAGCTGGGGTGGTCCACATAGGCGTCGCCAGTGACGATGACGATGTCGCAGCTGTCCCAGCCGAGCGCTTCCATTTCCTTGCGTGTGGTCGGCAGGAATTTGGCCGTGCCGAAACGGGCCGCCCAGTATTTGCGGTAACTGGTCAGCGGCTTGGCGGCGCGCGCGAAAAAGGAAACGTCAACAGGGGCGTTCATCAGGGCTTTGGCTGGGGATAACCCCCGATTCTAAAGGTTCGCACCTTTTTACGCCCGGAAATACGCGCGGAAGACCTTATTCCGTGTCCTCGCGCAGGTCGGCCGTGCTCACCCGGTGCCCGTGGCGAGCGCTGGCCTCGCCACGGCTGAGCAGCGCCATCAGCTGGTGCGCCTCGGTGGCTTTGACCGGTACCGGCGCCTGTCCGCGCAGATGCGCCAGCAATTGCGCGTAGAACGCCAGGTAGTTGCCGGCCACGTCGGGGGCGGGCTCGGCCTTGGCCTGGCCGTCGACGTGCCGCACCACCTCGCCCACCAGCGGGTCGCGACCCCAGTCGCCGAGTGTGCCGCCCTGCCCGTTCCACTGTGGCCGCCCGCCGGCCTTGAGCGCGTCCTCCTGCGTATCCAGCCCGTATTTGACGAAAGAGCCCAGCGTGCCGTGCACGGTGAAGCGCGGCCCCAACGCCGGCACCAGGGCGCTGCCGTGCAGGATGACGCGCAAGCCCGGATCGCGGCTGCCGTAGCGCAGCTGGGCATGGAAATAGTCGTTGGTGCGTGCGCCGTCGCGCTGCAGGGCCAGGTCGAGCTGCAGGTCTTCCGGGCAGCCGAACAGCTGCAGCGCCTGGTCCACCACATGGGCGCCGAGGTCGAACCACAGGCCCGAGCCGGGCAGGTCGTCGTCGCGCCAACGGCTGGGCACATCGGGCCGGTAGCGGTCGAAATGCGACTCGAAGTGCACGATGCGCCCGAGCTTGCCGCTGGCCAGCACCTGGCGCAGCGCCAAAAAGTCGGCGTCCCAGCGGCGGTTCTGGAACACGGTCAGCACCCGCTCCTGCGCCCTGGCCACGGCCAGCAGGTCTTCGGCCTGGGCCAGGGTCACGGTGAAGGGTTTGTCGACCACCACGTGTTTGCCGGCCAACAGCGCCTCTTTGGCCAGCGGATGGTGGCTCTGGTTGCTGGTGGCGATCACGACGAGGTCGATCTCCGGATCGGCAAACGCCTGCTGCGGCGTGGCCGCCACCGGCACGGCGGGCCAGTCACCGGCCACGGTTTCGGGTTTGCTGCTGACGATGCAACGCAGCGCCAGGCCGGGCATGCCCGAGACCAGCGGTGCGTGAAAGATGCGGCCGGCATTGCCATAACCGACCAGGGCAACACGCACAGGGGATGTGGACATGAGGTTCATGCCCCGATCATCCTGCAAAACCTGTACGGCCTGTGCACCTTGCACCGCTTTCCATGTGTTACAACAAGCCCATGCCAGACACCGCCACGGACGCCCAGCACTTCACCAAAGCCGTCACCCAGCTTGGTGAAAAGCACACGCTGGTGACGACCTCGGCCATCTACAGCGAGCAGGGTGTGAAGATCGTCGACCAGGGGGTTGCCGTTACCGCCAAGCTGTATGAAAGGCTGATGCAGCACAAGATCGCCACGCCGCTCGAAGAGGCCATGCAGGTCGAATCGGCGGTCAACGGCAAGGCCTTGCGCGCCACCGCCGAAGCGCTGATCGACGAGCAGCCGTTGTTCGCCCGCATGGTCGCCAGGCCAGCCGACCGAAGCTTGCTGCTGGACCTGATAGAGACCGTGCCGCTGCCCGCGCCGGTGGCACTCCAGCTCACCGTGGCGCGCGACATTCATCCCGACCAGTACCGGTACTTCGTGGCCACCGCGCTCACCGCCGCCTGGCTCGGCCAGGACGGCATGGCGGCGCGCTACGACCTGTCGATGCTGGCCGCCGCCGGACTGCTGCACGACCTCGGCATGCTGCATATCGACCCGGTGCTGCTTGATCCGAAGCAACCGATCCGCGGTGCGCAGCGGCGGCAGCTCTACGCGCATCCCCTGGTATCGGCGCTGCTGCTGGAACGCCATCATGAATACCCCAAGGAGCTGATCCGTGCCGTGCGCGAACACCACGGGGCGCTGGACGGCTCGGGTTATCCGGGCGCACTGGCCGGCGATGCGATCAGCCCCTGGGGCCTGGTTCTGTCCTTGGCCAAGACGGTAGCGGCCCTGGCCAAGCCTTGCCGCCGGCATGCCGAGTTGCGGCTGTCGGTGCTGTTGCGTACCAATCGCCACCGCTACGACGCCACGCTGGTCAACCGCCTGCTGCCGCTGCTGCAACTTACCGCCGAGCAAGACGCCGACGCCGAATCCGCCGAGGTCGCCGTGCCCGACCCGGTGGCACGCCTTGCCGCCATCGAGCAGGCATTGACCGACTGGCCGGCCTCGCTGGCCCAGGCGCCGAACCTGTCGACGGCGCGACGCAACGGACTGGCCCACATCGCCACGCGCTGCGCCAACATCCGCCGCACACAACTGGAAGCCGGTGCCGCGTCCGAACAACTGGCGAGCCTGGACACGGCCGCCGTGACCGGCCTGCTGGCGATGGAGCTGTCACTGATCTGCCAGGAACTGGCCTGGCAGGTGCGCGCCGTGCAGCGCCAGGCGCTCAGGCGCTGGACCCTGGGCGCGGACGAAACCTATCCCGAAGCCCTGCAAGACTGGATTGCCGCGGTCGACGCCGCCTGCGCCGGCCTCATCGATACCTGATACGACCACCACGGCCACCTTTCACGACAAACAACGAGACAAGCCATGCCCTCGCTCGCGCCCTGGGCCGAGAAATACGGGGTCGCGGTGCCCAACGCTCTGATTGTCCTGGCCTGACCCCGCCCGAGCGACGATTTCCAAATATGCTTATGCGCATATTGGTGTAACGAATAAGTAGTTTGGATTTGTAGGCCGGGCTTTTATAGTCGCGGCCATGCAAGATATCGCGTTTGTTCTGGCCGGCTTTTTTGTGGGCTTCGTGGTTGGCCTCACAGGCGTCGGCGGCGGCTCCCTGATGACGCCGCTGCTGATCTTTTTCTTCGGCATGAAGCCGCACCTGGCCATCGGTACCGACCTGCTGTTTGCCGCCTTCACCAAGATGGGTGGCTCGGTGGCGCTCGCGCGCGCCCGGATCATCGACTGGTCGGTGGTGCTGCTCATGGCCTGCGGCAGCATTCCGGCCTCGCTGATCACACTCTATGTGTTGAACCAGGTCGGCCCGGCCGACCCCGCCGTGCAAAAGGTAATGACCACCACGCTAGGCGTCGCCCTGCTGCTGACCGCCGCGGCCACACTCTACAAGGCCGTGCTCGGCAAGGCCGGGCCACGCCATGCCATTCCCTCGGCCGCCGACGCCCGGCCGCGCCACAAGGCCTTGCCGGTGTTGTTCGGGGCCGTCATCGGCGCCTTGGTTACACTGACCTCCGTGGGCGCTGGCGCGATCGGCGTGTTGGTGCTGATGCTGCTGTACCCGGCGCTGCCGCTGCCGCGCATCGTGGCGGCCGACATCGCACACGCCGTGCCGCTGACCCTGGTCGCCGGCCTCGGCCACGCCTCCATCGGCTCGGTCGAATGGGGGCTGCTGGCCAAGCTGCTGCTGGGTTCGCTGCCCGGCATCTGGATCGGCTCGCAGCTGATGCGCAAGACGCCGGAGCGGGTGATCCGCTCGATCCTGTCCATGCTGCTGGCCTATGCCGGCACGAAATTGATTGCTTTGTAAAAATCGGGGTGCCGCGACGCCCTGCCTGGTGCGCCTCCAGCCCCAACCGATGAAAAACTGACCACAAGATGTACCAATACACCGAATTCGACAAGCAATTTGTGCAACTGCGCGCCAGCCAGTACCGCGACCAGTTGGAGCGCTGGCAAGCCGGCACGCTGGCCGAAGACGAGTTTCGCCCCTTGCGGCTGCAAAACGGCTGGTACGTGCAGCGTTTCGCCCCGATGCTGCGCATCGCCGTGCCTTATGGCGAACTGAACAGCGCCCAGCTGCGTGTGTTGGCCCAGATCGCGCGCGACTACGACCACAAGGAAGACAACGACCTGTCCAAGGCCAACCCCGGCCTGAGCGACCTGAAAACCCTGCCCAGCCGCTGCGCCCACTTCACCACGCGCCAGAACGTGCAGTTCAACTGGATCCCGCTGGTGAAAAGCGCCGATGTGATGGGCCTGCTGGCCAGCGTCAACATGCACGGCATCCAGACCAGCGGCAACTGCATCCGCAACACCACCAGCGACGAACGTGCCGGTGTGGCCGTCGATGAAGTCGCCGATCCGCGCCCGCTGGCCGAAATCATCCGCCAGTGGAGCACGCTGCACCCTGAGTTCGCCTTCCTGCCGCGCAAGTTCAAGATCGCCATCACCGGGGCAAGCGACGACCGCGCCGCCACCGCCTGGCACGACGTGGGCCTGCATGTGCTGAAGAACGAAGCTGGCGAAATCGGCTTTCGCGTGCTGGTCGGCGGCGGCATGGGCCGCACACCGGTGGTGGCCACGGTGATCCGCGAATTCCTGCCCTGGAGCCAGATCCTCAACTACCTGGAAGCCGTGGTCCGCGTCTACAACCGCTGGGGCCGCCGCGACAACATCTACAAGGCACGCATCAAGATCCTGGTGAAGGCCGAAGGCCAGCGCTACGTGGACGAAGTCGAAGCCGAATACCAGCAGATCCTGGCACACGACGGTGCGCCGCACACCATCAGCCAGCAGGAACTCGACCGCGTGTCCGCCAGCTTCGAGGTGCCGGCCAGCCGCGTGGGCGCCCTGCCCGTGTCGGCCATGCCCATCCCCACCATCGACGCCAGCGACGACAACTACACACGCTGGCTCATGCGCAACGTGGCACCGCACAAGAACCCGGCGCTGCGCTGCGTCACGCTGTCGTTCAAGCGCCTCGGCTACTCGCCCGGCGACGCCACGGGTCCGCAGCTCGACCTGGCCGCCGACCTGGCCGACCGCTACAGCGCTGGCGAAGCCCGCGTGACGCACGACCAGAACCTGGTGCTGCCCTGGGTGCGCGCGGATGAATTGCCGGCGCTGTATGCCGAGGCCAAGGCGGCCGGCCTGGCCAAGGCCAATGTGCGCCTGCTGACCGACATGATCGTCTGCCCCGGCGGCGATTTCTGTTCGCTGGCCAACGCGCGCTCGCTGCCGATTTCCGAGGCCATCAGCCAGCGTTACCAGGACCTGGACGAGCTGCACGACCTCGGCGAGATCGACGTGCACATGAGCGGCTGCATCAACTCCTGCGGCCACCACCACAGCGCCCACATCGGCATCCTCGGCGTCGACAAGGACGGCCAGGAGTGGTACCAGGTGACGCTGGGCGGCTCTGACGGTTCCGACCTCAGTGGCGGTGCGGTGGCCGGCAAGGTGGTCGGCCCGTCGTTCGCCGCGGCCGAAGTGCCCGAGGTGATCGAAGCCGTGCTCGACACCTACCGCAGCGTGCGCCAAAGCGCCGGAGCTGGTTTGGATGGGAAAGCCGAAACCTTCATCGACACCCTGCGCCGCGTCGGCCACGACCCGTTCAAGCAGGCCGCCAACGCCGCCCGCACCAGCACCGGCCGCGCCGCGCCGCAAGCCGCAACGGTCTGAGAGAAAGAAGAAAATGAAACTGCTAGCCGCCCACGATCACATCCCCGCTACAGAAGGCCAGAAGGACGTCATCGCCCTGGCCAACGACGCCGACCCGCGCGCCCTGTCGCTCGAAGCGGTGTCGCGCATCGACCTGCACTTCCCCAAGTTCACCGACGGCCGCGCCTTCAGCCAGGCCTTCCTGCTGCGCCGCCGCCTCGGGTTCAAGGGCGAGATCCGCGCCACCGGCGACGTGCTGATCGACCAACTGGTGCAGATGCAGCGCAGCGGCTTCGACGTGGCCGTGCTGCGCGAAGGCGTGGACGCAAGTGCCGCCCAGCGCCAGTTCGACCGCTACAAGGGCTTCTACCAGGGCGACGCCGTGCATGTGGTGCCGCATTTCGCCGAGCCCGCCAGCACGCTGGGCGCGGACGCCGCCCCGTACGCGGCCGAACTCGAACGCCAGCATTCGGCATGAATTCGAAATAAACGCCGAAGGAAAAAGCCATGACAGCCATCGCAACCATCGCAACCATCGACCTTGCACGCATCAATGCCGAACTCGGCCGCAACGCCCCCGCCTTGGTGGATTGGGCCCTCGGCCTGCACCAGCCGGCCATCGTCACCACCAACTTCCGTCCGTTCGAAGCGGTCATCCTGCATCTGGTCACGAATGCGCGCCCTGACGTGCCCGTGGTCTGGATGGACAACGGCTACAACACCGAGGCCACCTACCGCTTTGTCGAGGAAGTGACCCAGCGGCTGAAGCTGAACCTGCACGTCTACCTGCCACGCCGCTCGCGTGCGCACCGCGAGGCAGTGGACGGCCCGACGCCCGCGCTGGACGATCCACGGCACCAAGCCTTCACCGAAGAAGTGAAGCTGGAACCTTTTGCCCGCGCACTGCGTGAGACGGCGCCCAAGGTCTGGTTCACCGCACTGCGGGCCACCGACACCGCCGTGCGCGCGCAGATGGATCCCGTGAGCATCAACCCCGACGGCCTGATCAAGGTCGCGCCGCTGCTGCACTGGTCGTCCAAAGAACTGCACGAATACTGCGAAACCCACGGCCTGCCCAACAACTTCGACTACGTGGACCCGACCAAGGGTGAAGACAACCGCGAGTGTGGCTTGCATCTTGCCCACTGAGGTCCACTGACCTTGACCCCACCCATGAACGCCCATACCGACCACGCCGTGCTGCAATCCGCCGAACACCACCTGAGCAACTCCCACCTCGACGCGCTCGAGGAGGAAACCATCTTCATCCTGCGCGAAGTGGCCGCCGTGTTCGAGCGCCCGACCCTGCTGTTCTCCGGCGGCAAGGATTCGCTCGTGCTGCTGAAATGCGCCGAAAAGGCCTTCGGTGCCGGCCGCATCCCCTACCCGCTCTTGATGATCGACACCGGCCACAACTTCCATGAAGTGACCGACTTCCGCGACGCCCGCGCCAAGGAGCTCGGCGCCGAACTCATCGTGCGCAATGTCGAAGACTCGATGAAGCGCGGCACCGTGCGCCTGGCCCATCCTGGTGAATCACGCAACGTGCACCAGTCGGTCACGCTGCTCGAAGCCATCGAGGAATTCCGCTTCGACGCCCTCATCGGCGGCGCGCGCCGCGACGAGGAAAAGGCCCGTGCCAAGGAGCGCATCTTCTCCCACCGCGACAGCTTCGGCCAGTGGCAGCCCAAGGCCCAGCGCCCCGAACTGTGGACCCTGTTCAACACCCGGCTGCAGCCCGGTGAACACTTCCGCGTGTTCCCCATCAGCAACTGGACCGAGCTCGACGTCTGGCAATACATCGAACGCGAAAACATCGCCCTGCCTTCGCTCTACTACACCCACAAGCGTGAAGTGGTGGAGCGCAAGGGCCTGCTGGTGCCGGTGACCGAACTCACCCCGCTCAAGGCCGGTGAAACCGCCGAGCAGCGCGACGTGCGCTTTCGCACCGTGGGCGACATCACCTGCACCTGCCCGGTGGAAAGCCTGGCCGCCACGCCCGGCGACGTGGTGATCGAAACCCTGGCCGCCGACGTGAGCGAACGCGGCGCCACCCGCATGGACGACAAAACCTCTGAGGCTTCGATGGAGAAGCGCAAAAAGGACGGATATTTCTGATGAACGCAACAACTTCCACTGCCCTCTCCGCCCTGAAATTCATCACCTGCGGATCGGTCGATGACGGCAAGAGTACGCTGATCGGCCGCCTGCTGGTCGACACCAAGGCTGTGCTGCAAGACCACCTGGCCGGCGTGCAGCGCCAGGGCGAAACCGACCTGGCCCTGCTGACCGACGGCCTCTCGGCCGAACGCGAGCAAGGCATCACCATCGATGTCGCCTACCGCTACTTCAATACCGAAGACCGCAAGTTCATCATCGGCGACGCGCCGGGCCATGAGCAATACACGCGCAACATGGTCACGGCCGCCAGCAGCGCCGATGCCGCCGTGGTGCTGGTCGACGCCACCAAGCTCGACTGGAAAAACGCCGCGCTCGAACTGCTGCCGCAAACCCGCCGCCACTCGCTGCTGTGCAACCTGCTGCGTGTGCCGAGCATCGTCTTCGCCATCAACAAACTCGACGCGGTGGAAGACTCGACACTGGCGTTCAAGAACATCGCCGGCGCGTTGAACAAATTCGCCACCGCGGCAGGCATTCCCGCAGAAGCCATCGTGCCGATCTCGGCCCTGAAGGGCTGGAATGTAGTGGATGCGGTGCAGGCCGGCCATGCCGACGTAGCCAACTGGTGCGGCTACACCGGCCCCACCCTGCTGCAGATCCTGGAGCAGTTGCCCGGCACGCCGGCCGAGGTCGAACAGCCGTTCGCCTTCCCGGTGCAATGGGTCGAGAAGTTTTCTGCGAGCGCCGACACCTCGCAGGGCCGCCGCGTGTTCTGGGGCCGCGTGGCCACCGGCGCGGTAAAGCCGGGTCAGGAAATTCGCATTCTGCCGAGCGGCCAGACCGCCACCGTGGCCCAGGTGCTGAACCATGCACGCGAGCCGCAGGATGTGCAGGCAGGCAACAGCGCCGGCGTGGTGCTGGACCGCGAAGTGGACGTGTCCCGCGGCGACTGGTTACTGGCCCCGGGCCAGTTCGAGGCGAGTCGCGAGATTTCCGCCACCATCGCGTGGATGGACGATGAGCCGCTGGTCGCCGGCCGCGTCTACTGGGCACTGCACGGCCACCGCTGGGTCAAGGCCAAGGTCAAGCGCATCGTGCACAAGCTCGACATCAACACCCTGGCCGAAGAAGACGCGACCGAGTTGCCGCCCAACGCCATCGGCCACGTCGAGCTCGCGCTGCAGGAGCCGATCGCCACGCTGCCCTACCTGCAATCACGCTCGCTCGGTGCGCTGGTACTGGTCGATACCGCCAGCCACAAGACCGCGGGCGCGGTGCTGGTGCGTTGATCATCTGCAACACCGCATTCACACTGGCTTTAAAATCCAGGGTTAACCCCGTTTTTTCACCTTTGCAAATACCATGACCCACGTCGTCTCCGAATCCTGCATCCAGTGCAAATACACCGACTGTGTGGATGTCTGCCCCGTGGATTGTTTCCGCGAAGGCCCGAACATGTTGGTGATCGACCCCGACGAATGCATCGACTGCGCGGTCTGCATTCCCGAGTGTCCGGTCAATGCCATCTTCGCCGAGGAAGACCTGCCGGCCGACCAGTTGGCCTTCATCAAGCTCAACGCCGACCTGGCGCGCGCCGACGGCTGGAAAAGCATCACCAAGCGCAAGCCGGCCCTGCCGGATGCGGATGAGTTCAAAGATAAAACGGGCAAGCTCGCCGCCCTGATCCGCTGAAGATGACCGAACTGGCTCCGATCGAAACCGATGCCATCGTCATCGGTGCCGGCCCGGTCGGCCTGTTCCAGGTCTTCCAGCTCGGCCTGCTGGAAATCAAGGCCCATGTGATCGATGCGCTGCCCTATGCGGGCGGCCAATGCATCGCGCTGTATCCCGACAAACCCATCTACGACATCCCCGCCGTGCCCGTCAGCACCGGGCGAGAGCTTGTCGCGTCCCTGCTGAAGCAGGCCGCGCCGTTCGAACCGGCCTTCCATCTGGGCGAAGAAGTCGAAAGCCTCGCGCGCCAGGACGACGGGCGTTTTCTGCTCGGCACTTCGCGCGGCAAACGCTTCCTGGCCAAGGCCGTGGTGATTGCGGCCGGGGTCGGCGCCTTCCAGCCCCGGCGGCTCAAGGTGGACGGTATCGAGGCCTTCGAAGGCCGTGGTTTGTTCTACCACGCACCGCCTGCGGCTGAGGCCATGGCCGGGCAGGACGTGGTCATTGTCGGTGGCGACGCCGCGGCGCTGCAATGCGCGCTCGACCTCACAGCCGACGGCCCGCAGCGCCCCAGGAGCATCACCTTGCTGCACCGGCGCGACGTGCTGCAGGCGCCTTCCCTGGCGCTGGCCGAAATGCAGGCCCTTTGCGAGGCCGGGCAGATGCGCTTCCAGGTGGGCCAGATCACCGGTTTTGAAGAGACTGCCGCAGCCGGCGAGCGGCGCCTGAGCGCGGTCCAGGTGTCCGACGTGGACGCCAGGCTGCATGTGCTGCCCGTGGGCCAGTTGCTGGTGTTCCAGGGCCTGTCGCCCAAGCTCGGCCCGGTGGCCGACTGGGGCCTGGCGCTGGAACGCAAACAACTGCAGGTCGACACCGAAAGCTTCGCCACCAGCGAGCCCGGCATCTTCGCCGTGGGCGACATCAACACCTACGCGGGCAAGAAGAAGCTGATCGTCTGCGGCTTCCACGAATGTGTGCTGGCGGCTTTCGGCGCAGCGGCCATCGTGTTCCCCCTGCGCAAGACGCCGCTGCAGTACACCACCACCTCGACCCGGCTGCACCAGCTGCTGGGCGTGGCGGCAGCACCGGCCAAGCCTTAAAACCAAGCCTTAAAAGTTCGAGCGGTAATACAGCATCGGCCCGCCGCGCCTGCCGCGCAGCACCAGCTTGCCGCCGCTGTTCAACTGCATGCCGATGGCACCGAGTTCGGGTGCGAGGCCGCCGAATTTCGCACTCTTGAATTGCATCTCCACACGCGCCGAATACATCGGCTGCTCGCTGCTGTTGATCAGTGCGTAGGCGTCCTGCGGCTGGCTCACGCGGCGAAAGGCCGCCACGTCGATGCGCCGCTGGTTCACCGTGGCCGAGCGCCAGCGCAGCCCCAAGTCCACCGATGATGCGCTCTGGTTGTCGGCCCAGGGGCCGGCGGGCGTGTCCACACCGATGGCAAGGCCCATGGCCGACTCCCGCGGTGCGTGGCTCCAACCGCTGATTTCCAGCCTGCCGCCATTGCTGGCGCTGTCTCGACCAGGATCACGCATCAATTCGCGGCGCCCATCCCAGGAAGGCGTTGTCGGGGAGGAGGAAAGTTCGAAACGAGGCCTTGACAGGTTGTGGGTGGCGGCGGCGGTGACGACGCTGTCATCGACCGCATCACCATCCGCCAGCACGGCCAG
>Ga0307514_10001297_pt1 | contig 32338 bp, 23 predicted proteins | sample 16_EM_MG_FD_203088 | JGI IMG/M metagenome (GOLD analysis project Ga0307514, IMG submission 203088) | Populus trichocarpa ectomycorrhiza microbial communities from riparian zone in the Pacific Northwest, United States - 16_EM | ecosystem: Host-associated > Plants > Roots > Unclassified | place... | reverse complement strand
AATACACCTACCCCATCGAGAACTAGGACTGGGCGGTACTCTGGAGCGAGATAGCCAAGCGCCTCATCGACGGCCTGTTTCCAGGCGGGCTCCTCCCAGATGGGTTGTGTAGTCGTGGTGGTGCTGCTGCTGAGAGTGGTGCCAGGGCTGGCCCCCGTCCAGAGCGCACTGTGGATGAGCTGGATTGAGAGAGAGGAGCTGAGGTGGCGGAGGGGGGAACGCGGTTTTTCGACGGTGAGCGTCAGGATGGTTTTTAGGTTTAGTCTTGGGTGGGTTGTTGTTAGTTGGGATAGTTGGGGGGAGGGGGGGGAGAGGGGGGAATGCAACGCACGTCTTGAGGAATTCCCGTGAGCTGTAGTCAATGCTGGTACATCGATATATCCCCTCGCTTATTGTCGCGAACCCCTCAGGCGGGTAGAGGGTGGGGATTTCGCTGGTGTTCCTGGGTTTCTCTTTCTCCTTCTCTTTCTCTTTTTCTTTCTCTTTCTCTTTTGCTCCCATCTTGTCTGCTATATTCCCTGACGAGCCATCGCGTTGAAGGTGCTGGTCTTGGTGGGGCTGGTGGGGCTGTGAAGTAGTAGTGTCGGCGCACATGATGGATTTGATTGATATCTGAGGCCAGTTGTGGTAAGCTAATCTACACGTGACTGGAGTTTGTGACTTCAGGGTAAGTGGTTAATGTGTTACGAAAAAAATTGAGCGAAAATGCCGGTCTGATCACCTACCTCGAGCACGGGGGCGTCTATATTGGGTGAGCGCAAAATGTGTAGAGTGTGTAGCGCAAAAAGCGGCGTGATAAGTCTAGCCTACACCTTCCTTACTCATGGGTGTGATGCAGTGGCCTCCCTGGATATGCATACCAGGTCGAAGAACCCCTACAGGTATTAAGTGGGGATAGTTTATATTTAGATTATTCCTTTTTTCCTTCTCGCGGGTTTTGCGCTTCAGAGTGAATGGCGGGGAGCTTAGGTTAGGTAGTACGTATGAGTTCAGGGTAATGTGCGATTTGCGCGTGGGCATATATTATAATTCGTACATGGATAGCTAGCTAGCTATAACTGAGGTCCCAGACTGCGTCGTAATCCTACCAAGTATGGTGCGATGATTTCCCAGAGTACACGCCCATTGGGGGCTGGTGGGTTGAAATGTATTTGGGTTACTGAAACTCGGGATTCCTCGGATCCGTGGTTTGAAGATTTGGTATTATGCCCTGTCTACGCGCTCAATCATCTTGTCTTGTGACCAATAGTTACCCTGTACATATTCATGCCAAGCTATACTTGAAGCTCGTAACCCCATAATTAGTATCTACCCGACGCTTCCCTCGGGAGTGGCTCTAGGCAACCGCCGATCAACGGCTGCGCAACTCCGATATTTAACCCCGCTGTTCAGACCCTATTCCTGCCCACAACGAGTTTTTATCCTCAGTTTGTGATTCAATTCAGCCCAGCAAACACTAATTCTCTGACCGTAACCACCTTACTACAATCCCGCTCAAGGCTCAAGAGATGTCGTCGACGACGGATAAGAAGGCCCCACTCCATCAATTGTGCGTTCCCCGCTTGTCATTTTCCCCCGGCCCCTAGCTAAGTCTCAGATGCACCCGCTCCTGGGTGCGGGCACTTACTCCCAAAAAGCCTCTGCATAATCCCCGATCTTCCAAATGCACCGCGCTTGGAAGTCCGCCCAGCGCACATGGAAGGGGCCATCAAATCAGTCGTCAATGGAGACTTCATCGTCATGGGTGGTGCCTACCTTACACATCACCCAACACTCCCCGCAGACGGCAGCCCTCTGCCGGACAAGGATATCCCCTTTGCTGGTTCTGCCATGGTGGTGATAGCGGAGAGTAGGGAGGAGGTAATGAGAAAGATCCGGGAGGACCCGTATACCAAAGGGGGAGTGTGGGATGCGGATAACGCCAGGATATGGTCGTAAGTGTCTCCTTATCTGTTCTTGCGCACTCTGTGTTTTATTCTGGGCCTATTAGAGAGAGCTAGGAGGGCTTCTGTGCCCCCCTCCCCACACGCACACATCACTCGGAATTACCCCGCAATTTTGTGTCCAGGCGCAAGAAAAGCAACCAGACCAGACGCCCCGTTTAGCAAGTCCAAAACATGCTAATTGTAGTTTTTTTCTTCCCTGTTTGCCCCACGCCTCACAGATACAAAACCGTATTCGCTGCTCCTCCCCACCCCGCCGCGATATTCGAGAAAAAACCAGATACAAGTGCAGCGGAGTAGGGATTGCGATCGGCACCAAGGCTGAAGTTCTGTATGTTATGTAAGTAGTATCAATAGGAGAGCAGCCGCCCGCGGAGTTCTAGAGTATGTAGGCAGAGACCCAGCCGTGCCGTGCATGCCCTTGTCCCGTGCCGCGCAAAGGCATCTGAGATTTTCACCTCAGCTTGTTGGACAGGTAGGTACGTACCTACCTAAGTAGGTATGTGAGGCCTTCAAGATTCGATACTTAGCCACCCGATCGCCGAGTCCTCCGATCCGATGGGTACCTGTGAATACCTGGTAGTCTCCCGACGCTGTACAAACTCCTGTCCTCCATGCGGGGAATGACAGAGCCCCAGCCACATTTCGGTTCACATTGCATAAAAAAAGTAAGTCCAATCACAATTTGAAAATATAGCATGCGGGAACGGGGCCGTCTCATAGCCTAAGACCCCCTTCGGGGGAAAGGCGTATAGACTCAAAAAAAAAAAAATGAAAATATGGCCGCCTCATAGCCTTTGGGGGAAAGGCGTATAGAGCCCCTCCCAAAAAAAATGAAGATATGGCCCCATGCATAACTTTTTATATTGCTATTGTGATGGGAATATGATACAGTATACCTATACATACATATCTTGTTGAAGGAAATGGATCAGGTGTCCATGTGCAGCAATAGCAATATCCCAGGATGCTCAACATATGTACTGTACATACATAACTAAAGCTGTTCAACCTACAACGTAAGTAGAGCTATCACCCCAGGCAGTACTGTTGTGTGATGTTGACTTGAGGCTAGGTACAAACTAATGCTACTGTATATTTTTGAGTGGCCACGTGATGGGGTTAAGCTGCATGCCGAAACCGCAATGCATTCATTAATGCCCTCCCCCACAGGTGCGACAACTCACCCACCTCACTAAATCAAATTGCGATTGGTAAACTGCAGCTGTGGTACTTCTATCCGATGTTAAACTTCTGTGCATATTCATTTTTTAGGGGGGAGGATTTTTTTGTTTTTTTTAAAAAAATCTGCCAGAGTAGTAGATAACTGACCGTAGAACCTGCGTCTGTCCATATATAGCCCTCCACGCTGCCATGAGGCGAGGCGAGGCGAAGCAGAAAAATTTGCAGTAAATGTAGTTTCTCGCTCTGCAATCCATCCCCCCTCACCTGTCTGATGGGTCTCAATACCAAGACATTGCTGTCCTGGCAGCGTGGCAGAGACTAGAAGAGGCACATGTTAAATGTACAACTGCATATGAGATGGGGCGTAAGCCCTGTATAAGTAGTACTCTGTACGTGCCAGGAGTGTGTGCATGCCCTTGTGATATGCACCAACGGTCACCGTTGTTTGTGGGGGTACTATGCATGCTCTTTTGGAGGAGTGATGTAAGTACCAGTTTCTTATTGTTACCCATGGAATTGGGATTCAGACCAATCAGCGATTTCCTGCCGACTCGGTATTATTGCAATGCCTATGGCCAACTTTCAATGAACCAGCCAATGAATTCTGACCTGTTGTGGGAATAATTCCAAATCTGCATCTTGGTATGGCTTTGCCAAATCCCCAATGAAAGTGCCAGCTCCCTTTTCAATAAGCCAATTTGATAGTCTCTTGACCACGTCAGCTTCCCCAATTCCTTCTTTTGTAGAAGACTCTCAAAAACGATCAGTGAGGATGCATGGTAGACTATAGTAGGTAGGTAACGAAAATTGAAACACATGCACGGTATTTTGTGAAGCAGTGGTGAAGTGGGGATGGGGAAACACCCAATCAATTCTTGACAGGGGTGAGTTATTCTCCGTGAGCCAGGAACATGCAGGAAAGTTTGATGCCCGAGAATGTCATTAGTGGTACATACTTCCTAGGGCCATGTTTTATAAATGCAAGTAAAAACAGCTAACTGGTTGAGAAAAAAGTTCAATTGGGTATCTGATGCAAGGTTGGCTGGGTCGACTGGCGTCTACATAGATGTTGCCTAAGCCAACATACCCAAATTGGGGCCCCAATCTTGCTAAACTGGTAGAGCCATTTTTTGTAGGTGACATTGTGCTGGCCGTGGAGTCATAGCCTAGAGCAACTGAGTAGAACTACCTCGGTAAATAGACATGGGATCTCGCCTGTGGAGATCCGTGCCAGCAGTAAACCCCAGGCCAGGAGCAATGCTAGAGAGCTCTAACAGTGTTCGGCTTTCCAGACCTAGTTATTGGTACCAGGCGCCACCTTTATATAGATCCAAGTCTACCCCAGAGTGCTCGGAAGGGATTCCCTTAAGCAGTTCCCGAGCTCTAGTCTAGATCCGCAGTACCAGACACATATATGGCGTGGTTCCATCTGGGATTTTGTGCATCTTCATGTACCTATGTGTTGTTGTCAGGGAAGTTCACATGCATGAATTACGGTACCAGCGATGGAGCAGTCCTGCCTAGGTACCTCGCCTGTTATTCATTGGCTCACTTACGGTAGGATCTTCCATGGATGCTGATCTCGGCCGGCTACCACTGGTGGGCTCTTTTAGGGGCCTAAACGGACCCAAACCCGATTCATGCAGCCGAGACTCAACTCGGTTCTTGAGTAATTATATAAGAAGCTTCAGCGCCCCGGTATGTAATCGTGGTCGTACACGTAGGAACATGAGCTAGATATCAACTAGGTGCCGGCATATACTTTGATTATGAATGATATTCTAGAGTGTTCTTAACTCCCGCACGATATACCGACTTGTATTCAGGTCCTACTCTAGAATGCCCCAAGCCCAGCTGTACATGTACCTGTGAATCTGATTCGTCGTGATGCGAAGATGTCCATTGATAAATGAGACAAGATCTAGATCAGCCCTCAAGATCTGTACTATCAATTGGAAAGTTGGTTCGGGCCATACAAATAGGTAGATGTTGCTACGGTGGACAGCCAGGGGCGCCATGGTATATACCTTTCTTATAGAGTATGGGTAGGTGATGTGACAAGAATAGTAACAGACTCTGATGTACCAAGTAAGGTTGACTTTCGAGACCAGTGTCCCCCCAACGTCAAGTGAAAATCAAATCATCTGTATCGACGTTCACAGCACGCCTAAAACTTGTAGTTCTTAGTTACTCACTGCCTGGTCGAAATATAAGGCGGCCGGTCTCAGCTGCTGTTTGTGCCCATGCGATGGCCAGTCAAAAGCCCTCCTCCAAGCTAGAGTACCCAAGAGCTGTTGTAAACAAGTTGGTTGCCAGCATGGGCTCTCGCCAATCGCTTTCCCAAACCTCTGGGACAACCGCTGTAACTACATACTACTTAGTAACATTGGATGAATCAAACTACGGTAAGTACACGACGTATCATACACAGGTAGGGCTTCAGCAGCAGTATTCCATATGCAGAATGATTACCCGAGTCCAGACTTGGATAGCACGGGACTGTGGACCAAGACAGCTGAGCTTGGCCAGGCCTCAACTGCAACGTCTTCGAAATGAGGGTCCTCAAGGCTAAGTAATAATTGGTGCAGTAAGAGTCTTCTTCGAGCTCTTTTGCTACCAATAGACAAGCGACCTACCTATGCACTCTAATTACGTCGACACCAGTACCTACGAAGCTACAACTACTCGCAAGTTTGTGTTTTGTTTCCCGTCTTCCTTTTGGACTAGGCAGCTCCCCCCCCTGAGACCGTCTCCAGTGCACCGACCCCAGTGCCCGTGTCAATCTTTCAATGTATCTGTGCGCTATTTGGATACCACCAAAGTTGATGCAAAGACCCAAGCAACAATTTTGAGGAGCCTACTCTGTACTTCCCTTAACTCCGCGCAGAAATTTTGTGGCAATAAGGTATACAGGAAGCTGACACTGAGAAATTCAGTTTGGTGAACTGGCATTGGCTCTCTCTTGCAGGGGCGAAGCTGAGGATTCTAGAGGGAAAAAAAAAATTTGTTTTTCATGGAGTTAGGCAAACGAACTGGACCCAGCATTCCTTTTCTCCTCTGGCCGGCATCAAGCTGCTGTTTCTGCCATATGTACTGTACATATGTACGAGTACGTACAATCTCTACCAGGGTGCTTGTTGCCTTGTATAGGTATTAATATACGGATAACCACCCTTCGAGTACAAAACATGATACTATACCTAGGTATTGATTATTGAGGCGGGGGCCAATGCAATCTGCGGGTCACAAGGGTTCTCTCACCAAAAGTTACAATTAATGCCGTGGTTCGGGAAGCTCGGTGAGAAGCAAATCTCTCGCATTGTTGCCACAGCCTCCACCTCGAGCTGAACGAGGGGGATAGCTTGGACGTGACTACAGGTAACTTACCCAGCTACTTTGTAGTACCTACCTAACAATGCGCACTTGAGGGGGCCAGTTCGTTATACGTCAGGTCACCGTGCTCCAGATTATGCAACATGGATGGAAAACCGATGGGACCTAGAAGGGGTTGCTGCCGCTTCAAGAAGCCGTTTGGGCTGCATGCGCGTACTTTACCAGTACAACCAAAAAAAAATGAAGTACCACCTCCACTGGGAAACAAGACTCCATGTCGCTTAGGTATAGGTACAACGAGATTGCCCCCCCCTCCAACAGGTTATTTTTTTGGAGCTCATTGTCTCACCCACTTAATGCAACTCCTGTATCTTTGTCCTTCTACCTTTTCGGCGAACCGTCTATTTAATGAACTAACTCCCCCCGAAATGGGCGGCTTTGCGTTCACCTTTTCTCGGAACCCTTTTGCGACATCTAAACGGTTACTAGGAGGTTCAGGCTCTGATTGTCATTCAATTCACTATCAGCGAGCGTGTTGAATGTTCATTGTGTGAAACAATTTACACACGCACGAAGAGACTGCATTTATACCAACCCCTAATCCGGATACAACCATACATCAGTCTATCTCCTTCGTCACCTTGAGAAAACCGGAGAGGAATCAGATGTGTCAGAACCATCAAATGTTCCATCCACCACCTCAAACTGGGGATACAGACTATGATGCCAACAATGCTACCAAACCCATGGAGCTTTCAGCAGAGACTCAGTCTAATCCCAACCGCACTCCCAGCTCCACATATGAAGGCTATTCAGCACCAACAGCAGCGGGTGCTGCCCGCAATTCACCAAAGAGGAAACCACCTACCGAGATGCAGATGGCATTGAGGCCAAAGAGACCTAAACATGAGACTGAGGGTAGTATAGGTCAGACCCAAACCGCGGAAGCCTCCAAGTTAACAGCAGTTGTGGATTCTCGGCCTGCTGAATCCATGGCTAGAACAGCATCGACACACAAAAGTCCACCCCCCCCTCGAGGGCGACCCCGAGCCCAATCAGTCCCAGCTAGGCTGATTCGTGAAGATTGGCCCGCCCATCAGCCTGATCACCATTCCCAACACGTACCTCCAATTAACCTGAAAACATTGCGAGAACTCGAACTTTCTGAGTTTTATCGAAATCCAAAATTACGGCACGATGTTGTCTTTGACTCTCAACTTCACTTTCGGCCGAATAATGATGGCACTCGGGGCTTGAAAAAAAAAGTTGACTCCCATGGGTATTGGCAGCTAGTGTTGGTTGAGTTTGAGGTATTGCTGAATGCCCCCAAGAAAAAGGGTCCTGGTGCACGCTCGCACGAGCGTCCTATGAAGATTCCAATTCTACTGGCTACAATGAGAGCTATTCTACTCACATTGGTCCCACGAGCTGATAGAGAAGAGGTCGAATCGAGCTTAGATCCTGATCTATTGATGCAACAGTTGGCGCATGGAATTCTAGATTTGAAGCGGATGTCATTATGGCTGGCTCGCATCTTCAAGGCACACTGTGCTCCCATGCGCGATCAATGGGTTGATTTGATGGTATCACAATTTGCAAGAGGGGTGGATAAAGGCGACAATCGCGCTCTAATGGAAGGATGGAAGAGCATATTCGGTATCCTAGAGGCAATGAAACTTGTGAGTTACACGTTCGGATATCAGTCTCTATATGGACTATTTCATTTACTGACACAGTCGGCAGGATGTCGCAAACCACCAGATTCGGACACTTCGTCCTCATCTTGTCTCTACTGCGGTGGGCTTTGAACAAAGTTACTTCCAAAACCGGATAGAACAGGGAAGGTTGGACACCCAGCAAGCAAGACAGTGGTATCACAACTATTTCTCAAAGTACAAAGAGCTCGGGGGAGCGGACGATCATGTGGATTGTTTCATGCAAGCAACTCTCGATATGGTAACACCATCGAAAGACTCGACATTCCCATCAACCTTTGGCTTTGATTACGAGAGGTTGGAGTGCCTACGGGATGATATTCGGGAAGCGACATGCCTCCGCCTGTGTACCCTTTTGTTCCGGCAGCTAGCGTTGGGCGTCAAGCGAGATATCGAAGACAAAGATGTTTGTAAGCTGATGGAAACCATTTCAGCGGTTTTGGGAGAGGAAGGAGGTTCTGAGAAATATGTCCAGCGCAGTGCAGATGTTGCGCTCTCCATTGCCCACATCGCCTGTGGTAATACACTCCCTTCAGCGTCCGTCATAAAGATGGCAGAAAATTGGCTTGCAAAGCACCTCTTGGTGGATTCCACCATCTACAAAGCTACAGAACTCCGGGTCATCAAGGAGATTGTCTGTGCAATGCAGCAAACCGTCAAAAGCTGGAGTTCACCTGCTTCATTCCCCATCTCACAAGTAGCTGAAATGACTGGGAATTCTGTTACTATAAAATCTGTCGCTCAGAGGCTTGCAAACATTGCCTATCTCCACTGGCAGGTTTTTGGCAGACTTGTCTATGTGCCTGATCCCTTATTGGAACAGAAAATGGTATCAACCATTGGTAGTAAGGACGTGATTTGGAACGGAGACAGCCCGTAATTTACGTTATCTACTCATTTTTTTCAAGTAACGAAGTTTATGATTTTCAGAGTTTTGCTCTTTATTTTCTTGGGGTGGCGGTTGGCGTATCGCGTAGAGTTTATCCTTTTCAATTTACCATTTAATGTTTCTTAATACCCATTTTCTTTCAATTATAGACTTTCTACACTCGTATTTTACCCTTTTTGTTTTGGCGGAGCTGGGGTTGCATTCCATGAATTCATGTTTTTCACAGGCGTATTCTTTTTTTGGATCTTTTGTGCAGCAATACTCCAGAAATTCTTGAGCTAGATTGTTTTGGAAGGGACTGGGATGGAATGGGAAAGTTATTGCTACTATTGGATCACTGAGCGGAATATCAGTCATACTGGGTGGATAGGTCTCGGGTTTTGCACCATTTGAATATATCCTTTTTGCTTTGGCTTGTTATTAATAACATGATTCTTTCGACTCAGTTGGCTGTATATACTGGAGAGTGCGCTCAGAGTATAGGGACTCCTGGTAGTTGTTGGCTTTTGTAGAGAGCAACTTGGAGATCCAGAATTTGATACATTTTAAATTAGAAAGGACTTGCTGAGCTTCAGATTAATGGTTGGTAAAAGTCTAGAACCTGGATCCTGGTCATGTGCCACCACCACAGTAATGATAGGTTGTGGTATACTCATAAGACGGTATATGATCTGAAATCCATGAGCTGAAATGTTAGCCCACACTTACATACTTGGCACTGGCTATAATAGATGAAGACCTCATGGCTGAGAGAGAACAAGTGCGACGAAAGTCGTCGAGCTCGGAGCTGACCGGGAAGGGTAGGTAGGTGGTGGGGAACCACTCACTCACTCTCTTGCGACTTGCTTGTAATGCGCGCCAGCCAGCCAGCCAGCCAGCCAGCAAGCAAGCAAGCATTTTTACTCTTCTACCTAGGTAGGTAGGTAGGCCGGGGCAGTACATGTTGGAGGAGGGCTTTTTTGACTTGGGTTTTGTTGGTCTACGTACTGAGTTGTCATTTGGTAGTTGACTTAGTCCCATAGGCGGGATAGAGTACAGGTCTTAACCCCAGCGGCTATATACAATAGGCCAGTCGATCGCATGGCCGCTTCATTGATCAGCAACAAGCCGGGGGAAGGGAAGGGAAGGGAAGGGAAGGGAGGAGAGGGGAGCGGAGGGGGGGCTTTTTCCTTTTAGTTCAATGTTGGTGGTGGTGGTGGTAGTGGTGGTGGTGCCTACTCTATTGTGTAGGGAGAGAGAGATAGATAGTGATTGAACTGTTGGGTTTCAAATTTTGCTATTTCACATCATAGGTATGTATGTATGTACCTACCACCACAAATCGGGAGCCTACTGCGCGGGCTGAAGGGGCTTGGTTGTAGTTGTAGTTATAGAGACAGATAGATAGATAGGTAGACTGCCTTGACCGAAGGGCTTTGATCACGAATATGTCTACAATCGAAAATCCCTTTTCTGGTTTTTTCCTTTTTTTTCCTTTTTTTCATCATACTGTATGTATGTATGTATGTGCTTATCACGTGTTAGCGGGCGGGAGAGGGAGAGGTAGGTAAGTAAGTAAGTAAGTACATAGATCGTTGGAAGTTATGAAAATCAAATCCGGAGACTTGGGTCGCCCGTGGGTTGGGTTGGGTTGGCTGCAGGCAGGCAGGCAGGCAGGCAGGGAGGTTAGGTGAGGCAGGTGAGGCAGGAAGGAAGAGGCCGGTCATTGCCACGACATACATACTACCGTACCAACTACCCTAAAAGTATTTAAGGTCGGCTTTGGGTCGACGGAATGTCGAATTTCCAAACATACTGTGCCAGCGAGCACAGTTGTATGCGCGGGGCCGACGCAGGGCGTGCCCGGACTTGATTTTACTGCAGCACTGAAGTTGAATAAAAAATGAAAAATGGAAAGAAAAAGGATAGTATGGCTCTTATCTTACTCACTTACGTAGCAAGTCGCAGTTTACCTAGAGTAGAGTAGGTAGGTAGATGGTATGGTATGGTATGGTACGGTACGGTATGGCATGATATCGTACTGTATGGTATGGTATGATATGTAAGGTATGGACGGACGAGAGGGGACGCAAGGGACACACACACAGACAGGAGACAACAATCAAATCAATCAAATCAATCAATCAATCCCCTCCCCCCCTAAAAAAAATAAATGATAAAAAAAGCAAAAAAAATAGGTTAATTCAATATATGTCGATAGTTAGTCTGAACAGGACGGCGAATAACTAACTGAGTGGAAAGCCTTCCTTTTTCCAAGTCCCTTTGCTGGCTGTTGTTAATATACTTTATACGAAGTCTGTGAAATATTAGCGTGTGTGGGGGGGCCGCGCGCGCGCGGGGCAGCAGAACAGCAGGTAGAGTAAAGCAAGCTTCTGAACGTTTCTGGAAGCGTTAATATATATTGATTGATTGTGCATAATATGCTCACCCCCAACAAATCTCCGGCCGATCCTGGAGTTATAGTGGTTTCCTTCCAACTTGTCAGCTCAGCAATGATATCGCAATAGGTAGGTAGGTAGCCCCGCATGAGTTGCTGTACTGTCTGTCTGTCAGTTTCCAACCCGCTCTTGCTCCTGCTCCTGCTCCTGCTCCTCCTGCTCCTCCTGCTCTTCAGGTTATATCGTTAACGTTGGAACTATCACGCCATAGCGGCGTTGGCCCTTGAATTTGTGCTTCTTCCAACAATCCTGTGACAAATTCTAGGTCAAACTAAAAATTCTTACAAATACCCATTAAACATATAACCCAATCAAGGTTCGCAGGGTTTTAAACGCCCGGTCTCTGATGTCAGGCTTGCATATGTATGTTATATGCGCATCTGCATTATCACATGTCGGGCTTGATCGTTATGCCAGAGTCAAGTAAGTATTTGAGTATTATCACACCATAATGAGTCGGGGGATGCGGTCCCTCGCCATAGCCTCCATAGGCTGAATGCGAGTAATGATTATTTAAAAAAAATAATAAAAAAAAGGTAACTTTGTAAGTATGGAGTACCTGTAGGTGCATAACTCCATCAAAAGCAGCTGGGTGGTTGGTTGGTCGGTCATAGAGCGGCGTGAGTGATATGTAACATATACACTACCAGAGAATTTGAAGAATGAAGACCCCCCCTGTCTTTCTACCATTTTGTATGGGTAGACCAGGGGGTCTTCTTCCCAGATTATACGGTACATGTATCTCTATCACAAACCAGACTCAACTTTCATGATTCCGCTTCCTGGTTGGATACGTTCTACATGCCTTGCCAGCCTATTGACTTGCAGTTAGGCATCGGCCCGGATTTTGGTCTGTGCTTCCAGGGCTTTAATAGGCGGTACTCAGCCGACCCGTGGTAGGGGATCCATCCATATGGCATGCATTGTGCTCTACTCATGGTTCTGGGACGGATGTTGCTTGCGACCAGAAGGTGAGTGCATGTGAGAAAGGGATCGACGGGATTGCCCTGGAGATACTTGCAGTAAGTAAATCAAAGCTTATCATGCGAGCCTGGGCCTATCGAGACTGCATGTTTGGGTTCAGCTGTGAGTCGATTGAGGTCGAGAGCGAATCAATCTCCGATGGTTAGTAATATTAATCTTACCTGGGGCTGTCATACGGTAGTACTCAATATTATGTAAGGTATGAGTAGAAACCAGCTGAGAATATCTCTGTATATTGTAACCCCATAGGACTTTATTGAATTATACTCATACTTACTCAAAGATGATCATACAAGGCAGCAGCAACCGTTGGAACGGGAAAAAGGCCCGTCTGGTAGGAAGGATCAGGGCACAGAAGGAACATGAAGGTCAAACTGCGCGCACAGATATGTACTCAGTAAAGCTCTCAGCCAATTGATTGCATGGTTTCTCTCCAAATATGTTTTGCGCGGCGAAGGGTCATCCATACGCTACCAACCACCTGGGACCGAGTGTGTACCTAGGTACCAGGTACATGTTGATCGTGGCGCGCCTCCAGATCAGTGGTTGCTGACTACATTTCATTGTAGCATGCATAATAGATATTCTCAAGGTTCAACTTTTTTTCCCTTCCTGGACACGGGGTTCAAGGGTTAAAACGTTCGACTCAGCTTTAATTTGTTACACCCAAGTGCGACCATACATCGGAACTTGCCAAATCGAGCTGAGTATGAGACCTGATTGATGCGTTCAAGCGGCACTGAAGATTAATTGAATGGCCCAAAAAAAAGTATATATATGTAAGCCCCTCCCAACCCGAGAATATGGTTCCGACACTCTTCCGTTCGCATATTGAACGAGCTGGGGTCAGGTGACAAAGTCAGAACTATTTGCGAAAAAAGTTAAACTTAACCTGTTTTCGAGACGTCAGTCTGTAACACAGCATTAAACTCGGCGGTGAAATTGGGGCCCAGTTTCTGAGGGGGGGAAAGTTTAAGGCATGGAAAAAGTCCATGGACTGAAACTGGGCGTAACCTATTCCATGTGCATATTAGAGTAGCAATTGGTTAGTCTGATGAGGTTGAGTAGGTTTTTGAAACTTGGTTTGGGCTGAGGAGGAAGTTTGTTTAGAATTGTGCCACGTTGCCCACGGCTAATTCCCTTTGGGCTCAACTCCCGAAAATACTACCACGTTGGGCAATATATATCTGTGCCTAGTGAGGTTATGTGTATTAGCAAAGCCTGTATCACTACGTATACATACTCCCAGTTGCTACAAATCATGGATTAATTATAATATCCCTACATGTATACTTTCCTTTTCTAGCTGTAATATCAGTTTCATGGCAATTCCGCAAAAATAGCAAAATATACTCGCCATAGGTGGCACCAGTTGGGCGGTGTCAACGACACACCGTTATGAGTATCATATTACCCCTCTCGAAAGCAGACAAAAGAAAGCAGTGCGACTAACAATACTGAGCAATACACCATCATATCTATCAAATATAATACACTAATTGTACACACATTGGCAGTCATTTATTATGACAGCAAACAATGTACACCCCACTCTGCTGCCTCTCTCTGACATCTGACGTCGAATAAAACTGCCAAAAAAGCAAACAAACGGGCATTAGCGAGCAACACTCAACCTGGGAATTGGGGGGGGGAATACTATACTAGAGCAAGTAGAGTGTTCTACATTTTACCTCAACATATGATTGACATACCTTGCAGCAATTTAGAGTAGCTACTGTACATTACATATGCACATGCTAAAATCATATGTATAGAAATCTCCATTTAGAATTCTTGACGTACGTGGATATACTATAAATTACCTGTGGGGACCAATTACTAGTCTGGGTAGGCGGGCCATAATACTGGTCAAGAAATAAAGCAGCGAGTATGTATGCAGTTCTGATACTTGTTTCTTAAAGCACTCAGTGAGGTTTAGGGGGGTCCGATAACAGGGCTTTGGGGGAAAATATGACGTTTTGTTAATCCTGAGCGCAGTAGTACCACGCAGGGTCGACATCGCATGGTATCTGTAGGTATGTATATGCCAGAAGAGGAAGCATTAAAATCAATCTTGCTTTGTGTTAGAAACAAAGATTCGAGGGAATAGTCCAGGACGCCGCAAAATGTCATTCAACTCAAGTAACTGGTCCGCGGATTTGAGGCTGCTGGTTTGCCGCCGTGCGGGGCACCTAGAAAGAAGAAATAATGCAGGGCTGCCTACTAGCCAAGTAGGTACGCACCTATTGTACCTACACTACACTATGCACAAGTGTTTGGTTTCAGACTAGGCATTTAGTTACCTACTTCTACCAGCCTAACTCTGGTCTTCCGAGGTCGCCTATCGCCAATCCGGCCGATCCCCCACACACGGCCCGAGTTGAAAACCGATCTAGGTATCCTGCCCACCACCCCGCTCTACCTACTCTTGAGCCCTCTTGGTTGCGTTTGCAATGTTATAAATGGAAACTTTGGACGGGGCTGCCTAGGTACCGTACTTACTTACTCTAACGTTGACTGCCGGCATAATGTATATCTACTAGCTGGGCCGATTTGAATTCGGACTGAACTGTGGCTACGGCAGGGCGGTGACATGTGGGAAGCGATATGTGGGAAGCGAGCACGAGAAAACACGTGGGGTGCTAGTTCAAGTTGAATTTCGGGACAGGAGAGAGAGTGGTTTGTGGTTCTGCCCGCTGCAGCCCAGCAGCTGGGCCCCATTCCATGGGTCAAGGCCACAGCCCGTCAGCCTTGGAAGCACTTCCACGTGACCACTCACCTGTTCCATCGAGCCAATGGTGATGTAATAGACGAATATAGCATCTACACTGTCGTTACATAAAACGGGGCAGAATGGTCTAGCAAGAAGGCCCTAGACCAACAGCCTGGTGTATTGCTCACACGTGCATGTTTGAGCTGAACTCCCTACCACACTCCCCCTCTCACCTTGTCAATCACATCATATATGAAGAGCCATCAAGTTACTGCTTGCGCCACCCTGGCCCGAATGATAAGTATCACTAGGGTGATAAACCTGAGACGCTGCTGAAATTGGGAATCACGTGAAAAGTTTGAGTAAGTTACCCTGAATTCAATTCATGCAGGCCTTGTATCTCCTGCTCCGACACCCTAGTGAAATACATCATGTGCGCCAACTCGGTCGCTCCATCTCCGATCAAATAACCATGGAGGTCATGCGTCAATAATCTACAATTACTAGTGGCAAGAGCATTACCCGATTTGGTTCATACTAGCCTATTTTGGAAGTAGCGAATTCCTTGGCCTTGTGATTGGTCTTTTCATGTATGTAAGAACTACGTAGTTGGAGTGAGTCTTTCAAGGCAGGGAAATATGTGTTCCTGGAAGCCATATTGTAGCTAGACATCGTGAAGAACTGGGATTTGGATGCTCCGCCACTCCGCCAGCCAGGCCTAATAGCAGCAAAAGTGGGGCGATGGGATTTTATCCACCCACTCGCAACCTCATATCCTCCCGTTTCTGAACCTCATTACTAGTAGCTGTGCGTGCGTGGATTAATCTCTGCAGAGTGGTGCACGGGGTATATACCAAGGTGGAAATTAGGTGGGTATATTAGGCTGTATATATATATCTACCCTATGAGTAGGTCTAAACTAGGTATCTATATCACCAAACTTGTGGCTTGCAAGCATCATGGGTCGCGCCTTGTGAACTTGGACACGACACTAATGATACTGACGGCTAATTAGTATCTATATGTGGCATAGATAAGTATAATCACTGAGGTTGTATGTAGGTAGATGAGTCCTGCATAGGTTGTCTTGCTACCAGCCGGCCCTGGTCAAGGCGTAGAAATTTGTACTCTTTAGTGGCGCTCTTAGCGCCAATTATGTGGTACATAAGTACGTAGTCCCGTACTACATACAAGTAAAACCCTCTTTCAGTTTAAGTCTAGTGAGAAAAAATCGCCCCCAAAAAGTCCCTTTAACCGTGGTGTATGTTTGAGTCAATGTTTTTATTTTTATTTCTAACCCCCTGATATTGATATACATATACGTACATAGTGTGATAAATCTCCCATGTGCAGCGGGCGGGGGCTCAGCTCGCCAATATATTTTGTACTCTATTATTGCCCACTCATAGTAGTGTTGCCCCCCCCCCCCGCCCGGCCCGGGCCCCCCCCCCCCCCCCCGGGAGAGTTGAGGGTAATGGTAATAGGTTTTCTGCATGCATCCCTGCAAATAGGTACAGTACCTCATCAGCCAACACCTTAAGGCTTATCCCAGCCTTCAATTCGATTCGACGTTTTGCTAGTGTCGGAGGTTTCAATCCCCATGTAGGTAGGTATCTAGGTGTAGGTAGGTAGGTAGGTAGGTAGGTAGAGTCAATCTCTAGGAGTTTGGATTTACCACGCCAAGTAAGTTTACAAACTGGTTTTGTAATTCGAGCAAACTATTTTAAGGGGCAGGTATTGTTGGAGAGTATTACCGCTAGATGTACAAAACGTGATCACTGGGTGCCAGGTTTGCCTAGACACCGATGGTATACTGGGTATCAAGTACCATCTCGAAAATATACAGATATAAATACCTCAGGTGTCAAAGGAGTCAAGATAATTAATTAATTGTTGAAAAAAATAATCCTCTCAACTGGCTACATATAAATGGCAAGAAAATAACATTCATCATAGGTTCATGGCCCCAATATTTACTTACATGTAAGAGTATGAAACGCTTAAAGGAGGTATGTATCCTAGAATTTACTTTCCATGGCGCAATAAGGAAACCACCGACCCCGCCGTAATACCCCCATCCGTCACTCTGGGGGGAATGAGGAGACCACAGCTACAAGTACCATTCTCATTCCAGCCTGGGGTCATGTATGGCTTGTGGAGAAGTCCCAGTTGGCTCAGAGATGGCAGTGGAGGCAGCATCGGTAACGGTCTTCTCTGCGGAGTAGTGGTGCCATTATTTGGGCATGATGGCCTTCTCCTTAAACATGTTGAGGGGCTCCTCGACGGTGGGGCCAATTAATGACAAAGACCATTCCCTTTCCGCAGTGAGTTCTAGTGCATTTTTGCTTGCAGTACCAGATTCTTATTAGCAAAATTGTCTCTGGAGGTAAAAGGAATCTATTAAACCTACATGTTTGGACCCCCTCCTCCACGGTGTACGCCCAGACTGGGACAGGTGCAATGGTGTTGCCTGGAATTGGCAGAAGCCCAGAATCCTCGCCGGTATCTAGCCTGTTGAATGGCCTATCGAAGGTGGATTGAGTGGCAGAGTGGCGGGAGATGAAGTGCACAATGTCCCTAACCACAGCCTTGATCTCGGAAGGCGTATACACGAGACCTGCATCACCAAACAGTAACAGTGTGTGTCATTGGACTTGCTGCAGGCGCCGACATTTCTACATGACCTGGAGGAGTGGTCTCGTGCATTATCACTGCTGATGTTTCGTATACCATCGGTGGTTCTTGGACTGTTACTGGGGTTGTTTCATACATCATCATTGTCGTGGTTTTGTGAATCATTTGGTAAGGACTGTAACAGGGAAGAGGACGACAGTACTAATGAACCTCATGTTGCCCCAGGAACCTTCACTGAACACAGACGAGAAGAGCTTGAAGTAAAAAGGTGACTATAATGTCCGCACTGCGGAAAGGCTCAAAGGGTCTATTGATGAAACCTCTCTAGTTATTCAAGGGAAAAGGAAGAATCACCGCAGTGTTCCTCAAGGAGATTGGGTATTTCAGAATAAAAATGGGAGTCCCTGCTCGTAAATGGAAAGTAAACTAAGGAAGAAAATGCTCCAGAAGAAAATGCTCCAGAAGAAAATGAAACAACAAAGCACGGTGATCAAATGGGGTGGGCAAATGGAGGGCCCCTTCATGTTTATAGACGACCCTCTCTGCCATCATTGGATAGAGATCTGATAGTATTGGGCGGTATGGACTAGGCCCTAGAGGGGGCTACAATGGAACCAGGCATCGCCGTATGTCCATGGGGATCGGGGCAGTGTTTCTATTGTCACTGGAAATCAGTGCAAGGTAGACTATACCCAGCGCCAACTGCAAATACTAGCGACTTAGCGTTGGGCAATAAATCCACCCCCCCCGCGCCGCATATGGACACCAGTTTGTGTGGAATTATCGAGGCATTTGGGCGCTAACTTCAGATTGAATCCCGATCTGCTTGTCCGAGGCGACATCCTTGTCAACTTGTCACGATGGAAGATAGGCGAACGCTGCTCGCGTTGCTGAAAACGGCCCAACCACATTATACGCGGTATCTTACTCCCTGGGAGGTAGTTCAGATGCACTCCTATTCACTCAGTGTTTCGCCAGAATATCAGGCCAAGCTCCCCAGCTTGCAACCGTTAAGTCCTGAGTGCTATTCATACATACTTGAACCCTGGTACATCACAGCTCGAGAACTTAGAACCCACTCTGCCTGTAGTTTTCCAACGTCAATGCCAAATTCAGGAGGAGAATTGTATTACACCACAAGGCCCTGGGCTTGTTATATTTTGTACGTACATATTTATTCACTCTTGTCCTAGCTAAATTCCCTGTATCATCGAATCCCCTTATTGTCTTTGTTGACCTTCGTACAGTCCTGTGTAATATCCAGCAAAATACCAAGATATCATTATATTTCGCAGGTCTTCGAACTCTGGGAGGGTAATCAGTATAATGTAGTCTAGATGACTAGTTTGGGGATGTGGAGAGTAGAGCACTGACCACCTGCGAGAATGCTTGGGGGAAATGGAGGGGGTCTGAGCATCCTTTGACGTGGCGGTCCAGCTTCCACACTTGCCTGTGCCATTGGTTGAGGCTCGGGGGTGGGGTCGTTAACCTTCTGGACGACATTGGTCAGTGTACCATTCAAACCACTGGGGTAGGAAGCGCTGGTACCTCTGTTTGCTCTTGTCTGGCATTCTGAATCCCAGGTTCTTTTTTGAGCTCTAGTACCACCTCACCCTCCTCCCCTTCAGACGTGGGGGCAACATCTTTATCCTCACTCTGTTGGGCATGAACTCTGTAACAAAATTAGATAGAGTACTGGTGGGGCTTGACAGTGCCCCACTACCCCGAGGAATGCCAGAGAAACCTACAATTGTTGCGGAGTTACATCCTTCATTTCCACCTCCCCCGCTTCCTTGGTACTAGCTATAACTGATTCCACAGTTGCACCAGCTGCTTGGATACTATGGTATCTCTACGAGTAGTTAGCCAACTGCCTCGTAAAACCAACAGCCTGTGGCAGTGTGTTCTTCTCGCACGTACCCAGGCACCATATGGTTGGATATTTGCCCCTCAAGCCTATGGCAGGGTTGAGCCTCTCTAGGATGCTGTTTGACTTTGTTAAAAGAAGGATATCTGCTTTACCTTGTATTCCTGGAGAGCTGAATTCCAAGTATTGAGCAATGCTGAATCGTCCCAGATTTCAGCGTGGGTGAGCACCTTGTTTTCCGCCATTTCGAGTATTGGGAGAACTGTAGAATGCTGTCCCGTCGGAACTTTCTAGGTCATGTATGGTTGCATTTATAATAGAGTTCGCGGCTGCTTGGCACTAACCTCGTGACCAGCCTTCATCACGTGATTTCGAAGCAATTGTCCTTGACCATGGCCTGACTCTATTTTCGCCTCTCTAATCGCATTGGTACCTACCCAGTCTCGTTTTGTCTGGGGAGGTACTGCAAGCTTGGTATAAATTCAAAAGCCTTTGGCAATCTGGTTAGCTTTTTTGTATCCGTATTCCCAGTTAATTTCGTGACCTTGAGTCTCGGGCCTCTGCATTAGGCTTACCCTCACATTTGGACGGTATAATTTCATATGGAAGATATTTAAGTCATGCCATCCATATACATGAAGGTATAGCCTCTGTGGGTCCGAAAACGTTAATTTGAGAGTCTGAGCACTGCAGAGACCCGAACACTTTTTACCTCTTTGATTAATTGCATACCACCCATATCGTACCCCATTGACCAGGGGGTTGCTGTGTACCTTCCGGCCACAATATTGGTACATAAATACTTCGCAAGCTAATCTGGGGACTCCCTGATACTGAGGCCACGGAATGTACATATATATTTGTTGGGTACCTTGCCTCCAGTACTTCTCTCATTTAGGGTGAAACATATATACAATGCACGCACGACGCAATCGGTGGATATTTATAATGGCACAACACCAGGGTTCGATTGTATTGGTGATTATAAATACTCCTAGTCTGGTTGAAATACGTGACTCCCATGACGAATATCGATTGGGCGGATGTAGGACTAAGATCCTCCCGGGGGTGGTCCCCGGATAGAGGAGAGTTGGATAACACACTGGTACAATCCAGTACCGAGGAAATACAGTGCTGCTCTATTTCCATAAGTCCTATATAAAAAGTAATACCCACCCCGCTCACCTTCTGAAATTCCAAACATCACGCACCATAATCCATCATCGCATTCTCCCCAAGCGTACTTCAGACCGACAAGCAGGCTTGACTATCGATATTCATTCAAGCAGGTTTTTGCCGAGATACAGGAAAGATATTCTGATAAACTGAGGTGGGGTGCTGCAGCTTGCTCGCTCAAGTCCGGACCCTCTCAGTTGCTAACTCCCTCTCGCAACTATAGACACCATGTCCGACCATCACTACGAGTTTAACGTCAAGATGGCCTGTGGAGGCTGCTCTGGCGCCATCGATCGTGTCCTCAAGAAGACTGAGGGTACGTTCACCACTTACCCCATTACCCCGCACTCACAGACCCCACTCCCCACCAGTGATGCTCTTGAAAAGGTTAGTGGGTTAGCATGATATAACTGAATTTTCGCGTCTAGGTGTGAAAGAAGTCACCATCGACCTCAAAGAGCAGACTGTCAAAGTCACCGCCGCGCCTGAACTCAGCTACGATACTGTGCGCGAGAAGATCCACAAGACTGGGAAGGAAATTATCAGTGGCAAGGAGGTGGACTAAACTCAGACCTCCTCTCTGCCATGGGAATTAACTCAATGAAAGAGGGTTGCTTCGAGAATACATTTGGTTTGACATTGGAAAGAGAGGGGTATGAGAGCGGGCACCCTGCGATAGCTGTTTGATATTTGAAATATACCCTCTTTATTTAAACCAATGACGCCTTGTGCTGGTGATGCCGGGTGTGTGCATGTCGAATTGATAAATGAAAAAAAATGAAAGAAAATGGTGGTATATCAAAAGAAATTAACAGCAACCCAAGTACCAGCGCAAATATCAACCTTCACAGCACGACCCTCAAGAGCTCTCATCAAGCTCTTTTAATTATATATATATATGAATGGCATGGAAGTAGAGGTATGTATGTACGGTCCTCTTCAACCTTATTTGAATTTTTTTCATTAAAAAAAAAGGGATATCCTCTCCTCTGCCCAATAATGACAGATATCCCTCCCAAGAGAAGCGGTACCCAATCCCACAATACATGTGCGCCCATGAGGGGGAGGGGGCGGTGAAGGTTTGCTTGTCTTCTCTGGGAGGTAGATATTGAAGGAAGTGGGGTGGGAGATGTATGATTGATGCCATAGTGTTTTGACTAACTCAGCTCCGCGCGTGTGTATCTATGAGGTATAAACACACAACCAAAACTCTATCTACGAGACTCCCTGCTCCAAATACATCAAAACTATACGAGGCAAAACACATAAGGAGCCACTAATTCATCAACCGCAGATTGAAAGGATACATTTGTCCAGCGCAAAGCTACTTGGGAGCTGCAAGCCAGGTGAATTTCCCTTCGCTTTGATAGTGGAGGCGATTTATGCACTCGTGCCTAAGTAGACAACCTGAGAACGGTGGGTGGTTGGCCCATATACAGTGGGGGATGAAATATATAATGTAAATATTTCACCGTACACCATGGATGTTAATCAGCGATATATGGTTCACTTGGTCTGTAGTGGTATGAGGTTCCGCAAACCTATAGCACCTTATCCAACATGTGGTCATAGTGTCATCCAATTTGCCCCATCAAACGCACATATGTCCTTGAGGAAGTACGAAAGTACCTTCAAATCCACATCACCCACAAGAACCTAATATTGTCAGGTAGTGGTGCTATTATTCTCAAAGAGATCTATAGAAGAACAATGCCCTGAAGAGTGGTTGGAGTGTCGTACCTACCAGTGGTGTATAGTTCAGGGTAAGCCAATACCGTGGTGGTAAGTGGGAAGTAGTCATTGTATATCTAAACAGAGTCTAGCGGGCACCGGCCTCTCGTAGAGAATCTAAAGGCTGTATAGTACGGTGTAATTGAGATTATTATTTTAACACCACCACCACAAACAGTAAATATCCCTCCCCCCCCACCCTCCACAGCCTCCACCCATCCTCGACAGACGCTGAAAGTCCGGAGCATGCTGGAAACCGGGGGGGCAAGGGTGTTTTTGGAATTCTGATACAAGGAGGGGGGGTAACTTGATGTAGGCGGACTTTTTGACTTTCGCAGACCATGGGGTGGATGGTAGGGAAAGCTTCGAAAGCGCCGGCTGGCACGGGGTGGGGTGAGATAAGATGGATGGACATCGGGGTGTTTATTCGTCTTGGGGTAGATATGTACATGTTGGTGTTGGGAAGAGATGGGGGGATCTCGGCATAGGGTCGTATGTTGGAAGCATGTTGATGGATGGGAAGCACATCGCGGGCTTGGCGCACAGGTTTAATCTCCCCACGGCCAAGACCTCTCTGTTGGACTTGCCTCTCTTGCAACTTCCGCATCGCATCCGGAACATCATAAAAAGAAAAAAGAAAAAAAAGAAAAAAAAGTAGCACCGAAGGAGTTTTACCTTTCTATCCATTACTCCGAGACCTCGGCGCGACATGCTGCCCCTTCGTAAGCAAATTAGCCCAGGCCCCATGGGGGGTCCTGGTATCCTAGCCTTGTGCCAGAGCTGTGGTATGTTTCTTCGCTCATGGGATGATATATGATATACATACATCTATCTGAGTATGTACATATACTTGGGTACCCTCTAGAGTTCGGTCTTTGGATGCATAGCCGGGTTGGAGACTAGGGCACAGGCAGTGACGTATTTGAGCAAGCGAGGGTTGAAAATCGGTGAACTCGGGCTCGGGACGCCGAACGACAGTGGTCTCGGGGAGCACTGGGTCGACGGAGCCTGGGTTTCTTGGATTTGGGAGTTGTTGCGCTATTGGTTAGGAAATCTAAAAAGGGGGCTGGTGGGGTATTTTCAGTCAGTCAGTCAATTGCAATTGCGTTGAGCATCGCCAGATACGATAGTTCATCTACCAGCAAAAAGTCCTGCCTGCCATTTGATACCCGAGGTCACTGCTGGGGTTGGGCACTGAGGGGTTGGTGTTGGGGAGTTCTCGAGGTTGCAGAGGGGGGGCAATATCATATACCCAAGAGTATCGGAAGGCGGGTCACGGTGTTTTGGCCTCATAATCCGAGCTCGGGAGCTTATTACTTAGTATCTTTGGAAAACTTTTTATACTGATCCAGTGCGGGCTTTCATCTACAAAACTCAACCAGACTAACTCGCACCCCCAGAACAAAGGCCCCAGGAAACAAACCATACAGATACCCGCCTCTTCCAGGCCCCCCACTCCCCCCCCAAAAGCATGTCCGTCCAACACCTCCTTCGGGCCGGCGCCAGCAGGCGATACCTCCGGCCCCTCCTGTTCGCTACAGCCGGCACCCTAACCACTTACACACTGTACCAGGCCTTTGCGCCGAAACCCTCGCATCCGCGAATCCCTTCCACAAACTCCCCTCTCCAGCCTAGACTTCCTCCCATCCCCTCCCGCCTCGAGCAGATCTCCCGCCTGCATTCTGCCTCCCCTAGTAGCCCAACTAGGCAAATCTACGATCTCATCATCATCGGGGGCGGCGCAACTGGCTGCGGAATCGCCCTCGATGCAGCAAGCCGCGGGCTCAAAGTCGCACTCATTGAACGGGACGATTTCTCCTCTGGCACAAGCAGTAAAAGTACGAAGCTCGTGCATGGAGGGGTGAGGTATCTAGAGAAGGCGGTGAAGGAGTTGGACTATAACCAGTATTTACTAGTGAAGGAGGCATTGAAGGAGCGGGCGGTATTTTTGGAGACGGCGCCCCACCTGTCAATGAGCTTGCCGATTATGCTGCCGATTTACCAGTGGTGGAAGGCGCCGTATTATTGGGCGGGCACGAAGGCGTATGATTTTCTTGCCGGGAAGGAGAATTTGGAGAGTAGCTATTTTTTGACGAGGGGGAAGGCGATACAGGCGTTTCCAATGTTGAAAGAGGACGGGTTGGTGGGGGCGTTGGTTTATTATGGTACGCTATCAATATTCCTGGTGGCATTGATGAGGTGATTATATGAGATTTGCATGGCTAACATGTGCGTACAGACGGCTCCCACAACGACTCTCGCATGAACGTTGCTCTGGCGATGACCTCCGCGCTCTACAGCGCCACAGTAGTAAACCACATGGAAGTAACCCAACTCCTCAAAGACCCGTCTGGCAAAATCACTGGCGTTAAAGTCCGAGACTGCTTCCCCCCCACCAGCACTTCCACCGTCGCCTCCTCTGTCAAAAAATCCTTCTTCTTCTCCTCCTCCCCTTCCTCCCCAAAATCACCCACCAACCCCGCCCCAACAGCGGAGTTCGAGGTCCTAGCAAAGGGCGTCATCAACGCCACTGGTCCCTTCACCGACTCAATCCGCTCCCTCGACTCCCCCAGCACCACCCCCATCGTCGCGCCCAGCTCTGGCGTACACATTGTCCTCCCAGGGTACTACTCCCCTGGCTGCATGGGACTCATCGACCCCTCGACCTCTGACGGTCGGGTAATATTCTTCCTCCCCTGGCAAGGCAACACCATCGCGGGCACAACCGACGCTCCAACAACAATAACCCAACACCCTATACCACGTGAGGAGGAGATTAATTGGATCCTGAGTGAGGTGCGGCGGTATCTCGCGCCGGATATTAATGTCCGCAGGGGAGATGTACTTGCGGCTTGGAGCGGGATTAGGCCGTTAGTGAGGGATCCAAATGCGAAGAATACGGAGGCGCTAGTTAGAAATCACTTGATTAATGTTAGTGAGAGTGGATTGTTGACAATTGCGGGAGGCAAGTGGACGACGTATCGACAGATGGCGGAGGAGGCGGTAGATGAAGCTATTACGCAGTTTAGGCTCACCCCAGCTACCCCCACTGCTACCATTAATGACACCACACTCCCCGACCCAGACATCCCCGGAGTAATCTCCATCGACGGGACCTGCAAAACCGAACAACTCAAACTAATCGGCGCCCACGGGTACTCAAAAACGCTCTTCATCAACCTAATCCAGCACTTTGGAGTCGAAACCAGCGTAGCGCAGCACCTTGCCGGCGCGTACGGTGATCGTGCCTGGACCGTCGCATCCCTCTCTTCCCCTACAAGCCTCCGCTTCCCCGCCCGTGGACACCTCCTCAACCCCCTCTACCCATTCATCGATGGCGAGGTGCGCTACGCGTGTAGATTTGAGTATGCACAGACTGCAGTCGATGTACTCGCGCGACGAACGAGATTGGCATTCTTGAATGCCCAGGCGGCGCTGGAGAGTTTGCCGAAGGTGATTGATATTATGGGGGAGGAGTTGGGGTGGAGTGGAGAGAGGAAAGAGAGGGAGTGGAGGGAGACAGTCGAGTTTTTGAAAAGTATGGGGTTGCCGAGGAAGTTGAGTGGGATGAGTAGGAGGGAGGTGGAGGAGGGGAAGGCGGCGAGGTTTGATACCGAGGAGGAGTATAAGCTCTATTCAAGGCATGGTGGGTTACCATCAACTCCAATCCCCTATGAAAATGCTTAGGGATAGTGAGACGGCCATATTGAGATTTGGAGAGTTTGAGACGGGGATGTTGAAACTGGAATGAATGGGATCGGAAGTGCTAATGGACAGAAATTGGAAAGATGGCCCCGTCGAAGCAGAGAAGCCATTACAACAGTAAATACAATACAACCACCAGACAGCGGGTCCTGATATGCTCTCAACATCCCCTCCCGTAAGCGGAGTTAACGTGCAGATATTCCCGGTGCTGCCGCATGAGCAGAAATTCCCTCGGAATTGCATACAGTGCTAGGAATGCAACAGAAGTGGGAATGCCATGCAGTCCGCAATTAGGCTGGGGTAGGAGTGTGTTTTTGGTTTGTTTCAGTCTGGTACCCGTGGATTAGCGGTGGGCATGACCTGCCGCATTGGACTTAGTCACATTGCCTTGCATGAGTTTGGATTTCTTGCCCATCTGACTGGCCTTTTGTTAGTTTTGCGTTTCCAGGAAAGATTGTTCCACCGCACTCGGATGTGTATTCCTGCGGCGGTTTCATGGGGTGAGGATTCATTAGAGACGGGGTAGATTGGCATTGAGATAGAAGTGGGTTAATCTGGGGTGCGGCATGGTGGAGGATAGTTGCCAACCTAAGGATGGTGTTGGCCATTTGCCTTTGGTGGAGAAAACCAACAGAATTGACAATATCAAGTTGCAGGCACCCTGAATAGAGTAAATAGTATGTATGTATACATAAATCTAAAAATAGACCATATGCTATCTATGCTAGTAGCCGACCATTGCTTATAAACTCTTTCCCAATAACCCACTTGTCTATTTTAAAATATCTTAATTCCGATATCTGACACATGAAAATGAAGCGTGGGGGGTCAACCGGGACTTTTAATTGTCAATTTGGTTAAATACCAGTACCGAGGGTATCGTGGGAAACTCGAAAAAAATGTGCGGTAAGTGTGGAGTGCTAGCTCTCAGGACAACCACACAACCAAGTTACCCTGAATCCAACCACCTGTAATAATAGCCCCAAGTGGGGTGCGGGTGCCAGTTGAGGGTAACTTGGTAAAGAGGGAGCTTTTCAATGGTAGTGGGTCAATACTTATTGAATGCATTGTGGTTCTTTACTTGCAGACGCATTTCAAGCTAGAAGGCATCCTAGTCTATTTATTCATAGCAATTGCAATCTTTATTCTCCTATACCTGTACTATTATTAAGTATTTGGGGTAAGGTTCTTTCTGGATTTATGTGGTTAATCTCCGAAATGATAGTGACGATAACAATTTGCCTGACAAACCATTGCACTCCCGAGGTTTTTCGGGAGCAGGTAGGGCTATAGATCAGGGTAGCATATTTCCCTGCTTAAAAATATATATAACCCTGAGAAGCCATAATGGCCTCTAGTCTCGGCCATGCAATCAGAGGGTGAGTGATGCTTCCGGTCCGAGCCTCGGAGGTGGGCAGATCACTTGTTTCATCTTTGCACATTGAGTTGGCTCAATGGTGGCTGGCTGCAGCAGGCCACGTTTATCCATCTCAGAAGCTTGTTTTTCAACATGGGTGATGCTGGAGAGTCTGTAATTCGGGGCATTTGCCTCACCAGGAGTAGCATGCAATCAATCCATGAAGACTTCAGGGTATCTTACCGGGGAGGCCCATGAGCTTATGCCCGGATTCACCCGGTATAATCCTGCATCCCAGATGAGATGCTGGTGCATGTCGTACGTCGTGGATCCATACTTTGCTAGGTACCTACTCCGTATTGGGGGTAATATCGAAATGAGATGCCGATTGTGTGCATATGTAGTGGAGCACTATATCTCGAACACTGGTTGATACTGTGCATGCCACCATAATATAACTCCACACCGCATTCACGCATTCAGTGGGGGTAACAATCGTGCACATGTAATATGGTACTTTAGTGGAACGAGATCAACTTTACCGTGGTATGTATGCACATATGTACGGCCCAGGATCGTAAGTATGACAGCTGTACACTCCGTAGCGCAGCATATATAATCAATATCGTGTGTCGAGTTGTAATGGTAGGGAAGCCTGTATGATGTACGTACAGCAATGGGTGTTTTTTTATTTAAAAACCTAGCCTATGCATTGCATGCAGCCAGGGAGTTTACGCCATGTGTGCCAAGTCTACTAATTTGTCATCCATGGCAGCATATGCCTGCATACTTCTTTATACATTAGGTACTGTATGCTGCCAAGACAAGTATCCCAAAAAGGAAGCTTGTTCTTACCTAGTCTGGTTGGCCATGACAATAGGTAAGCAATCACCACCCCAAGCTGCTAGCCTTTTATTACCAGTATATTTTTTCCTTTTTTTTAAGGAATCATTAATCACATTCAGCCTGTCGAGACTATGGCGATGGACTGCAGCTCCCAGGTTGCCCCGGGTGGCTTCCCGTCTATCTACAGAATTTATCTACACGACCATCGCTCCGCTCTATACCTCCCCCACCCTACTCAATGAATTCTATCACCCTCTCGCACCATTCCTCATCCTCCCACATCTGCTCTGTCGACCACCCTCTGCCGTCCCGCACCCACGGGTAACGCTGAAGGTGTGCCGCATTTTGAGCTGTCCATCTGTCACACACACACCTTTGATCGCCCATTTATTACCAGAATGGCTGCCTCTCCTATGGACCCCACTCCAGATATCCTGAACGCCCCCCCAGCCTCCCGCCAAATTTCCGAGGGTGGAATCAGGAACATGTGAAAGTGTTCCTCGAAGCCAACCAGGAGGAATATTGCCTAGAGGGCGAGGTCATTGATGGAGAGTATAACTGGTAGGACAAAACGTGATCACTGGGCGCCAGGTTTGCCTAGACACCGGTGGTACTGTATATCGTACACCAACATCTACAGGGACAAAATCTGCGGATGTGATTTCCCCAAGAGTATTGTGGAGATGTTTGTACAGGATTACCAGCAACCTTATGGCTTATGGTGTGACAACCAGTATCCACTGCAATTACCGGGCCACAACGTACGATTCCACTTGCCGCAGTACAATGTCTTATGCTAATACCTCCAAGCTGCCCCTGCCGCCACTTCCGATTTGGAGAAGATTAAGAGCCTTAAGCTCAAGCTGGATGGTATTTTAGAGGCCTGGGGACAAACTGGACGCATCCAGGAGGATATGAGAGGGATCCGGGAGGATCTTAATCTACCTTATATATTTCTATTCTTTAGCGGCTCACACTCTTTAGCAATTCGAAGAATGGTGATTCAGGTTTCACTATCGAGAGTCTCCAATACGTGGTACAGGAGTATCCTGAATTATCTTGACCTACCCCCTGAATTTAAGGTTCTACCTACAATAGACCATTGAACGGCATCTCAAAGTATTCTCTCAAGGGAACAACAGATAGTATAGTTCTCCCGGCTAGATACATCAGGGATTTCAAGGGATACAGCTTGCAATCGAGCTGAAAAAGAGGTCAAAGAAGAAAGGCAATCAATGGATTGATAATAATTAATTCCTACTCCAATGACTCCATAGTGGTACTGCTTACGGACTTGAAGGTATCGAGGCAATTACCTTGGGGCTTCATTGTGGGGTCAGCTTGATGGAGTGCATCTTGCATGGACATGGGGCGGTCCATATATTAATAGATGTAGGATGAATGACCTTCCAACAGTGAGAAGGCTTGAGCCTAGTACATAACAAGGGGCTCCCGGTGCGTCAATGCCTGGCTAGGTGCCGATGCCGGGCCGATGCCAGGAGTCAGTGCTACCTAGAGCAACACGGGTTGTTCGGGAAGGTTGATCCTTTTGATCTTGTGCCCAGACCAGACATTGTCGATGTGATGTCAGAACTGAAGTGGAAGTTTAAGTATGTGATAGATTATATTAGTCAAGCTCTGGCGAGGCAGTGGTGGTTTTTTTTAATGCGGTTGGGTTTGGTATTTTTTTCTTCTTCTACTAGGTTGGAATGGGAATGTATTTTTCTGTCTGTAATTGTCAAAATCATTGCCCCCCCCAAACCATGGTGAGCTCCTCCTGTCCTTGGACACTTGGCAACCATTGGGGTATAGGTATTCGTACATATATAGATTAGAATTGCAAGCCCAATAATCGCGAATATGTCCGCCTCATAGCCTAAGGCTCCCTTTGGGGGAAAGGCCCCACCCAAAAATCGCGAATATGCGCGCTTAAGGCGGGTGACAGACGCAGGTGATGTGTTGATGGCGTCAGCTTAACAACTACCTAACGGTATGTACTCAAGCAACGTCAAGTGCGTTTCATCTTATGTATGTGTTGACCACACCCTTGCGGCAACAACACGTGATATATCCTAATCTAGCGATGTATACAATTATGGAACCAACTACATGTACGCTCTACAACCGTACATCTCACCAAAAATGGATCCAATATCCAATATTCTACACCTCTAGTATGACCACCCCCATCTACACAACTCTAGCCCAATACAAATAATTCAACTTTTGAACCAGATCCTCGATAGGCAACCAGACTACGTTATACTTCTATACTAGCGTTATACCCTTATAGCAGTATCATCCCATACTGATAGAGTAGTGACATATCTATCAACCTTCCTCACATAAGCATATCTAGTTTTGGTTCGCTCAGTTACCTATGTACCTCAAATTGTATCTATGTACAAAGATCCCTTGCCCGATTTTATACCACACAAAAATAAATCGGTCTGGGCACGAGAACACCCTTGCCCAACGTTAATCTTTAGCCTACGATTATATCATGATTGACTTCTGTTTGGTGCTGCCTCCACTCCATTCCACGTTGCCTGTAATTTTAATATATATTTGCGAGACTCTCCTGCAATCATTCGCCTAACCTTAGGCCGACCCATTGCCTGCTTGTCAGCATTTGATGCTCCAATTGATACCAGACTATTAATTATGCCACGGGAGCCTCTTTTCACAGAGTCTAGTAGTACCCACCCAACTACCATTAGTGTATCGTCTATCGAGGCCGTGGAGACAAAATCTTGCAACCTGAATGGTGTCTGCAGCTCACAAGGGATTTTCGTACCTGTTAGTTATACATACCGTAAGAACTCGGGCTGTATATATATCTTTGAGTCTATACGTCTTTAGGAGCCTTAAGCTATGAGATGGAACCTGAGATATAGATACTATCCAGAGGTATATGAAAGTTCTTTATTGCATAGCTTGTGTAATGGGCATGTATTATTCATATGTGATGGTGCCGTTATCAGGAATAGGTAAGAGGTTGCGGCCGCCGGCCCGAATTTTGACTTTGGCATTCTTTCAGTATGTGGTTGGTCGATCGTGGGCTGCCGCTGGGCATTAGCTCGGCTGGGGTTCTTTCTTGCAGTATATACCTACCTAGGTACCTGAAAGCTAAGGCAAGGCCACCTTCGATACGTTGACGGCTATTCTTCATATTTACATGGATAGTGGCTTTTCTTGGACAACGCCGTTGATGACGTTTCAGACTCCAAGATGGGGCACATGCGGCGGAAATTGTGAACCAGGGGAAATTCACATTTTTGGAGCGGAGGCTGAAAGAAAACAGCAAATAATTCCGCAACCAGAGTTTTGGGCTGATGCAGAGGGCGGATCCTTGTCTGAGAGCCACGCACGGGTAAGTACAGAAAAACTGGAGGGTAATTAACCCTGATTCTGGCGTTACAAATCCCTTCCTCTTTTTGATAAGCCTCCTCGACCCAGAATTGTCCTCAGAAGCTCAGGTGTTTTTAATCTTGCCGGGGCCTGGATTGCTGGCCTGCTGTTTCCGGGCAAGATTGATGATGCGGCAGAATTGCCAGGATATGGACCTTTTCAAAATGCAACTGCAGGGTTCAGACACGCTCATCTCGCAGGACATCTGAACTATTTATTCCTTGTCCCCGTAAGTACCTAGGTACAGTAGAGACAACGGGTGAAATGGGTATATTGCACAATATGCAGGTTCCAAGATTGTAGGAGAGAGAAAAGAGTTCCAGCCATAAGTACAGTACCTACCTACTTACTGTACGTGCAGTGTGCAACCAAACTACTGTACTATACAGTCTGGAGGCAACATCCTCCTGC
>Ga0307514_10001296_pt1 | contig 32430 bp, 31 predicted proteins | sample 16_EM_MG_FD_203088 | JGI IMG/M metagenome (GOLD analysis project Ga0307514, IMG submission 203088) | Populus trichocarpa ectomycorrhiza microbial communities from riparian zone in the Pacific Northwest, United States - 16_EM | ecosystem: Host-associated > Plants > Roots > Unclassified | place... | reverse complement strand
CTCAAGGAGCTCTGATGAATGACGCTGGACTTAGACCGGCGAAGTCGATTCTTAATAACCGAGTTAGGCGGTATAAGATGAGGCAAATGATGATGCCCGATGCCTTAGGCGGAGGGAGAATGATAGAAACGGAAGGAAACGTGGTTAGGAGGGTGGAGGGGATTGATGAGTTGATCCCGGAGGATTACCCCTTGGAGAGGAGATTTTACGAGGGGACCACATTACCGGAAGTTGAAAAGAGGCTGAAAGGCCAGGTGATAATTCAGGAAGAAGAACAGGCGCTGGAAGAGGCAAAGAGAGAAAGAGAGGGTCTTGTTCTTTGGACTGATGGATCGAGAAAAGAAGATGAGTGGGTAGGGTGTGCAGTGGTATGGAAAGAGGAAAGGTGGAATAAGAGGAGGGTACACCTAGGCCGACAGAAGGAAGCGTTCGATGCAGAAATGTATGCTGTCACGGCGCAGATAGGTACAAGAATACTTAGGGATAATGGAAGGAGATCTCTGGTGGTGTCGGAGGAATTGTGTTACGGAAGGGCGGAGACGTTGGAAGATGCGGAGGAAGCGGTAAGAAGGTGGCGGTATAATTTAGTAAGATAAGGAAGTGGTCTGAGGTGTTGCGACGTCAGGAAAGGTGGCGTGGTTGTTACGATAAGGAACGGTGGAGTGGTGTGTAAGATCATGGGATGAGATTCGGACGGTACATCGGAACATGAGGAATGGTTCGAGGGTGGCGGACGGATTGTATATAAAGAGAGTGTTGTTTGTGTTGGAGGATTTCCTTTTCTTCTCTCTTTACTCGTTCTCTTGTATAGCAAAGCAAGTTACAACTTTGAAACAGTTTCGACTCTTGTCTTGTCCTGATTTCCTCGAAACGAACCTCGAGCCTCTTGCCTCGTTTTCAGTATAACATTAGTGTTACCAATATCACCTACGCCCGACCCCGCCCGTTACATATGCGATGTCGGAAGCAGTGAAAATTGCGGATGAGATTTCCGGAAGGAAAGAAGTGAGGAGAGTGACGATTTTTACGGACTCCCAAGCGACTTTACGAAGAATACAATCGGACGAACCGGGACCAGGACAGGTACTGGCTTTACGAACGATGAACTGGGAAAGCGAGTTGACCGATAAAAACATCCAGGTGGAGTACCGGTGGGTACCTGCTCATAAGGGTGTGGAAGGCAACGAAGAAGCGGACCTACAAGCAACGAAAGCGGCATATAAGCATTGCGGGAGTTATACCGAAACGCAAAATCCGCTACCTCATTTGAACTATATATCTTTCGCTCACATTGGTCGACGGTTAACGGAGACGAAATGGGAAGAAAGTAAAGAAGAAATAAAAGAAATGGGAAAGAAATCGAAGCACAGTTACCAGTATGATTTGGTGAAGAGGGGGGGTAACGGGGCGGTGATGAAATCCCAGAAATCGATTGCGGCGAGGTTTTATCAACTTAAGACAGGGCATGCTCTTATGGGGAAATACTTAAGGCGCATCGGAAAAAGAAGAGATATGAAGTGCTGGTGGTGCGGGCACGAATATCAGACAAGAGACCACCTTTTTAAGTGGTGCAAAAGATGGAAACGAGAACAGAAGCGGCTTTGGGTTGACGGGCAAGAGGGGGAAGAGGGGTATGAGGGTGTTGAAAAAGTGATGAAGAAGCCGAAGATTAGTTTGCCGATGTCTCTTGTTTTTGCGGAGGAAAAATGTTCGCGGGCACTGTTAGATTTTCTTTTTCTTACAGATGTCGGCAGAATTAGCGGAGTGGCGGAGGAGGCGGAGAACTCAGATCATGAGGAGTCGAGTGATGGGGGGGTGTAAAAGTTGATGTTGTTTTTTGGCGGGTTTGTTTGTTGTTTGGGGAAGAGGACTCGCGACTTTGCTTTTGTTTCTTTATGTTACGGAAGAAGCGGGGAGGAAATGTGTACGGGATATATGCCATGGCCGCCAGCGGCCGAATGCAATATGATTACAAACAAACAAACATCGAAACCTAAGCACGCGATTTCGGCAGTGGTGGAATATTCTATGAGTAATATATACGCTGAGACGCCGGTGTCTTTTGTGGCTGGTCTGCGTTTTGCTACTGCGGTCGAAAAGTCACACAATTATTATTACACACTGGAGGTTAGGGTTTAACTCTTCAGGTTCCCAGAACTGCTAGCTTCTCTAGAAGGGTATCCCAGAACGAAAGAGGTAAGAGAAAAGCAGAAAGCTGATTGAGATGCATAGATATACAACAGAATCGAAATACTAGAATTGCGCCTGTAGCCAACCCTTACACTATAGAAATACGCTTTCTAGAACCAGGAAAGAGAAGACGAAGGAAACTCGGTCCGGAGCTGTGATAATGCAAGATTGGTTTTCAAGTAGCCGTGCCTGGTAATTTCTAGGCATAGTAAACAAGATGTCCCGACGAGCAACTAAGGGGAGGACAAATACCAAAGATGTAAGCGGATGAAAACATGTAACCTTCCCTTATTTCACTTACCAAGGTCTTATAATCCGGCCTCGATGATAGCAATCTAGGACACTATCTCTGTACTCAGATTACTCAGCGCCAGAAGCTTCCACAACTCCTTTCCCTGACATCTCGTTTAAAATGTTTGCCACGGATACATTTTGTAAGTATTCTCGGACGGCAATCCACGGCAGTGCTCTGAAGCGGCCAGTCTGGCCGGATTTCACACTGGCCTGTGCCAAGGCAGACCTGCTAAAAGGAAACCTAGGTTAGCTCAGATTTCCTAAAAGCTGACCTAGGCCCGGACTATACACCTAAATAGTTGCAGTCCATCATCTCCTAAATCGACCCCGACTAGCCCACGCTTCATATGTCGTGGTATGTACCTAACTGATCTGCCAATATGCGGATCTGCCGGCAGCAAGACTGGTCGGTTTCGAACCCTACTCATGCCATTTAAACATTATCGAAGTCGCTTAGCAGTTGGATCTCTATAGAAGATGTCCTAAAGGCTTCTAGGCTGATAGTGAAGCTGCTTCTAGTTCCGAGCATGATTGGCCAATATCAACCGGAATAGAGATCATTAACGTCATTAATTGGTTCTCCAATGCTGAGGGGTGGGATTCCTACATGATCCGTAGCTATTTTTCAACCAAACCGGCCAATACACCTGTATAACCTCCAGATTATGGTTACCAGAAGGTCTCGAAGATCTGCAGAGCTGGGGTCGATTTGGGTTATTGATGTAATATCGGGTGATGAGGTCGTCAGCCTTATTTTTTGCAAGTAATATTCCAATTAGCTTTTCAGTGACAGTGTTCCCAATCGACCGCCCGGTCATCTACAGATCCGTAGATCGGCCAGGCCTGGTAACCCCTGAGAAAGCCGCTCTTGGTATGTATAAGTAAACGGCCAAGTCAGTGCTCGCAAAAACCTAGATATCTGTAGATATTACGGTTATCTGGCGCTTAGGAGGCGAGTAATGCATATTTATGATTATCTCCCGGATTCTGTAAGTCTAGGATTTCCGCAGTGATATTCCACCTACAACACCCGCTAGCAACTCGTTTGGCATATCATTCGACATATCGGTAGGCTAGCACGAGGATTTGTAAACTCTGAATGTGAGTGTTTTTCAGTAATGTTTCGATGAATAAGATTCATGAGAGTTGTCTTGCCGCATGCAGGGGTATCGCGTACCAAAACTACTTGGTGCTTGAATTGAACGCTTGTTCTAGAGTAGGGTTCATTTAACAACAGGCCGAGGAGTCTAAGCTGGAATGCTAATTAGCAATTGAAGCTTCAGATAGGGCAAACCAACTTCCAGAATCATAGAAATTGCTTTGACGAGGTTTGTTGAAGGTTTAGCGGATGATGGATGCAGAACGGTAACATCAGCAACGGGAAGGGCTGATGCTGGGTCAGTATATCCAATAGATAGTGGAATCAATGCTCTAACCATAACATCTATGCATCGACATCAAATGCTCAGTTATGCAACGCCTTTCGACTGCATTGACATTGGTCTCAGACGTACATGACCAAGAAGGGCAGGACATACAGTGCCATTTTTTAATGTAAAGTTGCAACGGCCCAATGTATTAGCATGGTACATGGTTGCCCTACGTTGGGTGAAGGGACGAGGACGGCAGCATAGCTGACTGAGGTGTAGTCGAAAGGCTATAGAGGAAGGTGAAGAGGACGATAGGGGTAGTGGCGAGGATGACAGGTTAGCGGATAGACTAGAAAAGAACTGAAACGATGGAGCTGCCCTGAAAATCTTGGTTGCGGAAGAGTATCGAGTGCTATTAAACCACCAGGAAAAACTATAAGTGCCTGTGCTAGCCATTACTAGACATAATGTACTAGGCTAGGTTTCTCAAATTTCTAGATCTCAAAAAACTCCCGAGTATGAATATCGATCGAATGCTAATAAGACTATTACATTGGTCCACCACTATAGGCTACCGGTACCTTTAACTACTCTCAAGAGTCCTTGGAAACCCGCTGATGGAATATTCCTCCTCCACACCCTGTAACATGATTTTGATATCCAATCTTCGCCTCCTGTCACTGACCGAAAACAGCATCTTTTGGCTCCAAATCCCACGCCGAAGATTATCATTAGGGCTTACAGTAGTCTTTGAAACACTATTCTCCACACCATCTTCATAGACACGAAATACAGGGCGCTTCGAAATAAGATTCTCCACTGATTCAACATGTGCATGTGTCGGTAGCATCCGGTTGCGCAGGTAACCGGTACAGTCCCACTTTTGCCCAGGTCTTGTCCAAGACTCGAAATCGAAATAGAATGTCGAAGCAACAAGCTGTCGGGCGATAGACTTTAATTGCATTGCAACCTCCTGCGTCGAGCAATACGTGTGAGCAGTCTCTTGAAGCACTAGTAGTGAGGAAACATCATGCATCGCCGGGACTTCTTCTGTGAAGGGGACGTTTAAACGTCGATAGCGTGACTTGTCTCTTTCGGTCAGGGGCTGGCAAAAGTTGTGCCATACCGTCTCACTATTCATGATGTCTCTGACGGCGTCTTTAGCGATTTGTACACGCATACCAACTCCCCCCGTAGCTTGACGAAGGAGACCTCCCACACGACCTTCGGCCGCTGTAGCAATTACCCCACGGATTGTGCCAGTCCCGATGGAGATGTGCAGATCCGGAAACTCGCCACTACAGGGCCAGATCAATTTCCTCTCGTGCTCGGCAAGTCGGACAGGGTTGTTGGCTTTGAGGGCCCCATCCAAGTAGATGCGACCAGTAGCAGCATGGGTGAAAGCTTTGAAGAACGTCGGAGCAGCAGAAGTGCTTCGGGCTCTAAGCATATATTAGACAACACGTAAATCTAACTGGTTTATGTTACTAACGCTTCCCAAATTTTTATTTCATCCTCGGGCTTATCCGGACGTACAAGGCATTCGTGGCCATCTGCACCTGCTATTAATCGCTCAAGTTGTAACGATGAAGAGACAGTCCACATACCGTCTTCATAAGAAAATGGGCGGCTGTAATTGGACAGTAGACGGACCTGTCCAGAATCTTCGCACACAGCCACGGCAACTTTGATTGGTGATAGACTGGACCCAGGGCCGTTGAACAGTAAGTCGTCTGAGAAAATCTCTTTGAAGACTTTCTCGGCTTCCGAAGTCTGGTAAATATAACTGTAAAGGTATTTTGCCGCTCGTTTCCAGATAGGAATTTGGACTCCAACCCTTGGGGTGAACACTCTTTCAGCGACATCAATGAACTTTTTCAGGGCATCCACGGTGGCCCACTGGCATTGCCCAATTCCTAGAGCAATGATTCCACCTGTTAGAATATTAGTACGGCTCGAAGTAGGAGTCCTGGCATATCTCAATCTCAGACCTGTACTTGTACCGATGATAAGATCAAACATCTCGCTGATCCTGACATTCGTCAAGCCCGCCTCACGAATGTAACCTTCTAGTTTCAAAAGTATGATGAGTTCCATGACGCCTCGACAGCCGCCACTATGTATACGATGAGACTTCAGAAATTTGATTTGACCGCAACAGAGTAATGTTAACATACCCATCTAAACTCAGAACACGCACCCCCGCAGATGAAGGTTTCACAGAAACGGACCATGGCCACTCCCCTTTCTTTCCAGAGCAGCCAAAAGGGCAGGAATTAATCTTCAAATAGTTGGATCCAATAGCCACAGTGCCAACACTTGCAAGCGTAAACTCATAAGCACATTTGTTACACAACACGTGGTGACAACTCAATATGTGCTCTGGGTTATCGGATAAGCATGACAAACAAGATCGATGGGTCGAGATCCGAAGAAGCCAATTTCCAACGCTCCGTAGCATCTTGGAATGGACATGTGCATTATACGGTGCTTCCATTTCTTCCAGATGTTGAAGAATCATATCTGCAAAAAGCGGAGGATTGAAAGCGGCTGTGAATTCTCCTTCGGTAATGAAGATCCCATACCTCTCCCCTTCGTCCATCTGGTATTGATGACCCTTGGAATGGGCTACACTAACATTCGTGCATCGCTTGTTTCCCGATCTCTCCTCACAACGCCAGTGCTCGGCGAAGAACGCGTTATAAACCTGACTGACTGGCCCATTGTAGTAGTTGTTGAAGTGTTGGACCAAATCTTCTGTGCCCATTAAATTAACTCAGACTACCATAAATTCAGTAGATTACTGCCGACAATACCTTCTTTTTTCTTATACGCCGAGAAAGCAACATTTGCTGCCACGAGCTTGGAAATACATTTTAGGGCTTCGATCTCGTTTTCGAGTTGTATATCTGGATTCGACCGCAACATCAAGAGCACGTTAAGTACATGTTCCACGAAATGTCGAGGCTCGGATCGCACCCTCCCAGACGCCTCCTGCAAGTCGAAAGGTTTATCGTGCTCCTGCGAATACTTGTTAACTAGGATATCCATATGCCAAGTAGAGACAGGGAACACCAACCTTGGCGAAGTGGTCGAGAGCTTCACGGACATAGATCTGGAAGCGAGCAGTATCCAGCTTCAGGCCAGCCTTTGCCTTCATTGAAGCAACACTGGTAGCAAGTGTCCTGATTTGGCGGTACGCCTCTTCATACTGGCGCTTTAGAGTAGCGTGGGAGCTGACAAGATCCGACGGTATGCAAATAACTGTTATTGTAGAGTAATAGCGTTGAAGTAGCTGTGATGGCGTCTTTATTGGTACCCCCCATTTTAACCATTTAGCTTTAAGATCTTCAAACTTCGCAAACTTTCCCTGCGCCGTTTCCGACTCAGCATCCAGTAATTGAAGCCAGGTCCTCGTTGCAAAGCTGGTATCGTGCCAATTTGGGTCCACTTCGCGCCGATCATCGTTGTTGATAGCAATGATCAGGGCCTGGTGGGGAAGTTATTACTGGTGGGTTGACAGAGGAAATCTGGTGGATACATACCGGTGGTGTTCGTTGATTGAGGGTAGTTTCATAACCCAGAGAAGCCCAATCCAGCAGCTGTTCAGTGTCGCTTTTGCGTGTCTTTGGATCCTTCGTTACAAAAACTACAACGTCCGAGAACGTATACAAGAAACGTGGATACAGATGGTCGACGATATACCCTCGGTCACTGCGCTCGTTCTTCGCCCAAGCTATCGTTCGAGGTTCTGAACAGGGCTGCGGAATGTGCTCTCGCCTTATATCTGCTCCTATATCTTCACTGTATAGATCATCCTCATAGTCGGTGAGACCCGATGCCCCCGACATAGAAGCTTCTGCTGAAGCACCTGCAATCGAAGCCATCGTGACCACGCCTCGCAACCCTTCGGAATCGGCGTAAAGAAGCGGTCTACCGTGTGTGGCTGTGCAAGGATCAATATAAAGGTGAATGTCTCCGCTTGTAGACATGTGGGTCTCGCCTTGAAAGGCTGGAATAGGGACATCGGCCATGCTGCCTTTCGAACCGAGGGTTTGGTGACCAAGTCGAATGAGAGCTTTGACAAGAGTGCTCTTCCCAGAGCCTATATATTGTGAGGAATATAAACATTAGCAGACAGCCTACGAGCAAGCGAAGTTAAGATTAAAATGGGTGCACCTGTATTTCCAATGAATGCAGCTACCGATGGGTACTGATTCCCACCGAATTCAGACATATGGGTCGCTTCATGAATCAAATACGGCATCCGAGACCAGTCCCAAAGTTCTGGTTTGTCTTCACCACTCGGCGCTGGCCCGATTCCAATCCATCTCGCCAGTCGATCTTTGCGATGCATTTCGGTTCGTTGGTTTTCGTTTTTTTCGATCCTAAGTATATCTTCCATGATTTTGTAATCCCCGTACGGTGTTTTTACTTCTGCATGTCTTGCTTTAGTAGCAGCTTTACGGTGAGCTCTTGAAGCATCCCAACACGGTGAGCAGAGTGCTTCCGTGCATATTGAACACCAAAACAGATCTGAACTGTCCTCGCAATCCTCGCACTTCGTGATAAAGCGAACCATTTGGTGTGTAGTTAGGAAAAGGTAGTTATTGATAATGCTCGAATGCTAGAAAGCTACTGCATAGAACGACTAATCGGAAAAAATACTACAAGCAGGAAATACGGAGGGTGCGGAATGCAGATTTCTTATTAATATTTGATTTTAGATAAATGGTGCTACCTAAGCTTCTGAGACTTGCATGAGTGCGCATTCGCTTCCCTGCAACAATTATTGGCACGCATACAATACTGCTTGCTGAAGCTCGGTAAATCCAAGTTGCTGATTTGTCTAGTTAGCCGTTGAGCTGAACGAACTTGCGATCAAGGAGAAAACCTAGGTACCACAGAGCTAGAGCTCTAGGAATGCGTCATGCAACTGAACACAATTGCTCCCCCCCAACACTAGATACTCCCTCTATGGGCGCCTTATCGGAGCACGCAGACTACTACATTTATACCATTCCACATAATATGATGCTATTCGATGCTATTGAAGGGTATCCCCACAGAGCTCGTCACCCGCCTCGAAAAAGCTCATCCCTGCACCGTTTACCTAGCTCTTAGAGCTACTCGATTAAAGATCTATACCACCTGTTTGTTGGTTGCTGTCTTTTATCAGCGACTCATCTATACTTAACCTCAGCATACTCAACCGACTCAACAAGATTAACTTCTGGGGAAACTTCTCTTTAGGTAGGTGTAGATACTTGTGTACATATAATTTCGCAGGACTGGAAACTAAGAATCACGCAGGCGAGATGAATTTGACCAGGAAAACCAGCAAATCGACGACCTCAAGCGGTCAGTCTTCCATGGCCAATAGCACCCCACCCACCTCGTCCTCAGCTCCTCCACAACGTCGAGGAACGGGTTCCATCACTCACCGGAACTCCTTCCCAAATCCGCTAGCACCCGTGCGGGAAGCGTCAAACCCTAAGACTCTTGAAACATATATCTCTGGACGAGGGGGGAAACAATTCGACGTTTCAATACTTTCTAGTGATGGAGAGTATGCGGCACTTGTTGGAGAAGGGGAGTTGGCTACATTCAGGTACGCGGGCGACGACAGATCGCGCGACAAGTTTGAAATTGCGGCGATTCATAAACTAGGCGAACGGTACAAACCTATAGTATCCGCATCACGCACTTGGTTTGCTATTGTCGCAAAGGAGAAAGTAAGGTGGAGATATTGAAGTTTTTGCCGGCGACATATTCTAATTGTTGTACGTAGTTTGAGATCTACGCTTTCGTCGGAGGAAGCAATGCGGATATTAATACTCCGATTATTTCACACGAATGTAAAGACATCGTGGCTATAGCCCTCGCAACCGATAACAGTTGGATTTGCGTAGGGACAGCACAGGGCGATATTCTGCGATGGAAGATAAGCTCAGAGCCGGAGCCCCCATATGCATCTCATGCATTAGACAATACCAACCTACAACCATTGCCATTGAAAAAACAGACTTGCATGATCTCATTTTCCCCCGATAACAAACACTTTGTAGTTGGGTTATGGGACGCGGGACAATCTGCGAGAGTCATCGTTTTTGGTATCGAGGGTAAGCCCGATTCAGAACTTATGAAATGGACAATAAACAATCTGGTACAAGAAATTTTCCTCGTATAAGACTAATAGCTGACTTAATGAAGGGAGTAAAGGGTAACCATGGCATCACTGGCCTTTGCTTCACTACTACTGGACGAATTGTTGCTTCGACGTGGACTCAAAATGGATACTTAATGGAGAAAGAAATTCATGGCACCGCAGAACGGACTTCGAGCCCACCAGGGACAAGGATACAATCTCTTGCAGTATGTCCTACTTCTGGCATTCTCGCTTATATTGTAAAAAATGATATCATTTTCCTGGACAAGCAACGACTGGTCGTTGGGAGAGGGAATCTGAAAAGAACAGCCCCAAAACAGCCTCGCCCTCAAACAAGCATGGCTTTCACGTCTGATGGGATGTTTCTGCGGGTGTTGGATACTAACGGTCATCTGAGTGCGATAAGCCCGAATGGCAAGTAGAACGAGTGCTCGCAAGACGATGGTGTGTAGGACAAGAGGTGCGCATTCCGCAAAGACTGAAACTATGCTCCCCCTTAGACTAGTATTGGTTCCCACACCTGCCACGTCAATTGGGAAGGAGGAATAAAGGCAAGGCTGGCATTTCCACACACCCAATTTCATTACAAAGAAGGTCAAGCGCTCCGGATCGTTTGCCTGTTTCGGCGGCGAAAAGTGCCTAATATATCAATATGAACGTTGAGAACGTTGATGTGGAGGTTATGCCCAATAAAATTCATTTGCACACAACCTGATTAGACAATTGGTCATAATTTCAGCTTCAAAAAGCACTTTTGTGCACAGTTGCGGGATATCTTTGCATGAACATGTGCAACCAACCAACCAACAAACTAACCAACAGGTTAACTCTAGATGTTCATTGGCAAGGCGGAGCAACTGTAACCGAATCTGCGCACCCAGTGCGATAGCCTCGATCATGGCAAAAAAAGTTAGAGTGATACATCAGCCCCCGTTGATACGGAAGCCCTGTTGTCGTTATATGGTATTTGATGACTGGTATGGCTCCATGGTGCGTACCTGTGTTGTCTTCGGAATTTTCAACCAAACGATAGTAGTGCCAGTATGTCGACCTCTACGTCAGAAAACCCTTTTCCTCAAAATGGACCAAAAGGATCCCCTGGTCTACGGTATACCAAGCAGGATCTCCATATCTGGAGTGGTTGCTAAAATTTTATTAGGAAAGACCTGGGGCAAAGACACATCTCAGTAGGTTTACCTATCCGGCAGCTGCAGTTAATTTGGGAGCCGAATCTGATGGAATATAGATGATCGCGCTTTCTGGGTATGAAGGCGGTTTCGCAATTTCTCTGATGGCGAGAGCTAATGTCTAGTCCGTTCCACAGTACCATTGGCATTGGTATGTAGAACCATTTTTTTCCACATCGAAGTCTTGATAACAGTTCCAGGTCTTACAATCAACTCGGGAAAGGTTCTTCAGCTGGCCGGCCCCGGAGGTGCCCTCATGGCATATGCAAGTATGGAGTTCCTTCACGCCGGTAGAATGCACTTTAACATGTGCTGTAGTTACCGGGTTTTTGGCTTGGGCTGTGATGGGAGCGGTATACATATGCAAAACCCTACCGGCTACAATAAGTCCTAATAACTTTAGCTCGGAGAAATGACGTCTCTCGTTAACGTATCAGGACCTCTGAGAGAGCTCCCTGCGCTACTGGTCGATGATTCCTTGGGGTTAGCAATGGGTTGGCTCTATTGGTCTGTTTTTAAATCTCCATTATATTAGTAATGAGATCATAACGTTAAATGATATGAACAGGTTAACATATGTTTTGACCTATGCCGGCGAGAATTCGATTACGGGTCATCTCATGAGGTTCAACTACAATGAGAATATCCGTTGGAAGACTTCAACGGTTAATGTCGAAATCTGGATATTCCTGTCTCAGATTACTGCGATAGCAGTCAATTTTCTCCCGGTGTGGGTATGTTTGATGACAACCCAAGAGCCACCGCAAAAGTTTACTGACAAGTGCAGCTCTATGGCAACATAGAGTACTGTTTCGGAGTCGTAAAGATCATCGGTCTGAGTATACTTATTTTTGTACTGTTTCTGATCAACATTGGAAAAGGTTTGTGGTCCAGCAGAATCGAAGAGTCTATTGGCTAATTGAAACATTCAGTTGGGATGGCGGGACCAATTGGGGATAAATGTAGGTATTCTTTGTACTTGAGTTCCTAGTATTAAATTCTCACAGCCTCATAGACTGGTGGAACAACTGTATCGCGGGAAACAACTCGATTTGTCCGGGTGGGACCGGCTTCATCGCTGAAGGGTTTGATCCCAATAGGACAGTTCCTAGCAACGACCCAGAAACAATTACTGGAAGCATTGGGACATTTGCATCCATATGGTAGTGCATCTTAAAATCCCACAGTTTTACCCACCAACTCACTGACTCCTCCAGGACGGTCATTATCCTGACATTCTATGCATATATCGGGCTTGATTTGACAGCTGTGACAGCTGGGGAAACCCAACATCAAAAAGAGGACATTAAGAAGGCTAGTCGCAAGACCGTAACGCGGATTCTCATCCTATATTTAGTAGGGGTCTTTTTCATCACCCTTGTGACACCGTATGATCAGGACACACTCTTGCGCCTTAACCAGGGAGTCAACGGACGAGGTGGAAGCCATTCACCCTTCATAATTGCAATAGTAAAGGCTGATATCCCTGGCCTTGCACATTTTGCAAACATGCTCTTTACCTTCACAGCCTGGTCAGCGGGGACGGCGTTTCTGTATGCATCATCGAGGACCCTTCACTCTCTAGCCATGGAGGATCGTGTATGGCCGCAACCGTTGGCGAACAAGTTGAAGAGGGTCAACAGATTTGGTGTGCCGCAGAATGCGATTATAATCTGCTCGTTGGTTGGTGTGTTGGGATTTTTGGGAACGGGAAAAGGCTCAAAACCACAAGATGTACTTCATATGCACTGCCGAATTTCTTCTTGATATGGAGCTGACTGGGAACCGCGTAGGCATTGGGAACTCTCGGTAGGATCGCAGCTGTATCATGGCTTGTTGTCCTTGCTGGTGTCTGCATCACTTACCTTAGATTTACGAAAACGTATTTACTTCTGTTCCTACGTATGGATTGAATTAGACTAACTTGCTACTAGACTTGAAGAACACCGGGTCACCGACGGTAACGTTCCCGAATTCAATCGTGATTCGCCACTGTATCCGTATCGCACGATATGGCAGCCTCCACGCGTATGGTTTAGCCTGGTGGCATGCATTATCATCATCTTGTTCAACGGGTGGAGGGCATTCTTTAGGGGGGAACTTGGCAAAAATAATGGAAGGGAATTTGCGGGGTCGTATCTTGCGCCAGTATTGTTTTTGGTGCTCTATGTCGGAAATAAGACTTATGATCGGTGGTACAACGACTTGGGATGGGGATTGACAGATACAAGGTTTATCCCGAGAGCACTTTTTGGTGCAAGGGAACAAGCTGATGTTCCCGACGCGAACTGGAGGCAGTGGTTGCTGAGGCAGTTTGTATTTTGGTTTACTTAAAATTGAGTGTTCTGCGTTCTCGCACATAAGAAGTATTGCCAGGATAGCTATTTGACCCCGTGTTAACACTTGGTAGCTCTCGTTGTGAAGGTAAGGAGTGGACAAATTGTTTGTCTTGTATAAGTAGGAGCATGAGTAGATAATTAATTGGAACGTAGCGTCGCACTCTTTGTATTCCTCATAACCACTGTTTCCGGTGAGACAAAATTGGGTTCACTTAGAGACTTGATGCTTCGCGACTAGTGGACTCGCTCTTCCCTTCGTATGTGCTTTATTCACTCATATACAGAAAATTATCCACACTAGAACAGTCACGAACCAAAAGACCAGGACGAAGACAAAAGACCAGAACAAAAACAGTAAACGACGCGTAAACAGAGGTGCCGCCTCGGGGGGGCGGAGGCCGCCGCTGCGGCCGCCGCTCCACCTGGACTCTCCCATTCCTGGCCGGAAGCCATTTCACTGGGTGTAGAGTCGAAAAACACGCAGAGCTACCCTCGGTATATGTAGGGGTGGGGGTGGGCGGGTTTTTGAAGCTGAACGCGCTGCTTTGCCTCAACCGCTGCCGCTCCGCTCCTCTTATATACCTCTTTCCCTCGCTCCTGGCCTCCTTACTTCCTTCCCATCCTTAGACTCTGGCTCAAGCTCTGGCTCTAGCTCTTGCTCAGACTCTTGCTCGTGCTCGTGCTTTGGGTTTCTCGCTCTTGCTCAAGCTTAAACTTTAGCTCAAGCTCAAGGTTTCGGCCACCATCTTCCGTCCCTTCCGTCGGCCAAATTGCTCGCCCCTGCCAGCCGATGGCCATTGCGGCTCGCCCCTACTAGCCGTCGGTCAAATCCCACCCGCCAATTCGCTTCCACTAGCCCTCAGTCAAGCTGGACCATATTTACATAACTCAATTTCAAGCTTTCACCGGCGCGAAAGTCTGAAATCAGTTGAAAACTGTGGGGCAACTTTGAAAGCGCTGGGATATTTCCAGCTTTCCAGCTTTCCGGTCGGAGATCGCAGGGCTGCTTTCCGGCGGAAGCTTTGGGCCGGTGTAAGACTCTGAGTTTGTGGATGCATTGGGCCAGTGGAAAACTCTGAGTTTGTGGAAGCTTTGGCCAATAGAAGGCTCTAAGTCGGTGGAGGCTTTGACGTTGACGTTGATGTAGCCAACATACTCGTTTAAGTGCTTCCAGTACCATTACCATCACCATCACCATCGCCATCACCATCACCATCATCACCATCAGCCCTAGACCGAATGCGCACACATACGCCCAGAATCGATGGGAAGCGGGCTGCAGATTCCGCCGGAAAATCTGAGTCGGAGATCTGCTCTCCCCAAGATTCAATTGTCTACCTTTCCTCCAGAATCTAAGGCTGCAATTGTCAACACCATGACCGTGAGACATCGTGAGATCCTGTCGTGGTGGGCGCGCTAAAATAAGGTTTAGACTACAATATTAACTGACATCATGATTTCGGCCATCATACCGCACCCGCCACACGCCACCCGCCACATGCCGCCCGCCACACGCCGCCCGGCGCGTGGCTCCTGCTACTCTGCGAGTCTCTACATCCAAGCGCGCTAGATAACCTGCACTCAAGAGCACTTCTTGGAACGTCCTTGCGAGCGTAGTTGGGAGCATACTTTGGAGCGTAAAGTCAAGCGTGCTGAGAGCGTGCTGAGAGTGCAATCGGGATCGTACTTGAGAGCGCCTTGGGTGCGTACTTGGGAGCGTACAGTCAAGCAGGCTGGGGGTGTGCTGAGAGTGCAATTGGGAACGTACTTGAGAGCGCCTTGGGAGCGTACTTGGGAGCGTACAGTCAAGCAGGCTGGGAGTGTGCAATTGAGTGCAATCGGGTGCGTACTTGAGAGCGTAGTCAAGCAGGCTGGGAGTGTAATCGAGTGCAATCGGGTGCGTACTTGGGAGCGTTTTGAGAGCGTACTTGGGAGCGTACTTGGGAGCATACTTGGGAGTGCCTAATGAGTGCGTTTGGAAGCGTGTAGTACGCGGCATCATGTATAGTATCAAGTGCAGATATCTACCATAGGAAAATAATCAAAGTCACACGAATGGAAAAACGCCGCGAAAGCTGGAAAGTTCAAGGTCCTTTCCGAAATCAGTTGAACCTTGCGAAAGCTGGAAGTTGTCGGTGCTTTCCGAAATTCGCGAGAACTTTGAAAGCAGCCCGGAGTTCTGCGCAGTGGCTGCTGTAAATTGAAACCTCAAGGACATTACAGCTATCCCCGAGATCAGAGTAACTCGACAGTTAAAATCCAGCATCACGAAAAACTCACTCGCCCATAAGCTGTAACTTAATGCTCGATACAGTACTGCTACGCCATTCAGTAGTACAGCTAAAGCAGCCTTCTGCTAATATTGCATGGCTGTTACTTTGGATGCTAGAAAGACTTGTTGATTGACTGATCTCTCTCGAGGGCATAAGGCCCATATATGTACAGTCTCCCGTATGCGTCCGTGTATGTACTATCGGACATGAGACGCATCATCCTGATCCTGATGCAAGCCATGCATATCCTCACACAAGCCACCATCTTCATACAAGCCTCTATTCTCATACAAGCCATCAAACGGTGGCTGAGACTCACGATACAAGTACACATGCAACAATGGCGACTAGGAAATCCCCGAGTGATATAGCATGATATCTGAATATACTCGCCGGGCTTTCAAGTCTCTGGACATCCTGGTCATTGATTAGATGACTTGGATAAGAATAGATTATATCGAGATCTCACTGCCAACATGCCCGCCTTGGTGCCCTGCAGCCTGAAATCACCAGTGCATTTCATGGTAGCACCTGAAATTCATTGCTTCTACAGCTAGCACTAGTTTGATTTAGTAGTGAATCAACTAGTGTGTAATTAGATAAGTAGTCATTGTAAATTGGTGTTGCGGAGGGCGCTTATAATGACGTGTCTAGTGACTTGATAATCCGATGAGTAGATTAATACAACTGCGCTGGTTAGTTTGCAAAGTCGACTTCTTGACAAACAAACCGACTTTTTAATTACAAAACAGCCCACTTGACATATAAGTCGGAATATACACAGCCTTCCGACCTCCGGGCTTTGAAGAGGAGCTCCGGAGGAACCTGCGGGCCGCTAAGGATTTGGGCTACTCACGATAAGCCCACAACCGGGTGTTAGGCCAAAGAGTAATGACCACAGCCTGGCATCCATACAGCCATAATTGGCCTGCCGGAGTGACCTGAATCCTTCGGCGAACCCGCACAGGAAAAAGAGCGCCATTTCGAAGCATTACCATTTGCTACGTGGGAATGCTGGCACGCTGGACTTAAAGAAAGATGAAAAAATTGCTGTTTTTATACCGGATAACCCTCTTACGCTAAAAAGTAAAACTAGCGGAAAGTATGATATTATCTCCGAGCCATGAATATTTCGAGCTTCTTCCATGTGTTTTAATGTTGTGATGACAAACAATACTTACTCATTGCCGACTCACTAAAAATCAATGACTTGAGTCATTAACTCATTCTAGATATATACTTAAGTACTTAAGTACTCATTAATATGTTTATAATTAATTTTAATTTTATAAATTATAACGCAATATACGGAAGAAACACCACAGTCCCACAAATTACAAGCTCTACAGTGTTCTCGTTCCCAGGATTTTTCGTCGCTCGCAAGCTCACTCCTCAAAACTGAGCTTGCGAAGTCAGTTGACGGGTGGTTTTAGAGCGCAGCCCTACAGTAAATCCCGACGATTCTCCAATTTCTACTCCACCCGTGCTCGCTTTTTCACCTCGCTTGCAAGCTCATCTCGGTCGTCGCGAAGCGAAAAAGAACGCCTGGTTTATAGAGAACTCCACCCGGCGGCCACCGCGAACATTGTCTATCAAAGGGCTTGGTAAGATAATTTTTAACGCCAGCGACAATAGCCGGGTGACAGACTACCGCGAACAAGCAACAGTTTTTGGTAAATACGTGCCGAGGGTATCCTACACAACTTTTGGCAGTGGGGGTCCGGGATACTGACAAAATACAACTACACAACATTGGATTAGTAGCCTGGGGGCCTTTAAATACCAGATCGACTGAGTTCTCAAAACTCGAGCACGTCCCACATTCCAAAAATCTAAGAAGGGAGTCGTCACCTACTTCTCAAAGTACTTTCCAAAATCTCGGATCTTAAAAATAAAAATTGTCGCGATTGACGGTCGTCGCACAGCCTGGAGTTAGTCTCAGATCCTACTCTATTACTCTAACAGAAGGCCGTTCTAGACTGCCGTACGATGACCTCAACGAACTAGTTCCCGGTGGTACTACAACATGTATAGTTATGCACCTCAGCAGCGACAATGGACGTTCGTCGTAGTCCGCCGTAGTTGATATGGGGATTCTTGAAGATGATAGGATGTTCGACGAATGAACGGTATCGTCACTTAGCATATGCTGTTTGTTATACTTGTATTCGCCCGTGATTTGAGTGATCTCACTCGATTACTGTGGGCTTTGCAAGATTTGCTGTTTGCTCCTCATCGCACCCTTGACCTATACTCCATCACCGGACTATTAATTAATTAAAACATATCAGTAAGATCCAAGAATCCCATTCCACCAACTTGATTCGGCCTAGTCATAGTCGATACCAATGTTCCCATGCTCCCGATTCATGTGCTCATAAACGGGCCCAGCGCTTTCAAAAACCTCCAAACACTTCCAGCAAATATGTGCCTTACAATTTCCACACGTGATATGATTACATCCAGACGCTTTCTGGATGTCGGTACTACATTTTGGACAAGACTGTACCCCATTCTGCTTCTTCCATTCCTCATAATCTTTCTGAGCCTTTTCGTCTTTATGTTTGGTACATCGATAATCATTGCATGTTATCCCATCGTGAGCTTCGACTTTGCAACTCGTGCAAATATCGAGGAGACAGTCGACACATGAAAAAACCTTTCCGTCGGACGTGATGGAATAGACAGTGTTGCAATTTGGGGTGGGGCAATATGCGTATTCGCTGGGGCGACGGCGGATATAGTCAGAGAAAGTGGTGGCCAGGATAGATTCAAATTCGGGTGCTGAAAGAACAGAGGAGGCGATCGATAACTCGAGGTTGCAATTACACGGTAAGCCTTTCGTTTCGCCGATGCAAGAAATAGGAAATTTGCGGGTGTCGAGGGTAGATTTGATGTAGTCGGTGAGGCACGATAAGCAGTAGACATGATTACATGAAGAGAACCGAGTTGAATCTTCGGCGGTGTCGAAGCAGATGGGGCACTCTCCTGAAATATCTCCGGATGATAGCGCTGTCTTCACTTCGGTATTCCTCACTATCGTACGTACATCTTCCAATTCTGCAGGTGTGCCATTAAAGGTGATACATCTTTTGACAACGTTAATGCCAACTTTTTCCTCCCCGAACTTATCCTGCAAGGCACGGAGACCTTCACGCATGAAGTAACGCCATAAAGCCCCAGGAATTGGATGGTTGTGAGTATTCTCTTCCATAGATGCCAAGCTTTCGAGTAGCAGCCGAGAGGCTACCCGTCGTTTATCCTCCGCTCCGAAAAGAAAGAGCTGAGACTTCCGTCGGTCGCAATATATGTAGGTTTGGGTATCGTGCCCTATCTGCGTGATCCGTCGTATTCCGGTAACACTCGCGAAGTATGGATCCCACAAAGCGTCACCTTTTGTCCCTTCCGCTTCCCTCCGACACAATTGCCCCCGAACAAGATTCCCAACAAAAGCCGTGACAGATGCGACGTCGCTCTTCTTCTGGCCAGTTATGCGTACAGTTGCCAGAGCATGTGAGCTGTTGATGCCGCTGCCGCCGAACACCCTGATACGAGCAATTTCCTTGTGTTCTGACTCAAGTTCGGCCAGCTCCTTCGCAACAGCACGACGGATTTCGGGCGCAATCTTGAAGTTCGCAGTGTATATTGGCTGGAGGAAGAGCGGACTGTTGCCCAAGAAGTCCTGTTTTTTCCCGTTATAGTTCTGCACCAATATGGCTGCAGATGCTTCAGATTTAAATCGGATTATCGCTTTGGTTTTGCTGGCCTCTGGTTTGGTGACTATCTCATAGCCTTCTATCTCAGATTTTTTATGCTCAAGAAGGCTGACGATATAAACCATAGCCTCGTCGGGTGACTTGTCGTATGTCGGACGCTGGAAAAACACGGAGATAAACCCCGTGGGTATTATTCTGTGGAGGTCCTCTTCCGTGGTATCTACTGCCAGGTTGCCCACCGATATTTCACCTCGGCCGTGTGACTTATAAGCAGACTGAAGCTTGCATTCAATCTTCCTTCCTTTGATACGTTTCCCTTGCCCGGCAGTGACCGCGCGCTGCGCAGCTAAGTGGTCTCGAAAAGTTATAGAGGCGATCTTGGAGGGCGAGTACCAAGTACAACTGACACGGGTAGCCGATTGGGATACGTTTGATATTCCTTTAGGCTGGTATGGCTTGACCGATAGTGTATGATCTTTGTGGTGCATTCCATCTAGTCGCGCGATTACTTTTTTGGCAGTAGCGACGTCTCTGAGCTTGGCTGTAGCATACGTTGATTCCTCGAGGGGAATTACTCGCAGCGCATCCGGTGGTAGATCCTCCTCGAACTCCGCAAGAATTGCTTTGACTGTCTCGGCACTGGTGTCCGCTGGTAGATTGTGGATCGTGATAATGGAGGTAGCCGATGCTGAACCGACACTCGAAATCTTGAGGCCCTGTCCGAATGTAACGGAGAGTGTGGCTCCCATTACTCGCACTTGTGTACTATCTGCACTAGGCCGGGTTTTTAAATTATCCTGTCACCGCATCATGTCAGTATATATTGCATTGACGCTTCATGCAAGACAACCTGAAGCTACATGGCACTTACGTCTTTCTTTTCCACCGTTACATCCGGTTTCACCTCCACAGCGCTTGAACGGATGGTCTTCGTGGTTTCTGTAGGTACTGGTGTTTCGCTCGGGGTGACGTGTGCATAGAAACAGGAGGTTCCTCTGCTGCAAAATCCATTCTGGAAGAACCTACACGGTATGAGGAGCCCATCCGAAGCAGCGTTGTTTCCTTCCCTAACAGCCTGTTTCCTCGGTGGTACTGTGCTCGTAACTGACGATTGACTGGTCGTGGGGCGTCTCCGGTCCCGTTCAACCGTCCCCTTTGGAGTGCCATGGGCATACTCACAATCGGCGCCCTTTCTACAACGATTCTGGAGAAAGAATATACAGGGTCTTTGAGGTTGCGCTGCCATGATTGTACCAACTTAAATTGAGTAAATTGTAATATAGATTATGGCGAAAAGATTGGGCAAGTGTGTGATAGCGAGAAAGGTTGCGCAAGGCATCGAGAGAGAAGTAGAGATACTTAGCACTATACAGTTCTGACTCATTGCGATGGCAATTGCGATGGCATCCATCGCTCGTTTCGAACCGGCGGGCCGCATGCACATGCTCCGTTTTATCCGGCGAGAGCCAGTAGAAGGTCGGGGAATAAGTGTGTACTACGAGCTTCATGCATGTGACCACCGCTCTGCAGGAGTATGTGCCAATCAACGATCTTTGTTAGCCTCATACACAAAGCATGAGGTTCAAATCGACACCGCACGGAAAATAGGCCGCAAACTTATTAGGATAGCGACTAGGCTCGTTCCCAGCCCCAGTCTTGGCACGAGCGCCACTTTCTGACGAAACTCGCTCGTACCCAGAGAGGGGCTGGAACCTTTCGAGCTCCGAAAATGGGGTTTCCATATTGGAACGAGTGAATAGGATTCCTAGCTTCCTAATATGGGATCGTGTATAAAATTAGCGTCCGAAGCTCTTGGCGTGAGGGCTCCGGTTATTGGGAACTCTGCTGCTCAGCATTCCGAGCTTCGTAATATGGAATTGTGTACAAACTTAGCATCCAAAGCTCTTGGCATGAGGGCTCCGGGAATTGTGCGCTCTGTAGCTCAGCAGCCCAGATTACTCCTCATCGCCATCAACACACAGTCAACTCCACCCATCCTCTTCCGACTGCACCTGCATTCCAATCCACAATACATATTGAAAGCCGAGACACCCTACGTCATTCTAGCATCTACCTTGTAGGGCACTTTGCGACATGGGCTATGCCCCCTAAGGGAAGTAAACGCAACGCGTCAGAGGCGCTAGGCCCGAAGGTCAAAAGGAACAAACATGATCTTGGAAGCCTCCCCGATTACTACACGGTTGACAATTGGAAGGGATTCCTCCCGAAGAAGATCTTGGAGGCTGTATTGGCTGTGAAGGTGAGCGGGTTTAAAACGTGCAAGATGAGGACTATTGTGTCGACTGGCTAACGCATATAACCTGCTATACTCCCGATGACTGGAAGCGCAGCAATATGTGCTTAATGATGCTTGCATTCTTTAAGGTCAGAGGTTTGACCTTAGCAAATATGAAAGCCTTTCAAACCACAGTTATCCCGCAATCCTTATACATGCACATTATGGACCTTCGGAACTGGATTAGCTATGCAAATGGCCTACTCAAATCCAAACTTATTGAATCGCACTGGGTAATGGCTCAGAGGTTGCTCAAGTAGTATCCGGACGACAAGCGAAGAGAGGTTGCTCAAAAGGTGGCCAACAATTGAAAGCAGTACCTCTCAATGGATGAAGTGGTGCCTTTCCAGAGTAACGAGGATGTTTACAAGTATTTGCATTTAGACACAAAGGATATCTTCATTTTGTGGGCTCCGATACTGCGTGACATAATGCCAGAGTACTTTGATATGCATGACAGGGCTACTGATGGAGGTTTTCACTGGTTGGAACGTTTAGAAGAGCAGTCGTATACGATCATCACATGATTCACGTTGGCCGCATTAACGGCAATCCCGGGTAAAAATTATGGCGAGCATGCTTGTGCGATTGATCTGCGTGAGACAAGTTGCATACATGAAGACCTTTCATGGCCACTAATGCGCACAATTGATTGTTGGTCAGATATCCCGCTTGAAGCTGGTGTTGTAGAAGAAATTTGGCCTAGGCCTGGAGAAGCTGCCAACTTGCCACAGGATAGCCCTGGAGTTCCCATGACTGTACCTGGTATTACTGACTACAGTATTTCGGAGCACCAGGAAACTGGTGGCCAGGGAATAAGTATGAAGGTGATAGAAGGGATGGAAAAGGCTAGCACCACAGAGGACATGGAGACGGTCAACTTAGTGAAGCGGCTGTTGGGCACAAAGGAGTTAACCCCAGTGGTTGGGGATAATCGTATGGGTACATTCACTGCGCACAGTGCTTAATGATTAACTGCATTTTTGATGCATTGGTGAGGTCGAGTTGCGTCCGCAGTACAGTGTTGAATACAGTTCTGCGGAATCAAGTCGTTTAGCCCAGATGAAAACTTCTGGGCACGTTCAGTATGATTTAGAATTGTTGGAGATTGACAAGAAATTCTATCAAGTCTTCGGAGCTGCCCTCCGAAGATGGGAGAAGGAGCTTGAAGCCAAATCGGCGCTTTTCGAGTCGATGGAGGTGGAGGCAGAAGTGTGGAAGGACGAAGTTAAGGCGATCGAGGAATGTGTTGCTCTCAGGCCTAAGGCCAATGCTGAACGCAAGCAGTTACTTGTATGCGAACAGCAGGAGAACCAAAGCAGTTTCAACAGAGTCCATCCGGGAGTGGTTGATTCTTTGCGCCCAGGATCAATGTTGGCTTTCGATGCATCACCAGTTAGGCATCCGGCACAGGCTCACTGTGATTATTGTTCCTTTGTGGGCATTAACGACTCGCCCCGTTTGGATCATCGCAGCTTCGGAGCTAGTAGCGACGCTGCCGAGTTGGGCGTTTTGAGTCTGGGCAACAATCTAGGGCCCGCTTTTGATGCACTGGAAAGTACTCTGGGGAGTTACCGGAAAATCTCTCCTATTGGTACGCCTGAAACACCGGTCGCTCGGAGTGATTTCCGCAAGCCCGAGAAAGGCGAACCAATTCCATACTGCAATTCGGTGACCCACAACCAGGGCTACGTGCAGGGACCTTGTGCAGGTGCTATTGAAAACTATGGTGCTGAGGAAGAAACGGGGATGACGAACAGGGAAAGGTCAAGCATGCCTGGTTTGGTATCAGATGCTTTGGGCATGCTTGGTGGTGGAGGTGGTGATACATCTTATTAGGGGTTCTCCCTTGATAGTGGAAGTGGTACTTGGTAACAGGCGAATGCATAGTGTATATATGGTTATGCACACACACCTATGCAAGCGATTACAAGTCAGACCACGTGGCATGACCTTTAGCGGGGTTTCATGTCATACATGAGAAGATTGCAGACAGCTGCAGCTGTCTATCTTCTTTCATGCTTAGAAACTATGCGGGACATGCACAGGATGTGCATGGCAGTTGATAGTCAATATGCAAGTAAGTGGGCTCCTCACTCCTACCTGTAATGGGGACAGATCAAGTGGGGTACGTCCCGGCGCAGTAGTCTAAGCATGACGTAACTGAGGGATTATGATGTTGGTTTAGGCCTGGAGCAAATACTACTTCATTGAGTTGAGTAGCATTGGTAGCAAATTCATCAAGATCTACGTTGGTATAGTATTGGTTGGTCGCCAAGTACATCTATGACACTATAATTAATAACTGAGCGGGGTTATTAATTGCAGTAAGGCATGGCCACTATGGGGAAGTGGTTTCATGTTCCAACTACTGAAATTATACGTTGCGAGATGTGTAAGTTGAAGTTGTGGTCTGATTTATTGGCTGAGGCACTATCATGCATGAACACGATATCCTTGGGGATTTGTGGCCACCTCTATCATGGCGCATTCTGTGAATGTAAGGCGCAAAGTTACGTGGCTAGTGTGAGCAATTTTATCATAGTCTGAAGAGGGTCTCGAGAGACTATAAAGAAATCACATTGTTCTAGGAATGAAGAACGGGGCATCGGTCTGAAAGCGAGAAAAGAACGATACCTACCAGCGGAGAACTATCCGTATTGTATTATTGCATTTTTATGATACCTATACCGATGATTCAATATCTGAGAATGTATTAGCTTTGTGTAGCGGCAGCCCTGCACTCTGTTGAGCAAATTATCCTTACATGACGATCACCTTCGAAAATGACAACCACATTATTGTATACGCTCTCAAAATGATTATATCCTTTGCTAGAGATAATCAGTACATCTTCTTAGCCGAAAGCATCTGGTGGATAGCATCTGTCATTGGCCGACAGCAAGGATTAATTGTTCATATTGATAATCTTTGGAGCAGAGGAACTAAGACGATACAAGAAGAATTGAGAATACTTCAAGGAAGCAAAGAAGACTCAGATTTAGAGTACCTGCCTACTCAGGTCCATCCCGACCAGATCCTTCAGGTTTCAAACGAAAGGGCAATATCGGCGATGCCTTGAGACCTTGCTGGAGAGCAGCGATCTGAGCAGATATTAAATCTAGCTGAGCGATTCATTGAGGAATCAGAGCGAGCTTGAAATATGTGGCAATGTAATCGGGTGAGCCGTTTGCCTCAGTCAAAGGCTCAATTAAAGAAGGCTCGGAAAACCAAGCGACTGCAAGAATCGAGCAGAATATTAGCAGCAGCGCGGAAACAACACCTTCAGGAAATATGCGCTAAGGTTATTCAGAACCTCAGTGAGGAATAGGATCTACGGTGGTGAACCTGCTACTTACTTTAAGGAAGAAAGTATAGTTACTTAGGGTAACACCCCCGTAATACATCTTATGGGTTGGGGAACTAGAATGAGATCGAGTTGATTGATGGAAGTCGTGGACCTACTAGTGGGAGGTGGGATGAGCATGGTGGGGAAGAAAAAGATATGGTGAGCGAATACTTGAGTTCACAGTCATCTGCTACCCAGAATGTGATCCCCCCTGTAGACTTGTTCTTCAGTTAATTTTATGCAGAGTGTAGACAGAGTTTGGGTTGCTGAAGGGCTGTGAATTGCGAGTTATCTTGTGGAGTTTCTTTTTTTGTGGAGTTTCTTTCTTCGGGGGGAATATCATGATAATCAGAGTTCTGGATTGGTTTTGTCCTCCCATTAATATTTCTTACCTGTGTGCTTAGTTTGGGTGGATATTGCTTATTCATATATATTTACTTCGTGAGGGTTTCTTTTGGGCTTAGGATTAAGTCATCTGGGGGGGGGGGGGGTCGACTGTAAGTTATATCGTTAGTCTTCGAGCCATAGTCATTATATAGCAATGCGGAGTGTTGTGAAACACATTGTGGATTCCTACTGGGTCGGAGCTGCAGTCCAGGTTTCACGGGCACTGATAAGTCCCCGTTTGGGGGGATTATATGTGGCCCGAGCACAACCAAGCAAATATGGGTAGGACATAAAGCACACCAGGTTGCCGACTCGGATTCTGCGCAATCGATTCCATAATGATTCAGAGCTGTGCGGACTCTCCAACAGTTCGCATCGTCTGAACGTGGCAGGTATTGAGCCAGGAAGCCAGGAAACATAGTGCGGCGACTGCGGTACCGATATTCGATGGAGGGTCAGTTATAGCACACATTGACGTCAACTTTGTCTGTGCACCCTGGGAGACGATTCCTTGTTTAGCCATGAGAAGGTATGTTGGACCGAGCGAATTGGCAGCTTGCTTAAAGTTAATCAACGAGGCTAGATATATAACCGATACCTCCAAGGCTATTGGGAGACGATTGAGTTACCCACAGCTCAAATTCCAGGACTGGCAAGCATCAGCAGGATGTATTTCAGTCTCTGGAAGACTCCAGGAGTGTCTGAGAGGATGTGGAGTGTAAACTTAGAAGCGTCAATTTGAAGAGAGTATCAGACCCTAGGAGGGTATTCCGGCAGGCCTTCAGAGTAACTGGGATCTCTGACGACAGGTGAAGTAGTAACTGGGATGTCTGAAGACTGATACCGGAGTACGATTGGAGTGATTGTGATAAGTTTGGGAGCATGTCGGAGCACCAGAGAGAACTTTGGGTTGCATCTGGGAGTGTCGCTGAACCAACGCGGGAATCACAAACAAACTCTGAGAGGTGCCTGGGTTGTTATGGATATTCATTCGGAGGACTGCAGGCGTTATCTGAGACTCCTCAGATGTACATGAGCAATCGACTTCCCTCAACAGCGAATATGATGTATGGATTATGGCTCATTATCACTTCTGAATCATACTAGACATCAACTTCTTCAACATTGTATTTTGTGCCTTGCTACATTAAGGAAACAAAAGAAAAAGGCGAGAGATTGAAACATAAACCCAGGTACACCAAAACAATAACCCAACTAAGCGATCGAAAAATATCAATCAAACATGGTGTTGATGTCATCCACTCCATCTCCCATCTCATCAGGGCCAACAAAAGCAGGAACACACAATTCATCAACAGCGCAAAGAAGCTGGAGGCACTCCTTGTATTTGCTGATTATTCATTCCTGGCGAGTGGATGAAATGGAATTCGAATGGTGTTTGGCTCGATTTGTGATATCTAACACAGGTGTAATGAGATGTTAGCTAGCTGCGAACCTAATAAATGGGGGTATGAGAGGCAATATGATACATTCGGATGAGAAATGGGAACAAGGAGTGCGGAATGACCTTGTGGAGCGCCAAAAGAGGAGGGTGGAGGAGTGCCGAATGAAATTGAGGAGCACCGAAAGAGGGTGGGTTAAGGAGTGCCGAATGAACTAGAGGAGAGCCAATCCAGACACTGATGGGATTGAGGAGTGCTTATCCCAGAGGAGGAATACTGAAAAGGGGTAGGGTAAGGAGTGTGGAATGCATTATAGGAGAGCTGGTGGGAATTGAAGAGCTCCCATCCTGGGCTGAGGAATGCGGATAGGGGTTCAACAGTGCGGAACACGATTGAGGAGCGCTGGGAGGAGGAATTGATCGCAGAATGAAATAGAAGAGGTTCAATCTAGGCTGAGGAGCTTCGACGAGGATTGAGGAGCGTCTATTCTAGTGGAGTTGCGCCGCAGGGGGGGGGGGTGTGATGCGGCCGCTGATGTGCGATTGATTGTGTAGTCGGTTCTAGAGTAAAATCGATCACAGCAGATGAGCCAAATGTACCTCAATATTCATTTTGAGAAAACATAACCGTGGCCTTCTTTCCACTGGCGTATTCAGACAGCGCACAATGAATAGCTGCGGCTGCCAGTGCTAAAGTCTGAGGAGCAAGAGGTTGGAAATACTGTGATGTTGTTGGCTGGCGCCCCAAGCTATTGGTGGTGAAGAAAAATTGGTGGTAAATGAGATCAAGCACTTTCATTCGCGTAAACCAAGACTTCTTATCATCGACCACCTTGGAGAGGTAAGCATTATCAAACAGGGGCTCCTTAACCTTAATCTGAAGCTCAGTCTCAGAGCCAGATCCAACTGGTAACTACGGACAACAGTTCGACTTGCCCCATCTGCCAACCGTCCTTGAATCGTACTAATCTTCAGTTTCAACTATGTATATTTTCGGGGGTAGTCAATATCCGTAAGTCTGATAGAGGACGGTTAAACAGAATACAAGACTTACAGCTTCTCGTGTTTGCGGATCTATTTTGAGAAATCGACCACCGGGAAATTGACACACAGATAGTGTACCTACAGGTCCACCTCCTAATGCCTGCTGATGATCCTGAGCCTCAATGGCTAGTTTCCAAGCTTCTTCAACCATCGAGTACTTGTCATCAGATAATATTGCCCAAGAAGTCTTTGTGAATACGATTGCCTCCATGAATCTTTTCGCTACCTCAAAAGTAGCCTTTTGGTGTTTGGGAATGTTCTAATCACTACTGGCCTTGGGTTGTGGACTATTCTGGTCTCCACTCGACTTGTTGGGAAGCTCCAGTGCCCAGGCGGATGGTGCACAGTCAGACTCGAATAATTAGTTGAGGAGGGATGACTTTTGGAGTTTGATCAGTGGTGGCACCATTGCTGCAGGTAGATTTCAACAATTTGGAAGTTGAGGGTGTGCAATGACAGTATCGACATGGCTCCGTTTCTTTGGCAGTGGAACCCTTGTAATGCATAATGACTTGTCCCGGCATGCCTGGCCTTGATGAAGGACCTCCAGTTGATGATCCAAATTGTCTTCTTCGATGTTAGATGATAATGTAGACTCTCAGGTGTCCTCACTTTTATCATCACCGATCTCCTGATTGGTCTCGTCATTCCGATTTATTAATGAAATCGGGGATATTAGTCATCCGCAATATGATGCACGAAGGCAGATAATTGGAAGGTAAACATTTGATGGACAATGAAGATTGGCTGCTTTGTTGAAAGCGAGTGCTCTCTCTAGGCATGCTTCTTGATTCTTCTGTGAATAGTGATTCCTCACCTGGCTGGGCGTAGGTTCCATTTGCTGTAACAAAGATCTAAAGTTGGAAAATGTGGGACAGTGTAAAAGCAGGAAATATAAGATTAAGTGCAATATAATAACGGGATAAATGATGCAAGAATTTGCACATAGTTGAGCAAGATGCAATTCGAGGCGCGTATTGAAAGTGTTCTGGAGAGAGGCCTTCAACGGATTATATATATAAAGCTGATGGAAGTCCGTGTTGCAATTTCGGATATTGTCAGATGCACCAGAATAGATGAATTCCTAATGCGGAATGTTAGCAACTCCAATGAACAACACTCTGTACGGATGCAAGAATTGGAGGTTGGCTAAAGCCTACGCACATAGAGAATAGAACCAGACACACCGGAAGATAACTTGCGACATCAACTAATCCTTGGTGCTGGCCACAAATTGAGCACTGAGAACCTGAAAGAAAACATGAGCCCCTGCATATGACTTCTCTAGACGTAGTAATTATACATGAAAGTTCGAGCATTTGCGGTGACCGCATAGCATAGCAATTGATGCAGCATTGAGAATCTGCAGAACTGGATAGATTTGGTTGGGACCTTGTGAGTGACGGCCGAGTTGCAAGGGTTCATGCTGGAATTTGTTATGGAGTGAGGAGAAATATGAATCTCCATATGCGGTATATCTGCCGGAAGGACACATGAATTTTCACGATATTCTATTGTATTAGGATTCTGCAGGTAAGTTAGCGGTTGATAAGGCAATATCGTAAGCATAACTTCCCTTTCATGTGTTCATCTGGGCCGTGTCTGCCGAATAGCCTTCACAACAATGTTGCAGTAGTTAATGGAAGTAGGAGAGAATTTGGTACACAAAGGAGAGATACAGACGTAGAGAAAGAATGGTAATGTACGATGGATGATTCAGGGGTAATCTTATTGATTCAAGCACTCATCAATGCCAAGATTGCTAACAAATGGGTCATGAATTCTCACTCACATTCTGATTTTGCACCTAATATCTAGTAAATTGCACACCATAAAATTGCACACGGTTAAATTGCACACCGTTGAATTGCACACTGTTAAATTGCACACCGTTAAATTGCACACCATTATATTGCACACCGTTGAATTGCACACCGTTAAATCACACATTCATTATAAATCTCACAACTACAATGTTGACTTAAAATAAACATTGGGGTTGAAAGCTATATTCTACAATGGTATGAATGTATAGTGAGATGTCATGTCACGGTGGGCAGAGGAATGATGGTTGCATGTATGCAGTTCCGGGGAGTTGAGGTGCACCGAAGTTGAAAAGGTTATGCTTGGATTCAAAGGCTGAGGATTGCAGGCTCGCCTTACTCTGACAGTTAATTGCACTCTTCGTAGCTGTCTTCTCATAACTCAAGCTTTCAAGATTGTCTCTCTCAGAGGTTCTCTCGATGGATTTCGGTCCACATAATCTATTTTCGGATACGAGTTTTGGCGGCCCAAACATATATTTAGTCAGAATACAGTTAAGTCTTGATTCAATGATTTGAGAACTTAGGCCTCTTTAAGTAAGTGCGGTACATGGGTGAGCGGGAGTTGCCGGCCATCTTGCAGAGTCGCTGAGCAGAATCAGTCTTTTGAGATTCTCACTCTTAAGCATCCACAGCTCTTTTGACAGAGCCTGAACTTGCAGAAGCTATTTCAGGATTTGAAATCATTGGTCCAAACATACTACTTAGTCAATATCGAGTAAAATGGGGTTACTAATTGGCCGGGCTTGTGCATTTATGGTTTAGCTGCGCAGTGGCAACCTTCTTCCAACGGACAGTTGACACGGAGCTGACAGTTCAAGGCATGTTAGCGATGGCCTTCAACATACTGCTCAACCATAGGTTCATATCTTAGCAGGCACGGAGCGGGATGAGCCGCCTGCACCTAAAGGTGAAGTGTCTTGATAGATCTGTGTGCACTGGGTCCACTAATTCAAAGTTGAACAAAACATGATGAGAATGAAGCAAACTAAAATATACAAAGGGCACTACGTACTGCAAGTACATGCGCTTCGGTGGCTTCTTTGTCACTCTTGAGGCATACCTGGGCTGGAATGATAACATTCATAATGACTTGCAGCTTGTCAAAGTTGGCTTCATACATATGCAAGAAGCTCATCCTGGACAGGAAACCCCCGGCAACGAAAGTGGCATTTGAGCCAAGAATACCCGACCTGTGTCTCAGCTTCCGACTCTCTGGAATGCAGATCAGAGGTGTGCCAGAACTTCAATGATATGCCAGCAAAAGCATCGGCTTTGCCACGAATAAGTGAGCCTATGTCTCATATTTTGACACAAGTAATCAATATTGCCCAGTCTGTTTTGATTGCCAAATGGGATTGGCAAATATGCAGTGCTAGATCTGTCAGGAAGATATGCCCAGGATTCTCCGGTGCACTGGAACTTCAACCATAGGCCAGCAAAGGCTGCGGCTATGGCACGAATATCCTGACACAGGTACTCAATATCGCCTAGTCTGTGTTAACCGACAAATGAGATTGGCAAATAAGCAGTGCTTCACCAGTAATCAAGATATGCCCCAGATTGTCCAGTGCACCGGAGAGTTTTGGGCACATATCGTTATGATCAATCGATCACTGCATATTTGCCTTTCCCATTTGGCATAAAGACAGTCTAAGCGATATTGAGTACCTGTGTCAGAATATTTGTGCTATAGCCACAGCATGTGCTGGCCTAAGGTTGAAGTTCCGGTGCACCTGAACTTCGATTACATGGGTGCAAAAGCTCCCACTTTGCCACAAATAAGCGAGCCATGTCTCATACTCAGACATAAGTACTTGAATATTACCTAGACTGTCTTATTGCTAAATGTGATTGGCAGATATACAGTGCTCGATCTGTCATAACGAATTATATGACATTTGGTGAAGAGACTCCGGTGCACCTGAAAGTGGATGAATTTTGCTTTTTCATTCAAAATACATATGTGGCTTCAGGTTTCCGGTGCACCTCAAATTCGCAACTGAAAATTGATTGAAGCCCTTTGCTGCATCATTCTCACATTTCGACTTATGCCATTTATCATGGAATAGGTCAGCTGGAGGACCTTCCTATGTTGCGTATCAATTCACTTCATCTCAAATGGTCATTTATAATAAACAAGAATGCCAATGAAATCCCACTCTAGTCATTTCTAATCCAAGATACAACAATTCCAACATTAGAACTTTGATTCACTTCAATATTGAAGAGAGAAAGATTTATCTTGTAATGGCATTGTCAGGTATGTGTAGTTAGGGTTGCCGGACGGTCACGTGAGGTGTCCAGTGCCAGGTAACCGCCAACCTTATATTGACATTGCGACGGAGACTAAGTGTAACGGGCGGGGTCGGGCGTAGGTGATATTGGTAACACTAATGTTATACTGAAAACGAGGCAAGAGGCTCGAGGTTCGTTTCGAGGAAATCAGGACAAGACAAGAGTTGAAACTGTTTCAAAGTCGTAACTTGCTTTGCTATACAAGAGAACGAGTAAAGAGAGAAGAAAAGGAAATCCTCCAACACAAACAACACTCTCTTTATATACAATCCGTCCGCCACCCTCGAACCATT
>Ga0307514_10001295_pt1 | contig 32437 bp, 24 predicted proteins | sample 16_EM_MG_FD_203088 | JGI IMG/M metagenome (GOLD analysis project Ga0307514, IMG submission 203088) | Populus trichocarpa ectomycorrhiza microbial communities from riparian zone in the Pacific Northwest, United States - 16_EM | ecosystem: Host-associated > Plants > Roots > Unclassified | place... | reverse complement strand
TCGCCGACGCCGGGATGCGGGTGACGTTGCTCGAAGGCCGAACACGCCTGGGCGGACTCGCCTTCTCCTTCCAGCGCGACGAACTGACCGTCGACAACGGACAGCACGTCTATCTGCGCTGCTGCACCGCCTACCGCTGGTTCCTCGACCGGATCGAGGGCGCGGCGCTGGCTCCGCTGCAGGAACGTCTCGACGTGCCCGTTCTCGACGTCGACCGGCCTGAGGGGCGGCGGCTCGGCAGGCTACGGCGCGACGCGCTGCCGGTGCCCCTGCATCTGGGGCGCAGCCTCGCCACGTATCCGCATCTCTCGCTCGCCGAGCGTGCCAAGGTCGGGCGGGCCGCGCTCGCGCTCAAGGGGCTCGACCTCGCCGATCCGGCTCTGGACACCCAGGACTTCGGCAGCTGGCTGACCGCGCACGGTCAGTCGGCGCGTGCCGTCGAGGCCCTGTGGGACCTGGTCGGGGTCGCCACTCTCAACGCGGTCGCGGGCGACGCCTCGCTCGGGCTCGCCGCGATGGTGTTCAAGACCGGTCTGCTGTCCGACCCGGGCGCGGCCGACATCGGATGGGCGCACGTCCCGCTGGGCGAACTGCATGACCGGCTGGCCCGCAAGGCGCTCGACTCCGCGGGCGTGCGTACCGAGGTCCGTACACGCGTCACCTCCATCTCTATTGACGAGAACGGGACTTGGCGCGTTCAGGTTCCCGGGGAAACACTTCGCACGGACGCGGTCGTCCTCGCCGTACCGCAGCGCGAGGCCCACGACCTGCTGCCCAGCGGGGCGCTCGACGCCCCCGAGCGGCTGCTGCGGATCGGCACCGCGCCGATCCTCAACGTCCATGTCGTCTACGACCGGAAGGTGCTCGGCACACCGTTCCTCGCGGCCCTCGGCACCCCGGTGCAGTGGGTGTTTGACCGGACCGAGGCATCCGGGCTGCGCCGGGGCCAGTACCTCGCCCTCTCCCAGTCGGCGGCGCGCGAGGAGATCGACGAGCCGGTCGCCGTCCTGCGTGAGCGCTACCTGCCCGAGCTGGAGCGGCTGCTGCCCCGTACCCGCGGGGCCGAGGTGCGGGACTTCTTCGTGACCAGGGAGCGTACGGCGACGTTCGCGCCCGCCCCCGGCGTCGGGCGGCTCAGGCCCGGCGCCCGTACCAAGGCCCCCGGCCTCTACCTGGCCGGAGCGTGGACCGCCACAGGGTGGCCCGCGACCATGGAGAGCGCGGTCCGCAGCGGAGTGAGCGCGGCCGACGCCGCACTCGGCGCACTGGGCCGGCCCCGTCCCCACCGTCTCTTCGAGTTGGAGGAGGCGGCCCACCGCATCGTCCCGGGGGACCACCCCCACGCCCCCGGCCGAACACCGGAGGGGACCGGCGTCTCACCGCGAGGTGGGGCCCGGTGAAGGTCGATCAGCACGGCACGGCAGGTCCCCGCACCTCCGGTACCGCGACAAGAGGAGAGACTGTGCCCACTGTGCCCCCGGCCGAGACGGCCGCTCGGAGGACCGCGGTGGACGTGACCGCGTTCCTGGAGCGCGGCCGGACCCTGGCCACACCGGTGCTGCGGGCGGCCGTGGACCGCCTGGCACCTCCCATGGACACCGTCGCCGCCTACCACTTCGGCTGGATCGACGCCCAGGGCAACCCCGCGGACGGCGACGGCGGCAAAGCCGTACGGCCCGCCCTCGCGGTGCTCTCCGCCGAGGTCACCGGCGCCGCGCCCGAGACCGGTATCCCCGGCGCGGTCGCCGTCGAGCTGGTCCACAACTTCTCACTGCTGCATGACGACCTGATGGACGGCGACGAACAGCGCCGTCACCGCGACACCGTCTGGAAGGTGCACGGCCCCGCCCAGGCCATCCTGGTCGGCGACGCCCTGTTCGCCCTCGCCAACGAGGTCCTCCTGGAACTCGGCACCGCCGAGGCCGGCCGCGCCACCCGCCGCCTCACCACCGCCACCCGCGCCCTGATCGACGGACAGGCGCAGGACATCTCCTACGAGCACCGTGACCGCGTCAGCGTCGAGGAGTGTCTGGAGATGGAGGGCAACAAGACGGGCGCCCTGCTGGCCTGCGCCAGCTCCATCGGCGCGGTGCTCGGCGGCGCGGACGACCGCACCGCCGACACGCTGGAGAAGTACGGCTACCACCTCGGCCTCGCCTTCCAGGCCGTCGACGACCTCCTCGGCATCTGGGGCGACCCGGTCTCGACCGGCAAGCAGACCTGGAGCGATCTGCGCCAGCGCAAGAAGTCCCTGCCGGTCGTGGCCGCGCTCGCGGCGAGCGGTGCCGCCTCCGAGCGGCTCGGCGAGATCCTCGCCGCCGACGCCAAGAGCAGCGACTTCGAGAACTTCTCCGAGGAGGAGTTCGCGGCCCGCGCCGCCCTTATCGAGGACGCGGGGGGCCGCGAGTGGACGGCCGAGGAAGCTCGCCGTCAGCACGCCATCGCCATCGAGGCCCTGGACTCCGTGGACATGCCCGACCGGGTACGGGCGCGGTTCACGGCGCTGGCCGACTTCGTGGTCGTACGGAAGAGATGATCACTATCGGTCGAATAGCCCTCGCGTAGTCGCCGGCCGGTGTCGCGGGAAGAGCAGCACCGGCCGACGGCGGACCCACAGCAGCACGACTCGTACGACTGCACGAAGGGGAAGCCATGACAGCGACGACCGACGGAAGCACCGGGGCCCTGCCGCCCCGCGCTGCCTCGGCCAGCGACACCGAGACCACCATCCCCGTGACGGCGGGGGTACACGATGCCGCCGTACGCGCCGCACAGCGATCCACCGACTTCCTGCTGTCCCTACAGGACGCCGAGGGCTGGTGGAAGGGCGACCTCGAGACCAACGTCACGATGGACGCCGAGGATCTGCTGCTGCGGCAGTTCCTGGGTATCCGCGACGACGCGACGACCCAGGCCGCCGCGCTCTTCGTGCGTGGCGAACAGCGCGACGACGGCGCCTGGGCGAGCTTCTACGGCGGCCCCGGCGAACTCTCCGCCACCATCGAGGCGTACGTCGCCCTCCGCCTCGCCGGTGACGCACCGGACGCCCCGCACATGGCGAAGGCATCCGCCTGGATCCGAGAGCGGGGCGGGATCGCCGCCGCCCGGGTCTTCACCCGGATCTGGCTGGCCCTGTTCGGCTGGTGGAAGTGGGAGGACCTGCCCGAACTCCCGCCGGAGCTGATCTACTTCCCCCCCTGGGTACCGCTCAACATCTACGACTTCGGGTGCTGGGCCCGGCAGACCATCGTCCCGCTGACGATCGTCTCCGCGAAGCGGCCGGTGCGGCCCGCGCCCTTCCCGCTCGACGAACTGCACACCGACCCGGCCGTCCCCAATCCCCCCAAGCCCCTGGCATCCGTGGCGAGTTGGGACGGCGCCTTCCAAAGACTCGACAAGGCCCTGCACGCACTGCGCGGGGTCGCACCGCGCCGGCTGCGCAAGGCCGCGATGAACTCCGCCGCCCGCTGGATCATCGAGCGGCAGGAGAACGACGGCTGCTGGGGCGGCATCCAGCCGCCGGCCGTGTACTCGGTGATTGCCCTGCACCTGCTCGGCTACGACCTCGAACACCCCGTGATGCGCGCGGGACTCGAGTCACTGGACCGGTTCGCCGTGTGGCGCGAGGACGGCGCCCGGATGATCGAGGCCTGCCAGTCGCCGGTCTGGGACACCTGCCTCGCGACCATCGCGCTCGCCGACGCGGGCGTGCCCGCCGATCATCCCCAACTGGTCAAGGCCGCCGACTGGATGCTCGGCGAACAGATCGTGCGGCCCGGAGACTGGTCGGTGAAGCGGCCCGGGCTCCCGCCGGGCGGCTGGGCGTTCGAGTTCCACAACGACAACTACCCGGACATCGACGACACCGCTGAGGTCGTTCTCGCGCTGCGCCGGGTCAAGCACCACGACCCGGAGCGGGTGGAGAACGCGATCGGGCGCGGGGTGCGCTGGAACCTCGGTATGCAGTCGAAGAACGGCGCGTGGGGCGCCTTCGACGTCGACAACACCAGCCCGTTCCCCAACCGGCTGCCGTTCTGCGACTTCGGGGAGGTCATCGACCCGCCGTCCGCCGATGTCACCGCGCACGTGGTGGAGATGCTGGCCGTCGAGGGGCTCTCGCACGATCCGCGCACCCGGCGCGGCATCCAGTGGCTGCTCGCCGAACAGGAGCCGGACGGCTCGTGGTTCGGACGCTGGGGCGTCAACTACGTCTACGGCACGGGGTCGGTGGTGCCCGCCCTGGCCGCGGCCGGAATCCCCGCCTCGCACCCGGCGATCCGAAGGGCGGTGGCCTGGCTGGAGAAGGCGCAGAACGACGACGGCGGCTGGGGCGAGGACCTGCGCTCCTACCGACACGTCAAGGAGTGGAGCGGACGGGGCGCCTCCACCGCCTCGCAGACCGGATGGGCGCTGATGGCGCTGCTGGCGGCGGGGGAGCGGGACTCCAAAGCCGTCGAGCGTGGCATCGAGTGGCTCGCGAGCACCCAGCGTGCGGACGGTTCCTGGGACGAGCCGTACTTCACCGGCACCGGCTTCCCCTGGGACTTCTCGATCAACTACCACCTCTACCGGCAGGTGTTCCCGCTCACCGCCCTCGGCCGGTACCTCCACGGAGAGCCGTTCTCCGGGGCCGGAGCCGGCTGATGGCCGCCCAGCCCGCTCCGGCTCCGCTGCTGATCGCCTGCGCACTCGGCATCGAGCACCTCGCCCTGCGCAGCGGCGACCGCGGCGGCGCCGACGGGCCGGTCACCGTGCTGCGCACCGGCATGGGACCGAAGGCGGCCGAGCGGGCCATCACCCGGATGCTGACCGACCCGGCGCTCGACGGGGCCGCCGTCCTGGCCACGGGCTTCTGCGCCGGGCTGGCCCCCGGGATGCACCCCGGCGACCTGGTCGTCGCCGAGGAGACCCGGGATCCACGCGGCACCGTGCCGTGCGTCGGCACCGACCTGCTCGTGAAGGAGCTGGTGCGGGCTCTTCCCGGGCGCACGGTCCACACCGGGCCGCTCACCGGCTCCGATCACGTCGTCCGAGGTCACGAACGGTCGGATCTGCTCGTGACCGGTGCGATCGCGGTCGACATGGAGTCCGCGGCCACCCTCCTGAGCGCCGTGCGCACGGGCAAGCGCCCGGTTGCGGCCGTCCGGGTGGTCGTGGACGCTCCAGAACATGAACTCGTTCGGATCGGCACGGTACGCGGTGGAATATCGGCTTTCCGTGTACTTCGATCGGTCCTTCCCGCTTTCTATGAATGGCACCGTTCCTTGCTGCTCCCCAGGAGGTGAGCCAGATGGCCATGCCGCTGCGTCAGTCCATCAAGGTCGCTACATACTTGGCCGAACAGAAGATCCGAAAGCGGGACAAGTTCCCGCTCATCGTGGAGCTGGAACCCCTCTTCGCGTGCAATCTCAAGTGCGAGGGCTGCGGCAAGATCCAGCACCCGGCCGGGGTGCTGAAGCAGCGCATGCCGGTGGCGCAGGCCGTCGGGGCGGTGCTGGAGAGCGGTGCGCCGATGGTGTCCATCGCCGGCGGTGAACCGCTGATGCACCCTCAGATCGATGAGATCGCACGGCAGTTGGTGGCGAAGAAGAAGTACGTCTTCCTCTGCACCAACGCCATGCTGCTGCGCAAGAAGATGGACAAGTTCAAGCCCTCTCCCTACTTCGCCTTCGCCGTGCACATCGACGGGCTGCGGGAGCGGCACGACGAGTCGGTGGCGAAGGAGGGCGTGTTCGACGAGGCCGTGGAGGCGATCAAGGAGGCCAAGAGGCGGGGCTTCAGGGTCACCACCAACTCGACCTTCTTCAACACGGACACCCCGCAGACCATCATCGAGGTGCTCAACTTCCTCAACGACGACCTCAAGGTCGACGAGATGATGATCTCGCCCGCCTACGCCTACGAGAAGGCGCCCGACCAGGAGCACTTCCTGGGCGTGGAGCAGACCCGGGAACTGTTCAAGAAGGCCTTCTCGGGCGGCAATCGGCGCCGCTGGCGGCTCAACCACTCCCCGCTCTTCCTGGACTTCCTGGAGGGCAAGGTCGACTTCCCGTGCACGGCCTGGGCGATCCCGAACTACTCGCTCTTCGGCTGGCAGCGCCCCTGCTACCTGATGAGCGACGGGTACGTGCCGACGTACCGCGAACTCATCGAGGAGACCGACTGGGACAAGTACGGCCGCGGCAAGGACCCGCGGTGCGCCAACTGCATGGCGCACTGCGGCTACGAGCCCACCGCAGTGCTGGCCACCATGGGGTCGCTCAAGGAGTCGCTGCGGGCCATGCGCGAGACCGTCAGCGGAAACCGCGACTGACGCCATGACCGCCATCTCCCTGGGCGTTCCCGAGGTACCGGTCCGGCCGATCGCCGAGCGACGCGTGTCGCGGCAGATCCAGGTCGGGCCGGTGGCGGTCGGGGGCGGGGCCCCGGTGTCGGTGCAGTCGATGACGACGACCCGTACGTCCGATGTCGGCGCCACCCTGCAGCAGATCGCGGAACTCACCGCGTCCGGCTGCCAGATCGTCCGCGTCGCCTGCCCCACGCAGGACGACGCGGACGCCCTCGCGACGATCGCGCGCAAGTCGCAGCTCCCGGTGATCGCCGACATCCACTTCCAGCCGAAGTACGTGTTCGCCGCGATCGAGGCCGGCTGCGCGGCCGTGCGCGTCAATCCCGGAAACATCAAGCAGTTCGACGACAAGGTGAAGGAGATCGCGCGGGCCGCGAAGGACCACGGCACGCCCATCCGGATCGGGGTCAACGCCGGATCGCTGGACCGGCGCCTGCTCCAGAAGTACGGCAGGGCGACGCCCGAGGCCCTGGTCGAGTCCGCCCTGTGGGAAGCCTCGCTCTTCGAGGAGCACGGCTTCCGGGACATCAAGATCTCGGTGAAGCACAACGACCCGGTCGTGATGGTCAACGCCTACACGCTGTTGGCGCAGCAGTGCGACTACCCGCTGCACCTGGGTGTCACCGAGGCCGGCCCCGCCTTCCAGGGGACGATCAAGTCGGCGGTGGCCTTCGGGGCGCTGCTCAGCCGGGGTATCGGCGACACCATCCGGGTGTCCCTGAGCGCACCGCCCGTCGAGGAGGTCAAGGTCGGCATCCAGATCCTGGAGTCGCTGAACCTCAGGCAGCGGCGGCTGGAGATCGTGTCGTGCCCGTCCTGCGGGCGGGCCCAGGTCGACGTGTACAAACTCGCCGACGAGGTCACCGCGGGCCTGGAGGGCATGGAGGTGCCGCTCAGGGTCGCCGTCATGGGCTGTGTGGTCAACGGCCCGGGGGAGGCGCGGGAGGCCGACCTGGGCGTGGCCTCCGGCAACGGCAAGGGGCAGATCTTCGTGAAGGGCGAGGTCATCAAGACCGTCCCCGAGTCGAAGATCGTGGAGACCCTGATCGAAGAGGCGATGAAGATCGCCGAACAGATGGAGCAGGACGGCGTCGCCTCGGGGGAGCCGGCCGTCACCGTGAGCTGAACCAGCACGGACCTAAAGGGGGCCACACGTGACGATTCTGGAGAACATCCGGGGACCACGCGACCTGAAGGCGCTGTCCGAGGCGGAACTCGGCGAACTGTCCGAAGAGATACGGGAGTTCCTGGTGCACGCGGTCGCCAGGACCGGCGGACACCTCGGACCCAACCTGGGAGTGGTGGAACTCTCCCTCGCGCTCCACCGGGTCTTCGAGTCGCCGGTCGACCGCATCCTGTGGGACACCGGCCACCAGAGCTATGTGCACAAGCTGCTGACAGGACGTCAGGACTTCTCCAAACTGCGCGGCAAGGGCGGCCTCTCCGGCTACCCCTCGCGCGAGGAGTCCGAGCACGACGTCATCGAGAACAGCCACGCCTCCACGGCGCTCGGCTGGGCCGACGGGCTCGCCAAGGCCCGCCAGGTACAGGGCGAGAAGGGCCATGTGGTCGCGGTCATCGGCGACGGAGCGCTGACCGGCGGCATGGCCTGGGAGGCGCTCAACAACATCGCGGCCGCCAAGAACCGGCCGCTGATCATCGTCGTCAACGACAACGAGCGGTCCTACGCGCCGACCATCGGAGGCCTCGCCAACCACCTGGCCACACTGCGTACGACGGACGGCTACGAGAAGGTCCTGGCCTGGGGGAAGGACGTACTGTTGCGGACCCCGCTGGTCGGCAACACGGTCTACGAGTCGCTGCACGGCGCCAAGAAGGGCTTCAAGGACGCCTTCGCGCCGCAGGGCATGTTCGAGGACCTCGGCCTCAAGTACGTCGGCCCGATCGACGGGCACGACCTCAAGGCCGTCGAGTCGGCACTCAGGCGCGCCAAACGCTTCCACGGGCCGGTGCTCGTGCACTGCCTCACAGAGAAGGGCCGCGGCTACGAACCCGCGCTGGCGCACAAGGAGGATCACTTCCACACCGTCGGTGTGATGGACCCGCTCACCTGCGAGCCGCTCACGCCGTCCAACGGGCCGTCCTGGACCTCGGTGTTCGGCGACGAGATGGTGCGGATCGGCGAGGAGCGGGACGACGTCGTGGCGATCACGGCGGCCATGCTGCACCCGGTGGGACTCGGCGGGTTCGCGGCCCGCTTCCCGGACCGGGTGTGGGACGTCGGGATCGCCGAGCAGCACGCGGCCGTGTCCGCGGCCGGCCTCGCGACGGGTGGACTGCACCCGGTCGTCGCCGTGTACGCGACGTTCCTGAACCGCGCTTTCGACCAGCTCCTGATGGATGTCGCCCTGCACCGCTGCGGCGTCACCTTCGTGCTGGACCGGGCCGGTGTGACGGGCGTCGACGGGCCCTCGCACAACGGGATGTGGGACATGTCGATCCTCCAGGTCGTGCCCGGCCTCAGGATCGCCGCGCCGCGCGACGCCGACCAACTCGGGGCCCAGCTCAGGGAGGCCGTCGTGGTGGACGACGCGCCGACACTGATCCGCTTCCCGAAGGAGTCGGTGGGGCCGGTGATCCCGGCCATCGACCGGGTGGGCGGTCTGGACGTCCTGCATCGCGCGGACCGGTCCGAGGTACTCCTGGTCGCCGTCGGCGTGATGGCCCCGGTCTGCCTCCAGGCCGCCGAGCTGCTGGAGGCCCGGGGCATCGGGTGCACGGTCGTCGACCCCCGCTGGGTCAAGCCCGTCGACCCGGCGCTCCCCGGCCTCGCCGCCGCACATCGTCTGGTCGCCGTCGTCGAGGACAACAGCCGCGCCTCCGGTGTGGGCGCCGCGGTGGCGCTCGCCCTGGGCGACGCCGAAGTCGACGTCCCCGTACGGCGGTTCGGCATCCCGGAGCAGTTCCTCGCGCACGCCAAGCGGGCCGAGGTGCTCGCCGACATCGGCCTCACGCCCGTCGAGGTCGCCGGACGGATCGGCGCGAGCCTGGCCGTCAAGGCGGCGATCCTGCCCGCCCAGGACGCCGGTCCGGCCCTCCGGGAACCGCCGTCCGAGGCGAAACGGGAACCGCAGTCCAAGGCGAAGCAGGAACCGCACTCCAAGGCGAAACAGAAGGTCCCGTCCAGGGCGAACAGGGAAGTGCCGTCCAAGGAGAAACAGGAATGACAACCGCCAAATCCGCGTCGCCCTCCCCGCAGGCCGGGGAGTTCGACCTCGGCGCGCTGCTGGCCGAGCGCGGAGCCGAGCGCTACGAGCTGCACACCAAGTACCTGAACCACCAGCTCCCGCGCATGCTGCACACCATCGGCTTCGACAAGGTCTACGAGCGGGGCGAGGGCGCCCACTTCTGGGACGCGGACGGCAACGACTACCTGGACATGCTCGCCGGTTTCGGGGTGATGGGCCTGGGCCGCCACCACCCCGTCGTCCGCAAGGCGCTGCACGACGTCCTGGACGCGCAGCTCGCCGATCTGACCCGCTTCGACTGTCAGCCGCTGCCCGGGCTGCTGGCCGAGAAGCTGCTCGCCCACAGTCCGCACCTGGACCGGGTGTTCTTCGGCAACAGCGGGACGGAGGCGGTCGAGACGGCCCTGAAGTTCGCCCGCTACGCCACCGGGAAACCCCGGATCCTCTACTTGGACCACGCCTTCCACGGCCTGACCACCGGCTCGTTGTCGGTCAACGGCGAGGACGGCTTCCGGGACGGCTTCGCCCCGCTGCTGCCCGACACGGCCGTCCCGCTCGGTGATCTCGACGCCCTGGCACGGGAGGTGAAGAAGGGCGACATCGCCGCGCTGGTCGTCGAGCCCATCCAGGGCAAGGGCGTGCACGAGGCCCCACCCGGCTATCTGCGGGCCGCCCAGGAACTGCTGCACCGGCACAAGGCGCTGCTCATCGTCGACGAGGTGCAGACGGGACTGGGACGCACCGGCGACTTCCACGCCTACCAGCACGAGGAAGGCGTCGAACCCGACCTGGTGTGTGTGGCCAAGGCGCTGTCCGGCGGTTATGTGCCGGTCGGCGCCACCCTCGGCAAGGACTGGATCTTCAGGAAGGTCTACTCGTCCATGGACCGGGTGCTGGTCCACTCGGCGAGCTTCGGGTCCAACGCGCAGGCCATGGCGGCGGGACTGGCCGTGCTGTCGGTCATGGAGAGCGAGCAGATCGTCGCGGGCGCCCAGGCCACCGGCGAACTGCTGAAGTCCCGGCTCTCGGCGCTGGTCGACAAGTACGAGCTGCTCGCCGACGTCCGCGGCCGGGGCCTGATGATCGGCATCGAGTTCGGCAGGCCCCGGTCGTTGAAACTGCGCAGTCGCTGGGCCATGTTGCAGGCCGCCCGCAAGGGACTGTTCGCGCAGATGGTGGTCGTTCCGCTGCTGCAACGCCACCGCATCCTCACCCAGGTCTCCGGCGACCATCTGGAGGTGATCAAGCTGATCCCGCCGCTGGTCATCGGGGAAGACGATGTGGACCGGTTCGTGGACGCCTTCACGGACGTGATGGACGACGCGCACAGCGGTAGCGGGCTGATGTGGGACTTCAGCAAGACGCTGATCAAGCAGGCGGTGGCCAACCGATAGCTTGCCGGCGGGCCGGCGGGCCGGCGGGCCGGCGGGTCGGCGGGCCGGCGGGCCGGCGGGTCGGCGGGCCGGCGGGTCCGCGCACAAGGGACTTTTGCCTCTGAGGCAAGAAAATTGCCGCAGAGGCAAGTCTGCGGCTCAATGGAGGCATGAACTCCCCGGAAGCCGACCACGTGTTGTCGACCGGGCCGGTCGCCGACCTGCCCGCGGTCGCACCACAGCTGCGTGCCCTGCGCCGCCGTGCCTCCCTCACCCTGGAGGCCGCCGCCGGGGCCGCCGGACTGTCGCCCGCCCACCTCTCCCGGCTGGAGACCGGGCAGCGCCAGCCCTCACTGCCGATGCTGCTCGCGCTCGCCCGTATCTACGGTACGACCGTGTCGGAGCTTCTCGGCGAGACGGTCGGGGAACGGGACGCGATCGTGCGTGCCGCCGACATGGAACCGACCGCGGCCGGCGGCTGGACCTACTGGCAGGCCGGCGCGTCCGGCCGAGGCATGCAGGCGCTGCGCGTCCATGTCCCGTACGGCTCCCAGGGCGACATCGTGCGGGTGCACCCCGGTGAGGAATGGCTGCACGTCCTCGGAGGGCGGCTGCGGCTGCGCCTCGGGGACACCACACACCGGCTCGCGCCGGGCGACAGCGCGCACTTCGACTCGCTGACCCCGCACCGCCTCGCCGCCCAGAACCCCGACGGCGTCGAGCTCCTGTTCGTCCACACCCTGCTGCAGAGCCCCACGGCCACGCTGTGCCTTGGCCCCACCCCTGGAGACATGCCATGAGTGACATGGAGGAGAAGTTCCCCCGCGCCCTGTGGGTGCGCCTCATCATCTACATCGCCGTCGGCCACGTGTTCGCGGCGTTCATCTACTTCCTGTTCGAGCTGGGCGCCAAGAAGTGACCTCTCGGGGCCTCAGGGCGCGAGCTCTCAGGCGGAAGGACCTCAGTCCAGCAGCCGCTCACGCAGCCGCTCCCGGATCTCCCGGGTGACTCCCAGCCCCTTCTCCAGGTAGGAGTCGACGTCGCCCCAGGTCTCCTCGATCGTCTCGAAGGCGGTCGTCAGATACTCGGCGCGCGCCTCGAAGAGGGGGCTGAGCAGTTCCATGACCTCGGGGGAGTAGGCCGAGGCTGAGCTGCCGCTGCGGTGCACCTTGTAGCGGCGATGCTTCGCGTTCGACTCCAGGTAGTCGGCGAGGATCGCCTCCCGCTCGACGCCCACGGCGAGCAGCGTCACCGCCACGGACAGACCCGCTCGGTCCTTGCCGGCCGCGCAGTGCATCAGCGCGGGGACACTGTCCTCGGCGAGCGCGCGCAGCACCTGGGAGTGCTCGGCGGTGCGCTCCTTGACGATGTCGCGGTACGAGTCGATCATCCGGTCCGCGGCCTTGCCGTCGCCCAGGGTCTCGCGCAGCTCGTCGATCCGGCCGTCACGGACCATCTTCCAGAACTCGCCGCCGTGGGCTGGATCCGTCAGCGGCAGATTGACGTTGCGCACGCCCGGCAGCTCGACGTCGGCGCCCTCCAGCTGCTGGTCCGCCGCGTTGCGGAAGTCGAAGATCGTGTGCAGGCCCAGGGAGGCGAGGAACGCCGCGTCCTCGGCGGTCGCGTGTGCGAGGTGGCCGCTGCGGAACAGCACTCCGGGCCGCACCCGGCGGCCGTCCACGGTCGGCAGACCGCCCACGTCACGGAAGTTGCGCACTCCGGACAGCTCGGGTTCGGTCGACGGGACCTGCTGGGTCACGGGGGGCTCCTCCCAATCAGTGCCGTCGACGCGACTCGACGGCGGGCACCCACCCGACGATACGACACGGCTTCGTAGGCCAAGCAGTTATCCACAGGCGTTGCATCGAGGGCTCGTGGCCATCGATGATGTTGATGCCTGAGTGCACCTGTTCGTGTCTGTTCGTATCTGTGAGGGACTGCATGCTGGAGATCGCCGAGAACGGCCGTACCTGGATTCTGTCCGGGCCGACCAGCAGTTACGCCGTCCATCTCACCGAGGGCGACGAACTGCTGCACCTGCACTGGGGGCCGCGCATCGCGCTCGCCGACGCCGAGGCCCTCGCCCTGCTCCCCCTGCCGGACTACCGGGGCTTCGAGTCCCCGCTCGACGGGCATGAGGAGTATCCGGTCGAGGGCGGCCCCCGCTTCGTACGCCCCGCCCTGTCCGTGCGTACGGACGAGCGGCGCGGCACCGAGTGGATCTTCGAGGCGTACGAGCGTACCGAGGACGACGGGCTGCGGCTCAGGTTCCGCGACGGCGGCCTCGTGATCACCCTGCACTACCGCATGCGGCACGACGTCGTGGAGCGCTGGGTGACCCTGGACAACGAGGGCCCCGCGGTGGAGCTCCTGCGTGCCGACTCCGCCACCTGGACCCTGCCCGACCGCGAGACCGGCTGGCGACTGTCGCAACTGCACGGCCGCTGGGCCGCGGAGTCCCGGCTGGTGCGCGTCCCCCTCACCTACGGCGAGAAGGTCATCGGCAGCCGCCGCGGCCACACCGGACACCAGCACCTGCCGTGGGTCGCGCTCGACACCGACGCGACCGAGGAGCACGGCGAGGTCTACGGCTGTGCCCTCGGCTGGTCCGGGTCCTGGCGCATCGCCGTGGCCGAACTGCCCGACACGCGCGTGCAGATCACCGGCGGCGCGGGGTACGACGACTCCGGCCTGCTCCGTCTGGAGGCGGGCGAGTCCTTCACCGCCCCCGTCTTCGCCGGCCTGTGGAGCGACTCCGGCTTCGGCGGGGCGAGCCGCGCCTGGCACGCGTACCAGCGGGCGTACGTCATCCCGGACGCGGACCGGGACCGGCCGGTGCTCTTCAACTCCTGGGAGGCCACCGAGTTCGACATCTCCGAGGAGCAGCAAGGGGTGCTGGCCCGCCGGGCCGCGGCGACCGGCGTCGAGCTGTTCGTCGTCGACGACGGCTGGTTCGGGAAGCGCACGAGCGACCGCGCCGGGCTCGGCGACTGGACGCCCAACCCCGACCGCTTCCCGGGCGGCCTGAGGCCCCTCGCCGACTATGTGCACGCCCTTGGCATGCAGTTCGGCATCTGGGTCGAGCCGGAAATGGTCAATCCGGACAGTGACCTCTATCGCGCCCACCCGGACTGGGTGCAGTACCAACCAGGGCGAAAGCGGACGGAACTGCGCAACCAGCTTGTGCTGAACCTCGCGCGCGAGGATGTCCAGGAATACCTCTGGGAGAGGCTGCACGGGCTGCTCTCCAGTGCCCCGATCGACTATGTGAAGTGGGACTTCAACCGCTGCTTCACCGACGCCGGCTGGCCCGGCGATCCCTACCCGCAGCGCCTGTGGGTCGATCACGTGAACGCGCTGTACCGCCTGCTGGACCGGCTGCGCCAGGCTCACCCGGGCGTCGCCTTCGAGTCCTGCTCGGGCGGCGGCGGGCGGATCGACCTCGGTGTCATGAGCCGTACCGACCAGGTGTGGACCTCCGACAACACCGACCCGCTGGACCGGCTCGCCATCCAGCACGGCTTCAGTCAGATCCACCCCGCGCGCGTGATGGCGGCCTGGGTCACCGACAGCCCCAACACCCAGCTCAACGACCGGGTCAGCACCTTGAGGTTCCGGTTCGTCAGCGCCATGGCCGGGGTGCTCGGAGTCGGCGGGGATCTCACCGAGTGGACCGAGGAGGAGCTCGCCGAGGCCCGCGACTGGGTGACTCTCTACAAGGAGATCCGTCCCGTCGTGCAGCGCGGCGACCTCTATCGGCTGCGCCCGCCGGAGGGTGGATCGAGTGCGGTGCAGTACGTGCTGGATGACGAGTCGGTCGTCCTGGCCTGGCTCCAGGCGCAGCGCTACGGCGAGTCGGTCCCGGCGCTGCGGCTGCGCGGGCTCGACCCGGCTGCGTCGTACGAATGCCGCGAAACGGGCGAAGTTCACCGAGGGGCCGTGTTGTTGCACCACGGACTGCGGACCGGCCTCCGGGGTGACCTGGATGCGAAGGTTCTCCGGCTGCGCCGCATCTGAGAGTTCTGCCCGAATTAGAACTTTCATTACAACTAGGCCTGGAATAAGGCGACCTGAGGGGCGGTGCGTGAGGAGCGTCATATTCGTGACCGTGCGTCGCCCGTCATGTTCACGTAATTCTTATGTATTCAAGGGTGTTTGAGTGCGGGTGACCCTGTCGATTTACTGACGGTGACCGGGAATTCCCATAAGGGATCAACAGAAACGCATTCGCACGCAACCTCCTGCTTGTCCCATTGCGTCTTAGTCGCTTACGTTCGCCACCGATCCGGACGGACGCCCAATCCTGCCGCCGCCCGGAGACCGCACACACTCACTCACCCACCCACGGCAGGAGCGGGGGACCCACCAGGCACAACCGCCTGTTTCGGTCTCCGGAACAGGCTAGGGGTCAAGCCGTACTTCGGTACGGCCGGGCATCTCCAGTCCGCACCCGACAGCTCACCTCGCAGGCGCCGGAGAGGAATTCGCCATGCCCGCGAACGGTAAGCACCGCCGCACGAAGACCCAGCGCTTCGCTCGTTCCATCGCCGTCGCCGGAACCGGCGGCGCCGCATTCGCACTTCCGCTTCTGGGAGCCACCGGCGCCCATGCGGCGAGTGCCCCGTCCCTTTCGGGAAATTCCGTTCAGTCGTCCGTCGCGACTACCGCGAAGAAGTCGGTGGCCGAAAAGGCGACGGCCGAGAAGAAGGGGGCCGCGCGGACCTATGTGGTGCGCGTCGGCGACTATCTCGCGAAGATCGCCAAAGAGCAGAATGTCAGCGGGGGCTGGCAGAAGCTCTACCACGACAATCGTGAGGCCATCGGCGACAACCCGGCGCTGATCCATCCCGGTCTGAAGCTCACGATCGGGAAGAAGGCCACGACGGGTGCCGAGAAGCCGGCCTCTGCGCCGAAGCCGAAGCCGAAGCCGGCGTCCTTGTCCTCGTCTTCGTCGAAGAAGTCGGCGGCCACCGCTCAGAGTGCCGCGACCACCAGTACCGCCAGCGGCTTCACCCTCCCGGTCAGCGGCGCCACCATCGGCACGGCCTACCACGTGGCGGGCAGTATGTGGGCCAGCGGCTACCACACCGGTGTCGACTTCGTCGTCCCGACCGGTACCCCGCTCAAGGCCGTCGGTGCGGGCACGGTCGTCTCCGCGGGCTGGGGCGGCGCCTACGGCAACCAGGTCGTCATCAAGCTGGCCGACGGCTACTACGCGCAGTACGCGCACCTGTCCTCGCTCTCCGTCTCCAGCGGCCAGACCGTGACCGTGGGTCAGCAGATCGGCCTCTCCGGCGCTACCGGCAACGTGACCGGTCCGCACCTGCACTTCGAGATCCGCACCACACCGGACTACGGCTCGGACGTGGACCCGATCGCCTACCTCCGCTCGAAGGGTGTCTCGGTCGGCTGACGCCCTCACGACCACCTGGCTGACACGTTGCCGAAGGCCGGACCCCTGATCCCCGGGTCCGGCCTTCGGCGTGTCCGGGTCCATCTCGATATCTCCCGAACCCTTCCTGGCCCATCCGTGATCACCGCATTGCGGTCCTGTGGCAAGGGAGCCGATTGCGTCGACAGTGCGCGGGCGTGGGGGCACAGTGAACTCCGCTGCTGTGCAAGCGCTTTCTGTCACCTGTCCGCTTCCCGGAAGGAGCCGTCTCTCGTGACGATCACGCGTAGAGCCTTCGCGACCCTGGCCGCCGGAACCGCGATGGCCGCCCTCGCCCCGGCCGCCACCGCGAGCGCATCACCCCGACATCGCCGCCCGATCGCCCACGACGACTTCCGTCACGGCCTCGGTCGATGGGCCGTGGAACTCGAGAAGGGCGGCACCGTCACCGCCTCCCGCGGGATCCTGGAAGTCGACGTGCCCGCCGGTGCGACCGTCTGGTTCACACAGCGGCTCGAAGGGCCGTACGTCCTGGAGTACACCGCTACGCCGGTGTCGGAGGGCGGGGTCAACGACCGGGTGTCGGACCTCAACAACTTCTGGAACGCCGTCGACGTCCGCTCCCCGGACGACCTGTTCGCCACCGCCCGGGGCGGGGCACTGGCCGAGTACGACCACCTCAAGACGTACTACGTCGGATACGGCGCCAACACGAACACCACGACCAGGCTGCGCCGCTACGTCGGCGAGGCGGGCGTGCGTCCGCTGGTCTACGACTACACCGAGCCGCTGCTGGTGGCGAACCGGCCGAACCGGGTCCGGATCGTCTCCGACGGCTCGACCGTGCGGTGGTGGAACAACGGGCGGCTCGTGTTCGACCTCACCGACCCCGAGCCGTACACGAGCGGGCACTTCGGTTTCCGGACCACCTGGAGCCACTTCCGGATCTCCGGATTCCGGGTGTGGCGGTTGCCGCCTCAACAGCGCTGACGAGAAAGCTATTCCAGGCTTGACCAATCCTTGAACGGTGGCCTATCTCACCAGACGTCAACCCGTTCCTACGGTCGCGTAGCTCACATCCGAAGGTGAATCATGGGCCGATGTGGCAGACGATTCGAAGAGTGACAACAGATCAGTGATCGGGTCGTACGTGGCGGTGGGGGACAGCTTCACCGAGGGCGTCGGCGACCCCGGCCCGGACGGGGCGTTGGTCGGCTGGGCGGACCGGTTCGCGGTACTGCTCGCGGACCGGCGGCCCGAGGGCGACTTCCAGTACACGAACCTCGCCGTGCGCGGGAAACTGCTCGACCAGATCGTGGCGGACCAACTGCCGAAGGCCAGGGAACTGGCCCCGGAGCTGGTCTCCCTCAGTGCGGGCGGGAACGACATCCTGCGGCCCGGTACCGACCCCGACGAGGTCGCCGAGCGTTTCGAGCGGGCGGTGGTGCAACTGACCGCCGCCGCCGGCACGGTGATGGTGACGACCGGATTCGACACCCGCGGCGTGCCCGTGTTCAAGCATCTGCGCGGCAAGATCGCCACCTACAACGGGCATGTGCGGGCGATCGCCGACCGGTACGGCTGTCCCGTGCTCGACCTGTGGTCCCTGAAGACCGTTCAGGACCGCCGGGCCTGGGACGGCGACCGGCTCCACCTCTCACCCGAGGGCCACACCCGCGTGGCGCTGCGCGCGGGCCAGGTCCTCGGTATGGAGGTCCCGGCCGACCCGGACCAGCCCTGGCCGCCGCTGCCGGTGCGCGGCACCCTGGAGATCCGGCGGGACGATGTGCACTGGGCGCGGGAGTACCTGGTGCCGTGGATCGGACGCCGGCTGCGCGGGGAGTCGTCGGGGGACCATGTGACCGCCAAGGGCACGCTGTCGCCTGACGACATCAAGACGCGGATCAGCTGGGTGGCTTGAGGAACGCGGCGCCCGGTCCGGTACGGCCTACGACCGAAAGACCGACGACCCGCGGGCCGTACCGGACCGGGCGCCGCGTTCGCGAGACGACCCCGGCACGGTCATGGGTCTGTCGCCCGGCGCGGGCCTACGTCGTCAACGCCTCCCGCGCCAGCCCCAGTTCCCGGGCCACCGCCTCGTCCACCCACTCCTGCGCCCGCACCCGCGGGACCGCGCCGGCGTAGGACGTCAGTTGTACGGCGAGACCGTCGAGCAGGGCCGTGAGGCGCAGGGCCGTTCCGGTCGGGTCCGGGCAGGCGAACTCGCCCGCGGCCACACCCTCGGCGATCACCTCGGTGAGCGCCGCCTTCCACTGCCGGTCGAGGTCGCGCGTGACCTCCCGCAGCGCGGGCTCGCGCAGTGCCGCCGCCCAGCCCTCGATCCACAGCCGCCAGCCCTTGGCCTGGCCTGTCGGGGCGTACCAGCGCACGGCCGCCCGCAGTCGGCGCAGTGCCGTGGTGCGGCGATCGAGCAGCCTGCGCAGCTGGGCGAGGTCGCCCTCGGCCGCGTAGGTGAAGGCGGCGGCGACCAGCTTCTCCTTCGTCGAGAAGTGATAGAGCACCAACGCGTTGCTCACGCCGAGGGCCGAGGCCACGTCGGCGATCCTGACCGCCACCACGCCTCGCGCCTCGATCTGCTCGACGGCGGCGCGCAGCAACTCCTCGCGCCGCTCCGTCACGCTCAACCGCACTCTCGTCACACGGTCACCCTAGGGCCTGTCTGACAATTCCCGTCTGCCTCGCGACGCCATGCACGCACTCTCGACGCACCGGGCGCAGACCCAAGTACGTCCAGTACGAGGGCCTACGCCCGGCACGCCGAGAGCACGCACCTGACGCCGCGAGGCCGCCCTCCGGGCGACGGCGGGAATTGTCAGACAGGCCCTCCGTCCGCCGCCGTGGGCGACGGTCGACGGAGGGCGATCCCCCCGAAGGGTTCGGCCTGAGGTCACCGGTACCAACCGAAGCGCCCCGCGATCACCGGCAGCCGGTCCGCGACGATGGCGTGGGCCGCCGCCCGCGGGGTCGTCCCGTCGGCCTCCGCGCGGGCCAGCATCTGTTCCACCAGCGCCCGCATCGAGCGGCGGGTGTGGGTGAACGCCTCGTCCGCGGCGGGGCCGATGTCGCCGAACAGCGTCCACCACCACCAGGCGTTCGTCCCGGAGTTGACGACCACGTCCGGCAGTACCGTCACCCCGCGTGCGGCCAGCGACTCCTCGGCCTCCGGCAGGACCGGCATGTTGGCCGCCTCGACGATCCAGCGGGCGGTGATCCGCTCCTGGTTCACGGAGTCGACGGTGTACGAGACCGCGGCCGGCACCAGTACCTCCGCGTCCGCGTACAGCCACGCCTCACCGGGCAGCTCACGGTCGTCGGGACGCAGAGCCACGCGGTCGACGGTCCCGTAGGCGTCCCGCGCGGCGAGCAGGGCCTCGATGTCGAGGCCGCCCGGGTTGGCGATCGTGCCCTTGATGTCGGCGACGGCCACGACGGTGGGTCCCGCGCGCGTGAGGAAGCGCGCGGTGGCCCCGCCCATGGTGCCCAGGCCCTGAACGGCGACCCGGGTGCCCACGTACGGCACACCGGCCCGGTCCAGGGCCGCGAGGACCGACTCCGCGACCCCGCAGCCGCCCACCAGCTCGTCGAGCCCGATCCCGTCCACCTCGACCGCGAACGCGTCCGCGAGCCGCCTCCGGGCCGCCGTCTCGTCGTCGAGCAGCGGATACACGGCCTGGACGGACGACACGAGCCCCGCCTCGGCGGCCGCCCGGTCCACCAGATCCTGGGTGAGCCCGAGGTCCTCGCCCGTGGTCCAGAGGCTCTCGATGTACGGCCGCATGGCCCGCAGGTACCGCACCAGGAGCTCGTACGCCCCCGGATCGCGGGGATCGCAGTCGATGCCGCCCTTGGCACCGCCCAGCGGGATGTACCGGCCCTCCGGGTTGTAGTGCAGGGCCTCTTTCATGGTCATCCCGCGCGCCAGACCCGCCACCTCGTCCAGGGTGCAGCCCGCGCGCATCCGCAGCCCGCCGCTGGAGACACCGCGCACCAACCGGTCGACGACCAGGAAGCCCTGGCGTCCGGTGACGTGGTCGGTCCACACGAGTGACATCAGAGCGGTGGCCATGCGGTCTCCTCGGAATGACGAACCTCAGCGCCCGCACGACGGCTTCCCGCGGGGCGTTACTGAATGATCGGTCAGTATCCGGACGAGGGCCGCACCCTGTCAACGCACCCCCCGGACCACGGGTGGTAACCCGGTTGTCAGCGGGGCCGACCATAATGGAATGCCTCACCGACTCCACCTGGAGGTACACCGTGACCGGTTTCCGTTCCCCGAGCTCCGGGCTCCGCGCGCTGCGGCCCGCGGCATTCGGTGCGGACCCGAGCGGTGAGCGCATGGCGCGTATCCGCAGATCGCCCCACTTCAAGGACGGGGTCTTCCAGAATCCCGGGGGCACCGCCCGGACCCGGCCCTCCGGTTCGACGCTGCAGTTCGCGAAGCTCTTCTTCGACAAGGACGAGCGCGCCCGCCGCGCCCCGAAGGGCACGGTTCCGGTCCACGCCACCACGCTCGCCGACATCGCCGAGACTCCTGCCACCGGGCTGAGGCTGACCTGGATGGGGCACTCCAGCGTGCTCGCCGAGATCGACGGACGGCGTGTGCTCTTCGACCCCGTCTGGGGTGAGCGCTGCTCCCCGTTCGCCTTCGCCGGGCCCAAGCGCCTGCATCCCGCGCCCCTCCCGCTGGCCGCCCTCGGCCCGGTCGACGTCGTCGTGATCTCCCACGACCACTACGACCATCTGGACCTGCCCACGATCAGGGCGCTGGCCGGCACCGACACCGTGTTCGCGGTGCCGCTGGGTGTCGGCGCCCACCTGGAGCGCTGGGGAGTGTCCGCCGACCGGCTGCGCGAGCTGGACTGGCACGAGGCCACCAAGGTCGGCGGGCTCACCCTGACCGCCACCCCGGCCCGCCACTTCTGCGGTCGCGGCCTGCGCAACACCCAGCACACCCTCTGGGCCTCCTGGGTCGTCGCCGGGGACGAACACCGGATCTACCACAGCGGCGACACCGGCTACTTCGAGGGCTTCCAGGACATCGGCGCGGAGCACGGCCCGTTCGACGCCACGATGATCCAGATCGGCGCCTACAGCGAGTTCTGGCCCAAGAACCACACGGATTCTACGCCGGTGCCCGGCGCGTGGCCGGACATCCACATGAACCCCTCGCAAGGGGTCCAGAGCCACCTTGACCTGCAGCAAGGACAGCCGGGCGGGGTCATGCTGCCGATCCACTGGGGGACGTTCAACCTCTCGTTGCATCCCTGGGCCGAGCCGGGGGAGTGGACGCTGGCCGCGGCCGGAGGGGTCGGACAGTCAGTCGCCGTGCCCGTTCCAGGCCAGCCCTTCGAGCCCGCTGGAGACCTCCCAACGCGCCCCTGGTGGCGGGATGTGTCCCTGCCACTGAACCGCAAGTGGCCCGTTCCGGAGATCACCCCGGGGGTGTCTCGTGACGACGTCGACTTTGGCCTCGTAGGCGAGGGCTGACCGTGGATGGGCTGAGGCGCGTGACGGAAGTCCTGGCAGCCATGCCGGAGGCCGAGCGAGAGCTGGTCCTGGGGCTCATGGATGGGCCGCCGCGTCGGCAGGGCCAGGAACGGGCGTCGGAGTTCCGGCCGTTGCCCTCCGTCTGCCGTACAGGCACGAGTGTGCGCGTAACAGTGAGTGGCGCGTAGAGCCGCGGCAAAAGGGATTGTCAGGTCGGCCACTCTCCTGTGAGGGCGTCCGTGGGGTTCGTGATAGGGACGTGACAGGAATGACGCTGCAGAACCCCCGCTGGCTCGCCTCCGAATGGCAGGGCTCCGTGATGTGAGTGGCATCGTCCGTTGGCCGACTGGAAGGATACGGCTGACCCCGGGCGCTCGCCGAAGGCCCGGGCGACGCCGGGACGGCGAAAAACTTGGTGTGCAGGGCTGACGGAACCGGGTAACGTCTTGGTCATGTTCTTCCAGATGCCGATTTACGAGTGAGAGCGTGATGGGCCCCTGCTGACGTCCTTCGACGTCGCCGTGCCCGTCCCCCACCGATGAATCCGTAGATCACTTCACAACACTTCGGGAGAACCCGTGAGTAAGAACATCAACAACCCCGTGGGCATGGGCGGCGGGCAGCGCAAGAAGCTGTCCCGCGCCGAACGGCAGAACAACGGTCCGTACCGCAACCTCGACCGTCAGGGTGCCGCCGACCAGAAGGCGGAGTTGGTGCGGAAGATGCGCGAGAAGGCAGGCACAGCCGAGGGCGCCGGACAGACGGGCGACTCCACCGCACGGAGCTGACGCGCCGCCGCAGCAGGGTGGCACCGCATGAGGCACGGGCCCGGACCGCGACGCGCGGTCCGGGCCCTGCTGCCGTACCGGGCGCGGCCTGCCCCGCTCAGCTCTCGGCCGAGCACTCGCGTCTCAGCCGACCAACCGGGGCAGCCGCAGATTCAGCGGCACCGTCACCGCCGCCACCCTGAGCCGCAAGCAGTGTCGCCACCAGCGAGTTCCCCGTGCCTAGCCCGGGCGACACCGACGTTCTATGAGTACAACGGTCGTTCGCATATACGAGACGACGTGCTCGCAGATCGAGTCGTACGCGTTTGCCCGCGACAGGACGGTCCGTCAGACGCCGCTGGTAGTAGCAGTGCACCCGCGAGGATCTCTGCACGCACTCCGGACAGTCGGCCGACACGGCCGGCGACCGCACGACAGGACGGACCTTGGTGTCCTCGATTGCCACCTGCTCGGTGGCCGCGGCCGTGGTCGCCGGCTCTGCGGCAGCGTCGCCTCAGGGGCGACGCCGTACGAAGCCCAGGTAGGCGAAGCCTTCGCCCTCGCGTGGCGCCCGGGTCCAGGATCGGGTGGTGAACATGGGGAGGCTGCCCTGGGACAGGGCGAAACAGGGAAGCGAGATACCCAGTTCGGCGTGCAGGGTCTCCAACAGGCGTACCTCTCGGTCAAGATGGGTGTCCGGTGAGCCGACAAATCGCGCGGGATCCAGGGTGTTGGGTATCGCACCCGAGCGCCGGATGTCGTTGCCCCGCACCGTGAACGCATAGAGCTCCACGCCGTGTTCGGCCACCGAGACATGGAATGCGGCCGGGTGATCAGCCAAGTGCCGCTGCGGGTCGCGCCACACCACCACGGCGCGACCCGACGCGGAGGCGGCCGCGGCGGGGGACTGGAACAGGTGGTTGATGCCCTGGAGGGGCCGGCCGTCGAAGGCGAAGGCCCACCCCTCGCTGCAGCGGCCGGCCATGACCGCGGCCCGGTCCTCCCAGAGCTCGGCGCCCTCCCGTTCGTGGTTCTGCCTCAACGGCCGGTACGCCCTGGTTGAGTGCACGGGCGCACTCAGTTCGGCACCCTCGTCGCCTATCAGAGCGGGTAGGCCGGCGGGGTCGGCGCCCTCGACCCAGACGCAACGGTACGCGTCGAACGGCCGCCCATGTATCCCGGTCGTCGTCAGCCAGGTGAGACCCGGCGGGTCGAGATCGGGCGCCGGCTCGGGAGCGGGCCCGGACTCGCCCGCGCGCGGAGTCGCGAGGATCTCTCGCCCGCGTTGCGGGGTGATCAGCGACCCCAGAACCGGATCGGCGAGCAGGCCAAGAGGCGCGAGCAGCAAGGGCCCAGGTGGTATCCACTGCGTAAGCGCGTCGCGCAGCGTTCGCCACGCGGCATCGGTCGCTCCCCATCGGGCCGACTCCCGGGCCTCGTTGACGGCCCGGCCTCACGCGCCCGGCGGCGCATAGCGATGGCTGCCGTCGCGCAGCGCGCTCAACAGGTCCTCGGCGATTTCCCGGTCGACCCCACGGGCGGCCATCATCCCCAGCCAGTGGTCGTCTCCGCCCAGTCGCCATTCGCCGGAGGCCGGTTCGATGGCCGACACCGTAAGGAACTCGGGCAGATAGCGAGGGTCAGCCACAATGGAGCCGTAGTCCCGCTGCGCGCGGGGAGCCGCCAGATGCTGCAACTGGTTCAGCAGAATGGCGCTGTTCGGTCGTCCGAAGGACCGCGCTTCCTCGAGCAAGGGCAGGGCCTCCTCATGCCGTCCGCGCAGGGTGAGGAGGCGGGCCTCCTCGACCCGGGCGTCCTGGGCGCGGGTGGTGGCGTTCTCGAAGTCCGGCCGCCTCGCCCGGTCGCCGTGGAAGCTCCGGTACATGGCCTCCATGTAGGCACGAAACGACGGGTAGCGGTCCGGGTATTCACCGCTCCAGCCCTTGTAGATGTAGAGCGCCCACTCGCCGTGCTCGTCGCGGTCGCCCGGGTCGAGCAGAGCCAGCGTCATATCGGAGTCCGTCTCCAGGCGCAGCGATCGCTGCCACATGCCGGCGAGCAGGACTTCCTGCTCGCGCGGGTCGTCGCCCAGATTCTCCTCGTACACCTCGGTCAACCCGTTTTTTACCGTGCTGGAACCGTCGTACCCGGAGATCACATCGCCGGCGAAACCACCGGCCTGCCCGCTGCCGTCAGCTGGCTGACCGACCGGTTCACCGGGCGGCCCACGCCGACCACCTGCTCATAGCGCCCACCGTTCCCGCTTTTGGCCCATTCGGGTAAGCCAGGGCGACGTCGCCGAACCGGAGCCGCTGGACGCTGCGCAGGCCCGCGCAATAACAGCCGGACTGCGGGAGACGATGGACGACGTCCGCCGGTCGGTCGCCGTCGGGTTCAGCCGCCTGTCGGTGCAACCCTCTGTCCGCGCCGCCGCGGGGCGCGGAAGGCTCGGGGCGGGCCAGGCCGGGTTCCACCGCCAGGCCGACCAGGAGGCGGCGTCGGCGAACGGGCAGAGCGTTCCTCGAGCATCGCGAGGGCCTGGTCGCGGGCAACGTCCACTGCCTGGTGCTCGGTGTCGGTGACGATGCCGAGCCGCCGCACGTGCGCGTACTCGTCTTCGTCCTTCCACTGAAGCTGGTCAGGTCGGGGGCGACGACCAGGTCCATGACGTACAAGGCCGGCCAGCCGGTCTCGGCTCCCGGCGGACAGGCTGCCACCAGGGCATCGCTCGTGTCGGCGACGATGCGCGGTGCGTGCTCGCTCCACACGTGGCCGGAGCGGTGCACGTCGCGTCGTACCACCGTCTGTCCCGTCTCGAAGCTGCGCACCCGTTCCTCCTTCGCCGCTGCCGGCTGTTCAGCTCGCGGTGCCCAGCCCAGCGCTGACGGGACTGACTGGGCAAGCCCCCGTTCGAGGGAGGCTTGCCCAGAAGCTCTTTCGGCTTGCCGTTGCCGGGGCGGCGCTGCCGCGGGACTACCGGGACACGCGCCTGACCGGCCGGTCAGTGTTTTCAGCTCAAGGGACGCAGTCCAGCGGGCCATACCAGGGTGGTGGCTGCCCAGGTGAATCCGGCGCCGAAGGCAGCCACCATCACTCGCTGGCCTGCCGTGAGTCGCCCTTCGGCTGCAGCGGAGGCCAGCAGCAGGGGGATGGAGGCTGCGGAGGTGTTGCCGACGTCGGCGATGTTGGACGGCACACGTGCCGTAGGAATGCCCAGGGCGTCGGCCACCCCGGCGCTGATGCGGGCATTCGCCTGGTGGACGATGAGCCGGTCGATGTCCTTCAGAGCCCAGCCGGCTGCTGCTGCTGCGTCGCGGACTGCCTGAGTCATGTGGCGGACCGCATGACGGAGCACCACGTTGCCCTGCATGTGTACGTACCGGTCCGGTGCGTGGCCCGCGGGCCGGTGTGAGGGCTGACGGGACCCTCCTTCGGGGATGTAGATGGCTTCGGCGTGCTCGCCGGCGCTTCCCCATGCCACCGGCCCTAAGGTTCCGGGGCCACCTGCCTGTGCCGCCTGCAGAACGACCGCGCCCGCTCCGTCGCCGAAGATCGGCGCTGTGGACCGGTCGGCTGGATCGACGATGGCTGACATCGTCTCCGCCCCTACGACCAGGATGGTCCTGGCGGTGCCCGCCTGGATGAGCGCTGAGGCGACGGTGGTCGCGTAGACGAATCCCGAACAGCCGGCGCCGACATCGAAAGCGGGGACTTGATCGAGTCCGAGTTGGTGGGCCACCGTCGGCGCGGTGCCGGGCACCGGATGGTCAGGGGTAGCGGTGGCCAGGACCACGGCGTCGACGTGTTCCACTCCCGCCGACTTCATCGCCCGCGTCCCCGCTTCCACCGCCATGTCGCTGGTGGCTGTCTCGGGATCGGCGATGTGGCGGGTGGCGATGCCGATACGGGTGCGGATCCACTCCTCCGACGTGTCAAGGCGCCCGCACAGTTCGGCGTTGGTCACTCGTCGCGGTGGCAGCCACGACCCCAGGCCGATCAGTCGGGCTGACCTTGCCGACGGTGCGGGCCAAGCATCGGGTGAAGTGGTCATGGGCTCACGGTAGTCGGCGGATTCGGGCGAAATAGGTGGTCTCGTAAGCGTCACCCATTGGTGGTATCCCGTCCGATGCGGACAGCCCGGGGCTCACCGGCCCTCCCTCTCCGCGGCCTGCAGGGAGGCTGAGGACCGCGGGATGTCCTTCACTCCCGCGGTCCACCGGGGGGAGAGACTGGTGAGGTCAGCTGCCGGTCTGGAGTGCGGCTCGCCGGGTGACGAGGTCGACCAGGTCGGCGACGGTGGGAGCTTGCGCCAGGTCATGTTCGGTGATGATCAGGCCGAGTCGGTCCTCGAGCGCCATGGACAGTGCGGTGACTGCCATGGAGTCGATGCCTGCCTGCGATTGGGTCGCATCCGCTGTGATCGGCCCGGCGGGCAGAGCCCCGTGGTCGACCAGCAGATTCTTGATGAGCGTGAAGTCGATGACGATCGCGGTGGTGTCTTCGTCGACCGGGGCGGCCACGGGAGTCGGGATTTCAGGGCCCTCAAGCCGGCTCGGTGCTTTTGCCCGGGAACGAACCAGTCGGGTCGTCAGCTCTTCGGCTGCATCGGTGAGCAGAGCGGGAAGACTGCGGGCTGCGGGAAGTGCCGCGTCGGTGGCGAAGCAGACGCTGGTGTTGCCGTCGTAACTGCAGGCGACGACGGACGCCGGCTGATTGCGCGGCAGCCAGGTGAAGGGCTGGATATGGGTGACGGGGTCGCCCCGGTAGGCCAAGGGCCGGTGAATTGCCAGGTACGAGGCGGAAATGGGCGCCCTGGCGGGCGTGGTCAGCCAGCCGGCCATCGTGTGAAACGCCCGGGCGGGCGTGAGGTCCATCAGCACCCGCAGGGCATTTTGGTGGGCGGGGTCTTTGGTGGCCCGGTTCGCTGCGATAACGCGGTCGAGGCGGCTTTGAGCCGTTGACTCCTCGCAGGGGAGTGCGAGGGGGGCGAAGGCGAACAGGTTGCCGGGCCGTGCGCGGTCTCCGGCACGGCGCAGGTTGATCATCGTGATGGCAGGCAGGGGCCTTCCAGCGCCCCTGGGCCAGTGTTCGGAGCACCACGTGCGCAACGCCCCACTCAGAGCGGCCAGGAAGGCGTCGTTGGTGTCACCGCCACGCGCCACAGCCGCGGTGCGGAGGTACTGGGTGGGAACCGACGCCCAGTTGATGCCGCGGGTACCGCTCAGAGGCCGTGCGGGATCGGCCCAGATGCCGTTGGCGGTGCAAGCCGCGAGCGTGCTGCGCACCGTACGCAGATAGGTCCTGGGGCCGGTGCGGGCTACAGGTGCCGCAGCGGGCGGGGTGGTGGTGCTGAAGAGGGTGTGCAGAGTGCTGATGAGGCCCATGCCGTCCTGGGCGCTGTGGTGAGCTCGGCAGCAGATGGCATAGCGGTTGGTGGCGTAGCCGGTCAGTAGCCATACGTCCCACAGGGGGCCTTGGTCGGGTAGCGGGTGTTCCGCCAGCTCGCGCAGGGCGTTGTCGAGGTGGGAGTCGCCGGGTGGGACATGTTGTGTGTGGATGCGTGTTTCGAGGTTCGGGGCGGGCTCGTGTTGCCAGCGTGCCTTGAGCCCGGGTCCGTGGAGGTAGTGGGTGAGGCGTGGCTCGTGGTACAGGTGGTTGGCGACGTGACTGCGGAGTTCGCCGAGGGCGGGCGGCGTTCCGTCCAGGTGGAGGACCACGCCGATGGTCTGGGGGGTCGAGGGGTAGGTCTGAGCCATGTGATGCATGGTCAGGTCCATGGATGTGGGGCGCAGTGGGCTGGTCATGAGGTGCTTTCCGGGCTGTTGCGGATCCGGGACTGGGACTTGGGCGTTCAGCGGGCCGGGGTCGGGTGAGAGGTGTTGCCGGCCGGGTGTGAGGCGGAAGCAGCCGGAATGATGACCCGCGTGCGAGTGACGGGGGCTGCTTGCCACTCGGTGTCATCAGATGGCGGCTCGTTCGTTGCCCCCGGCAGGAGGCGGTGTCGGGGAGGGTCCGTCCCTTGGCCGGGGGGTGCGGGGTGGCGTATCGGCTGGTAGGCCGTGTGACCGGCGATCTTGGCGGGGCCACACCAGGGCCGCTGGTCGGAACCTGGCTGGGCCGCAGCTCTTCTGTGGGTGTCTGGACGACAACCTTCGCCATGGCGGTAGTCGCCTTGGGAGCCGGCAACTCACGGCGCCGTCCTCTCGAAGGGTCTCGCTCCGCCGTGCCGTGGGCCCCCTGCCATGGGGCGGGAAGGCTGGATGCGGGAGACGAGGTGGCCCAGTGCGAGCAGAGTGAAGGCGTCGGCCAGCACGGGGACGTGGTACGGGAAGGGACGCGGGCCCACCATGTCGGGAGGCGAGTCGACGGAGCCGTCGGCGCGCACATGGGACAGCAGATAGCGGGCAGCGCGCACGGCCGGTGCCGGGTCGGGGCAGCCGGCCGCCAGGATGATCAGGGCATAGGAGGTACTGATCGCGTCACTGCGGCTGCCGTCTTGCAGGCCGAAACCGCCGTCTTCTCGCTGGGCGGCACACACCAGGGAGATGATCCGTTCCTGCATGGCGCGGACGGGAGGAAGGGCCTGCCGGCTGGCGTGGCTGGCGGCGAGGTGGACCCTGAAGAGAGTGTGGAGACGGCTTCTGCTCCAGCCGGGAGGGAAACAGCCGTCCTGGTCCTGGCTGTTCGCCAGATAGCGAAGGGCCGATCCCATCACGCCGCTGGGGATATGGTCCTGCGTGCTCAGCGCGTTGACGGCGGCGGCCGTCATGCACGCCTCGGACGGGGTGCCCGCCCCGTAGGTGGGGAACCCACCGTCGGCTCCGCGCACAGCGATCAGCGCGTCTGCGCCGCGCCGGATCGAGTCGCGGTAGGCGCGTGGATCGAGCTGGTGGAGGAATTCCATCGCGACGGAGGTGCAGTCCGTGTCCGAGAGCCGCGCCCGGTCGGTGTAGGACCAGCCGCCTTCTTCCTGCTGGATCGTCACGAGGTACCGCGCCACACAGTGCAGCACAGGTCGTGGTGCACCAGCGGCGTGCAGGGCGAGTCCTGCGGTGACCGTGCACCATGTGTCCGTGTCGGTGACGAACGGCATGCCTCCCTCTTCTCGCTGGTGAAGGAGTGCTGTGCGCAGACCTTCCTCGACCGTGGCGCCCATCCCGGGCAGGTCCGCGAGGGCGTGCAGGACCGAGAGATGGATGAGGAGATTGCCCTCCCACACCGTCCCGCTTCGCTGCGTGGACGCCAGCAAGTCGAGGTCATCGGCAGAGGGCAACGGCTTCCCGGCTGTCCGGCCGAGGACAGCCTTGACTGCGGTGACCTGCACGGCGGCCCAGGGGTGCAGTGCACTCACGTCGAAAGCCTTGGGGTCCCAATCCTCACGGCCAGGTGCTGCGCCGAGCATCGTGAAGAGTGCGTGGACCAGAGCGCGCTTGCGGGCCCCGGCGAAGTCCGGCACCCGGTCCGCGATCGTGTCGAGTACTTCGGGGCGTACCGGCTGTCCGACCTGTCCCAGAGCGGTTTCGGCGAGAGCCGCATCCAACAGGTCGCCGGTGCTGCGGTGGTGCTCGAGATAGTGCATGAGACGCTCTCGTGCACCGGTGTGCCGGCACCTGTGCCGCTCCAGGAGCGAAAGGGTGAGCGCGGACTCGAGGACGCGGCTTCGGCACGCATCGCGGACTGCGCCGTCGGCTCTGACCTTGTCGAGTAGCCCAGCCACGATCCGGCCCTGTCCCGTGAGCAGCCCGGCAGGGAAGAGCGAGGCCGGCCACGCGGTGGGCAGATACTCGGCGGCGAGTGGTCTCATCAGCGATTTTCCTAGCGGACACAGCAAACGAACGGGCGTACGCGGGGTCAGAGCACGACAGATGAGGCGGGGCCGCCGTGACTGCCCGACAGCCAGCGGGTCTCGAACCGGCCGGTGACGCCGAGCCAGTGCAGTGTCGCGGCCAGAAAGGATCCGAGCGCCCCCACATAGCTCCGCAACGGCTCCCGGGCTGTCGGGGGTACACCTTCACCAGCAGCCAGAACAGCCGCGATTGTGTAGAAGTCCCGAAGGCGGTCGTCCCGCATCGTGGTCACTCGCTCATGCGCGGCGGACGGAGAACAACCGTGTTCGCGCCCCACGACAGCCACCAGGCTCTCCTGGCCTGCCTGCAGGTCGCCGTCGGCCGAGACGAGATCATTCGTCCAGCCCGCCACATCGGCAGCTGCCTGCCGCAAGGCCCTCACTGCGAGGTCACAACCCAGGTGGTCAGGCCAGGGAGCGCCGGCGGTGCACTCGACGATGTCGGCCATCGGGAACACAGTGATGGTCCGGCGGCGCAGGAGGATGTAGTCATCGAGTGGCAACCCGACGCGGTCTCTGCGGCCTGTGGCCTCCTGGTACGTGGCTTGAGCGAATTCCCGGTAATCGGTCATGAACCGCTCCCGCCACCGGGAGGACATGCAAGGAGCCGTACGCCACCACAGGTCGGTCAGCGCCGTCTCAACCTCGCCGCCCGAAACGACGGCACGGTTCGCGGTGAGCACACCCAGCAGCCGGTCGAACAGCACACGGACCTCCTCCGGGCGAGAGCCCAGACCACCGCGATCCAGCCTGTCGTCCACCAGACAGACAAACGCAGCCCACTGTGCCGTCAGCTCCGCCTCAGCCGCACCGGCCTCGGGAACTAGCCGGGCAGCGAACTCTCCCAGCCGCATAGCAGCCAGGCGCTCCTCCTCGACGGTGCCGGTGACCAGCCCCACGCAGCGCGCCCAGGCCAGCACCGAGGAGTTCAGCTGCTTGCCCCTCGCCTCAGCTGACACGCCCGGGCAGGCCGCACGCACGACAGCCCCTTCGGACACCGCCGTCAGCCCAGGACCGCACGCACATCGACACGTTCAGCGAACGAGGCCGGGCTTCCCGTACTTGGCCCCTGCAGCGTCGCACGGAAAAAATCGAGCACAGCCAACGTGATGGGAATGAAGCCGCTGCTGATCCTGGTGCCAAGCCGCATGAGGAGTCCCCCTTCATCGGTCCCAGCATCGGGGCGTGCCACAGGCCCCTCTCGAGCCTGAACGTTTTTGCTGCATCAAGTTCACCCATATGGGCGCGGTCGGACGGGCAGAGCATGCAGGGCCGATGTGTTCTCAGGAAGCGAGATGGGTGTAGCTCTTCCGACTTGGCATTGGCTCGAGCCTCAGGGCATCAGGGCCTCAGCAGTCCGCCCACCCACCAGTCGTGCGGCTTGCCGTCGTTGGCAATACTGCGGTTGCGCAGCGTCCCCTCGACGGTGAAGCCGAGCTTCTCGGCGACGGCACGTGACCCGGTGTTCCCGGCCATGGCCCACCACTCGATGCGGTGGACTTCGAGGGTGGCCCAGCCCCAGTCGCACAGCGCCCGGGCGAGTGCTGTCGCGCCTGGACGGCGACGCGGTCGGTGATGTCATCGGGTCCTGGCTGGCCCGCCACGCCGCCGACCCCGTTGAGGAAGGCCAAAACTTACTGGTCGGGCTGGCCGTGGACGGAAAGACGGTGCGCGGCTCACGCGCCGACGCCACCGCCGTCCACCTGCTGGCCGCCGCTCTGCACGGCAGCCAGACCGTGATCGCACAGCGACAGATCGAGGCGAAGAGCAACGAGATCCCGGCGTTCGCCCCGCTGCTGGCCCGTCTGGACCTGCGCGGCGTCGTCGTCACCGCCGACGCGATGCACACTCAACGCGGCCACGCCGACAAGATCGCTGCGGCCGGAGGCCACTACGTCCTTATGGTGAAGGGGAACCAGAAGAAACTGCGCACGCAGCTGCGGGAACTGCCCTGGGACGAGATCCCGCTGCAGGACCGCAGTCGACGGAG
>Ga0307514_10001294_pt1 | contig 32444 bp, 39 predicted proteins | sample 16_EM_MG_FD_203088 | JGI IMG/M metagenome (GOLD analysis project Ga0307514, IMG submission 203088) | Populus trichocarpa ectomycorrhiza microbial communities from riparian zone in the Pacific Northwest, United States - 16_EM | ecosystem: Host-associated > Plants > Roots > Unclassified | place... | reverse complement strand
GGAAAGTAGCTGGGATGGTGGCTTTGCCAGCAGGAAAGCCCAGCCAGAAATACCAAATCTCCACCCAAACTTTGCTAAGCATGATCAAAATGCAAGTAACTGTGGTGTCTCAATAATGAAAGGCATCATTTTGTGGAATTCAATCACCTGTAAAGGTGAAAGGTGGGTGGTGTTGCATAGACATGGGGTGCGTTGCCAGTTCAGAGAGCGAATTTTGGTGGGGCAGTAAGACTTACAAAGTCATATCACATATACTTTACTATTCACTTTCACAGAGAGTGTTATTTGCTACTAAAGAAGACATGATAAAAAGGACGGCCTCTGATGACCATTTTTGGACGTGTGGTGAGGTGGTTGCATGGGCGGCCTGTATGGGCCGGAAACTGTTATGAACCAGGGGATAATTCTGTCATGAGCATATCACTATCTCCTCATGTCACCCTCGGTAATATGTACCAGTTAAGAATACTTATTTGATATCAATTGTTCTTCTCAATGTACTGAGTTAGCCTTATAAGTCCAATTCTGCGTTAGCTGAGCAGTTCTTAGTCCACTGAGATTATTGCTTATGTAACCGAAAGTGATATAACATTCCTTCTCATAATATCCGGGATGATGTGATTTTATTATCCCAAATCATACCCTAGAATGTGATGCGTAAATTTGAAAATCATCCTGTCACCACTTAATTGTTCACACTAATATTTCCAGTTCATTCTACACCGTTTTCATTCATTATTATGTATCTTTGAGGAATATTTGTATACTGCACAGGGAAAAATGACCATGTGAGACGTGCAACTTATAGAGAAGCTGTTTTGCGGACGGTATTCCATAGCATATTTGACCCGTGACACTATGAAGTCCTAAGCACCTGCGCGGTGACTAGATAACTAGGGCACACAGGCAAACATCTGCACTTGGTACTATACTCGATGCTGCGTCCAGCACACATGGCTCCATTCTTCCAATTCATTCCATTGCATGCTCCTAAGCATGCTCCCAAGCACGCTCTCAAGGCGCTCTCAAGTACACTCTCAGCGCGTTCTCAAGCACGCTCCCAATTGAATTGCATTGTATACTCCCAGCCTTCAAGACTATACGCTCCCAAATACACGCTCGAATATGCTCTCAAGTACGCTCCCAATTGCACACGATGGCACACTCATGCTCCCAGCCTGCTTGGTCCTATGCTTCCAAGTACACTCTCAAGACGCTCCCGAGTACACTCCCGACAACGCTCTCAAGACGATCCCAAATACACTCCCGATTACGCTCTCATGTATACTCCCGAGTACGCTCTCAAGTACACTCCCGAGTATACCTCAAGCACGCTCGCCAGTTTGCTTCTGATTGCACGCTCCCAGTCTGCATGTCTGTAAGCACCCAATTGCACTCGATTGTACCCTCCCAGCCTGCTTAGCGTGTACTCCAAAGTACACTCTCATGATGCTCTGAAGCACACTCCCGATTACACAGTCGATTACACACTCACATCCTGCTTGGCTGTACGATCCTAAGTACGCACCCAAGACGTGCCCTTAGGTGCAGATCTACCACGCTTGGGTGCAAACACTCGCTGAGTAGCAGGCGCATGGCGGCGGGTGTGGTGTGGCGGGTGTTGTGTGGCGGGAGGCGTGTGGCGGGAAGCGTGTGGCGGCGGGGTATGGTGGCCGAAATCACAATGTCGGTCGATATCATAGTCTGAAGCTTATCTTTAGCGCGCCCACTGCGACAGGATCTCACGATGCCTCACGGTCATGGCGTTGACATTTGCGGCCAGATATTCTACAGGAAAGGTAGACAATTGAATTTTGAGGAGGGCAGATCTCCGACTCAGATTTTCCAGCGGAATCTGCAGCCCGCTTCCCACCGATTTTGGGCGTATGTGTGCGCATTCAGTCCAGGGCTGATGGGGATGATGATGGTGATGGTGAAGGTGACAGTCACGGACCAGAAGTACTTAGACATGTTGATGTGAATGAGTGAGTTGATTGTAGGTACAAGAGACGGACAAAGGTGCGTCTTAAGTATGAAGAGCATGAGGGCGAGCATCGTGTGAAGTCTAAACGGACAGTCATGGTGTGAAGTCTAAAGAGACAGTCACGACCGTGAACCTTAGGGCTTCCAGCAACAAGACATGTCGGTTGGCTTCATCAACGTCAAAGCTTCCACAGACTTAGAGTTTTCCATCGGCCCAAAGCTTTTCATGGAAACGCTACTCCTCCCGAAGCGCGGCTCTCCCAAGCGCGGCACTTCTAAGCAGGCTCTCAAGCAGGTTCTCGAGCGGCCACTCAAGAATGCTCTCAATGAGTATGTACAGTACCAGCAAAGCCTGTCGGCAGGAAAGACTGGCTGAGGTTTATCGACTGCCGGCCGCATGTAGTTCCATAGTCCCACGCGCAGATGTCAATGGACCGACTATGTTGACTATAGACTGCGCGTCGCTCAAGGTTGTACGGGAAGCTTGATATGAGTTCCGCGTGTGCGCGTAGCGCAGTCTATAGTCTATTTGCACTTTTGCCGATGAGGTTTCGATATTGACTGCATTGCAATATGGTTGCTACATACATTTGAAGAGTTTGCCTCTTCCTTAGTAGGATATTTATCCATATCTGTGGTCACAGACAATCACTTGGGTAAATTTTTATATTATGAGACTCTTTCTTTGAGAAGTAAAAAGATCCTTAGACATTTGCTCCGAGATCAATACAAATACAATCAAGATATCTTCTCCACCTTTTATAACTATAATTGAAACCCCATTATATTCTATTCTCTATTTATTCTTATTCTTCAAATACTGTTTTTCAGATATTAAAACATCTTCGTACCTTTCCTCGCTATCACGTTAGGTATGACTCATAGTATGTTTCCAAAGTCGATGCCATCAACCCTACAGGATACAAAGAAACGAGCAAACCCCGCATTCAAATAAAAAATCTCAAAAGCTCAAACTCCCATTCTGCAATGTTACGATATGGAAGGGGAGAGCCGAGTGCATAGGCTAAGGTACAGAGAGAAGAGAGAATCAGAGACATGAAATATATACAAGCTGAAGGGGTGTCTTATGCCCTACCGGCCAAGTACCTTGCTATCAGCTCAGCCGAAGCCAAACTCGGTCAGGTCCACATGCAACATCCCAACCTAGCTCCATCGCTATTGTCAAGCGTTCAAGTCCATTCACTGAGGCGGTTCTTCCGCAGAGTACCCAGTCAGTAAACGGAGGCCCACCTTCCGTGAACTGACTACTTCGTTCGTGGAGTCCGAACTCCACCTCCGTCAACTGACCGGTTCGTTCGCGGAGTCATACAAATTGCAAATACTCCGCTCTACACGCATATATGCGCACGCACTAGCATGTACCTACACTCAGCTAGCTCTATCCAGCTGAATTCGTTCAACGCAACTGCGTACATTCAGCGCAGCGGAACTGCTTCAAAGTGAACGTCGAGTGCACTTCATCGCCATGGCTGAGATGGTGGCGCACAGTACACGAATACTGGATATGCTGCAGCGACATCTCATACTTTCAATCTCGAACGAAACATGAGAACAGCACCACCCGATCCAAGTCACAATGAAGAACGCTGTCGAGCAAGTACACCAGAAGATACCTGCGAGTGTACTAATCACATGCCCGCGGAAGATACTGCCGATGAGAGCAGCGATTTGACAAAACTGGATAATGAGGATGGGGAGGTTCTCGAGGAAGAGGTCGCCGGACGTAGAGGGAAAGGAAGAGGGAAATGAGGACGAGGGAAATAAGGAGGAGGAAAATGAGGAAGATGAGACGGTTTCAAACAATGACATGGAGCACAGTGTAATTGTAGTAGCGCCAGGACGTCCAATACGCAGCCGAACGTAGGAATTATCACGATGTACAGAGTATTTTTAATTGTAGATTGAATCTCGGAATATGCCGGTCCGTTCACAGAGATGGGGTACAGAATCTGTGAACGATCCAGTCAGTCCAAGGAAGGTGGCCTCCGTGAACTGACTGGGTACTCCGCGGAGGAACCGCCACCGTAAATGGACTAGAACATCAAGCATTCATCGGTAACATGATAGGAGATAAGTGTACATATAACAGACAAATTACATGCACTATATTGATCACTACAGTCTTGCCCAACCAGCTTCGCCCCGATTTGATTACAAGCGCCTACATGAAAAAGTTTAAAATACTCTAACCTACCCTTAGTCCGCCATAGCAAACATATCCTAATATCCATTTATATTCAGCACGAGACCTCCCGCCAAATTGAACCCGTAAATCGAGCCCAAGACATTCCTAGCCAATCCCTATTCCGAATCATTCCGTCGCCACTTCCCAAACCGCCACCCAAATATACATCGCGGAAAACCGAAGGTCGCCATCAGTTTAATCGCGGTGTTTATCTTGCAGCCCAGTATCACCTGACGAACCTTTAACTTTGATATATCTATGTGATCTTTCCCGCTCAGAGTGTTAGACTCCCAACAATTAACGCAAAGAACGAGCCTTGAAACCTACCTAGTTAAAAACTCATTCATACTCCTGAAAACATTTTCAACAGAAGCACCAAACTTAGCTAGTCGTCCTGGCGTACTGCCGACGAAACCGATTGCAACCTGGGCAACCTTGTTGTCCGGACCCTTTATATCGACAATCGAGTGAGACCACGACCGCCCCTCCTCTTCCATCCACTGCTTCACACGGTCATCATCCCATACAGATGCCTCATCTAAGAATCCCTGAGCTTCGCCTTGACGTAATTGTGCAACAGTCTGCCAGTACTGTCCGACGACATTGCGAGGGTCGCGGAGAAACACCCAGAGAATTATCAGAACTAGTAGGAAGTGAACGACAAGTAATCCAACTACGACGAAAAACCCACGCAGCCTGATGGGTATAGTAAAATCGCCTTGTCGCTGGACTTTGGCTTGGGCCACTTTGTTCCCGAATGTCAAGCGGTCGTAATAGCTCATGCTCGTGACGACTGTCATGATTGCCTGGATCGCTAGGGGTAATTTATTGGTATCATTTAGGACTCCAAAATAGAGTGTTGAGAGTACAGGATGGACTGTAGCAGGATCAGTGACATAACAAATGTTGCAACCGGCGATATATGCGATATTTGTAGTAGTGCTACCGTCCGCCCGACTAGATTCCGTAAGCGTAGAAGCCGCTCGATTTTCATCGGCGTCCTGCAAATTTTTCAACGGGGTAAGGCTCGGAATATTTCTCTGCGAATAGTCGTTGGACAATACACCGAGCTGTTTTCGTATTAAAGATGTGTTGTACGATTGTACTTCGCCGATCTGATCCATAGACAGCTCTGGTTCTATGTAATTGCCCTCTCCTTTAGCTTCAATATCGCTGTATCCAGCTACCCCAAAACTGCTTACACATAAGCTCATTCTTAAAGTGGAATTGCTAGAATTGTCCTGTATGGAGGTCCACTCATCCCCCATATAGGTAGGTTTAGGGTCGTCGAATTTAACGTCCGCGAAGTCCGTGACATTTAGATTACCTGCATCGAGAACCAAAAACCAGTCGAGTGCACCAACAGAAATGTTTCTTGCCGGGATCTCTCTAGAGGCATTTCCTGGGCTCTGGAGAGTGCAAAGCACGTGGAACTGGATGTTGGCAACTGGAATAGTACAAGTGAAGGAAATGTTAAAATCTGCAGGCCCCGCAAAATACTTTTTAGATTTTCCAGAGTTCAAATATCTGTTTAAAACAGATGTTTCTAGATTACCAGTTATATTAGTGGCTATAGCGTACTTTTCCGTGTTGGTTTCTGCCCGCGCTTTAGAGAATGGAGGAGGTGCCTTAGCGGTGGCCTGAATTGGATTTGTTCCAAAGCCCGAGGGAGTGGGGGAGAAGCAGAGAACATGTGAGTCCACAATATATGCTGGCCCTCGATAAGAGATAATTGACGACCGATTGACCTTCGAAAATGGAAAAAAGGCACGAACCGAACCTCTGGTTTCGACCACACCCCCACGTTCCGTATAATTAATGACTGCGGGTGCACCCTCAGTCCATTCTGCGAATACTGGATACGCTGGTGGATTTTGCGTGCCTATAGCGAATCCAGCGACCTCCTTTCCGGGGGTGTCCTGCCTGTAGGTAACAGTCTCATTCTGTATCCTGCCCGGAACATTGCGTTTGCCTAGATCATATAGTAGAATTGTCGATGTGAATTGGGTGGTGATACTGATCAAGGCCACAACTGTTATAAGGACGAAACAAAGGTAACGCAGGCCGCCACTAGACTTTATATTGTGAGGTGCAGGTCTTTGAGGAATATTGATCTTCCGGGTGGTGCCCAAGAATAGTGGGAGGAGGATACTGAACGGCCCGGAGGGTTCGCATCGAGCTATGGAAATCGCTGCCGCATCTTGAAATAGGACTTGTCGACGTGTCAGTGAGATCGATGCAATCATCCCGCAGCACAATAGACAGTGAACCGAGACCGAAACCCGGATTATAGCAGAGCAGATGGTTATAATCTGAGGTATGTAATCCAAGGAAACCAGTCTGTTCCAGAACCTGGATGGATCCTCTCTACCGTACGGCCACCACATGTAGCTGAGGGTATACACGGCAAGAAGCATTGCAATTGTTCCGCTAGCCAGAGTTAGAAGCTGGTACCCGGTAATCTGTGTTGTCAACCGTTTCCAAAATGTTCCATTTTCCCACTTGGCAATACGTCCCCCTAAGATCTGTCGTGAATAAGTGTCGTATTTTAAACAAAAAGGTTTGCTTACCCGATACCGGAGTGGAGGGAATAGGTATACCAGCAGTAGGCGTGAGCATGACAGTATTGCAATGCTCGGCGGTTCTTGGAAGTCGGTCGATATAGAGGATTCGATTGTAGGAAGAGCGAAGTGTTGTGAAAGAAGTGAGGATTGTAGTGCAAGAAATATTTTTCGTAGTCAGTCCGCAACTAATAAACTTTTGTACTTTTACCGAAAAAGCACAATGCTAAGTAATCGTGAAGTGCGGCCTGTATTGGCGCTGATGCAATTATGTGATTGGACTCTGTTCGCAGTTAATCGTCGATCGCCTGAAACAAATTCGGGGCCAGTATTTAGATCCAAATCGTCCAATTGGTTGAGACTTGCCCGACCGAACCAGTCAGACCGAAGTACTAACCATTCACATGAGGCAAGTCTCGGCCATTCTGATGTTTGGTCATTTATGATACACCACTTTTTGACGTCGACATGTGACTGTATAGTAGTATAGTGCTCCTGAGACAGCGAAGTTAGAAGCAAGACATGCGCACACCGCGCAAATAATTTCAACAATCGTCTAAATGCCAGCGAATCCGATGTAGAAGTTCGCGATCCCTACTATATGATCTGCAGGCGAGATGCCCTGCGACAACATCGCAAACAACTTTTAGTCGGGATTAACTGCTTAACGAGTTCTGGTGCCCCAAGTATGAAGATAAAGACAATTCGATAGCGAACGCCGACGACGCTAAAGTGTCGCATCGATCTGCGGACAGAATGCACTGATCAAGAATAATTTTGCCGTGTAGTTCACATAAAAATTGCTTATTCTGGCCTACAGACATTCGTCCCGAACAATCTATCTACCCCGCAACTACAAAGTACTTCGGGCGGAGTCTGTTGCTAGCGTTCAGTTGAAGTTATTCTTAGCAGTGCAAGCCTTGTATGCATGGTAAGTTCAATTCACTCCTTCAAAAGCGCCTCCAGCATCACATATAACTCAGTTCTTATGATCGGGAATCTGCACTCCTTAACTCAAATAGAAGCAAGCCAATTAAAACTTTCGTCGTGAGAACTTGCTAAATCTTGTTGCGTCCAAACAACTAGAACAACCGGAACACCTTGTGGCTCGGGGGTGGTATCTCTTTTCGTGGGTCTCTTTTGTTCTTATTGATTTTTCTGCGGCTGCTGGATTCTTTTGTCAAAAGGGGACGATGGGTAGTAGGTGGGAGCTCTGCCATCTAACCGGCTCGCCCGGAGGCGGAGGTGGTGTATCTAGGCTCTGTCATACTCTAATTAGAGTGAATACAGTATGAATAAAACAAAAACAAAAAATCGGAACACCTTAATCCCTGTTCGTGTAGATATTGTGTAGATCGACGCTAGTCGTTTTGCGATAGTCGGTTAACGCTGCAGCTGAACAGCGTAACGCGATTGCCCCACCATTTCTGAGCTAAAGACTGCTGACGCTGTTTCCTACTACGAATCGGTGAACTTCCTGCAGTCCATGGTTCATTAAGGACGCAGATAAGAAGAATTCTACATGCCGCTATCTGTCGCAGAACATACCAACACACCACCAATGTTCTTTCCCCTTTTCAGTCTGCAGTCACTTGGCCCACACTTGTAAACTCTAATCAGAATCGAGCCGCATTGGAGCATCTTTGTGATCACCGTGTGGTACCCTTTCGTGTCTACTGAGATACCATTCAAATACTAATATTAAGTACGGTCACGATCTTCGTAATATTCAGGTTATTTCTTCCAATGTTGCTACTGTGGATCTATTCTATTACCAGTAACAACACACCCACATATGTAACCTACAATGCCAGGCCAATTTTGTATTATTGGCCAACATCCAGAGTTTATCTGTACAAAAGGCAAGCACACAAGCTGCGGCGTGGCCACACAGCTATGGACCATTGGTGATTCACCATATGGCAATGGATTGTGGGGCGACTACGCTAGATCTCCAACCGACATCTAGGCCACTAATCGGCGAGGGAATAGAATTAGCCGCTGGAGGTAAAGGTGGGGATAAATTTCAATTGGGTTACGAGCTTACATTCCTAGTTAATAGACCGATGTGAATGGTTCGCTCAAGGGGTGGGGGCGGCAACCATTGGGATAGGGAAGGAGCTACTCAAGAACACAGGCAGTTGGGCGTAGTTTCGGGTCTTGTTTTTTTGTATTTCTACCTGTTGTAACACAGGCGCCCGGGTTTCGTACATACCTTCCGTTTTTACTTTAATCTACTGATATCAAGGAGAGCGTCATAATCAATCAAAAGATAGGAAAGGCAGCTGCCAGCTGCCGGTAGCAGGGTGTGCAGCCGATTAATATACGAGAAGTCGACCAATCGGAATGGTGGAAGACAAGCTGGAAGAGACCCCTAACCCTGAAATATCGTTGCAATCGGGTGGCCTCAACACGGACTAATGTCCCACACCGATAGCCGCGTTATTGCGATGGTACCCATACTAGGTAGCGATATTGGGCAAGACAGACTGAAAATTCACTATATTGAAGCTGGTAACTATAAGATGGTTGGCAAGTGTGTACCTTGTTTTACGCCGGAAACTGGATATTAGGCGGTAATTCATTGTTCATAAAGAACATAATGCAGCACAGTTTAGAGACCATCAATTGGGAAAGCTGACCACTGCAGTTCATACGCGCATTTCGGTCACTTAATTGGAAGAATACTCTTGAGGGACAAAGGAGGGATGAATATGTACAGGAAGAGTACGAGGGATATTTCTCGGAGAGAAGTGTGTGATGCAGACTCGTCGGTTCAACAAGTATTCGGACACATGACCCACGCTGGGCACTTAGACACTCGCGTGCCTGTATCCATTCTTTCTCCCCTATCTTCACTACTGCAGCAGCAGCATGGCGGCCACAGTTAGGAATAAAGGTGCGGATTACCTGCACCCTGCGGAACTGAAGCAAATTGTATAGGCTTTGAAATTACACCCCGTCATCACGCAGCCATTGTTGCCCTGCATCATTCACAGCTTGGGGTCAACCACTTGTCTTTTAGGAAGATTTCAGCACCCTTGGGGGTTCCTAAGTCTACTTGTGGTGACATCTACCAGCATGCTCTCAAAAATGCTACAGCATAGTAGCTGGTGCAAATTGAGGCTGCTGGAAATACAGGGTCCATTGCGAAGATTCAGGCACCAGGGGGTGTTGAGTTGGATGAAGATAACATACCACTACTGGAATTGATAAGTGCTGAGTGTTTGGATACAAATGCACACAGTGGACAGCCTCAGGCACTGTCAGAAGCTGAACATGATTATCTTGTGGCAACAGTCAAAAGAAATTCAGCAACACGAGATATGTCTTTAGCGGAAATTCAGATAGAGGCTGACCTAGGTCAGGTTAGTACAGGTACTATATTTGATACATTGCGTACCAGGGGAATTAAAGCTTATGAGGAGGAATGCAAGTATATTCATGATGAAGATAATAAGAAGCGGAGAGTGGTAAGGGGTACCGGTTTGCCGAGACTCTGCCGAGGGAAATTTAGGCTGCTGAGTATTAGAATTGGTGCTACAAGAGAAACGAATGGACTGCTGATGGCGAGTGGAAAAACATAAGCTTTACAGATGAAATGTGAATTGAAGTTGGTGGCACCTTAGGCATTGCCATTGTATGGCGGGATAATACAGAACGATGGCGAGTGTATGGGTGCCAAAAAAACTCAGGGTTCTTCAGCATTGAATGCACCGGGAAAAATGACCTTACGCGACGCGTAACTCATAGACAAGCTGTTTTTGGGACGGTAATTCATAGCATATTTGACGCGTGGCACTATGAATGTCCTATGGACCTACATGTTGACTAGATTACTATGATACGCATGCAATTTTGTGCGCTGGATACTATACATCACTGCATACAACAAACTTGAAAGCAAGCTGCCAGATGCACTTCATTGCACGCTCCCAAGAACACTCCTGATTGCACTCGATTGCACACTCACAGCCTGCTTGACAGTACGCTCCCAATTGCTCTCGATGGCACACTCCCAGCCTGCTTGACTTATGCTCTCAAGTAAGCTCTCAAGACGCTCCTAAGTACACTCCCGGGCATGCTCTCAAGGATGCTCCCAATTGCTCTCGATGGCACACTCCAATCTTGCTTGACTGTACGCTCTCAAGACGCTCTCAAGCACACTCCCGAGAACGCTCTCAAGGACGCATCCAACTGCACTCGATGGCACACTCCCAGCCTGCATGACTGTACGCTCTCAAGTAAGCTCTCAAGACGCTCCTAAGTACACTCCCGGACATGCTCTCAAGAACGCTCCCAATTGCTCTCGATGGCACACTCCAATCTTGCTTGACTGTACGCTCTCAAGACGCTCTCAAGCACACTCCCGAGAACGCTCTCAAGGACGCTCCCAACTGCACTCGATGGCACACTCCCAGCCTGTATGACTGTATGCTCTCAAGTAAGCTCTCAAGAAGCTCTCAAGCACACTCCCGAGCATGCTCTCAAGCACACTCCTGAGCATGCTCTCAAGCACACTCCCAATTGCACTCGATGACACTCCCAGCCTGCATGACTGTACGCTCTCAAGTAAGCTCTCAAGACGCTCCTAAGTACACTCCCGGGCATGCTCTCAAGGACGCTCCCAATTGCTCTCGATGGCACACTCCAATCTTGCTTGACTGTAAGCTCTCAAGACGCTCTCAAGCACACTCCCGAGCATGCTCTCAAGCACACTCCCAACTGCACTCGATGGCACACTCCCAGCCTGCATGACTGTACGCTCCCAAGTAAGCTCTCAAGAAGCTCTCAAGCACACTCCCAAGCATGCTCTCAAGGACACCCAATAGCACTCGATGACACTCCCAGACTGATTGACTGTACGCTTCCAAGTAAGCTCTCAAGACGCTCTCAAGCACGCTCCCGATTGCACTCGATTGCACACTCCCAGCCTGCTTGACTGTACGCTCCCAAGTAAGCTCTCAAGACACCCCCAAGTACGCCTCCCAGTCGCTCTCAAGTACTCTCCCAATTGCACTCGATGGTACACTCCCAATCTCACTTGACTATATGCTCCCATGTATGCTCCTGCATGCTCGATCTAGAGACTTGCTGAGTTGCAGACGCCAGGCACCGGGAGGCGTGAGGCTGGGGGCGTATGGCAGGCAGTGTTTGGTGGGTGGTGGGCGGCGTGTGGCATGCGGCGTATGGCAGGTGGCATGCGGCGTATGTTAGCCGAAATCATGACGTCGGTTGATATTATAGTCTGAACTTTATCATTAGTGCAGCCACCACGACAAGATCTCACGATGCCTTACTGTCATGGTGTTGACAATTGCAGCCAGAGATACTGCAGGAAAGGTAGACAATTGGATCTCGGGGAGAGCAGAGCTCCGACTCAGATTTTCTGACGGAATCTGCTGCCCGCTTCCCACCGATTGTGGGCGTATGTGTGCACATTTGGTCCGGGGCTGATAGTGATGGTCGCGATGGCGATGGTGATGGTGTCGGTGATGATAATTATAGTACGAGAAGCACTTAGACAAGTAGGTTGGGTTGGCTACGTCAACATTAGCATCAAAGCTTCCACAGACTTAGAGCCTTCTACTAGCCAAAGCTTCCATAGACCTAGAGCCTTCTATTAGCCAAAGCTTCCACAAACTCAGAGTTTTCCATCGGCCAAAAGCTTCCCGTGGAAAACTCTACTTCTCCCGAATATGCTGCTACATACTCGATCCTGAGACTTGGTGAGTTGCAGGCGCCAGGCACCGGGAGGCGTAAGGCAGGTGGCGTGTTGCATGTGGCAGGTGGCGGGCAGCGGGTGGCGGGCAGCAGAAATCGTGACGTCGGTCTTATCATAGTCTGAATCTTATCTTTAGCGCGCCCACCGCGACGAAATCTCACGATGCCTCACGACCATGGTGTTGACAATTGCCGCTTTAGATTCTGCAGGAATGGTAGACAATTGGATCTTGGGGAGAGCAGATCTCTGACTCAGATTTTCCAGCGGAATCTGCTGCTTGCTTCCCACGGATTGTGGGCGTATGTATGTGCATTTGGGACTGGGCTGATGGTGATGATGGCAATGGTGATGATGGCGATGATGATGGTGTCGGTGATGGTGATCATAGTACCAGAAGCACTTAGACAAGTAGGATGGCTACGTCAACGTTAGCATCAAAGCTTACACAAACTTAGAGCCTTCTAGGAGCCAAAGCTTCCACAGACCTATAGTCTTCTATTAGCCAAAGCTTCCACAAACTCAGGGTTTTCCATCGGCCAAAAGCTTCCTGTGGAAAACTCTACTGCTCCCGAAGTGTGACTCTCTCAAGCAGGCTTCCAGGCCGGCTATGAAGCAAGGCTTCGAAGTAGGCTCTCAAGGAGGCTTCCAAGCAGGCTATCAAGGAAGGCTTCGAAATAGGCTCTCAAGCAGGCTCTCAAGCGTCAGCGGGCTCTCCAGCGGACTCAGTACCGGTATAATAGCCAGGGAGTGAAGACAGGTATAGGTCCAATTCCGGCCGCCAGCCATATATAGTTCCATAGGCCCACGCGCACATCTCTATGAATCGACTATAGAGGACTATAGACTGCGCGTCGCGCAGGGGTCCACGGGAAGCTTGCTATGAGCTGCGCGTGTGCGCGAGTGTGCGTAGCGCAGTCTATAGTCGATTTGCACTTTTGCCGATGTGTATTGGGGAATGATAGGCTAAGGATGGAAGGGACCATTTCATGTGTCGGATCCAGAGACAGGAGAAGAGATGCAGGAAGCAGAGAGTGAGATACTTTGTATCAATACCGAAATGGAAGAAGAGGCTGAGAAGGCAAATCCAATATGGAGAAACTCATCCAAATGGGCAACAATACGACTTCAGGAGCTTGCAACAGCCAAGATCCAACGTCAAGTTGTTAAAAATGGCACACCAAAGACGTAGGTTGATCAAACCTGGCGACACAAGAAGTTTAAAGTGGAGAAGCTGACAAGGAGAGAACACATATGTGGAGTAGATACTTGGAGATATGTCAAGCATATTGCAATACCTTTGATGTGGCCTGAGTGTCATCGTCAGCTACAACAGAACCCAGATATTGTTCTCATGGTTGATGGTGCATGCAGCAACTCCTCATACTGCAAGTTATACCAGCCGTAAGCGCAAAAAGCAAGGAGTTCCAAAGCTTCGCTGGGTGTATACCTCTCCAGACTTTAAACCTATTAAATGCATTTGGACACTGTTAAAGAGAAGGATACAACGGCGACGTGCATCGGAGAAGGTCACTACAGTTACTGATATGAAGCTTGCACTGCAGGAGGAGTGGGAAAAGATCACTGTGGCGGAAATCCACTGTGAGATTGACAAGCTACCTTCCATTGTCACCCGCTGTCTTGCTGTCAATGGAGGCGACAACTTCCATGCTTTATGTTCTTTCCAGCTCTACCATGTTCTACTTCTCTCTGTCACTGCTCTTGCAGCTTTCCTTTCTCTTTACTACTCATCTTTTCAAATTGCTTGAACCGAATCGCAGGTGTTTTCATCCGCTGGTTTGGGTGATTCCACACACCTTTTTTTTGTCACTTACACACATTACATGGCGTTCTATTTTTCATTTTTGTAGCAAATTCTCCTATTAGTTATCTTTAATTTGACTCTATGCTTGACTTGTTAAGAGTAGAATTGGTGGACTTAATTGGGCATGAAAAAATGGCTTCCTGAGCGAGCAGGATCGCAGGCGAACAACGGTGTGGTCGGTGTTGATCACGTGTCCGAATACTTGTTGAACCGACGAGTAGGTACACCGTGAAAGTAGTGGGTAATTGATTATTGAGGCCACGGCAGATCGGGACCTTTTAGAATAAGTGTGGGCTAAGTTACCATAAGTCCAACGAACTTTGCACATTATTCAGCTTATACCCAACTGCGGTTCCAAGTCCTATGTTACTCTGCTGTAACAAAGAGCTCGCTTATCGCTGACATGCGACAACCAAGGGAGCTTATCACGACATGTGGCGGAAGAAGGTGCCTAGCCTTCGCGAGGTGTTTACTTTTTGACTTGTCGGATCCTTATAATTTCACACCACATGCATACGGCCCAGGCACCTTATTATGGGCGTGGCAGCGTCCAGCGTCCTCACCTAACAAGCCGCGATGAACAGTGTGAAGCCTCTGGCAGCCAGGTTCTACTGACTGAAGTCCGGACACGCGGCAGTGGGCACGTACCTAAAACGGTTCGGACACCGAGACGGCGACAAATGCTGGTGGTGCGGCGGCGGAGGTAGGACAGTGGCCCAGACGCGAGAGCATCTCTTCCGCCACTGCAGCCGATGGAGAGACCAGCAGAAAACGCTCTGGAAAGAGGTGGGGAAAGCAACTGGATGGAGAGCGGGCAGATGCCGACACTTGCAAGTCTCTGAGCTGCTCTCCATGGAGAAGTGCGATAAGGCGGTGATGGACTTCCTGATAGCTACCGATATCGGGAAGTTCCCGCCGAAACGAGCGGAGTAGTAGGAGTAAGAGCTGGCGGGCAACGGGCGGAGGAGTAAGAGCCGGCGGGCTCTCCCTGATTTCATCCCATTTCCTTTGTAGTTTATCGATCATTTTAGATGCTTTCTTTTGTCAGAAGGGGACGACAGGTAGCAGGAGTGGAGCTCCGCCATCTAGCCGGCCAGGCCGGGGGCGGAGGGGATTCAGGGGCTGTCATACTCTAAGTAGAGTGAATACAGTATGATTAAAACAAACAAACAAACCCTAACAAGCCGCTAGCGGGACACCTTGTAGCCACGCTCCCAACCTCAGCTCCCCCGCTCCCATATCTATCCAACTTGGAGCTCAATTAACTCCGTGAGTTTTACTTTTACCAAGATATTGTTTATATATGAAATGTAGTTAACAAGATGCTCCCCAACATGCTTGGCTCCTCTTTTGGTTTCCTCTAATATTCAAGGAGTGGCTGATGATCAAGTACAGTGGCTTCGACAATACTTAGTACTGTTGATGCTGCTAAGCACTGTGTAGTACTGCTGGTATTTTGCATCAGGTAAATTATTTCTACCTGACACTTAGATACATGTCATATACCATCAGGTAAATCTTTTCTACCTGACTGTATGTTACGATATGGAAGTTGGGGAGAATCATGTGCGTGTATTCTATGGTACAGCGCAGAGAGAAGGAGAAAGACTCAAGATATATACAGCAGGCATCAACCCCTGCAGCAGCACCGTGTATCAGACCTGTAACATGTCTCCGGCACATGTACACCAGTAACACTGTAAGGTACATCTGTGATGAGTGATATCTTATGACTCAAATATAGAGACCAACCAGTGTACAACCAGTATCAGTACCAGACCAACGATAATGCAGGACCCATCTGTATAGAGTCTAGCTACTTTATGCCAAAGAGCTTCGAATTTGCCCAAGGATTGGTGGAGTTATGTATGGGTTGACTGCTAAGGGAGAAGGCACCGGGAAAAATGACCATGCGCAACGCGCAGCTCATAGAGCAGCTGTTTCTGGGACGGTGATCCATAGCATATCTGACGCGTGGCACTCTGAGCTCCTATAGACCTGCGCGTTGACTAGTACACGATGATATGCATGCGATTATATGCGATTGATTCTATAAATCGTGCTGCATTCAACAAACTTGAAACTAAGCTGCCAAATGCACTTCATTGCACGCTCCCAAGTACGCTCTGAAGTACACTCCTAATTGCACTCGATGGCACACTCCCAGCCTGCGTGACTGTACGCTCCCAAGTAAGCTCTCAAGACACTCCAAGAACGCTCTCAAGTACTGTCATACTCTAATTAGAGTGAATACAGTATGAATAAAACAAAGCAAAAAAATGCTCTCAAGTACACTCCTTAATGCACTCGATGGCAGACTCCCAGCCGGCTTAACTATACGCTCCCAAGTAAGTTCTCAAAACACTCCCAAGCACACCTCAGAGTACGTTCCCAAGTACACCTCCGAGTCGCTCTCAAGTAGACTCCCGAGCTCGCTCTCAAGTATGTTCCGAATTGCACTGGCTGGCACACTCCCAGCCTACTTGGCTCTACACTCCCAAATACACTCTCAAGAGGCAAGACACTCCCAACCTCACTTGACTATATGCTCCCATGTATGCTCCTGCGTGCTCAATCTAGAGACTTGCGTAGTTGCAGGCGGTAGGCACCGGGAGGCGTGAGGCAGGTGGCGTGTAGCGGGCAGTGTTTGGTGGGCAGTGTATGGTGTGTGGCGTGTGGCCTGTAACAGGTGGCGGGCAGCTTCTGGTTGCCGAAATCATGACGGCGGTCGATATCATAGTCTGAACCGTATCTTTAGCGTGGCCACTACAACAAGATCTCACGATGCCTCACAGTCATAGTGTTGACAATTGCAGCCTTAGATACTACAGGAAAGATAGACAATTGGATTTTGGGAAGAGCAGATCTTCAACTCAGTTTTCTCAGCAGAATCTGCAGCCAGCTTCCCGTCGATTTTGGGCGTATGTTTGCGCATTTGGTCCGGGGCTGATGGCGATGATGGCGATGATGGAGATGATGATGATGGTGATGGTGATGGTGATGGTACCGAAAGTACTTAGCCAAGTAGGTTGGCTACGTCAACATCAACGTCAAAGCTTCCACAGACTTAAAGCCTTCTATTGGCCAAAGCTTCCAGATACTCAGAGTTTTCAATCGGCCCAAAGATTCTTTTGGAAACGCTGCCCCAGCCAAGCGCGGCTCCGAAACACGCTCTCAATCAGGCTCTCAATTAGGCTCGCAATCAGGCTCTCAATCAGGCCTTCAATCAGGCTCTCAGGCGGGCTCTCAAGTGGCCACTCAAGAATGCTGTCTATGTGTGTGTTAGCACCAGCGAAACCTGTCGGCAGTCAAGACTGTTTATCGACTGCCAGCCGTATATAGTCCCATAGTCTCACGCGCAGATGTCTATGGGCTGACTATGGATGACTATAGATTGCGCGTCGCGCAGGGGTCCACGAGAAGCTTGCTATGAGCTGCGCGTGTGCACGTGTGCGCGTTAGTGCAGTCTACAGTCGATCTGCACCTCTGCTGATGGTGCTACGTACCCCATTGATTTCTCCACCACTTGTGGTTAGAATTTATAGCCCTTGGTGCCTGAGTCTCTTTAGCAAGCTACAAGACTACTTGAGTGCTGCTTGGCAGTTTTTAGGGACCATGAAATGTCACTTGGGCAAATATTACCTAAGTTAAGGTACTATGGAGGGCTACTCACTTCAGCAACTGAGTAATAGTACCTATCCCAATAACCACCAGCCCAAATCTGCCAAGACTGGTATTAATTGACAGCTAGCATACCATATATGCTCTGAAGGTATTACCAGTGAATTCCATTTACAATTGGTGATGAAACAGGGGGTGTTAGAAGCTGGGCAAAATCTGCTAGCTTCATGGGCTCTCACTCACATTTACATCTTACTCAAAATTGGACTGTTTGACTTGATTTTTAGATTGACATGTAGGCCTTGGATTTTTAGATTAACATGTAGGTCTTGGAGTTGTCTAGTATACTGCTGTCTCTGATATTCTCTGCATTGTGTGGTTGTTGAGCAATTTGCAATTTTGAAAAAAATTCGGGAATTTGCAAGGTGCCCCGCTAACAGCTGGTTAGGTGAGGGCGCTGGGCGTGCCCACACCCCTAATAAGGCGTCTGGGCTGTATGCATGAGGTGTTTTTGTTCGCGAATGTAAAACGATGTGGCAATCCTCGGGAGTCACCTAACCAATGTTTCCCCTGAGCACACATGCTAGCGAGGATCATAAAATGGCTCACGGAGATCTACTAGGATCTATCTCAACAACAATTCGATGATGGAACGAGCTACCGAATTTCGCCGAAGCAGACAAGCGTACGCCGTCAGCGACGAGCACATTTAGTGCAGAATGGACAGAGCGACTCAGGTGCAGCGTGGGGAAGTCGCATCGCACAGCGAAGAGTCTAAGTTGATTTTAGGCAATTACGGCCTATGACCTGGCGTAGTGGGAAGGCAGACGGTTGTACTGGAAGCACGGACCAGTGATGAGCGAAGAAACGGGATACCATAGCAGAGGCGATAATTAGCGGAGGAATATACCTATTGGCAGACGGGCATACCCGCGCAATCGGAAGTTACTCTTCTTTTCAATGCGAATATGTAAACCGCAACGAGTGATCGACACGGAGAACGTGTGCATACTCTGTAAAAGATGATATCTACTACATGACAAGTGTGCAGAAATGTTTCAGAATGTGGCATCGTCCTTCTCACTAGATTCGGCGATCCTTCGTAGAAGCACAATATTCCAATTAAGAATCGGCGTGGATTTACAACTCTAACAGTTTATCTAAGAGTGCAGTTCAGTTTCTGAAAACTTGTTTCTGGTTTGCACTTGCGAAAAGTCAATTCACAATGTCAGACTCCACGCCTTTATACTCAGTCCTGAATCGATCCGACCCTGTCACACCTAAGACACCCGCAACGCAGCCCCGGATCCCCGGGTGGCTCTTGTTCTGTGGTTCAATCGTAACCCTCCCCATAACCTTTGGTGTGCTTATCCTCCTCGGCCTCGTCTTGAAAAACCTCGCACAACCCTCATCATCATCAGCACACATCTTGCCTTGGGAATCGAGCGCTCCGAGAGATTCATACTACGTCGATTATAGCACGTCTTACTTGCTCACTATCTCTTCTTAGTGTGCGACATTGTGTTCTTGATTTCGGGGTTCATGATGAATCTCTTCTCACATGTGTTCGCAAACAGATGGTACACTGCGAGCTCGAAGCAGAACTTCCGTAAGCTTCGCACGCCACTGCAACTGGCACTAACCACCCAAGCTCTGTGTTTGGAAGCATCGCTTCGCTCTGGAAAATTGTCGACTACTACATTCTGTTCAAGCACCGTACAACATCGCGATCCTCTTTGAAGACAGCCGGCTGTGTTCTAGGCGTATCCATTTTACTGGGCTGGACCATTACAGCTGCAGATACCTGGCTCCACACTGACTTCTCCACCATCCAAATGACTACGAGCACTGCGACTACCTCACGTACCTACAGCCAGGGCGTATCTGAGAATTGCACTGCTACTGAGAAGGCCAGCAACGATTCCTTAGTGCCCCACGTATGTCTGTTTGTCGGGGGAGTCGGCGGTGGCCTTTTCCCTAATAGCCGTACCGAAGCATTCGCAACCGCCTTCAATACCTCATTACTAAACTAGATAGTCAGGTATAATTATGAGTACGCACTATTGGTACCCAGTGTTCTCAACCGTCCCGTCCTAGCAGATAAATGACGACACGACGCCCGTTGTCTGCCGGAGACGGTGAAAACACCGTCATCGGCGGTCATGCACCGTCCCCGGCCGTTATCGGGCGGTTTGAGGATATATTTAGATGATTAGCAATTGAGGCTTGAGAGCGCGCGGTAAGTGTTATAAATCGATAAATTGATCTTTGGAGCAATGGGGTCAGACATTGTGCGGATGGAGCAGATGCTGAAGGATCTTGCTTCGCAGTCAGAGTAATTGTAATGAGTTTTATATGAATATTATTATGTACTTTGCGAAAGATCCATGGATGTCGACCGTTGACGACCGGGGACGGTGAAAAAGAAGTTGACGGCCGTCCTTTCCGTCCGTCCCCGTCCTAACTCGGACGGACGGCACCGGCTCCGTCTTGCCTTTGGACGGACGGCGCATTGCCGTCCCGTCCCCGTCCTGGGTGATCCCGGACGGACGGGACGGTTGAGAACACTGTTGGTATCTATCTTAGTAGATATTAAGTTCGACTTTACGGCTACAACCGCTGCAATTAAATCTACCTGCAAGCTCAAAAATAGAGTGCAATCTCGATAACATTTCGGGCCCTGTCACTTCGTTCAACTGCAGCGTTAATTCAATATTTCTTGACTTTGCGAGGAAGGTACAGAATCCGACTTATGGTCGCTACTCGATTGATTACGACGATGGTAATATCCCACTGAACTCTTGTCGCTCTGCCGCTGGCATACATAAGACTAGTGTCTCTAGCGAGCTGGCCATGGACCCAGAGATCCTAACGACGATGCACCGAGCGTACGCTGCAATTGTTATGAGCGAAATGCTCCTCTACGATGCGATATACGCGCAGATACGCGCAGGTAAACGTTACAATCACATCCGATTTCTCGCTAACGAATAGCACCCGTGGCAAAAACATCTTCAATGTGTTTCGGTGGTTCAACAAAGACTATTTTGGCATGATGGATTACGAATGTATGAATGCAGCGACCGCGACTACAGCAGAGGAAATGAAGCTCAGAATGGGTAATTCATTTGCAACGGTCGTTTTGGCTTTAACTACGAGAATCATGGAGGCGCAGCCTACAAAGAAGCAGTGGTGAAGAGATATTAGTACTAGGCTAGTGGCGAGGTTCTGAAGGTGCCGTTGTGAATGCTAGTGATGTTGTGCATAGCATATGCGGTGTTTGGAGCGGTGGTATTGGGAATGGCGATCTGGAACGAGGTGAGTGGGACGAGAGAGACGGTGGAGGCACAGATGCGGTTGAGTGTGGAGGCGATTTGCGCTAGTGCACTTGAACTAGAGGGAGGCAGGGGGTTGGTGAAAAAGTTAGAGGATATGTTTCGGTCGAAAGGGAGGGAAGCAAAGGGGAGAGTCGTGATATTGTCAAATGAAGTAGGGGATGTGGATGTGGATGCTGTACCAGAGGGTGATTGATGTTAAAATAAGCGTTGGTTTGTGGAGACGCCGTTTAAGGTTTAGAGTGTAGGAAGCTGGTGTAATCTTCTTGAGCACTCGTTTGGTTCGTAATAACGCCTTTTCGCGAGTTAAGCGGCTTCTGCCGGACACAATCGAGGATTAGCCGACTCCAAAGCTGTCAGTTTAGGATCTCGGAATTTCCCGGAGCTACATACTAAACAAATTTGTGCTGATACGTACATGAAGTCGGCAAGTATCGGAAACTCACTTGGGGGTAAAAGTCTAAAAGCGCTTGTAAGGGGATACAGAAGACAATCGAAGAGGGAACTACGCTTGGCGTTGCATTTGACTTTAGAAACTTCCGGAGAGCGTTTGCACACATGCCGACTTCGAAACACTCTGCGTCTCACCTTCCACATACCACACACCGCAACCATGGTCGCAACCTTATCATTCCCCACCGCCACTTAAAGCATCCACTTACAGTACCGGAGCACGTGTCACCCCACAGCGTCATACCAACCTAATCATCCCACTCCAACGATCACCAAATTTAACCTTTCCGCACAAGCAACCGCCGACGAGACCACCGAAGCCGACAAAATCCGGATATCCTACTCTCAACCCTCTTCCATTCCTGTACTGTGCGCCCATCACTATCTAACCAAGCAACATCTCCGACAAATCCTTCCACGCTGACGACAAAACCCGGTATCTTGCTCCCCACGATGCATCCTCAGCCGGCCACGCAAACGTACTCCGAGAAGTGTTCATCTACTGTTTCCCTCCGGCGCCAAAGAAACAGAAGACCCCCGTCCCACCATTATGTGGGCTGTACTAATCCCCCACGAATCGCCCCCTCTAGTACCCGGCATCGCATTTTGTCCCTTGATGGCTTCTGGGGAAGATCTTCCTGCTCGAGCGCGCAGAGCTTCCATACTCCCCTCCCGCTGCGGCGCCGCCCCACCCGCATCTAGACCTGTCAAGCTTGGTCCTTTAGCGGGACATTAGGCGTGGCCAAATTACAGCGTGGTTACAAAGGGCATCAATGGCAGCGGGCCAGGGTTCGTAAGGTCCGTCCCGTCCGAGCAAGACTATGCCCTGTCCCGGACTATAGTTTTCCGTCCAGGAGATTTTTAGACTGCGGGACTGTAGGTGCCGGGGTCTTCCTGTTAACTAAGGATTTAGCCCGGAGGCCATCGAAGCTAAGGCGGGAGCTAAGGCGGGCACAAGATTAGCCCGCTGGGCATCGGGACTATGGTGGGGGGATTGGTATGTTCCTATCTCACTGCGAGTTTCAGTGCCTATCTCCCTACGTGCCTCTGGGCCTATCTCCCCGCTAGCCTCCGGCTTGGTGCAGTGCCTATCTCCACGCGAGCTTCTAGCCTGAGTAGCGCCTCGCTTTGCGTGCTTTGTTCTCCGTATGATTTCGTTTATGATTTCGTTTCTTACCTATGTCTATCTTATTCTCTCTTTGTACAATAGACAGACAATCAGCATCTTTCATTCTCTTTGGTGATTGTGTGGTGATATGGGGAGAACCGTATGCATAGACTTAGATACAGAGAACAAAGAGAAGGAGAAAGACGCGAGTTATATATCAGAGAAGTATGCCTCAGCCCCGCTAGTGGTCAGCTCGTGTCAGATCTATCTATACATACAACAGATTGTGTTACTTCTTATAGTAGAATGACTTGTTGATTGACTTTTCTTATCTCTCGAGGGCCGAAGGCCGGTATATGTACATACTCCCATATCCATTTACATACGCGTTTGCCATATCTTCAGACGCTCTCCCTGATCCTGATACAAGCCATGCATATCTTCATACAAGCCTCTATCTTCATACGAGCGATCAAACAGAGCTCAGACTCACGATGTAAGTACATATGCAACAGATTGTGTTACGATATGGAAGTTGGGGAGAACCGTGTGCGTGTATTCAATGGTACAGAGAAAACAGAAGGAGAAAGACTCGAGATATATACAGGAGGCATCAGCCCCTGCAGCAGTCACCGTGTATCTGAACTGTAACATATCTCCGGCACAAGTATACCTGTAACAGATTGTGTTACTTTGGATGCTTCTTTTACTTGTTGATTGGCTTGTCTATCTCGAGGGCCGGAGGCCCGTATATGTACAATCTCCCATATGCGTACGCGTATGCTCTATCTATCATGAGACGCATCACCCTGGTCCTAATGCATATCCTGATACAGCCACCATCTTCATACAAGTCTTCATTCTCATACAAGATATCAGACGGTGCTGAGACTCACGATCCAAGTACACATGCAACAGATTGCTCCCAACAATGGCGAGTGATGGATACATGATGCGAGTGATGCAATCGTGACGGAGTGATGATATCCAATATGCCTTCCAACTGTGCTAGGGTACTTAGTATGCACTATAACGTATCCAGTCGATCATCCACAGAGTGAGGAGCCCACATCACTGTGTCTTGATCAAAATAACTATATAACTACAGGTGAATCTGTAACCTCAGTCATAGGCGTCACCCCCAGTTGCCCTGATTGGGCCTGAGTCTTGCAATATCTTGCCCAAAACTGGACGAGAACCTGGGGACCTGAAAGACTTGCGAGCGGACGGACTATTGCAAGCCCTACAGCGGACTTAGCGAGTTCTACAACCGCCGTCTTCGAGGTGGCTCATTTCGTCCGCACTCGCAGATGTCTTGCTAAGGCTAGCTTACAAACAAACATGCAGGAACGTGCTCGACATATTTGATCCCGGTGTTGGGCTACGGATCGATTACCCCCGCGCTGCAAGTTGAGTGCGTGTGCTGTTTGCGAACAGTGGTAGCTTGAGGCTGTACCTGTAAGTTATTCATATAGTATACTGTGAAGCTCACAGGGGAATAGAGGGATGGATACGTATACCCCGCCCATCTCGTGGCCGATTACGAATTGTCTTGCATCCCGTCTTGTGGTGGAGACGAGCGTCGGGTTTGAGGCGTAAGGAACGTGGAAGTGTCGGATCTGATGTTGATGATGCTTTATATGGCGTGCTCGAAGATACTGGATATGAGCGGAGCTGTGGGCCAACACCCTGAATCAATGTAGCAGGCGGCGGAATGTGGATTATAGCAGCGCAATCCAAGTGTTTGTTTGTTTGTAATCATAATGTATTCGGCCGCTAGCGGCCATGACATATGATATTTTTTCCACCCCCCCCCCCAAAATCCCAATCGCTTCCTCAGGGTTTTCAGCCCCTTAGCAAAGTCACGAAAGCAGCACCCTTTGTAACCTCCAGGCAATTTCCCTGTCCCTCCGCAGGAGACTCTCTACCCGGCTCCCCTAACACCATTACCTCTCCGGCTCTCCTGCTAGTTCCCCTCCGCAAAACAAATTTATTGACCCCCATTCCTTACTAACCTACTTACCGCACTTAGTCGAAGCTCTGTTGAAGTCTCTCGCTGTGGCTCTCCAGGGTCTCATTGATGTTATCGCATAGGAATACCCCAACCACCATAACCGAAGCAGGCAGGATTTGTAGGTCCGAGACTGAAAATCTCATAGGTCATTCATGGCGCGCTAACTACCATCAGGCTGTAAGCTGGTGGGTGGAGGGATGGTATATGTCATTGCATGTCGTAACCATCGTATAGCTGGCGTAAAATGTACAAAAGAAGGCAAGTTGCCCCAACAGGGGACTACCGTTCGGTGTCGATGCTGAGTGGTATCAACGGTGTTGTCGATGAGGCACACCCACCTAAAGATGAGCGGACACACACCGGTATGTGAGGATGAAGCCAAAGTAAAACCCCGCTCTCCCCCAAAGAGGGGAAAGCTTGGCAAAACCAAGCGTCGAGAGGTGTTGTCGGAGGTGTTTGTAGCGCAATCCAAGTGTTGGACAGCCGAAGAAATGCAGAAACCGTATATCATTTCCAAAAACCTGTAAATAAAACTGCCCGACTTGTTACTTTCTAAGTACTCCCTCCTAGCGATGGGATAAGCAAAACCGACATATGGTGGGTGCATCCGGGAGTGAGGTATGTGGCCGCACTGAATTAACCACTGTGCAACATAGTCGACCCGTATGTTTACTCAATAAATATGATCATATGCACTGTATCTCTTGCGGCTCAGTGGGTTTCACACTTCCACACCATGCTCAGAAACCCCATCAACAACGATGAATTGCTCTTTCCCAATTCCAACACTCTAGCACACGAAGGGCATGATGTATTTCATTGCGTGATGAAGTTAATGTTTTGTACAGTTCCAATTCTTAAATAGTTGTTATAAACAGTACTAGGTATGGTGGCGGCTTCGCCGCCTCCTTCAGTAAAAAAGATTCCTGAACCACAAAACCCATGATATCCAGCCAGCTCTCAGCCGGTTCACATTACATCCAGCCAGCCAAGAGCCGGCCCATCAAGATGGTGTCCAGCCAACGCAGAGTTAGCCCGTCCAGATTAAGTCCAGCTAGCCAAGAGCTAGCTTATATAGTTAGCCAAGAGCTAGCTCGTCCAGATTGTGCCTAGCTAGCTTGTGCAGATCGCATCCAGCTAGCCAAGAACCATCTCAGAGTGAGTATGTCAGGGTTGTCTAGATCGTCACCAGCTGGCCAAAAGTCAGCCCGTCCAAATCAGTGTTGTCAACCGTCCCGTCCGTCCGACATCACTGAGAACGGGACGGGACGGCGGCTTGCCGTCCGTCCTGAGCTCGGACGGAACGGTGCCGTCTTTTTGAGGCTGAACGGGGACGGACGGAAGGGACGGCCGTTGACGGTAAATTTCCGTCCCCAGCCGTCCCCGGCCGCCATTGGCCGACATCCATTGATGATTTGCGAGTCATCATACATAATAGATATTCAGTTATAATAAGAACATTTCTCCACTATCTTGGCTGTGAAGCAAGATCCTTCAACATCTGCTCCATCCGAACCTGAATGCTTACTACTGATTGAGAATCTAGAAATATAGATAAACCTATTTATATCTTGTACCGCGCGCTCTACAGTTACAGTATGTGTATTAATAGTAACCGCCCGATGTCGGCCGGTGACGGTGGATGACGGGTGGACGGAGATACAGGGGTAACCGAGATGGACGGAGCGATGGGGAGTATATATTCGGGAGACCCCGGGGTGGATAGACTTTTATCTCATCTCATCTTAATATACAACAAATTACACACTCTATCTTTCCCAACTGTTGATCTCACTCGCTCTTTCCAAGATTTCGTGGATCCTCATGGCCGGGTAGTATCATATCTTCTCACTCTCTTCCCACCCTCCTCGAGCCAGAACCGCTCGTTCTCAGGCATTCCTTTTAGACAATGATTCCACCAGTCCAGCAATGGATCAGTCCAGACCGGAACCGTCCAGTCCAGTCCAGGTCCAGTCCAAGAAATTTTTGGACTGGGATCGGACCGATCCCCGATGCTGACAGACTGGACTGGGCTTGGTTCGGACCGATCCCTCACGGTGCCCAGGGTTAGGGTATACTTTCCCGGTTATTAGTCTCTTAATGGGGAAAATATATCTCTATGGAGTCGAATATGCAGACAGAAGTGGTATAATTTCGACCAGAGTGGGTATTCGGGGGTGAGTGGTGATAAAAAGTGAGGATGAGTCATGTTTTCGGTAGTACTTGGCTAAAAAGCAATGTCAAAATTATATGCGTAAATGGATCGGTCTAGACCAAGCCCGTCCAGTCCAAGACTGCCAGTCTGCGGATCGGTCCAGTCCGACCTTCCATTAGACCGGACTGGACTGAGCCTTACCACGGACCGGGATCGTCTGGACTGGTGGAATCATTGCTTTTAGATGCCACGAGATGTGCAGCGGAGTGTTGATGATGCGCTCGCTGCCTGCTAGCTCCATCGTTTCACCACAACGCCCCCTGTATTGATCATTCCATGAAATTCGAGAGCCAGCCCGTCCAGATCACGTCCAGCCAGCCGAACCCGTCCAAATTGTATCCAGCCAGTCAAAAGGAAGCCCGTCTTGATCAGCCCCAGACATTCGAGAGCCAGCCTGTGCAGATCATGTCCAACTACCAAAGGGCCAGCTTATTCAGATGGCATCCAGCCAACGCATCTAGATCGTTTGAAGCAAGTTGAGAGCCAGCCCACCCAGATTGTGTCTAGCCAGCTCGGATTGCTGACGAATAGCAGTTGTGAGAGCCACACTCAACCAATGCGCCACGGTTCACTAATCATGACCGAAAAAGACCATCTGCCAACCAATGAGCAATCTGTAATTTTCCACAGTAAGATGGTACGTACCACCATGAACCAATGAGAATGCTTCGAGCCGACAAACTGAGTCTATATATATTACTAGCACTGGTGGCGGCTCTGCCGCCCCCAGACTGGGAATGCTGGATGGTGTGGTTGATGGAATCTTCCCCTAAAACTTCTACCACATACCCATAACAACTTCACAAACATTTGTCCAATAAGGACTGGAAGACCCTGGAAGGTTGTAGGTCTCAAAACTCAAGGTCCTATGGTTAAAGTGGTTGTGGATTCTCAGTTTGGAAAACTGTAGTTCACAATCAGACATGGCTCTAAATAGATAGAACAGATAGTTGAGAACCCTCATGTGCTGGATGGTCTGGCCAGATGCAATCTGTACAGAATAGCTGGCTTCAGGATGGACGCAACCTGAATTGGCTGGCAGGACATGTTCCAAATGGGTTAGCTGTTGGCTGGTTGGAAATCTTCGGCAAAAGTGCAAATTGACTGCAGGCTGTGCTACATGCACACATCAATACACACAGCTCATACCAGGCTTCCCGTGGACCCCTGCGCAACACGCAGTTTATTGGCATCTATAGTCGATTGATAGATATATGCTTGTTGTTCAATGGAACGATATATGGCTCCTGGTCCAAGATGGACTTATATCTATTGTTACTACCTGCAGTCTTCGTGTTTATACTGGTGCTATACACACTATTGCTGCGAGTCCGGATGAGAGCCCGTTGGTAATTGAAAGCCTGCTGTAGAGCCTACTTGAAAGTTCACTTGATAGCATGTTTGACACCCTGCTTGGGAGAGCTGTACTTCGAGCGGAGTCGAGTTGTCCATGGAAAGCTTTTGCCCAATGGCACACATCGAGTGTGTGGAAGCTTTGGATAATAGGACACTCTAAGTCTGTGGAAGCGTTGATGCAAACATTAATGTAGCCAACCTGCTGGTCTAAGTGCTACTGGTACTGTGATCACCATCACGGACACCATCCGCATCATCACTATAGTCATCATCACCATCGCCATCATCACCATCGCCATCATCACCATCGCCATCATCACCATTGTCATCATCACTATTGCCATCATCACCATTGCCATCATGACTATTGCCATCATCACCATTTCCATCATCACCATCACCATCATCACCATTGCCATCATCACCATCGTCATCATCACCATCGCCATCATCACCATCACGATCATCCCCATCAGCTGCGGACCAAATACGCACATATACGCCCACCATCGAAGGGATGTGGGTAGCGGATTCTTCTGGACAATCTTAGTCCCTGATCTGCTCTCCCCAAGATCCAATTGTCTACATTTCCTGCAGAATCGAAGGCTACTATTGTCAACACCATGACCATAAGCCATCGTGAAATCGCGTTGCGGTGGCTGAACTAGCAATACGGTTCAGACTATGATTTCGACCGACGTCATGATTTCAGCCGCCACCGTCTGCCACCTGCCTGCCTTCTCAGGCCTCTTGTCACCTGCCATCCACCTTCTTGTGCCAAGTGCCTGCAACTCAGCTAGTCGCTGGATCGAGTACCCAGGCGCATACATGGGAGCATATAGTGAAGTGGGTTTGGAAGTGCCTTGCCACTGGAGAGAGTAATGGAGAGCATGCTCAGGAGTATACTTGAGAACATCTTCATAGCTTTCTTGGGAGTGTATTGTCAAGCAGGATGGGAGTGTGGCATCAAGTGCAATGAGGAGTGTATTGGAGAGTGTACTTGGGAGTGTGCTTGAGAGCGTTTTGAGAGCTTACTTTGAAGTGTATAGTTAAGCAGGTTGGGAGTGTCATCAAATGTAATTGGGAGTGTGCTTCAGAGTGGCTTAAAAGTTTACTTGGGAGCATGCAATAAAGTGCATTTGGCAGTTTTGTTGATTGCACTGGTATGATATATAGTATTGAGCGCACATAATTGAATGTGTATCATAGTAATCTAGTCAAAGCGCAGGTCCATAGGACCTCATAGTTCCACATGTCAAAGATGCTCTGGATTACCATCCCAGCAACAGCTTCTCTATGAGTTACATGTTGCAAAAGGTCATTTTTCCCAGTATAATACTTGGAAGCTGAGTTGATAAATTGGCAACTGTCAGTTTACCTCTGATCACGATTTAATGTATACATGCATTGTACCTACTTGGATCCTGTTTCACCTCCACATCTCAGAATTACCATATGATCAAAATTGACAGAGTGGCTGTACAAAAACACTTGAAAATTGTCACCAGAGACAAAAAAATCAAGCATTGTCTCTAATCTTGCAATCAATTTTGAAGACATGCTCAATTTGAGACTGCAGGGTGCAAGAGCATTGAATTCTGAACATTTCATGTAAACATTACATTCTAATCAGAGTTGAACTCACATACTTAATTTGGAGTGGATATTTGAGGATATTTGATGGGGTATGCCAAGCCATCGAAATGATTGAAGCAGTGGGTTTTCAGGCAATAAAAATCCTTCTTAGAGGTATGTACCACAAGTCAACCAATGAGAATGCTTTGAGCCGACACACCATGTGTATATATATTAGATTACTAGGTATGTAGCGGCTTCGCTGCCCACTTCAGTAAAAAAGAATCCTAAACCCCAAAACTCATGAAATCCAGCTAGCTCTCAGCCGGTTCGCATTACGTCCAGCCAGCCGGGAGCCAGCCCATCAAGATTGCATCCAGCCAGGGCACAGTTAGCCCGTCCATATTACGTCCAGCCAGCCGAGAGCCAGCCCGTAAAGCCAGCCGAGAGCTAACCTGTTCAGATTGCGTCCAGCCAGCTGAGAGCCAGCCTATGCAGATCGCATCCAGCTAGCCAAGACCAATCTCAGAGTGGGTATGTCAGGGTTGTCTAGATCATCTCCAGCCGGGCAAAAGTCAGCCCGTCCAAATTGTATTCAGTTGACCAAGGTCAGCCCATCCACATCATATTAAGTTGACCACGAGCCAGTCCATCTTGAGCATTTCCAGCCAGCAGAGAGCTCGCCTGTCCTCCCGTCTCGATCTTCTCCAGAACTTCGAAAACCAGCCCATTCAGATTAAGTTCAAATCACCTCCAGCCAGCTGAACCCATCCAGAGTGTATCCTGCCAGTAGAGAGCAAGCCCGTGTCGATCGGCTCCAGACATTCGTGAGCCAGCCTGTCCAGATCGCATCCAACTACCAGATGGTGAGCCCATCCAGATCATATCTAGCAAGCCGGGAGCCGCCGGTCCAGATGGCATACAGCCAATGTGTCTAGATCGTTTCCAGCAAGTTGAGAGCCAGCCCACCCAGATTGCGTCTAGCCAGCTCGGATTGCTGACCAATTGCTGTTGTGCGAGCCACACTCAAGCAATGCGCCACAGTTCACTAATCATGACTGAAAAAAACATCTGCCAACCAATGAGCATTCTGTAATTTGCCACAGTAAGATGGTACGTACCACCATCAACCAATGAGAATGCTTCGAGCCGACAAACCATGTGTCTATATTATAGATTATAGATAAGATAATGCAGTTCGAAGCCGATTTCCCAACCAGTTTCCGCCATTGAGAAGTCTTCAGAGGACAGCAATGGCAGACCCAAAGATATATGTTGAGCCTTCTGCTGATATCTCTGCAATGCATACGGTCTTGCAATACTGTTCAAGTTCAACTGAGATGGTGACCGCTTGTGAATCTCGGCCGGGTAGCTGGAATCGGAAACATGGTGAGTTTTCAGTGTACAACCAAATCGATGAAGCTGCTAGAAGTAGTTATTTCGTGCTCGTGCTTTCGGTAGCGCCGTAGGCCGTAAATAGCAAGTATTTTGTCTTTCTTGCATAATACAATTACCACAATCAATGCTTTTTCGACGTTATCGAACACGATTGTTTCAACCTAACTCATCACATAACACGGCCGCTCATTACCATCACTAGTACAGATGACCGTAGTCTTGACCAGGGTCGGATATACTATACCCTCAAATGAGCTTGGGACGGCGCTACATAGTGACAAGAAATTTGCGGTGGGACACGGTTCGATGACGGAATTCCCATTGTTTGTTGCATGTATACTTAGATCCTCCATAGGACTTGCGGATATCGACAAAAGCTACGCCAGAATGGAAGGTGTGAAGGGTGGGTCGGCTACTGGAAAACCATGTATAGTAAACCTTTGTTGAAATCTACTTTGACAATATCTGGATATGGGACCGCGATGAGTGACGTTGACCAAGCCGCCATTTCGTGCGACAGACGCCTTGCTTGGTGACCGGTGACATCCCAAGCTCATCTGCGGGTACAGTAGTATATCCGGCTCAGTAATGAGAATTCCGGGGCACCACATCCCGGAACAACTCTTCAGTCGAGATGAATTTGCACCGAACTGGGGATTATAAGCTTTAATTAAGTGAATCTCAATTTCTGTGGGGCCCATTAATGGACTGTAGGGCCAGCTGTCCTTTAGTCTGTCATGGAGTGCCCGATTCCGTCCAGTCGTAAAATCTTGAGCCCCGAAAACTTTGGTCGGGTCTCGGGTATGGCCATGGACGGATGGGACCGACTATTGAGATGCCTGTAGTGCAGCTGTGTCGCAGCAGGGGCGTAGCAAATGTAGCAGCGGTGGCGGGCGTAGCACTGGCGGAGGAGGAAGAGGAAGAGGAGGAAGTGGTGGTTGTGGTCAGGCTTCCCAACGGTCCGGGGCGACTGGCGTCTTTCGGGGCCCCGAATGACGGTCCCGTCCGGGGCATGCATTTCGGAGGCCTGGTCCGTCCCGGTACGGAATCTGAATACCTAGGGCCCGATATA
>Ga0307514_10001293_pt1 | contig 32458 bp, 29 predicted proteins | sample 16_EM_MG_FD_203088 | JGI IMG/M metagenome (GOLD analysis project Ga0307514, IMG submission 203088) | Populus trichocarpa ectomycorrhiza microbial communities from riparian zone in the Pacific Northwest, United States - 16_EM | ecosystem: Host-associated > Plants > Roots > Unclassified | place... | reverse complement strand
CCAGCCGGCGACGACGGGCCGCTACTGAACTCGAGAGGTTTGACCTGGGAACCAGTGATGTCGACGGGTATGAGGGCGAGGATGGCGATGATGCGGATGCGGATGAGGAGGAAGAAGCATCGCAAGCCAAGGATGGATCAACGCAGAATGTAGAGGACTGAGGGCATAGTAGGTTTGACCTGGAAACCAGAAATGTTGATGGGTATGAGGGCGAGGATGGCGACGATGCAGATGAGGAGGAAGAAGCATCGCAAGCCGATGATGGATCAACGCAGAATGTGGAGGACTGAGGGCATAGTACTAGAGAGTGTGAAGATTGGACAGTATATCTCAGACATGTAAAATACGATAATGGCGAAGCAAATGCAACGGCAAGCGATGTATCCGAAGCGAAGACTGTATTGCAATAAGTGACAAATCTCAAAGCTAAACATAAATGAGAGTGCGGCATGTGGCTATCGGCCGAAGAAAGGCATAAACATCGCCAGGCGTTGTGTAAACGGGTACTGCATAACTGCAACCCCTGCGAAGAGTGTAACATACGTGTCGTTCTGATGGTGCGTATACGTCACCACATTCCGGACGCAAAGTAAAGGAAGCCTGATGCCAGAGCGGCGAGCGTAATATACAACGCGACGCGTCGCAAGAATAAGAGGCATGGTATAATAGCCGCCGCAAGGGAGGTATGCAACGCGACCCGTCGCGTCTGATTATCCGTCAGAGGGTACGAGGTTCCGCCAGAGCCGTCAGAGCCGTCCGGAACACCCAGGTGTTTCAGACGGAAACTAGAGTTGTTGCTGATGCTGGAAAACCATTAAACAGGATGTGATACATTTTTAACATCCAGAGATGCATCTTGTAAGGCATATATCAGAGTCAATTTGGCGAATGGGTTCCGGTGTCAATTTTACAACCGATATTTCCGAACCGCTACATATCGCAAATGTGAAAGAGCCATATCGATCTACGAACGCAGTCAATAACATTCAACTAATGCTCAATCATAATGACTGGTGTACCGGTCTCAACTATATTGAGGAGGCACAGTTATATCTTGCACTGGAAGGCTGGTACGACATTGACTGTGCAAACATTATCAACCTACCGGCCACTATCAATAAATGGTGAAGTACATGCGGAGCCCATCTGTTACGTTTCCAAACATTTCAGGACGAGCCCATTTGCCGCCCAGTATCATGGCAGGTATATCATTTGAGTGTAACACATGTCTGCAGAGTGTGCAGAAGAATCAAATTAACCTCACCCAGAGATGCATTAGAAGATTTCAGAATTTCCAACTTTGGACAACAATTCTGCGCGAAAATTGCAGAGGACTGGGGACACGAAGTTTGTTGACTCATGCTTGGATATGATCAGAATGTACGCATAGACAGTAAATTCATTAAACTTCAGAATGTGCTGTTATATCACTGTCAACCATTTCACAACCCGACTTCTGTTGAGTGTCTGGGACTTGATTGCAAGGTAGAATATACCAATGCCAACCAAAGGATCATGCCTGAAGCTCATAACATCTGGGTTCAGTAAAAGCAAAGTGAAGAGAATGACCTCAATAACCCCTTCGAAGGACAAATTTTTCATTTTCCTGTATTATACTTCAGCTGGGCTCCACCGAATCAGATCCTCCAATTTCAGGAGCGCCTGCCTTCTGGGAAAGCGATATCGACCTTTTTGAAGAGGTGTAAGAAGACTCAGCAATGGGTATTACGTCCTTAAGCTCCAGAATACGCGACGGTGATTCCAGCAAAGTTCACAGTCATTCATGGTTGGGCTGAATGTGTCGACGGGTTTATTCAGGTTTTCAAACAATCAAATAAGATGCATATTGTACCTGTTGGAGCAATAGTTGGGCCGGTGTATTTGGTGCGGGGGAATGCTACAGAGGGCGGCATCGATAGCGTATGGCTTGTAAATAATCATGTTGACTTAGATACCTACTGAACTGTATATTAAATAGATTAGAATGCCTGATTCAGGTGTATAGCTGTGAGATAGTTTATGGAATTGTACCATTCAATATTGACATTATATATCATCATTCCCAGAGAGTCTGGCTCCAGGTGTACCGGAATTGTCTTGAAGACAAGTGTCGTAGTCCCAGCAGGTCCGAAATCTTACCACCTGAAAGGCATAATTTTGTTGCATTTTGAAGACGACTTCATACTCTTTAGAATATTTGTGTATTCTGTTCCATTACTTCTGAATTGTTGAGGATCACCTGAAAGTTCTCTCACAGTACCTGAAAAGCACATTATTTTGCATTCAGCCTGTTCGGGAGCTTCAGAGAGCGTCTGGAAGGATCAGTGTGGCTATTCAAAAAAGCTGAGTTGTTGAGGTATAACTTCCAAACCATTTTACATTTTGCTGATGGAGGAAGATAGGGAAATTTATTATGACAAAGTTGAATATAGTAATGTTCAGATATAATAGTTGATCTTTCAAATCTGGTCTGGCAGAGTATAGTATTCATGTACATTATTTGCACATTTCTCTACATTGTTTCTTGTTGTTAATCCCCAACTCTGGCTATCTAATTATTACTGTAGAATGTTTTCAAAACTGGATATGTAGGTACCTGTCTTGCTATAAGTAGTAGAATAATTAGTTAACTTTAAATGCTATTACTACATGGACTCAGTTGATTGTCTTCCGTCAATCTATGTTGGATTACTGTTTCCAATCAACTTATCAGTATTGTTTCTAGCTAGCTAAAAATAACTGTCTGTAGTTAGATTCTGAATATTGCTTACAGTTATCTTAAATAAACTCTTCTTGGTAGTTCTTAAGAGTTTAACGTAAGTCTTTAGCTAATATCTCTCTATAGATTTTACTTAACTTTTTAATTCAGTCTCAACTCAAATCCATCATTTACAACTAGCTTGGATCTAATGTCTCTAGGTAGCATTTAAGTACTACCATCAACTGATTGTATATATACTTACAAATCTGCACAGTTACCAGTGATGAAGGTGCTTCTGCATTCTGACCAGACGTATTTCTGTAGTTTTGTATAAGTGTGCTCATTTTGCTGCATTCTGTATGTATATAGTATTCCTTTTGAAGGTATACTGAATTTGTCCTTTTAAATTCCCATTGATCAGCCCTCTGTCAGAGTATTAACTCTTATCATTCTGATTTAGATCATTTTGCTCTGGATGTTAGTATTAGATGATGTATATTAATGTTGGTGTAACGTACCCTGTATGTGTATAGTTTATCAGTTTTCTCACATTCTGCTGAGATGACATTTTACATGCGTATCAAATTATATTACTTCAAGTCTAATCGATTGATCTTTTACCAATATACTTGCATTCCACTCTTTCGGTTTCATTCACTAGGTCCTCTACAAGTGTGCTTCATCATCTGCTCTGTATCTAATCTATCAGTTTTCTGCTCATATAGTTAACTACAGTATTCATATACACAAATATATTTTCTGAAATACTATATATGAGTATGCTTGAATCAGTGTAGATTAATCAAGTTTATATACATATATATACATGGATTGATAAATTGATGGACAGATAGATAGATAGATAGATAGATTAATAGGTAAATAATACAAGATGAATTTACAATATTTACATTTGTTCAAAAATAAAACTTCTTAATTTCACCCAAACTTAATAAAGATTATTCAGAATTTATAAACCTTGTTCATACTAAAGTTCTACAGTCACAGTCCTGATGGGAATGCCTATTATTGAACAGTAATGGTTGAAAACTATATGTTATATACAATTGTAAATCCAGTATATTGGATAAAACTGGATAGTATTATCTATTTTTTCTATTATTAGTCTATAATTTCAATACATTGACCACCATATCCATATAATGAAATCAGCCTCAGCTGTTTAGTTGATAAGTTTCAACCCATAGAAGCACCTGATAAACAAAGAAACAAACTATATAATATTGTAAGGTGTCAATATTGCAAGGAAATTGTGGGACTTAATTAATAGCTTTAAACTCTACCAAAATACCAAACTATAAATGATAACCCAAAGTTAGACAACCTTTCTCAGTTACTACATACTCTAATTTTTTATTCTGTATATCCTGACTGTTATCAATCTAAACTGTTATGTACAACTGCTGCTGTTTAAATTGTTCTAGCGATTATGTAATTGTGGTATTTGTAAAGTAAGTTAAAAAATAAGGACATATATAGATAAAGTTATAAACAGACCCAGTGTCACAGTTCTTTGAGAAGAAGCATACCATCCTTTTCTCCATCATCTAACGGGTCTCCTTCCTCAATTACAGCTCTCTTTATTATGTAGTTGTTGCACAACCGCCATTTTGCATTTTGATGGGGTGCTTAGCTACCTCCATCACCAAGACTTTTGCTACGTGACTGCATATCCAGCAGATGCATTATAATTGAGCTGCCTTCTCATAGAAAAGTGCATGTGGTGAACATGCACGAACTGCAAGTGAAAACCCGGGTTGAGCTGCTTTCCAGTCTTGTTAGCGGGTACGAGGTACATACCGCGGTACATAGGCACTTATGTACTCTACCACTCATGAAAACTAGCGTTCAACTCCAACTTTCCAAATCTTACATCTATTATAAAGAATGAAAGCGAAATTGACTATCACTATTGTATTACCATTGGTTTCGCTGGCTATGGTGTTAAAAATCATGATGATAATTAAGGATCCATGGCCAAGAGAGACCCGGCCAGTCAACCTTGGGTGTGAGGGCCACTTGGTGGCTACTGTGGTTGGTGCTGGTGCTGTTGGGGTGAGGATGGCCGGGATGCGAGACGGTGTCTGCGGGCGGCTCCTCCTTATGCCCACCCACAGGTTGATGGGAGATGTCGAACGGTTTCGTTGGTGGTGGAGGGTGTACTCTGCCGGGCCAGGCAATGACAGGGATTATGTGTTGATTATTGTGTATCGTATTAACTGTTGTGTCAAAAATTATGATTGATCGCGGTGTCGCGATCGAGTCCCCTGTGATTGCCGTATCGAGCGAAGTCACACATTGTGGTTCGCCATCTCGCGGGGATCGCATGTTACGATATAGAAGTTGGGGAGAACCGTGTGCGTGTATTCTATGGTACAGAGAAGAGAGAAGGAGAAAAACTCGAGATATATACAGGAGGCATCGGCCCCTGCAGCAGCACCGTGTATCTCACGTGTAACATGTCTCCGGTACAAGTACACCTGTAACATCGCAGGTGCGAGATGGAGGGCAGTGCTCACGCAAGGCCTCCCACCATCCATTTCGTTTCTCTGCAGAGCACACCTTAGTATGACGTGGAAACTCGAGATCTCATACCCAAACCGTTTAATTTGTTTTGCCAAAAGCTATTTGGTATCATGCCCAAATTTTGACGCTCGCGCTAAGATTATGCGCGATCCTGCTCGTATTCTATACTTAATACCAAAAAGCTCACATGAAATTGATACTACCGCTATAGCCTAGAATTTCGAGGGAGTGCTGCTTTAAATGCGCGGCATAAGGGGTAGGGTTTAATTGTTTAGTACATACCTTGGTAAGTAGAGTATACTTACCACTTCTTCTCAAGTACACCATCGATCTGATAAGATAAACAATCTCGATTGAGGACCCGCAAATCTACCCGGCCTACCCCACATTCATTTTCTCTGCAGCCCTGTATGTCAACTCGGATTAATGAACCCACCTACCACCACCCTCCATGAGCTCTACCAGCTGTTCAATAATTCTTCGACACCATTGCAAGAGTCCAACCTGACGCCAGTACGCGCCGTTTTAATACAGAAAGTACCCTCTAGAACTATTTCTCTTCCTCCGTATATCCTCTCCCGTCGTTTTGACAAGATTCGGTTCTAACTTGTCCAGCGATGGCTCAACTGCCTTCTTCAGCCGTCTTCTCCTCACGGCCTATGACCCCACCATATCACACTCTCACCGCGCCCTAGCCACAGATACTATATCCGCTTGGCTCATTCGCGCTCGCACGAACCCGTCCTTACGCCACCCCTTCCCCTCCGCATTCGATAAATTATGCGCTATTTTCCTGGCCTATTTCGACGATGCAGCTCCCGGGTTGAATAAGGCGCTGAAGGACCTGCTGGCGAATACTTTGTCGCTAGCAGCGATACTAGAGGCTTCGCAGGGGGTTGTTAGGAGTTTGGTGACGCGGGGGCTAGCTGGAGTCTCGGTCGGAGAGGGGAGGAAGGGTGGATATTACGCGCTTGACGTGGCCGTACGGAAGGGTGCGGGTGCAGCATGGACTTTTGAGTATGCTGGAGGCGCAGAGAAGTTGGTGGGGGAGATGTTGGCAAATCTAGTGGATCGAAATTTGGGGCCGGCAATCGGGAAGGCGGTGGTGACATTGCTCGTGGCAAGGAGGAAGGAATTGATGGAGGAGGGTGTGGAGGAGAGAGTGTGGTTACAGCTATGGGAGGGTCCACTGAAGAGAGCGTTGCGAAGTAAGGAGCTGAGGCCACGAGTCGTTAATTACGTGCTACCGGGGATGTTGAAGCCGAGCGCCGAGTGCTTTCGGATGTTTGTGCATGGGCTGGGTCTGGGTGAGGACGGGAATATCTGGAATGAGGAAGATTTGGATTTGGGAGGGTTGCTATGTTGCTTAAAGGCTGGGAAGGAGCTTGGCTTTGTTGGAGAAATTGGTAGGCTCTACCGTAAAACCGAGGGCGAAATACTAACAGACCCCAGGTAACGAGAATGAAGCACCAAAGACCTTAAAGGCTCCGGTAGTACGCCTACACTCCGACCTAGTCACACCACTCCTCGGCCATGCATTTCCCCACATTCGTGTGTCTGCCTTCAACCTGGTCGTACAGTCGACCTCGATTACGCGCCCATTCACTCCCGATGCGCTCAACCTCCTCAAAGCGGCGCTTCCTCCTCTTCACGCAGAATCCGATGCCGAAGTACGGGATCTCATAATCGGTGGAATCCGCAACCTAATAGAGCGGATTGCGTACTCTTCTTACGCCTCGGAAAAGGAGCTCAAAAACCTGCAACAGAAACTGCGGTCGGGTAACAGGCCAACGCCTGATGACATCCGCAAAATGATACAGCTTGATTCTAGCGTAAGCAATGCCAAGGACTTTTGCGGATGGTACATTGGTTTATTGGAGGCGCTATTACGGCCTGGGTCTAATTATCAACGCTGCATCACGGGGTTACGAGCGCTCGGATTCTTGATTCGGTCAGGGGTGGATGCATCACTAATAGACCGCATGTTTGTCGTTTTACCAGGGAAAGGGTCAATAGCGTCGAATAGAGAGCCTTTCAAGAAAGGGCTTTTCAAGTGGCCAGAGTTCTCGAAGGAAATGGATATCTTCAGACCGGAGATCAAGAGGGTTCTCCTGGAAGCAATGTTCAATCCATTCGATGATGTGCGAGCTATATCAGCGGAAGTACTGCGATTTGATCCAAAATGGGATTCGGGCAATGTAAAGTCTTTCTTGGAGCGAGGATTGCAAGCTATGAATGAGAGTGGACGTGCTAGGGATTCAGATGGATTTGCCCGAACAATGGCACTAATGTTCGAGCTTTCTAGGAGAGGCAACATCACCTTCACAGGGAACGACAAAATGTGGGGATTCAAGATCGATTGTGACTCGTCAGGGCTAGGAGTTGTACGGTGGATTCTCGATGTCTTGGAGAAGGAGTACATTAGCGTCGCAGCGGCGGATTTTCAACTGGCTGTCGGGGAACGGCCAATTTATGGACTATTCGCATCTTTATTGTTAATACTGGAGACGAGTGAGAGCTCGGAGGAAGATGCACCGGCATGGAAGGAGGTGCACGAACGTATCTTCAAGTTTTGCGAAGAGATATGGAGACTAACCAAAGCCCCTCTTTGCTTTGACTCACCTGAAGGACACGTGCCCGTCGATTTCGATGAGAAGGACGAGGATATGAGTACGCAAATGGTGATGTCATATTGTTGGCGTGCTGTCAAAGAGTCATCTTCGCTATTGGGCGCGATTCTAAGCAGAGCCTCATTCTCATCACTTTCTTCCACCGATTTTGAAAGAGGCGGAAAGCTCTTGTTGCAACAATTGGCGGACATCCGCCATCGCGGTGTCTTCTCATCAGTGTCACCATCCTTTGTTGCTCTGTGTTCACGATGTTTCAAATCCTCGATCCCAGCAATACGGGAACTTCCCCGTACCTGGCTTCGTAGGAATTTGGACTTGATAATGAAAAAATCGAACGCAATCACGAGGCGTTCCGCCGGTCTTCCCTACCTTATAATAGGCGTGCTTGTCTCAGAGACTGACCCTGCTCGCCCGTTGCTGTCGAGTACGTTTGCGCGGTTCGTCGAGATTGCCACTATGCCTGCGTTCGCTAGCCAGAATGGAGAGAAAATGGATCTTCCTCAAGTTCATGCTCTTAACTGTCTAAAATTCCTCTTTACCGACCCACGCGTATCGCAAGTTGTCGTACCATACATGGGGAAAGGCCTCGAGCTTGCCGTTTCTTGCTTTGGCTCCGAGATCTGGGCTATCCGCAACTGCGGAGTGATGTTGTTTACCGCCCTCACTAATCGGCTGTTTGGGCTGCGGAAGAGCAGAAATGACTACTTCAGTGGTATCACCACACGCTCGTTCTTTGAGAAGTTTGTGGGGGTGAGAACAGTGCTGTTGAAGAATCTTCAAGAAAAGGTGGGAGGATTGGAGGGTGGCGATGCAGTCTCAATTGAGATGGTTTACCCCGCGCTCTCACTTATTGCGAGGATGGAGATGGACCCGGAATATGACGGCATGGAAGACTTCCAGGAACCCATTGAGCGATGTATGCGCTCTCGAATATGGAAGGTTAGGGAGATGGCGGCAAGGGCATTCACTACTCTTATTGGGCCCAAGCAAGTGGTTGACACTATTGCAGTGTTGATGAAAGTGGGTACGGAGAGGCAAAACGAACTCCATGGAAATTTGTGCACCGTTCGAGTGCTGTTGGAGCGAAGGGTGTGGCAGGCGGTTCTAGACGAGTCAGAGGCTGGTGAAGTGTGGCGACGAATTGCGGAGGTGTTTGGGGGCCGATTTGGCGAATTGGTGGAAACGAATACGTGCGCAGTCACCAAAGCAGTTGTGTTACAGCTCCTGACGTCGTATGCGGAAAATTTCAGCACTAGTAAGGAAGTTCAAGTTGTAAGGGTTTTCGACTGTTATTAGCTGATATTCTTCTAGACTCCGTTCTAAGAAGCTGCTTCGAACGATATCTCAATCACAGCCATACTGAGGAGCTCGCGACATCCTCAACTATTGGCCGGTCGTTGCTGAAGGAGCATCTTGTCGCATTCACCCTCACCTTCCAACCCTCCAAGGCGGCAGATCTTCTGTACGATGTAGACGAGGAAATAATCCTCCACACAATTGACTACATCATGTCACTCCCTAAGTCAACCCCCCTTTCCACCGAAACAATCTGGGAAATTGGAACACTCCACCCTTGGAACCTCCTTCGTCCCGCCGCTTTAACACTCCTTCACCGCTCACCGCCTTCATCCGCATCGGAAGAGGATTTCAAAACTGTCTTAGCACTCCTCCAATCACCGCCAACAGAACCAATAAAGGAAGCAGCACTAGCTCTTCTAGGCCCACTTGTTTCCGCTCTCCCAGTCCAGTCCCGACCAAGCGCACTACAGACACTTCTGGGTGAACTAGTCAAGGCAGCGGATGAGGACGAACCATATACGACCCGTACTGCAGCGTTGTCTTCACTGTCATCTCTTGCACCAATATTGCAACTAAAAGTAGGCACCGATGAAGCATTAATCCCAGCGTACTCACTAGTCTTTGATCTTCTCAACGACGATGACGATGACATCCGTCTCTCTGCCGCATCATTAGCGCAGAAAATCCTGGGCTCAGAGATCCTCCTTCTCCCCCTAACTGCAGCTGAAAAACTCGCACTCTCGCTACCACGATATTTCCCGGCTTCTACGGCGCTCTTGCAAACAGCCGTCGCGAGGATCACCGGTGGAGTTCCGGCTGTACAGAGTTGGACCGAGGCGACAAAGAGGGACACGATATTGTTTCAACGGGAGAAACAGAATTTGTGGGCGGACGCGGTGGGGGTGGTGGAGATTTGGGGTGTGGTGGCGGAGTTGGTGCTTGCGAGGGGATTTGGGCAGGAGGAGATTGAGGGGTTAAGAGGGTGGTTGGAGGAGGCGAAGCAGTTGGTGGGTGAGAGGGAAAAGATTGATGGGAGTGTTGAGGTTACCGGCGGATGGGGGAGAGAGGAGGAGGTGGTGGCGTTTTTGGCGAGGGTTAAGGTGGCGGCGAGGGTGGTTGGGGTTATCTAGACAAGGGGAGGAGTAAAAGTTATGCTTTAAATTTATTATACCAGTATGAAAAGGAAGGTTCTTATGATAACCAGCGATATTAACCAAGATCCTCCTGTATTTTAGGTATTCGCCATCATGAACACCGAGTTCATAACAGCTTAAAATCTATAAATTTTTTGCTAAGCAAACTATTTTTAGTTTTCCATTTTTCATACTAGTTAAAGTGTAGGTTAGCGCCAAGCCGGCTAGCATAACCTTAATTCAACATCACCCACTCTGTCCTCTGGCGCGTTCACGCGCAGTAGAATACAGAAAGATGCACAGGATGCACGGGGATAGCTAGTAGCAAGTGAGAAGTAGCCTGATTTCTTAACCAATCATTTTAATGTGTACTTAAAACACAACGACACCACGGTCGGATGAGCCACGACTAATACCAGAACCCACAAATTAATTCGAAAGTCCTTGTGTATAGAACCAATAATTGTCATTATAGAGCCATCATACATGAAAAAAATCCCTCGCATGCTGGAGAGTGTTTTTGTGTCTTATTGATATAATCTCAGTTGGGGGTGCTGCCTGGTCGCTTAAGATGTGACAGATGATCGAGGTATGCACTGCAATCGTTTGAAAATTCAGGTACGGCGGTTCTATTACATTGACGATTCTGAACATCTTGTCCACCAATTTACCCCCTCTTCCGCGTGGCTTTCACCCACAAGTTGCGGGCCATCTTTGGTCTACCACTTCATTGCAGAGCTTTACCAACATCACCCTTCGCCGACTCAATCTTAATCACACAAACTAAATCGATGAAATGCTGGTAATATGGCTCAGGGAGTAGCCCCTCCAGCTGGATGGGAGCATGCACATGTGTCTACTGCCTCCATCCCACAGCATTGAACAAGCCCAACAAGGTAGAAATGTTCCGGGAGCCTTCCCTAAACGCAGATTGGTATGTTGACCTACTCTTATTCATATTCTTGCTAATTGCCTCCCATTGCGCAGGTTTGATGTTCTAAAGATTACTGATTTTTAAGAATTTAGTTTGCTACTACGTCTTTCTTAGTTTTTTGAAAAAAACGCCTCTCCAGTAGTCAAATAGATGTAGTATGACGTTTTTGTAAAACAGGTGCATAGCATCAATCAGGAATAAGTGTAGAAAATCAATGGACTTCGATTCGGTCAATATCGATATATCGGTTGACAATAATAATAATATACTGACATGCTGGATGAGTTCCTTGATGCTCGAGTCTTCACACAATTAACTTTTACCACATGTTTGGGTAGGTTTAGAGTAACCAACCTGCAGACGTTCCTATGCGATGCAATTCTCGTCTGAAAGAATTGTTGTCGTGCATTGCGTGTTGGGGTCTAATCTGGTTTGCACTTCTACTGATCTAGCGGCTCTCGGGGACATTGTCGGAGCTGTAAATGTGAAGTACATCCCACCGCAGCGTACTGGTGTTCAGGGTATCTGTTCTTGTCTTCACTATTGTCGCAATGTTCGATTAGGGGTCGTTCTAGGGAATTTCGGATATGGTATCATCATCTGGGCACGAATGCCTCTTCAAAATGAAATTGTCGATTATTATGTTAATGGTCAAGGTTAGGCATCACATAACCACCCAGAAGCCGCCTTCGAATGTATATGTGTGACCTTGAAGTCCTGTTTGTCTTGGGTCCAGAAAGTCCAGATCCTGTGGCTATATAAGGGGAAGGTTACCGTATTGAAACTTCTGTCGACATGCATGTCGACATATGAGAGACTAGGAGGATTGGGTCTGTGAGGAAAGATCTTTTTGAGAGGGGATAAGGGCCTGTCATACTCTAGCTAGAGTAAATACAGTATGAATAAACAACAAGTTCTTTTTGAATCTCTCATCCTCGACTTTAGCGGTTGACAAACTCTATTAGTTCTTTCCGAATTAGAAGAGCTTCATAAATAATATTTTGGATTTGTAGTTGCAGCTGCGTTCGTAAAATCTGCGATCGTTTTCGCCGCCCATCACGTATTTACAGGCATACGAGCATGTTAACACGATCCTTTCACCTAACTTGCTCGTTTTGAACCCAGCCTCCAGCCCAAAAACGAAGGCTCCGACAACAGATCTCGTGAGCCGGTCAAGGAAGGGTAAAATGTTAAAGGGGACGATGGGTAGTAGGTGGGAGCTCCGCCATCTAACCGGCCCGCCCGGAGGTGGAGGTGGTGTATCTAGACTCTGTCATACTCTAATTAGAGTGAATACAGTATGAATAAAACAAACAAAAAAAAGGGTAAAATGTCCTTGAATCATAGAATATCACTCTCATAGTCCTGAGACATGTTACAGATGTACATGATGTTACAGGTCTGATACACGGTCCTGATGCAGGGACCGATGTCTCCTGTATATATCTCCAGTTTTTCTCCTTCTCTCTTCTCTGTACCATAGAATACACGCACACGGTTCTCCCCAACTTCCATATCGTAACACATGTATTGTTGCATGTGTACCTGCATCGTGAGCCTCACAGCTCAGATCCGTTTGATATGCAGTTGGTATATGAAGATATGCCTCAGGAGTGTGGCTCATATCAGTGTAGAGCGGCTCATATCAGTGCAAACGGATATGCAAACGGATAAGGGATATGGAGATGAATATGGCTGTGAATATGGGAGACAAGTCTGTATATATACGGGCCTTCTGGCCTCGAGAGATCAGTCAATCAATAAGTCTTAGAAGCATCCAAAGTAACATGTATCATTGATATCGCGTGGCAGAATTTTTATCTAGATCCTATCAGTGAGTTGCTTCTGCAACTGTGTCGCTGCAGAGCTTGATGCGATGTTCTGAGCGTGTCAAGTCTATTTCTGCATCCTTATACTCGAGATCCGCATCCACTGGTGGATGGAGTTGATCATCAACCTTTTCGAAAGACTGACAATCAACCCGAAAGCCTGCAGTGAAGAGAGGTGTGGTTAATGTCAACCCCCGTGTAGCACGTAGCCACATACCACGAACAATGAGGCACCTTGTAGAAAGCAGGCATATCGCCATTGTTGGACCAAGCATGAAACTCTTCGGCAAACACCCTTTATGCTTCCTCAAGGTCGGAATAGATTTGTTTGACTCCTTCGTTTATATTCTCCTCTTTAGTCAGATAACTTCCTCAGGGTTCTGGCTGTGAACAGTGTTCCTACGCGGCTCGGCCGGAAAATCTGAGGCCTGCCTTGGCGCAGGCCAGACCAGGTCTCCATTTGAAAAGCCTACGCCGCAAAAATCCTGGCCGCTTAGGAACACTGGCTGTTCACAGCATTAGAACGCATCATGTTATAAAGATCTTAGATAACTAACATTGAGGCGCTAGGTTACGGGATTTTTGACAATACTGCGGTGGGTTTGGTGCATCCCACACATCTGTGAAGCATTAGAATGCATTATATGAAGATCTTGGGTGAATAAAATTCACTGGGCTGCGGTATATGTGATACTGCGGTCGTTCTTAGCAAGCGGGTCAGGGTCAGGGTCGACATCTTCTACATATACAGACATATAAAGGAGTGGAAGCCACACAGAGAGATGGCATCAGCAGAGGAAGCAATGACTAGTGCTGATACGCTCATGGAGAAGTCGGCCACCCCATCTGCATATGCCCAAGCACAAAGAAGCTCTTCGCGGCATGGAGAAAAAAGAAAGTGGCCATGAACTAAGGCACATAGATGAAAGAGAACAAGACAAACCTGAGGTCCAGACACTCCCATGATGGTTGCCAGGAAGGTGGCTATGGAGGCGGAGGTAGAGGAAAACAATAGAGCCTCCATTTAGCCCAGACATCAGGAGGAGCAGGGAACAACACCAAGGTGCCCAAGGTGCAGGAAGTATCCCACTTTACAAGCAATGGTGGAGATGATTCGGATGATTTTGCCTAGGGAAATGGTGATGGGAGCGATTAGCTGCACAATTGACTCCCTAACACTAAAACTACTGCTGTATCATCTACAATGAAAACATTTACTGGTTATCATCAGTTCAGAATAAGTGATAACAATACATTGGACTATATTCGTTTTGATGGAAAGCTTCGATTCCAGATGTGAGATCACACAGATAGTAGTTTAGCAACCAAGGCAATCAAGGATATTTGAGCATCACAGAATTAGGTGAAAGGAGCAACAATAGAGAAGTTACGAATATAGGGTACAGGCCTGGCATAGACAGAGATGGCAGCTGGATGATCAATAAAAGAGCAAATGATAGGGTGGATAATGCTATTGTAAGATGACACCAAGTGTACCTGAAACTCAGGCTCAGTGATGCCAGTTACACATGCAGAGGGTGGTTTGCAGTCTATGATGTGATTGGACTTGATATTGTCCTCCAACAGCATTCAGTTCGCTTTGTCAATAGCGCCCACAGCATTGACAACCTCACGAACCTAATGTGGATACCGCAATCTGGTGCACCCTCTGAACACTAGGATGAGAAAGTCTAAGTACACTACCTTTGCAGTGTGCAGCCCAATCATTAACCAGATGAAAACATTGTACAATAACCCACTAACACCCTGGGCATTGAAATTGGTCATCAGTAGCAGCTCCGTAACAGAAGCCACTGCCTGATTTCCCAAGCATCAAAGGTTTGCGTACGATATGACGCTGAAGAAACACCTAGACTCTAGAAGTCAGCTGATGAATGCTAAGACCTGCTTCAATGTTTTGTAAAGTATATTAAGTTTGCCACATCGTGGTACAAAACAACACAGGGTCATGCGCAATTTCTAACGGAAATCTTGCCGGATAATGAAACAAAGGCTTTGTACTGACTCTGAAAACAAATCCCTTCCAAGGAACATGCCATACTACAATGCTGGGTTGAAAACACACTTCGGAATAGATGTAAATACCCACAATGTAGCCCATGCTGCTGCCTGGGACTATTTATACCAAGGATTCATGGTGGCTTCAGAATGTGTATAGACTACCTCGCCATCAACCACATTGCCACAATGGATCGATACCCATTATCAAGTGGCTGGTGCAACTCTTGGATGGATTAACACATGTTCGAAAGATTAACTGAGCTGCAGGGTATTAGCCAATTAGGAATTGGATGGGAGATCAACAGAAACTGGCCATTTCAATAAAGTACAGCCACTATGAGTGGGCGGATCTGCCTATTCAATTAGCCAATACACCAATCCAATTTATGGTAGTGATGAATCATCTGCTTGCATCTAACTCCCAGCTGAGAACTCTTTACGCTGTCTGCCTTACCAATGTCCTGATCCATAGATTGACAAGACAAGAGCATACAGACCACGTGCAAGCTGTTCTTCATCACTTATAGACTACTGCCCTGAAGCTGATACAATTCAATTGTGTGTGGTTCCGAAATGAAATTGAGTTCTGTGGATCACAGATCGATGAAGATCAACAACACACAGCGGGCTCAAAGATGAATGTAGTAGTGACGTGACCTTGATCTTTGAATGGGAAGTTAGTATGGGGTTTCTTGACATAATGGGTGACAACTGTACAGTCATTCGTCAGTATGCCCAGAGTGTGTTGCTTCTGTCCAGAATATTCAGATTGGGTTCAGATGGGATGATAACATAGAAAATCAAGATTGAGGAATATCGGAACAGTAAGTTTCACATGGTCTGGATACACTGGGGATGCTGTTAAATCGTTACAAGATGCCAGTTCTAAGGCTCCAATGCTGAAACTATCTGGGAAATGTGCTAAATCTCTACAGCATTTTGACATCAGCAAGTATGCAGTCTGTGCAGTACAATCACAGTGGAGACAAGATTGAAAGACCACAGTCATCACCATTTGAAGCAGGAGTGTTAATAGTACAGAGATGTTATACTCCACATATGGGAGAGAATTACTACCATTTTGGGATATAGAGGTAAACCGACAGTACTAGCTCCAATCAGAGAGAATTTTTAAGGGCTCCATGAACCATACCTCTTTGAAAAACCTACTGATAAAATCTTGACTAATGGCAGAACAAATCACATACCTAGCATCATTGCAGAATCATATATGCCACATCTGGTAAAGTCCAGGCATGAGGACATATGCGGCTAATGTACTGACAAGACATCTAGACTTTAGATGGCAATGCTCCCAAGCCCCTGATCATAGACTCACACTGACAATAATTTAGGACTCGATAGTGTAGTCAAGAGGAGTTGCCACTGACACAAAGAATGATCGCTGGAGTAAAGATATAGTACACATACTACTGTTCATGGATAGACAGGAACTACTGCAATCTGTGTCTGTTCCGGCTACACTATGAATGACATGGGCTTCCAATTTCTGTTTCTCTCTAGATGATGGCCTGCTTTTCCTGAATCCGCAGCATTAGGACACTGAATAACACAAACATGAGTCATGTCAGCTGGACATTCTCGCACCCCTAAGAAACAGTAACCTGGAAGAAGTACATGTCCCTGCAGTGAGAGGCCATTTCGGAGCAGCAAGAACATGTATCGTGCCAAGACTTCCCTTCTTCAGTCTGGGCATGTGAAATATTGCGCATGACTACACCAGAGGCTGCAATATGTGCGCATGAGTTAATTCATGGGCTGGGAATGTTGTGGCTTGGTCAAACCAATGATAGTTGCACGAGGCTACTGGGAGCATGTGGGAGTAGATTTCATTACTGATATGCCAATATTTTGGTGAGAAATCAGCTGCATCATGTACTTTGTAGACCATGTCTTTAACTAACCTTATTGGATACCCTGGACTAAGACAATTGACACTATGAGGTGTTCACAGGGATTGTTTGAGGCCATGTACATCTTCAGAGTGTCCTTCGAGATATAGGTAGCAACAGAGACATCTATTATATATTGAATTTCTTGGGCAGATGTGAATACGAGGTAGCAGATTACGTTGCTCATGTGTATGGTGTTTTACATACAGACTGATGGGCTGTTAGAGATGTGGAATGAGCAGGGTATCTGGTATCTACAGGCTTTCACTATTCGCTATCATGACCAGTTGGACAATATGCTTCCACCTGGACAATCAGCATACAATATTTCTACATACACATTCACTGATTGCAGCCCATTCAATCTTGACCTATGATTCACACCGTATCGTCCATCAGTGTCCTTGCGGGGCCAATAGCAGCATAAGGGGATTCAGAGCCTGGATGGCACAGCATTCATTGAACAATTGCAGTGCTCCCTGCAGAATGCCCAGGTCCACCTCTGTGAGATACATGACAGACAGATAGTGTGCTCAAACAGGAGGTGAAGGTGAAGAACCCTTGATGCTGGGGACCACATAATGTCAAGTGTATAAGACCTGCCATCACCATATGCAAATCAAAACATTTCTCAAGATAACTGCAGCACCCATGGCCCAGACCATACAAAATCATTTGGTTTTGTTGGCCAAATGCAGTCGAATTGGAATTGCTGGAGTATAGACAGATTTGCTGTACGTTCAATGACAACCAACTCAAGAAGTACAAGGTGGAACCAGTGCAAGAGAAGCCACCACCTCCTCCCATTCGAACTGTACGAGATTACGATGTAACAATTTTGAATTCATATATTCTGAAAGTATTTGCATTGCCCAAGCAGTTGCCAAAAGTCAATCCGGATTAGAAGTATCAAATTAAATGGGAATGGTATTGTGAAGTAACCTGGGAAGAAGCCCCCAATCTCTGCAAAGGAAAGAAACACCTTGAAGACAACAGAAAACAATACGCGTTGGGAGATACGAAGTATAAACAGAAACAAATGGGCTCAGGTGGTCGAGATGAAGGTAATCTGTTAGTATTTGTTGTGGAGTTGATGACAGCTAGGTTTATTCCTCTTCAAGAGATATCTTGAACTTTTTAGGTGGGATGAATCACGATGTGACAGAAAGTGTTGACATAAGATACACCTTTCTGAAATACGTGGGCCACAAAAGGGAACATGTGTATCCACACAATTGAGTAAATTAGTGGGAAGATAGAGATTGCTAGCTTAGATGGAGAATAGACCATTGTCACTTGACACTACTACACTTGCAGTCAATCGACTTCATTGCAATCACTCAATGTAAGTGGAGTGGAGGATATGACATTAATGACTATGGTAGTGGTGACAAAGGTTTCAGTCGCTAAATATAATGATGTCCATGCCTAGATTGGGGGTCGTTCTCTACGTATATGGAAGCTGGAAGGCACTACATTTGAATATCTTGTCACATGACATACCATTGTTGCAACAGTTTCCATCTGGATAGTGTAATGCAGAGGGCAACTGGAAGCAAGTTCGGACACCATAACATTGAACTCACCAGGTGAGAATACCAACCCAAGCACTGGATGTGATAAGCTGAGATCGGCAGCAATGATTGTGATAGAATACCCACTCAGTGGAGACAATGGAATGACTACTCCCAGCTTGCTGAGAACTGAAAGGAGTGACTGGGCAGCATGGCTTGGCTCATTTATATGTAAACTTCCAATAACATGCCCTTCAGGATTCATTCTTCTTAATCTATCCCTGCTCTACCTCATTGTATTTGAATACATGTACTGATGAAGATTGGATGCAGCAGAGATGATGGTACATAAACACAATGGGAGCTTCAGCCCAGCAAAGTACATGTAATACATGGATGTTAGCAGTAAGATATTGGCTGACACATGGACACCACACAGCTGACTTCACAATTGAATTGACCTGGAACCTGGTATAAAAGTGCCATATAAACAGATGTACAGCCACTACCCTATTGAAGTCTGAACCTTCCATCAGCAAAATGTAAAATAGTTTGAAAGTCATGACTGACAAACTCAGCAACTCTGAACAACTACACCTATCATTCAAGATGTGCCGAGATGCACCCAGATAGACTGAATACATTGTAATGTGCTGTTAAATGCTACGGGACTACTTCACAGATGCTCCTCAGTTGTCTGAATATTGAGGGACAGAGTACAAAAATATCCTGACCAATGCATACTTATCTTCAAAATGCTACCAAATTAAAATATTATGATATACAAATTTCAGAGCTATTAGGGGTATTGAACCCATCCCCAAGACTATTCTGGTATACTTTGAACCTGGAACAATACTCTCTGGAAGTGATCATTATAATATACACATTAAATAGTACAATTCGACTAACAAACTTCCTCCTGCACAACTTGATTCAGGCATTGTATTTAATATAAGGTCCAGTAGATATCAAATCCGCATGACTATTGAGATGTCATATGTTGTCGATTCTATGTTATGCACCATTCTCTTGCACCAAATGTGTCAGTCCAACATTTGTTCCGACAGATACGACATGCAGTTCATGAGGTAGTGTGTGAAACCAAATGAATTTGTCGATAAAATCAGCTGAGCTATGCAAATGTTTGTAATTTGTTGGAATTACTACCACATATTCTTGAACTTGAGGATGAAATATCCAGTGTTGAGTCTTCTTCCACCATTCAGAAAAGGTTGATACTATTGTTTCGGCTGGTAGGCACTCCTGAAAGAGCACGGTGTGATTATGTAGAGTCCAGATGAAGTATTAAACTGGAATAGAAGGAACTCAGCCGTTGAAAGTGGTATTGGGGTCACAATCTGTAGATTTGACTCTGTTGTAAAGTGATTTTGGTATGATTTCTTGGATGGCATTTGTATTTGCTACCTTCAAATCAAGTCCTAGACACTCAACAGAAGTAGGGCACTCAAATGCTCGATGGTAGTACAACTGCCAATTCTGGAGTGTAATAATTACAATGTCTATGAGTATATTTTAATTATATCTGAGCACCAGTCCACAAACTTCGCATCTACAGATATTCTCATTTTGTCCAGGGAATACCTGTTGAATGTCAGGAATTCCATAATCTACTATAGCATCTCTGGGTGGGGATAATTTGATAACTCTGTACACACTACAGACATGAGTTTCTCTCAAATTTTATACCTGTTGTAATATATGGCAGAAAAATAGCTCTTTCTGACAGTGCTGGAGGCATAAAAGATGGGCTCTCCAAGTATTTTGGGGTACATCAGCATAAGTGATTATTTTGAATACTGGTCTGGAGTTAATATTGTTCCAGCCTTGAAGGGTAGGATACAATAGTGTCTCCTCCATAGTGTGAAGACTGGTACACCAGTGATTGTGCATAAGCATCAGTCAAATGCAATTGCCTCTGTTAGGTGATCAATATCCCTCTTTTACCTTGTCTACAGGTGGCTGTTCAGAAATAATGGTTGTGAAATTGTTGCAAAAACCTATTTACCAAGTTGACTCTGATATATGGCCTACAAGATACATCATTGGATATTGAAAGTGTATCACACAATGTTCTATGGTTGTCTGGATGTCCTAAATGTCAATTGCATACCACCATGCTTCAAACTCAATGAATGGGATGGAGAATTCTTTCTTGAAGCACATCTGGTTATTTGCAGTGATGCCATCAATCTCTCTATTCAGCTGATATACAATGCAGTTTATATCTGTGATGCTTCAGGTGGTGGCCTCAGTTTCAGCATCAGATAGAAAGACCTGAAATTTCAGATGTTTATCAGTGGTGAGATTTGACAACTTGTAAACCTCTTCCTCTGCAGAGGTTTTCATTTGAGCGAGATAGTTCAGGCATGTGCGTTGAGGACCAGTGGCAGTAGTCGCGACTACCTGTAGTGGTTGTTATACAGGATGCTTGCCAGATCTGTCAAAAAGCGGGCATGTAACAGGTATCACTGGATAAAGTTCCCAATTTAAGTGCATTTGTGCACTCTGTCGATCAATATCTGAGAACTTGGTTGTCACTTGTCAGGCTCTGTTCAGACATAGCTGGAATAGCCATAGTGGTGTTAATATGACTGTTCTGGCCCCATACAGCGGAACCTCCATGGTAGTACTGAATTTATGAAATGTTTGTTCTTGTAACAGATGCAGTTCTCTTGACTAGTGTTAGCAATGAGTCCGGGAAACCCGCCAGCAGTCCGCGTTTGGACCGCAAAAACAGGCCGGTTCGCTTCGAGACTTGACCAAAAAACCGACCCAGTGACAGTTGGTGGGCTAAAACCAGACTGGTACCCGTCAACCAGCGGGTTTCCCTGGGTTTCCCTGGACCCGTCGGTTCCAATCTCCGGTTCTTCATGTCGGATTTCATATTAATGGTCGTATTCAGCTATGCTACGGATACTAGTAAAATATTGACAGTGGTACATCACCGTTTATTTTCGATGTCTTGGCCACCTTAGTGATTAAACAGAATAGACACATGTGGCATACCACAACAAGAAAATGAGCATTAACGGAGGTTCAATGATTGTTGGTTGTGTATCTTGGGCAATCTGGGGGGTGACAGGTTACACACAGTCATAAACATAGTATTGGCCATATTTATAACAAAAAAAGAACGTGAAATGCTCTCTACACCATCTTGGAAATCAGAGTCAACGGAGCGTCAACGATGATTGATCTTGCATCTTCAGTAATATGAGTGGTGCTTGATCACAACCATCCATAAATAAGGATATGGCAGCGTGTATAGACAGATATGTACGGGATATTCCCACCACATTCTCCGGTACAGTAACAACTGATTGTATTTCCAGAGCTACCGCTAAGTATTCTTGAGCCTTTTAGTGTACAAAGGCGGTCAAAACGATGTATATAGGCCATAACAGCCACATTGCCCTGTGATTGAACATGATGGAAGGCCAACAATCGTTGACACTTCATTGACCCTCATTTTCAGTATGGGACAGGGAGCGTTTCACCATCTGATTGGCCAATAAAGGCAGGCAATACTTCGTTTATGACTCTTTGCAATCTGTTGCACCCTATATTACCCAAGATAGACGACCAACAATCTTTGACACTCAGTTGACGCTCATTTTCAGGATAGGCCAGGGAGGGTAGCACAATCTGTTTTGCCTATAACGGTGGCCAATGAGTCCTGTATGACTGCCTGCAACCTATCCGCGGTGTGATTACCCCGGGTGAACAACGAATAACCATTGACGCTGCATTGACGTTCATTGTCAAAATGAGTTAAGGAGGGTGTTGGTATAATTTTTGCCAATAAGGGTGGCCAATACTTCCATTATATATAACCATGACCAAATCAATTTTTAATTACCAGACTTACATGACCTGAAATTGTTGATGCTCCATTAACACTCATTTTACCACAGGTGTATCCACAATATGCAATCATTTGATTTGGCGTAGTCCATGAGTCACATTGTTTTTGCAGCCTTTCTAGTGTTTTCGTTTACTTTCTTCATGATCACTACATTGTGCTTTAACAATACATATAAATATATCGTTTAAAATTTACTTTACAGTAACGCAAATTGTAGATAATAATTATCTCCAAAATCCCGTGCCTTTCAATCGATGCACGTCATCAATTTCAGGTTTGCTCAATAGGCTGCTCTGGTCCGCAAAATGGATGTGAGCTGCATTACTGCACAGCTGATAGTGTACTAACCAGTGGATGTTCCTTCATCAGTCAGCATATCTGGATTAAAATCTGTATCATGCTGGCTATCCTGGGCAGATGAATCAAGAGTGAAAATTTCAGCAATGGGAGGAGATGTATGTGAATACACATATCTGGATGGCAAATTGACAATTTGGGAATGGTGAGCTCCACAATTGTTACGAATTGGGGCGGGTGGCATTTTGGGCAGAAATGGCATCAGCTACGGAGTCGGCTGACTGTGTCCGTCAGGTTGAGGTGTGCCTGTCCCTTTGCGTCTCCTAAATGTCTGCAGATTCTTTGCCGTGCCATTGTGGCAAGGAAGGTATCCAGCCATGTGGTTTTGACGAAGCATAGCCAGGTGTCTTTCCATTGAAGCCTTGAACTTTTTATGCACCGAAAACATAACACCCCACTTCTTCTCTTGTTGGACCTCGGTGTGAGGTCTCTTGATCAGGTAATGTGTTTCCTCTATTGTGAAGCACTAAAACCCTCTTTTGGCCATCATGGCCATATTCAAGGCCAGGCGCATGTCGGACTGTTCCAGCTGTAACTGACCTCTTTGCCTTGCCTCAGTAGCAGACATGTTGAAAATCTACAAGAAATTAGTTGCTGCTTGTAACAATGAGATTCGGGGATAAGCTCAACCATTTACACTTCCGGTGCCACCTCAAATGTGATTAAAGCCCGCTTTGTCCACTCACAGGGGTGCTTCTCACAGAATTCCTCCACTACAATCCCAGCACTGACAATATCGTGATCTTTGATTTTGCGGACTGTATGAGTAGATGCCTTCGTAGACCATTGAGGTTTCCCAGTACAGGTTGCAATACATTGGTCGCGCAGCACTGTATGTTCAGCTGCTATACATTATACTGTTAACTGATGGCCGTTTACGACGATATGCATTTACTTACATCCAACTGCAAGCAGCTTGATATTCTTGCTGCTTCGCGTCTTACGGATCATTTCTAATTGTGCATGCTGTGTCATATTGCCAGTGGCTGCATTGGCAGCATTGTGGTGGCCTAACTGGTGTCTGCATTCTTGCTGTGTGCCAATGGGTGACGTATTTGATGTAGTGCCTGCCAATTGGCATGATTTGGATCCACTCTCACCTGGCAGGGGTGGTTGTGTATTCATGATGTGCTGGTGTGGAACAGGAGAGGAAGATGATAACGAAAAGAAGTGGGAAGTTCTGAGGACTACACAGTTTGCTTTATGTCAGAATGGTATAAGTACCAGCCAAGATGTTCCTTATACACAAGATGAATCCTGCTGGTTATCGCTGCAAGTTCCAGGGGTTTGCCATCGCCCCACGAGGTGCAATCAGTATCTTGGTTGTTATTTGTTTGCTAACTGGGATAAATTGCAGCGTACGACAGCCGCAATCGCATGACAGTCATACATAAATAGGACATTGTACAAGGGAAAGGACGTTTGCTGATATTTGTCTCAAATAATCCCTGGGATATTACATGAAACTGACACCAGCAATCAAGTCATGTTGTACAGTTTGCCTAACTAGTCCCGTTGTATTGACAGTCAAAAGGGAGATTTTTCTTTGTTCAAGATGAGTAAATGTATCAATCTTGACATAAAATACGCAGGTTGCCTCCATATTGTCCATATCTTTCAACATCCAACATCTCGCCCAACAACAAAGTCAATCCAAACTACAATGATCAATGCTCCAAAGAAGAACTTTTTGCCACGTCTGGCGGTTAAATATGGCAAATCAACAAAGTGGTCCTCCGAAGGATGACATGAAGAGAATAAAGGCAATAGTGGCTTGGATGCAGACAGAGTCCGAGCACTTGGAGCATTGCCCAACTTGCGATCCAAAAGAAGCTTGCAGCAAAGAAACGACATACAATGGAATTCTTAAGCAATGGAGAGATGGCAAAATGGGTTGAGTATTATGTTGACAGAGAGACCACTGGTGCAATAAAGCGAGTTGAAGACACAGAGCCAGCGGTTCAGCAAGAGCAGGATGATACAAGGAAAGTTGAAAACGCCGGATTGACAAACAGAGAGCCCAAAAAGCCTTTTCAGCAGATGATGGTTGCTATTGCAGACAGTTTGAGTGATCTTGCAAGTTCAGACGATGGGGAGGATGGGGAAGATGACGATGATGAAGAGACAGAGCGGGGCGAGCTGACTGAATATGACGAACCCAGCTGGGTGATGGGCACAATCACCATCACGGTGCAGCAGCACATGGAGATGTTTCAGCAAAAGCAGATGAAGCTTGACGAATTGACAGAACCGGAATGGGAGGACGCAGCCGACTACTTCCGTGAAACAAATAAGAAGTACGACACATCCAAATTGAGTGTTCTGGCAGTCGTTGAACCACCAACAGATGATGATGCAGGGGCACATGCACCGACAACATTTGGAGAGCGTGTGTAGTGCCCTGACATTGTCCTCGGAATATCCCATTTGCCGCAAGGGGCTTCTGGACCAGGAAGTAGCCATATTAGGCTAGGTTTAGGGAAGTGGGTGTCAAACACAAGTATATCCGGTCTTGCGCCCGCTGCGGCCATCAATTCATCACTCATCCGAATATGAAGCCTGATGAACTAGTAAGCTTTACCCCTGCATATAGCCTCCCCAGCGAATCACCATATAGAAATCGGATTCGGACAAAGACATGGTGATTGCTCCTCCATCCACAGAAAAATAGAGAGGCAAATTGGTATTGTTGACGTCATCTGTCGGTGAAAATCAATATTTGTCCTGATTTTGTTATGTGTCAGTTTTGTCTTGATTTCAGTGACCAAATTGTGAGACATGATAATTAGTCTATGCATGTGCAAGGGTCAAATGCACCGTGCAAAAGTCCAAGAATCCATATCTGGCTGTATGACGGCTAATACGTTTGATTTTTGTTTGCAGATTACGGTTAATTGAGAAAGCAACAGCTAAATTAGTGAAGAAATATAGAGACAAAATTTAAGTGAGTGATGTCATACGATTCATAGGGGGAGCGGTCCATGCCGAATACAAATCTGTCTGAATGGCAACCATTATATTGCATTCACTCATGCATCCAACTGCATGACTCTCCACACAAACCTGGTGCACATGATTGAGATATTTGAAATTGTTTATCGTACGTCATGCAAATTGAGGAGAACGAGCTGGATGTGGAAAGGTGAGGAAGTCGAGCTATAATTACAAAAAACTAGTGAAATGAGCTATATGCCGTAAATCGCCAGCAGTAAGCGCAGGAATCTGATAGGGCCATGGTTCTTCGCGCTAAGATCACGTGGATAGAGATTGATGAGAAATTGAGAGGTAACAAAGTTTCTGAATGCAAATGATACTACTCAGAAATGCAATGTTGGGTGTCACTAATTGGAATACGATTCATTGCAAACAATTATTGAGTATACGAAGGCTGTTTCGATGTGATTAATGTGAGTGTCAAAAGAACGTCAACAACCTTTTGTCGTAAATACTCGGCAATCAAAAGGGCTGCATTGTCACATTATGAATGTATTGGTTGACGTTATAGTGAAAAAGGCAAATGACACACTCTATTCTAACATGGCAAGAAATGCTGTTTACAATACAGCATTATTTCTACTCTTACTTGCAATACTCAATGTATATGGTATAGCTTTAATTTTTAATATCAACCCAACTCTAAGTATCACCTAACTCTGACAATTACCCTAACACTGAAAATCGCCAAACATAGACATTTACCCTGACTGTGACAACCATTCTACTTCAACCCTGGAATTAACCCTGCCTATCTGTTAATTACTTCAACTCTAACATGCAACACCCAAATTGTGTTGAATATATTCAACTCTGATACTGAATTTGATTTTGACACACTTTCAATATACCTTCAAATTTCACATACACCGTATCTGACAAAATATCCAATATTATTGGTGTTATTATGAATAGTCATATGGATATTGTTATATGGTAGAAGAACCACATGCACTAGATAATAAATGGTGACCAGCTGTGGATTCTAAAAACATGCAAATCTGATACACTTAATGCAAACCTGTACAATCTACAATCCAATTAATATCAACCAGATAGAGGTCTGGCAACAGCATTAGCAGTTATTCTAGACATTCCCGAAGCAGCAGAGGCTGCAATGATGAAATCTTGGGAGGTAGGACCCAGGGCAGTGGCAGCAGCCACTACATTGTTCAACACTCTGCTGCTTATAGCAGTGGGATACTCTTCCTTACGCATGGTTCACAGTGGCACCAATCTGGAGGTAATGATGGCATTTATGAGAGCTCAGAAGATCAGGGGATGGAAAATGCACTTGCTATGATTTTCCACCACAATGTCCACATCAAAGATCTTTCATATTTCATCCATGTAGTGATTATCCCATTTGAATGACATTGGAATTGTAGCAACCCATCCAGCATGACATTTTAGTCTGACTGGTACAATATCAACATGCAAACAGTTTGTTTTACTTGCAGCAATCGGAGCAATGTGAGTACCGGTGGAAATGACCATCACTGGATTCAGCTCAGAGTATATCTGGTTGTGAATCACTACAATATCCAACCGCCGATTGTGGGCATATGGAAGCAGAAATCTTTGCCTTTACATAGCTGACTGACAATATTGAGGTGCAATTGGCCACTCTTTCTGCTGGCATACCAGAAGCTGTAATAACCACACTCACATCAAACATTAAACCTTCTCGCTGGCTATACTTTGTCATTCGAATTGCCCTCTATCACACCTCCAGGGAACCTGGAGAACTATTGTCACCAGATAAGAAAAACATTCCCTAATTGGCTTTAACTTAGGCAATCTCTTTGAATTAAGCAACTTCTAGATGCAAAGGCAAATGTTGTTCTCTATCAGTACTGGAGAATGGAAAACAAAAAAAATCCGTGACTAGGGTTAGCAACAGTTCCCGGTCCAACCAGACCCCCTGCCAAATTGGTGGCCCAGGTTGTCAATATACCCGAACCGTCAACTCCGATACAGTGCAATGGTAATATCCCAACCAGTGTGAATTGGGCAGGTTGTCAGCGGGTTGCCCAGTGGGTCCCTCTATGGATTCATATAAGGCTCTTGTATTTGCAGAGTGTTAATAGTATTTTATGAACGTTGTGTTTTCAGCAACCAATAATACATTTTTGCATGTTTTGCAGTTTGCAATATCGATTAATTTGGAATCTGTGTTGTACTTTTGATATCTTGAATTTCTGCCAATCAAGGCAGTCAATAATTCTGTTATGTGTGTGAAGATCTGTGTGATATCTTGATTACGACATATGCAACATGTAAAACTGTTCATGCTCTGTTGACGCTCATTGTCAGGATGTGGAACGGAGTTTGTAACTGTTGTTTTTGCCACTGAAGGCTGCCAATATCGCATAAATGGATATCAGCAACCAATTGGAACATTAATGACCCACGATGCAAAGCTAAAAGTTGTTGATACTATGGTGACACTCATTCTCAGAATGGAGAGGTGACCATGTAGCTGTGTCTTTTGTCTACAGATGCTGTCAATATGTCCGTTATGTTTAACAGCAACCAAATCACTGTTCAATTACGGTACTAACATGACCACACATCGTGGATGCTCCATTAACACTCATTTCAAGACATTGTGTATTCAATATCTGCTGCAATCCATACTTGTTTCCATCATGATTTGAACTTATTGGTTGTCTTTGTGACAAATTGGGACTTGGCCCTGTGGCAAAGCCAAGCGCAGTAACATTCTTGCACTGTTCGCTATCACAAGACTAAATTTTACAAATCTTGCCAATAGATTCATTGCGCCTGCTATACATCTGTCTATCAACTGATATTCACAACCTACTGCTCACCATTAGCCCAGAATATATTTGTAACTGAAACTCGTGGTCAAGCTACATAAAGAAGCTGATGAAACATTGATGCATTCTGTCCTACTTTTTCTTCACTTCCTTATTCCTCCTCGGTTCAATTGCATTGACCCTCAGCAACACCTTTTAAGCCTGTCTCCTTACCTTCCGTGTCGGCCGAATCAATCCGCGAACATTTGGCATGACATTCACATCCCGCTGCTCATGGCATTCTGGATCCTGGATGCCACTGTCTTACTCTATATCAGATTCACCCTCTACCACACAATGGTTGTCGCTGTCAGTTGGATTATGCAAGTTGCCATTTCATTTAAATATCATTTCGGCATCTGAAATACTTTCAGGTAAGCGATTCTCATTACTTTCGACGGGATGACAGTTGTTTCTTCTTATGTGGCAGACAGTTAGTATTGTAGTTTGTCCTCCAGGGAGGTACTTGGCAGACACAGCTGGTGGCAAAGGTGATCTTTCTGACAATTTATATGCAGCTGCACAATCAGGTTGAAGGAGTAACCAGGATGCTTTAATGATCTGTTCTGTGTCTGAAAGGTATCCTACGCCTGTGATCTGCTTGCTTTGAGCGCGAAATTCTTCCTGTGTAGCCTGTAGGTGTTGGCTGCCCTGTCACATCTCCAAAACGTTGTCAACCTTGGCCATTCTGTGCAATTTCCTTCCCTTCGCCTCGTTGTTCATTACCAAGTTGTTTTCTGTGTTTCACTTATCGAATGCTGGGTCATCGCCTGCCAAAATCCCGTAATTCGCTCAAGCAAACTGCCTTACAATAATATTTTAGCAACGGGTCTCGGCTGTTGGTTTTGACTGCCTCCAGCTGATGACATCTCACTGAAGGGAAAAACTGGCCTGCACTCTGACACCATGTGGTATGATAGAGATTATGTTGCACACCACATTGGAGAGATCAGTGCACTTTGAGTGCGATTCATCTCGTTGGCGCCACCAGTCAGTTCTGTCCAGTCTCCGAAATGTAGTGGTAATCTCTGTTGGGTTGGAGTGGTAATCATTGAGATTTGGATTAATTTCCCCCCAGTTCTTTGGTGCTTCAGGCTGTGAATTCAAATAGAGCCTGGCGGCTGCCAATAAAAGTGCTGTGTGATCACATTGCACAGGTGTCATTTCAGCCACATTGTTAGGGGTAAAGTATTCTTTATCATCGCTGGACAAATTAACGTAATTTACCAGGTAACTGACCATGACTGGGAAACCGACCACCTGTGGATACAATCTATTCTCTCAAATGACCAACTTTGATCACCCTTCCAGACCTTGTAACAACTAGGGGTTTCTTTGCAACCTCCTTGCCCGTCTTTCCACCGCTCCCAGTGCTTTCTGAATCCTGCTCCCCTTCTGTATCTTCAAAGTTGTTTGTTCCCTCTTCCTTATCCCCCTCAAACTCACTACTAGATTCCCACCCCTCCTCTTTCTCTTCCTCCCCATTACAACTGCCAATTACAGGCACTTTCTTTACCCTTGTCACCTTCTTTCCTGTGCTTTTAGGGCCACTAGAACCTGCTACCTTTACTGCAGCAGCCTCCAACAACCTTTTTGATTTTGCCGCTTTTTAGCCTCAATTGCTTCCCGCTCCTCTCACAGATGTACCACATCATCAGCAGTAATTACTCTTGCTTTTGTAAGGTGGCGTTGATCCTTTGCTGCTGCTGCAGAGGTGTCTTTGGCTCTAGAACGCAAATTTGTGATCATTTCCACCCCCAATTCCTTGTCTGCAAGGGCACCCTTTGCAGCTCTGCCCAACTGGCCAATTAAGCTTTTCAGCTTGAGAGAAGAAGGTGACTGGCGGGTGATAAGGAGGCAAGCACTACGTGCTAGTCTGCCAACAGCTCTCGATTGTCTAGGGGTATTCGTAGTAGGAGGTGTCTCGGCGCGAGTGATATCTTGTGCCTGGCAGGCAAAAATCTTATGTCGGTTGAACGGCCAGATACCGGTTGCTTCAAATGGACTGCGGATGTTCTTTTTAGTATATGCTGTTTCTCTGGCCCATGTTACAAGACTAGTATACAGTTAGTTTCCTGTATATGATAGTATTTTTGATGGAATAGTACTTGTGAAACTGCCCCTTCTTAATTGTATTTCCTCCCTTTCTCATCCATGTATCCAGTTCCTCTGAATAAGCACGCTGTAGGGGACCAAAAAGACCAACATCCAATGGCTGAAGCATGTGTGTTGAGTGAGATGGCAGACACATTGGGTGAATATTGTTTTTCAAACAGTAGTTAAAAAACTCCCAAGTCAAATGAGAGTCATGCCCATCAAGTATTAGAATTTGAGGTTCACCCTTGGCACTGTAGGAGTCAGCATAAGCTGTGCATCAATTTGGTGGTATATACATATCCTTGGTATATTCTTGAAAGTTTTCTTTTATCCATTCCAGTCCCAATTCTTGGTCAGTCCACCCTTTTTTGGACCCTGCAAATGTTGCTTCCTGTTGAGATGTAACACCAGCATGCCAGCCCATCCAGTGCATTGTTCCCTTGTAAATATACATGGGTGGTATCACTCTACCATCTGCAGATACACATTCAATTACAGTAAGCATTTCGCGATTTCCATCCTGGCTATAGCGGGGATTTTTGTATTCTTTACGGCAGATTACCTTTACTTTCAATGCTTGTCCTAAGAGAAATCTCTTCGCATACATATTGTAGATGTTTTCAGAACGTATCTTGAGATGACGCATAAGCTTTCCTAACTGTTTATATCAATTAGTAAGTATCTCTACAAGTGATTGAAATATTTATACCTTGTGGTAAAAGTTCTTAAGGATTGCAGTGTTATGGGGATACTTAGGTACCAAGTACAGGTACTAGTACAGCCGTAGATCCTATTCCTATAATTGATTGCGTCTGGCCTCTGCTTGCCGAGCCTTTTTAAGTTGCTTTTTTGACTGGGGTAAAGGATTAACCCGCACTTTCCTAGTCCTTCTTAAAGGGTCCTTAACGTAACTATTCACAGATACCTCTGGTAACTTCGTAGCTGGTTCAATGTTGAGGTTTCTTGCAATATCTCTCGGGGTCGTAGATATTCCTCTAACAATTGCTGGTTGCCTTTCTGCTAGGTTATCGATATGTTTTCGTAACTGTTCGTCCAATCCAATAACTGAGGCTATCCACCAGACACAATTTTCTACGAAGAAGTACTGTAATTCTCTGGCATAGGATATAATCTTTTCGAGTGCGTATACGATAACGTCGTTGTCGTTTTCGAAGGTTATAGTCATTCGTAAGGAATACTTATCAAAGGTGCGGGGCTGCCGCTACTAAAAGCTAATAAAATTTATAATAATAATAGGTATCATAAAAACTCAGTAATAAATAAAGGTCTTCTTTCACTGGTAGGTTTCTGACTGTTCGCTGCTAGAGCTTGTTCTTTCAAATTGCCTGGACAATCGTGATCTCTTTATAGTCATGTCCGAGGGACAGTATTCTTATCGCCCATACTTCCATGCTATGAGTCCGCTTATCGTATAATTGCAATGTTATCGTTGTGTCTTACATCCTACTGAATGCGCCCAATAATTGATTGCCACGTTTCCCTCAGGTTACCGTGTTCATACAATGTGGTTTTGAAGCATTACGCTCCTGATTAATATCAGGCCATCCATCATATTAAATTATATCAAATGACGTCTCAGATCATAACTTCAACTTGGACATATTGCTTTCCCGTTTGTTTCAGTAGTTAGAACATTAACGACTGACACGTATCTCTGCGTAATCGCAATTTAACTGTGTTTGATCTTCTTAATGCTTTCAATTGCAATATTCTCTGCCTCACCATAATTGGCTATTCAGCATTGCATCATAGATTT
>Ga0307514_10001292_pt1 | contig 32488 bp, 37 predicted proteins | sample 16_EM_MG_FD_203088 | JGI IMG/M metagenome (GOLD analysis project Ga0307514, IMG submission 203088) | Populus trichocarpa ectomycorrhiza microbial communities from riparian zone in the Pacific Northwest, United States - 16_EM | ecosystem: Host-associated > Plants > Roots > Unclassified | place... | reverse complement strand
CTACAAAATGGCGTGCCAGTGAGGATCATCGACAAGGTACAGCAGCATCCCGTTGGTGAACGCGGATCGGGAATTCAGGTGAGTCGCGCAGATTCTGCGTGTTGCTTGTTTGGGAGGGAGCGCACATTCTTACTCTGCTTTGATTAGCCCCGTTCCATGGAGCTGTACAGGACCCTTGGCGTTCTGGACGATATCCTAAGGGAACATATACCTGTTCCCGAGATCAGGACTTGCGAACTTGGATCTGGGTTTACCAAGGTCATCTCTGTCTTGAACACATCGCCGTATATGGTTCCAACACCTCAATGCCCTTACGTGAGTACAATGCGTTCCTGGGTGTCTGACCTTTGCTCAAGACAAACTCCATTCCGTCCGTCGTCGTCAGATGAACCCAATTCTCCTCGGCCAGAGTAGAACCATGAAAATACTCAGGAATCACGTCCAAAGGCTCGGACGCGAGGTCGAGCTAGGGACGGAACTCGTCGATATCGAACAGAACGACGATTACGTCACGTGTCGATTGAAGAAGACAAACCCCGATGGGAGCGTTGAAGATGAGATCTTGAAAATCGACTATGTAGTTGGTGCGGATGGCGGTCGAGGTCTGTGGAACAGCCTCACAGGGCTGTTTCGAGGCTGATCTGACCTCTACAATTTACAGGATTCGTTCGAAATAAGATGGGCTTCACCTTCCTTGGGGAGACTAGATACGGAGAGCATTGGGTCATCGCTGACGTGAGAATCAAGAACTTTGATAATAGCGTAAGCCGCTTCCCGGATATCTGAGTTTTCAAGGGTTCTGACCATGCTCGTATCGCATACAGTATTGGCATATGTGGGGTAACTTCCAGAACACGCTGTGAGCGAGGCGGGCCATCTAAGCCCCCTCTTCATCGCTGACGAGAATTGTGATCCTTAGGTTGATGATCCGCCCCACCGACGATGCGATCAATGACGCGTATTGGATCGCTATCGCTGGATCGGATATCGATTGGAAGGTGCTATCTACGTCTCCTGAACATTTCATGGATGGCGTTAGGAAGCTCAGTGGTTTGGATTCGCTGGAAATTTCCGAAATGATGACATTGAATTATTATCGGTACGTTTCGTTCTACTCCATCGCCACCCGGAATTGAGCTATTGTCCTACAGGATCAACAGTCGGATGACAGAAACGTTCAGAAGAGGACGCGTATTCGTTGCTGGCGGTGTGTGGCCTTCGCGTCCTTTTATTCTTATCTGTCTGAGTTAGCGTGCAGATGCTGCTCACGTTCATGGATTCGTCGGTGGGCAGGTATGTGTGTCTCGTTGACTCGTGGATACCCCCAGTCCTAACCGCTCGTCTTAGGGTATGAACAATAGCATCCAGGACTCTTTCAACCTTGGCTGGAAACTCGCTCTCGCCATAAAATCTCTCGCTTCTCCCCGTCTACTGGACAGCTATTCCGCGGAACGATTGCCCGTCATCGCTAATATGCTTGAGAAGACGACAGAGTTACTTCAGAAGGCCATTGACCTGGACCCACACGACGATATTCCAGAGGAAGAATCACCGTATTACCGAGGATTGAAATTCTACCAATTGGACATCAACTGCCGAGGCAGTCCGATCGTCGCCGACCGCCTGGATAAGGAGTCTTACAAGCTCGGAAAGAGGCTTCGTGCCGGAGAGCGTGCGCCAGATGCTCCAGGAATAGTTCCGCTCAACGCTGGTCTCCGACCGGGTACAACTCATCTCTTCGACACCTTCTCATCGAATCGACACACGGCCCTCATCTTCGTCACGGGCGACGAGAACGTGGAGCCTTACCTGGAGTTGCTGAAGCATTATCCCCCAGATACCGTTCTCCCGCTAATTGTGCTCCAGCAGGACGATGAGAGGAACGCGGGGGTCTTCGGCAGGACGAATGTCGTTCGAGATTCGGCAGGGCATTGCTGGAAGAGTTACTCCACGGAGCACGGTACAAAGATTGCCATCGTACGCCCCGATGGAAGTGTCGGAGCCGTGGGTAGTGGTCCAGGTGTTGTTGAGGAGTACCGAACCCTCATTTTCGGTACCTCCGTTACTTCGGATGCGGTTTGGCAACCAGTCAAAGCGAGGTTCTAGGTGGGGGGCGATTGATAGGATGAGTGACCGTGGGAAGATATTTATACGGTGGGGGGGGGGATACCGTCACCTCATGAAAGTATGATGAGTGCATACGTAGTGTACATCTAAGTTCCATGATTCGATAAACGCTGGCCCTTGGGCAGCTCTCGGTGTGGTTTTGAAGTTGGAAGGTGCCATGTCTGGGCGATACACCAGCGGCGATAAGGCCGGGTACCAGGTTGAGATCAGAGTGGGTGGCTGACGGAGGACATCCGGTGTTCACCGGGATCGCTGAGTGTGTAAATGCGCACGCCCGGCAACGACCGTGCTCCAAATATCCTGCTTTCTCTCCGCTGAACCTCTTCCTTTCCCTCAACCACCACCATCCCCATATCTTCTCTCAAAATGTCTACCTCTTTGGACTATTTGAAAGCCACCGGCACCGTCGTCGTCTCCGACTCTGGTGATTTCGAGAGTAAGCTCATCTCGAAATTTCGTCATTTCTCAGCCTCTTTCTAATCGCCAACCGACACTGACGATTTTGCTTCCGTTTCGTGTAGGCATCGATGCTTACAAGCCTCAGGTACGCAAACACCTCGTTTCTCGAGTCTAGATCTGACATCTTCATTGTAGGACGCTACCACCAATCCATCTCTCATCCTCGCTGCCGCCGGCAAGCCCGGATACGCTAAATTGATCGACGCCGCCGTCTCTTACGCTAAAGAGAAGGGCGGTGACATCGACGCGCAAGTTGAGAACGCCACCGACCGCCTGGTGAGTGAAACCGACGGATTAACCGCCGGACGAACGTGGCTCCGGAACTGATTTGGTTTTTCAATAGCTCGTTGAATTCGGAAAGGAGATTTTGAAAATCGTTCCCGGCCGTGTTTCAACTGAGGTCGATGCCAGGCTCTCGTTTGATAAGGAGGCTACCAAGGCCAAGGTACGCACGTTACCCCTATCCATCACTCGGACACTTTTCCAACATGACACGTTCCTCGAATTAGGCGAGGCACTTGATCAAGCTCTACGAGTCCGTTGGTATCAGCAAGGAACGCATTCTCATCAAGGTCGCCTCCACCTGGGAGGGTATCCAGGCTGCCCGTGAACTCGAACGCGACGACCAGATCCACTGCAATCTCACCCTCTTGTTCGGTTTTGGCCAGGCCGTGGCTTGTGCTGAGGCTGGTGTCACCCTCATCTCTCCCTTCGTCGGTCGTATTTTGGACTGGTACAAGAAGAACAAGCCCGGACCTGCTTACCAGAACGAGGAGGATCCTGGTGTCCAGTCCGTCAGTAAGATCTTCAACTACTATAAGCAACACGGATACAGGACCATTGTCATGGGTGCTTCTTTCCGCAACGTATGTACTTGTCGATCTTTGTCAATTTTCGCATGTGATATCCTCAACGCTGCATCATAGACCGGAGAGATCAAAGCTTTGGCTGGTGTTGATTTCCTCACCATCTCTCCTGCTCTCTTGGAGGAGCTCAAGAACGACACATCCGCGGTCCCAAAGAAACTCGATGCCGCTGCCGGTAGGTCTCTTTCTCCACTTGGAGCGTGAGCGGTGCTGATTCCTATGACACCAGCCGCTTCCGCCGCTCCCATCTCCAAGGTCACTTACGTAGACAACGAGCCCGAGTTCCGATGGACCCTTCTTCAGGACTCCATGGCGTTCGACAAGCTCCACGAGGGCATCAAAAAATTCGCCGAGGATGGTGATTCCCTCAAGGCGTTGTTGAGGAAGAAGTTGGCGGCTTAGATGTGTGTTCGTACTTGAGACAAAACGTGTACATCCTACCTGTAGCTGTTATATTGACCCGAAAAGCGTTTTAGCTTGACTTGGAGCCCAAATCACTGAAGATCACCTATGAGATCAAGAGATCCTGTGACCGATATCGAGAAATTCCGGCGGAGACGGTCTTCCCATGTCCTTCCATGTGTATCCGCACCATCGTCAACTACTTCGGTTCAGGGTAGGGCGAGGTGTGGTCTGGTGACATTGATAATAAGTTCTCCATTAAAGAAGCTTCGAGTAATCCCCCAGTTTCTTACCGAACAACACAGCCTACAACCACCTCTCAGATCTCACGACTGACAATTTCTATTACTCATGTCTTTCGATAACTCTTCGGGACTCGAGTACGCTCCCTTTGTTTCTCAATCATCACGACCGAACGTTCTGACTTGTTCACCAGCAAATCAACCGACCAATTTCGCTCCGTCAAAGGTACCATCGTCGAGACTTGACCGGATCCACCGATTGACAGAAATATGGTCGCGACAAACGTACTGGTGATTGCCTGACCGGTAAGGAGGGGGCCGTCGTTGGAACTTTGACGGGTGACCGCACTCGGGAGACGGCCGGCGAGCTGTTTCTCCCTCTCTCACCCTTTTTTTTCTCGTTTGTCATTTTGCATGGCCGACTTTCTGCCCGTGTGTTCGCGCGTGCTCATTTTTCCTCTTTCGGCGGTTTGAGTGGGGAACGTCCGCCATGACAAAGGCGAGGCTCAACAGAAGATACCGATGACCGACGATTAACGTTTAACTTTGATGTCTCTCCATTCCCGAAACGTCCACGTGTTTTAGCTTAAATGCAAATTTCATCAAGCCTTCCTTCTTTGACTTTTTATGTGTCCACTACGTGTGAGTCTTTTTGACAGACTCGACCGTGCGGCACAACAATCAGTTGTAGGTCAAAGCACGTCCACAAACACCTACTCCCCATATGGTTACTCACCCCCACGGAGGATGCGTGCGATAGATCAACCCCATGGCCGGGGCACCTTTGCAAGACGGTGACCGTGGGGAGATGGGCGAAATGAGGACGAGTGCGAGCTCAGTGTGGGAGAATGAAAAGTAGTCACCGACGAGAGTCGAAAAGTCTGGTCACAAGGATAGAAGACACAGTGCGTGGGTCTCTCAGATACGCAAACAAGAATAAGAGGAAGATAAGGTGCGGAAGTAGCGAAGTGGAATAACAAGAGATCTGCAGATTGATTTGAAGCAACATGGAACATCACCATGGTCATCACTCCCCTCAAGGCGACCGTCCCGGGGCACGCACCGCTCGGTCTGGGTGTTCTTCCCCTCGAACTTTCCTCCCTACCTGACGGGGACAAAGAGATCGTTGTTTCCCCCCGCCATGTCGGACGTGCCGCGACTGTTTAAGACACGGAGGGCGAGGGAATCATCAGAATCACCACTTTACTCGACAGCCTCTTTCTCGCCGACCTTCAGAGCAGAGTTTGCAACATTTGAATCCTGTTTATGGGTCTCAAAATGTTTGGGTACGTCGGTAAAGCATTCCAACTCAGACGATTGAACCAACTTTACCTCACGTTAGAAAGAAGAAGACGCTCCTCGATTACACCGAACCCTTCAAGACCAATAGTAAAGCTCGGAAGGTCCTCTTGAGAACCCGTCTCGACAAAGTTACGGTCGAAGACATCAAACGCTCTCTGTCGCACCTCATGGAAACGAGTCCCATTGAAGTCTACGCGATCGTTCTCGACATACTCCGAGCTCCCCGCAAGGTCACCTGGAGGGGTTTTACCAGGAGCATGGAAGATATAGCTCGATCAGCGGCCCGCAAATCCCTCCATGATCGTCCGCTTGACACCCGGACCACAGAAATGAACATCAGGCTCGATGACTACACCCGGTTCACCTTGTACCACACCCGGTGCGCAATCCGGTTGCTCGATTTTTTTGTAGCGGAAGACTTTACCAAAAAAACGGGCACGGGATGGGTGTGGTACAATACGAGGTGTGAGGTGTGTCTTCCCGCATCCAACTGCACCGTGGTCCGGGATGGGGCGCAAGAAAACGCGAAACACCCAGCGATTTGGTGGGTGGATTATTGGGGAAAGATTGTCGCATCTGTCCGGGATTCTCCCTGTGAGAGGCTGGTGGACGAGGAGCCCATCTGGGCTTCGACCTTGCACGATCTCGCAAAGGAGTGTCCAACATGCCATGAAGCAGCTGAGAGGGAGTTTCCCGTTTTCAAGGCGACACTCGTGGCCGAGATCAAAAGGATCGTCGACGGAGTGCGTATCCGCTTTGTCTGCTGATGTGTCTGTCAAGGAACTGACTCTGCATCCAACAGATCGAATTGGAGATTTCGCCATGATGTTCGTCGTTTGCCTTTCGCTGCACGATGCTTGTATTCTCTATCCATTTGTTTTCCAGTTCAACCATCTCTGTATCATTGTAACGTCAGCATCCTCCCGTTGTATTTTTATGCCGTTGGCAAATGATTGGTCACCTGTATTTGTATTCTGGTTTCTATAGTACGTCTCGTTCGTCTCTTTTGTGTATATTGTTAGCTGTCCTACCCCGGTACAAGTTCGTTCAACATGCCTAGATGTGTTACTTGTTTGTCTGGTTCACGCGCGCGTGCTCTTGGAAACGTGGGGAAATCATTGATGCCGAAAAGATCAGAGATGCCGCATCGTATTCCCACGTTTTCCAATAATTCGCACCCATTCCGGTTTCTTCACTTAGTGGACCATCCCACCCCCCCTTATACCTTTCCAAAGCTGGCGCGATGTTTATCTTGGGGCTGCACGCAATATTCAGGACGCAAAACCTTGTCCGGTTCACCAAACCCCGCCGTCAATGCACCCGAGGAGATGAAGAAGGTTCTTCCTAGGCGAATGCAAAAATTACCCGGAGAATGAAGGTGTTGGTCGTCACCTTCTCTGGTGCCGTTCTCGGGAGACGGGTGAATAATTCGCAGAAGGCGATTCCACATCTGACAATACTCTTGGGCGAGTGACGGGGGAGTCCCAACCGCTCTTTCAACGCCACGTTGACCTCCACGCCGCTAAAGGCCTTGCTCACTGTTTTTTTAACCCACTCGCTGCCTTTGTGGCAGACGTATTAGGCCCAAAGCTCAGTCAGTGTGTTTTGCAGTCGTGCTCAGCATCTGATCGGGATGTGGAATATTCGGCGAACCAGAGCGCCGCCCCGTTGCCACCGTCGCACCCGGCGATTCCACACCTAGCCACACCACCTGGTCGGCAGTCCCGGAGAACTTTCACCCAGCGTCCTACTGCTTCGGATGATTCACCGCACATGCCTCTGCCGTAAAATTATATCCCACTTTCGCAGTGTAGTATGCTGTGGTTGCCGCGTAGCGCCACGCGAACACCGTACCTTTCATCTCTTTCCACCCAAGACACCATGGGGCTAACCCTTTACCCCAGCCATCATCAACTTCGTGGATTCCCGTCAATTTAAGCACACTGGATCACATGGTTGAGCAGTGGAAGACCAAACGTCTTGAATCCTTTCGCGCCCTTCTGATTCGATTCTGTCTGATTGTTTCCGCCCCCCACCCGGGTTTCCGCTACAAACCATTTACTTCAACGCTGTAATCAACGTGCCCGTTCTTCCCGAGGTGCGACGCGTATATCTGCCCTCTCCGCATGAGTTTGGTTTGGTTCCCACCCAGTTTTACCTTGCAATCACAATTCCCCTCACCGTGATCAATAATCCGGTTTTGCCTCACGCTGCAGCTCTGTACCTCTGAGGGGTTCAACGAAGCCTCCGTGGCGTTGTCCTCAACCGTCAGCGAGATTTCCCACACCCCCCAAAAAAATGGGGGATGGTGGAGTGAAAGCCATTCACAGCTGGTGGCAGGGATCGCTACCACCGATCCTACAGTGCGACTCAAATCGCACGAAACTCACAGCAATCGTTATGCTGGTTGTCTGGGTCTTGTGATGTTTCCAGGCCTCGATGACTTACGGTGATCTCCGATTCGGGAAAATCGCCACCTTTCGTGTTCAGTACCCGGGCCGTGATGGTCACTCAAATGACGTTGGTCAGCGATCTCGACTACCAAATCCCCACCAACAATCACGGATAGGAAGACAAACCCTACGCCTACGATCCAATTCACCCTTCCGCCTCTTTCCTTTGATCGACTCAACTCCGACCAACGAGGAGAGTGGCGGATGTCCAAGGCGGTTGTTCCCGATCACCAACATCGTTTCCATCAGGGGGACATCTGTCATTTACTACTCCCCTACCATCGGTTACCATTTAGTGAAGGGCCGCGGTTTCCCGCCATGTAGGGTGGATCAGCGGACCGAACGTTTCACAGTCGGTTCCACCACCGGCGCTCGCCCTTGACACCTCTGAACGTCAGGCGATGGGCGGGTAACAGCAGCCTCACCAGTATAAAAACTGATGGAGTCTCGTCATCCTCATCATCTACTGTACCTCCTTTAGACTCACGACACAACCCTCACATTCGTTTTTTTGACCTTTCCTGCCGTTTTCCGCCCAACATGATCCTTCGTCACCGTCGCATTCGCGGGTCCCACAAAGAAAGGTGGTCGTAAGTGCGCCAACCACTTTACCGCCGAAGAGATCGCTGCGAAGGAGAGCAAGTTCTCGGACGCTCTCAAAAGCACTGATGCCCTGACGAGGGTCGCCAGCAAATTCTCCAACTACACAATCCCAGTTCACTTCAATGTGATCTCTTCCGGAAAGACACTCAAACAAGGCTACGTCCCGTAAGCTACTCCCTTCGTGGCCAGATTTATCACTCATCACGAACCCTGCTCTCATTCTCATATTCCAGGGATAAGCAGATCAATGACCAGATCAAGGTCTTGAACAAGGACTACACCGGAACTGGCCTCCAGTTCAAACTTGCCGGAATAACTCGGGTCCAGAACGCGCGATGGTTCAAGGAAGTTGCCTCAGATTCCCCCGAACAGACAGCGATGAAGGAGAAGCTCCGTGTTGGCGGTTCTGCAGTTCTCAACGTCTACACTGTTGGTTTCGACAATGAAGCCTCGGCCGAGCTTCTCGGCTACTCCACATTCCCTGTTGACTACCATAACAACCCCAAGGACGACGGCGTCGTCATCCTTTTCGCTACGCTTCCCGGCGGTACCTCCACCGGGATGAATTTGGGTCGCACGCTGACACACGAGGTCGGCCACTGGGTTGGACTCTATCACACTTTCGCAGGCGGATGCGGTGGCAATGGTGACTACGTTTCTGATACACCCGCTGAAGCGACACCTGCCAGTGGTTGTCCCGTCCGGCGCAATACTTGCACGAAGCAGCCGGGTTTTGATCGTAAGTTTGATCCCACTTTCATCTGGAGTTATTCACGATGCTGATTCTCCGCCTAGCCGTACAAAACTTCATGGACTACTCCGATGACTCCTGCATGACTAACTTCACCCCGGGGCAGGCCACTCGTCTCAGGCACCAGATTCATACTTACCGTAACATACCCTTCTGAACCCCCATATGAAGATGTTCATGTTCATACCAGTTTACTATTTATCCTAATAAACGCTTCATACTCAACACAATTGTGCCTTACCCGAACCGCGGACCACCGGGTCAACATGTCGAGTCCTCTCCTTCCAAGGTCATCGGTAAGTTTATTCAATTGCACGTCCGAATCAACACAATAAAAGCAAGACGGAACAACAGATTTGTATGCGATGGCTATTACATTACTTTGCGTTTGGTCCTTTGTTCGAAAATCTCCACATCGATAGTGTTTGTGCTCAAAAACCTCCAGATATAGACGTGTTTCGTCTGGCCATAGCGACGCAGACGACCGATAGCTTGTATTTCGCAAGCGTCGTAGATCTCCTGGGATGTAGCGAGGAGCGGCGACAAGAAGATTGCGTGATTGGCGACGGTCAAGTTGGCACCGCTGGCGCTCTCGTCCATGACGTTGAGAAGGAGGACACGAGCATCGTCCCCATCCTGGTACGCCTGGAGAGTCTTGGACCTCGATGCAGAAGACCCTTCGATCTCGAGATACTTGATCTTGTTCGCCTTCAACGCGGCCCCGACCTTCTTCATCAAGTCCTGGAATTGAACAAAGATCAAGATTCTTTCATCGGCCGGGATCTCTTTCCTGTCTCATAGTCAGCACGAGGAATCAGTAAAATGAGGGATGAAACGGCGCACTTGATCAATTCAACGACCTTCTCGAGCTTCAAACCGTAGTGCTTTCCACGACCGTCCCTGACTTCGTCGTCAACTCCGAGCGTTTCTCCTTTAACGACATTCAAAACCCTCGCAGCAGCGGTACACTTCCCGGAACTAGCGTAGACACATTCCTCTTTCTCCGCGGCAGCCATGACGCAAGTTTCGCATCCGGTGTGACCACATGAGGAGAGGACGGCAAGCTCGCTGATGGGTATTTTGTCGCGACCGCAAGATGGGCAAGGAAGTTCGGGTGGCTTCTCGTTCTGTTTCTGGAGATCGCGAACGACAGTGAAATATCGGAGGGACCGAACCCGACCGACCAACTCCTTCACGACTTTCCGGATCTCATGAGTTTCCTCTCGATGAGCCCAGATCTTTGCCTTGTCGTCGTTGGTTAAGTTGGGGTCACTTCCGGTCTTCTTTCCCTTGGAACTAGAGGATTTTTCCTGTGCCTTTGAACCGCCTTTCGAAGTGATTCCAGCTTCGTCGAATAACTTGAGGACAAGCTTTGAAGCTTCCTCGTCACCCAAGCCCTCTTGGTAGGTATGACGAATGAACTCGCGGAAGAGGGACTCCTCAAGTGCTTTCGGAGTCTTTTTCTCCGTCACGAGGGCCTTCTGGAGTTTGGTTTTCAGGTCACTTCGACACTCCTCTAGCTGCTTCTTGCGCTCCTTGACGATCACCTCGCACGCCTTCATAGCATTCTCCTCGTCCTTCTGATCAAGGTCGAAGTGGGAACAGCGTTTCAGGAGGGCTTCCTCAGCAGTCCTTGGTAATGTATAACTATCAAGTGCGGAGACGGAAACCAAGTACACTTACTTGCTCTCACCCAATGACTGTGCCAGCCGTTTCTCTCGGTCACTCTCCGTCTTCTTGCTCCGTTTGATGGTCATGTCCAGTGCGCGAAGATGGTGCTCGAGTTCCAGGTAGATTGCTCGCTCAGCTGCAGGGAGGACAATCTTCTTGATGGTCTCGCTACACGGAATCTCGTCGATCTCGGCAATGTTCTACTGAAGTATTCAGAAGGCAAGTTTACAAGGGATGAAATGGGTATGCGCGCACCTGACGAACAAACCTATCCAAGAAGACTTGGCCTAGTGCATGGCGGTGGGCATGCCATTCGAGAGTGTGGACCTCACGGAAGGAGTGAAACTTCTCGGCACCTAGGGAATGCATATAAGTGCCCGTCTATCAAGGAGAGGGGATGAAGGAAGCGTACTGGTTTGTTCCCTGACCCGCTTCTTGACGCGCTCAGATTTTCCTTCGCCATCGTCATCCACTCCCAGGTGGACGTTCATGAAAGCAGCGATGGTCTTGAGAGCGGAGAAATCATGGATAGGAGGGGTTCCGGAAAGAACCCAGTGTCTGTCTGCGGTCAATCGAGCAATCAAAGGGAGTTGTGGAGTATCCTCGAGATACGTGTACTCGTCGATGACTTTCCTTGCCCAGTGGAAGATCTCAAGAGGAGGCGCTCGCAGCTGTTCCCAGTCCTTTCGAACCTCAGAAGTCTTCAGCTTCCAAGGGTCGAAATCCTCCCTGAGTTTCTTCTTGGGCTTCTCATCGTCGTTGCCGGTCTTGCGCTTCCTGGATTTCTTGGTTGGGCCGCCATCATCCACACTCATAGCGTCGTCTTCGGAGGTTGCAACGGAGGAACTAGGCTTGGAGGAGCTGGCCTTGGACGCCGTCTTTTTCGGAGGTTTGAACTTGGTAGTAGGGGCTTTTCCCTTCGCTTTCGACTTCTTGGGAGGGGGGTCCTCATCGCTATCCTCCATGACCGCATCGTCCTCCGAGTCGGCCACGTCGGACATGTGAACATCAGAGTCCTCGTCAGAGTCGACGATAAAATCGTCGTCGGACCCTCGAGACCTCTTCAATGGACGCTTGGCAGGCTTCACAGCTGGTCGCTTCCGCGGAGCAGGCTCGCCATCGTCAGAATCGTCGGAAATGATCACCTTCTTCGCTGCCGCCTTGCGTTTCCGTGGACCAGAATCCGAGTCGCCATCGTGGGTTGGGCTGGAACTTCGTGCGGACGTGGTTTCTGGTCCGCTGGCAGCTGTAGATCTGGGTTTCTTAATGACAACTCCGATAAAGTTGTCCTGCAAATTCTTGAGGGACTTCTTGCCTTGCTTCCCTGAATCGGAGACCTTGAGCGTAGAGAGGGGCTTGGTAACCTCATCAAGTGCTTCTTCCTTCTCCGCAGCCTCACGGTAGTTCTTTCCCTTTAGCCGTTTCTTCTGAACGAAGGCAGCCTGAGCAGCCTCTTGCTCTGATAAAAGAGATCAGCGGAGATCACGGCCAGGGTAGAATTTTCCACGAACCCCTTCGTCTCGCCGCTTCCATTTCTTTCAGGACAGCAGTTGCACCCTTAGTCCTCAAACGTTCCACCTGTTTCTTCAACCCCTCTCCGATCTTATCCAGACACGTTTCCATGTATCGACCCGCTGTCTTTGGCAAATCACTAGCCGCGGACAATGCACTGAGACTACCCATATAGGCCTCAGACTTGAGGAGGTTCGAGGCTATAATAACCATGTCGGCTTCGGTAATGGTCTCGATCGTCTGTTTGTTCCAATCGGCCATGGTGCTCACGACGATGGTCTTGAAGGCGGAAGTACCGGTGAACTTCTTGACTTCGGAACCCCATTGTCGAGTAAGGTGCGGGGGGACGATAATTAGGGTTGCCTTTGTTATCACCTTGCCAAAGATCTCTTCCCGTTTCGCGACTTCCTTCCCAATCATCTTCTGCTTGCAATCGATGAGAGCGAGAGTGATCGCGGTCTTTCCGTATCCGACCTGGTCAGCCAAGACACCACCACGGACGGAGACCTCCCGTCGCACACGACCCTCAGCGCGCCAACTAAGCGAAGAGATGACTGCTTCGGAAATTTCCTCCTCTGTGAACGGTTCAACCTCCGAGCTCTCCTGCTTGATCATCCATTCGAGAGATCTTAGTTGTTCCACTCGGAGGGGGAGTTTGAAGTGCGGAGGTTGCGCGTGCTGTTTATCCTGCTTGTTACTGAGGAGGGTAAACTTGGGGAGATGGATTTGCGCAGCAGGTGAGAACTCGGTATTGAGGCGCCATGACAGGGTGGGAGCCTTCTGGATGCGTCCATTGCCCTCGATATTTGGAAGACGAGGAAGAGCACGGTGCAGGAGGGAGGGGATATTGATACCAATCCTGAGTGTTCCAATGCCGTCAGCTTGGTCGAACCTGAGTTGGGTTACGAATGGTGCCGGTCTACGCTTGAGCCTTCGTTCGTACTCTCCGGCCTCGACAGGGTCTTCGATCGCCACAATCTTGTTTTTCGGATTCTTGACCCAGGCAAGTGTGGGGGGCGACGGAGCGCACCTCTCGCAACGGTCCTGAGCAGTGCTTTCGACGTGAGACTCAACCTGTTGCCAGTCCGCAAAGTGCCCTTCAACGCTTCGGACCCGTTCAATCAACCACGAGATTGCCTTGTAGGTTGCGCGCTCGTGAGTTTTGTCAACCTCCACCCAAGATCCTCGTGGCCATTCTGGTCCAGCTTGGTCCTCGAGGGGAACACGACAGACCAAAACGGCACCCGCATGTTCACATCCCACGAGTGAAGCGTCGATGGTGAAGGTCTCTGACGGGACAGAGAATGTGACATTCTCCTCATGAGAGGGCTAGAAGATACACCTTTCAGTATGGGGAAAATTCATTGGAGGATAATAAGACAAACCTGAAGGGCTACTTCTTTCGACTTTGACCACACAGACGATACATGAGCGCCGATTGTTGAGTGCTTGCCATCCACGGCGGTGATCTGTCGCCACTTGGGATCGAGGGTACAAATGATTGGTCGATTCTCTCCAAATTCGTAGCGGGCCTTGGAGATCGAGAAGACGTAAGGGTCCTCTATGGGGTCTGCACACCGAAGTGGATCGAGGAAAAAATACAAAGGAGGAAGATCGGTTTCATTCGATGTTGGTTCCTTCTTATGTAATCCACTGTTCGCTGTCCCACATCGGTCAAAGAGGGTGTAGAGGCCGGCGATGTCTCGCTCCAGCACAGAAGCCTCGGAGTCCTCGTCGACAGAGATCCGCAACTGCGAATAGACGCGCCTCTCCTTGAATTCATCTCCCTGAAGTCCAAGCTTCGACTCCCAGGATGGAACAAGACTTGGCCGAATCTCCTCGTCTCCGCTTTCCACACCAGCAATTGTGAGATTTAGATCTATCCTGTGAGGGAGCGCGAACTCCCATTGCCCTTCCAGCAAACCGGCACCAGGCTTTGCAACGCCAGAGGTATCCCTCTTGCAGATCAACCGGGCAACCGCGGCACTTTCCAAAACCTTTCGGAGGTCAGAATTCGCAGGCTCGCTATCCCTTGCTCGAGCGAACAACCGCCACTCTGGCTGTTTTGGATGGAGGGCGAGTTCTAGTGAACCCATAGGAGACCTGTAAACCGCGGACCAAACTTCCTGACGCTTGAGCTCGACAAATCGGAATTCAGAGTTTGTCGCCTCGATTACCGCGTTCCTCCACTTCGGCCAAAAGGCTTCCTCCTTGTCATCCTCAACGCTGAGCTTCTCCCAGTGTTTACCCAGCTGCGACTTCGTCACACCTGAAAGGACAAGGCACATCGGGAAAGCGGATGTGAAGAACTTTTCGAATTCGGACGGATGGATCCTGGCAGGGGCGTCTGCGCCGAACCGAAGTTCCTGGGTGTTATGCTCTGGGCGTCCTCCGCACTTCTCGCACGACGTAGAACCGCAATCGACGCATCGCCGGATCGCCCTCGTTGTTACTCCTCGTCGACCCTCGCATTCGCATAGGCGAGCACTTCGTTCGGCGAGAGACAGAAGCTCCAAAAGAGAACAGTTGGTTGTGGTGGAGAGATCCAACGGCTTCTTCACGAGCTGCTTCTCTCCCTGGATGTGAGAAGCAACCTCTTCGATCTTCGCGGGGATTGATTTGTCGACCTCCATGTCATCCTCATCTTCGATCTTCGCACCATCGACGTCGAGCATGTCCTTTGCAAGGATGAGGGCCGCCATCATAGATGTGCCAACGACAGTTGAAGACATGGCGTTTCCAGCAAGGTCAGAAATATTGTCCTCCGTCTCGCGGGTGAGGAGCAGCTCGTCGATTGGCAGCCCCTGGAGCGAGAGCGCCTCCAGACCAACCATGGGTCCACCTCGGTTGGTGACGTAAGGGATCATCGATGGGGTAAGACATGGGCATATCCCGACTTTGTTGGTTCCGATTGAACGGTCGACATTTTGTGACAAGTTCCACACCTGGCTGTGAAACCAGGCGTTAGAGGGGACCAAGCAAATGTGATATCGGACGTACGTTTTGAAAGAAGGGTCAACACCTTTAACTGCAGCACGCAACATGGAGATATCCATAAGATCCCAAACGCGTTCTACCTGTCCTTGCGCCCAGTCTGCCCAAGCGAAGTCGGGCATTTTGCACGATCCGCCTAAAAAATTGGATCAGTGGCTTGATGCTTGCGCAAAGGGCGGCACAAACCTTCATCCCAACTTGTGAAAGGACGCTTATTCCCCAATTCTTCTTCCACCCGAGCACGCTTATGACGAGATTCACAACGGTTCCAATCCGTCCGGCCTGTCCTTCTGTCTCCAGCATTGTAACTCTCCCGTACGAGCTTCTCCCTGGCCTGAGAGACACGTGGGTCATCCGAAGGAAGAAGGAACGCGTCCAAAGTAGAGGAAGCTGGGCGCTTCATCTTGCCGACGAGATCTACCCATTTGTCCGGGATCCTAGACTTCTTCTCGTTGATAGCGATAAGGTAACCTCGCGTCCGGGTGTGAGGGATGTAGTATTGCTTGGTATCAAAACGCGTATTCCGAGCACTGTACCCGATCCTCTCGAATTCCATCACGACCTTATCCCAAGGTGCGGAGCAAACGTTCTCAAGGATAACGATAGGAGGGCGGTGGTTTTTGACCCATCCCAACATACCACGGAATGTGCGACCGGACTCCCCGCCCGCAGATATATCCTGTTTCTCATTGTTGAGATTGGAATAGTCAACGCAAGAAGTTCCAGCCACGAGCATGTCAACGTCTCCTGGAACTGGCACCTCAGCGCCGTATGCGGTAGTGCTAGAGGGGGGTAGGAAAGTAAGTAGACGATACAATATCAACACAGTGGAGCTCACGCTGTTCGCCGATCTAGCTCACAAACATCTCTAAACAAGATCGGTGGTTGGAAGTTACGCTCGATGTAAGCCTGCTTGAAAGGCTCGATCTCGCAGGAAAAGACGTGGTCGATCGCAAGGTTGACCCCGTATTGCGCCTCAATCGATCGGCGGATCATTTCGAGGGCAAGCAAGGGCGACTCGGTTCCTGAACACATTGTGGCAACACGAAGCGGTCTGCCTTGAATGTGCTTCGCGACCGATTTCATTTCGGGCGTACGCGCGACCATATCCGAGAAGATGGCAGCTATGTCATGTATAGGAGGTAGGTCTGAAAATTCTGAGGCGGTGTTCTTCGAGGAGGCGGCGGGCTGCGCGTCATCATCGCTGGAAGACGTGGCTTCATCCTCCACGAGTGCAGGCTTTGGATTTTTGCCTTTGGCAAAGGATAGAATAGAGGTCTGACCCTTCAACTGGGGTTTCTTCTCTCTAGCCATCGTCGTGATGGTTCAAGGTTAAGTGAGGGAGGGATGGTGTGACTAATTCGAATCCCCACACGCGACGCGTTGCGCGCTTGATGACGTGAGGAGAACACGTGACGTACGCATTCTTGACCCCGGTCCCGTCCCGCGATCCCACTCTGATTCCCGAGGTGGCCCACTGACACTGATGACTTCACTGCGAAAGTGGTTTGCCCAGGATTCTTTTGATTGGGTTCATCGAAACTATGTCATAGACTGGTTTATTTTTTCATCTTCACCCGAGAGGGCATTGTCTGACGCTCGCTAGGGTTTTCGTCTTCGTCTTTTGGGTCACCTCGTACCTAATATCATTCATTCCAATCTTCGAGCGTGATATTCCACTTAAGGACAAGTCAATCAGCCATAAACATACGCACGACCAGTAACCTCACCTCCTATTTTCTTCCGATCGGGACTCACAAGACCAGAATATCTTCAGGAACCAATCGATTCATCTCCTTGTTCATACCACTCGCTATCACAACAATAGTTGGGCTGTTCAGGCGTTCTACGATACACCTTCATCACTCCTGGCTGTCAGCACTCGCAGGAAGGTGCGTCTCGCCATCCTTGTCGGAATTCCGCTTCACGATGACCATTGCACCATAGCGGCCTTACCCGACTTGTGACTGAATTTTTGAAGAACCGAGTCGGTCTGTATTCCCCCCGCACCACCTCTCGCGCCGCCGACTTAGCCTACCTTTAGGGAGATTGCGTCCTGACTTTCTTGCCCGATGCAAGTGGGATGAAAAATTAAAGGTTTGCACAGGGTAACTTACTCTTCTCCATCTGGATAGCCCGACTCTTGCTGATCAGTTGACTCACCAGCGCACTTTCCTCCGTGCGGGGTGGTCGCAAGTCTTTCCCTTCGGGACATTCCTCAACCGCCTTCGCTGGTATGACGTTCTTTGCTCTATATCTGATTTCCCAGAGCGCAGGATATACCTCTTCGAAGCTCTCTCGAGTTTTCATTATTATATTGCCCTTGTTCTACGCGACGTGGGTCGCCATTTCTAGAGTCGAAGATTATGTGGGTATCAGCCTAATCAGCACTTATTATATGGAGGGTCTCTGACGCTTTGCAGAGACATCACGTAGAGGACGTAGTTGTTGGGGGGATGATTGGCCTCGTTTCTTCCGTCGCGTGCTTCCTCACGTACTGGCACAACCCCTTCTCGAAAGCCTCTTCATCCCCCCGATCTGTGTACGGAGGGATGGATGAAGCGACAGAACGACCCCGGCGCGACGATTACCAACTCGCGCTCGGGAACGAGGTGTAATCGAATCAGAGAAGTAGATTACCGGCGAGAGGTTGAATGTACAACAAAGGATACGGCGCAGATAACGGACGAACAGAGTCATGAGCGAACAAAAACCCATCGATTGCCAACTTTCTGCATCTTCCCCGTCAAACCAACACTTCCTTCACCGAGAACGGGTGTGTCCTCTTCCTCCGGACCAGCAGTCTCCTCGTCTGGTATCTCCTGGTCCTGCGCCTCTCCAACAACCCCAACCTCTTCATCATTCCATTCCGTCCCTCCGGCATCCCAACCTCCTGAACCTTCCGCTCCATTCCATTGATTCTGCGGTTGTTCCATCCCAAGGCCACCCATGCTCGTGCCCATTCCCATTCCCACCCCCATACTCGACATCATCACAAATTGCATCAACATCTCCTGGGTTGGGGTTACACCATTGGTAACTTCCCACGTCTTCCCTAACGCTTCCCAGGAGGCGGGGGAAGTAAAGTCGAAGGTGGTAAAATCGAAGCTATCCAGTCCTTTTGTTGTGTTCGTTTCCCCGGCCCTGGATTCGTACGTAGCGATCGGCATTGCAGCCTCTGGATTCGCCCCGTTCATGGGAGGTGCGGTCGCAAATTGAAGTGTAGGATTTTGGTGATCGGGGGTGGGATCTCGAACGATTGAGGAGTTCTGAATAATCGGGGCAGCTGGAGTTGGAATGATTGCAGGTTGAGTTGCGGGCATCGGAAACGGTTCGGGGTCGACTGAACCGGGTCTAATATCTCTCCCGAACTCATCCTTTTCCGGTCCGTGTGATTTCATAACAGCTGGCTGTGGCATCGGAGGTTGGCGTGGGTCCATACCGGAAGGACTCCTGACTCGTTGGTCCCTCCGTGGAACGTCCTCACGTCTGGGACCCCTTGGTGGACTCCTTGATCTACTTCGTCCGTGCCGCATATGCCGTCGAGGAGAGAGAGATTCCCGTTCATCCCGATCCCTATCCCTGTACGATGATCGATCATCCCAACCTCCATGATAACCACCTCGTCCCCTTCCCCTCCCCCTTCCACGGCCTCCACCTCGCCCATAGTCACGGTCTCGCCTATCATAGTCGTCGTCGTAACGCCGGCTACCGCCCTGATACCTTCCTTCGGACTCGTACCTCGGCGCAGGTCCATCATTCCTGCTCGCTCGCGGGTCGGTGGGTGGAAGGTTTAAAGTGTTTGGTCCAGGACCGAGGGGGAACATGCCATTAGCAACAACCGAGGGCAAGAGTGGGGCCGCTTGATTGGGGGGATTTTGACCACCAGTACCGTCTTTTGCCGCCCGGGCTAGCTGCTGTAGTAGAGCGAGCTGATTAGCATCCAGCCCAGCATGATTGAGCAGTGCGGCACTCTGAGCTGCGTTGTTATTTGCTCCTGTTTGGCTGGCAACGTTGAATGCATCCTCGATCAGTCATCTCCGCCGGAATGACGCTCGTAAGCATGAATTTCGGACTCACGGATTATCCCCATTAACTTGAGTTGCCGCCTGGGTCAACAAGGCCACTAGCGTTGACTGGAGACCCTCGGAGCCTGGTGTAGTCGGGGTCGCGGTTGGTGGAAATGCGGTAGGTGGTGGGAGTTGGGCCTGCGGAGGGGGGACGTGGTTCGGGATTGGGGGAGTGACGCTCGATACGGGCGAGCGATTACTTCGAGGATCAATCGATATTAAATTTTCGTTGGGCAGCTCTAACGCAAATCAGGCAACAGAAATTCAGTTCGTATTCTCATTTCTAAGACATGCAAGAAATCGTGTGTACGCCAAGCAGATTGGATACTTAGCGACCACGACACGATTGGGCGGCGATATGCACCTTTTTGATCAGCTGTTTTACCCTTGACAATATCACCCAACCGCTTCAACGTCGCTGGCGGTAAGGCGTTTGCTTTGATCCAAATATCCAATATCTTCTTCGTTTTGTCCTGTACGCCATAAGGACAGGGCCCAGGGCAAACGGATCACAGTCAGATTAGTCTCGGATGTAACGATGAAAAGTATCAGGGAGGATTATGATAGAGAAAAACGCTTTGAGGTCAGTGTGTCACATCACGTGATCTACAGTTGTTGGGTTGCACCCGCACTCGACCCTGCAGTCCGCAAGTGAAGGGGTGGGTGTGTATAGCGCGAGACACGACGATAGCTACACGGTCGGAGAGGGACGAGTCGATGACGCGGCCAGGTCACTGACGGAGATGCGATATAGATCTCAGCAGCCCAAAGCAGGTGACACAGGCGAGGGTAGAGAAGTTCTGTTGTGGAAGAGTAAGAACATTGAACGGATGAACTAACCTGAGCCTCTGGAGCACCAGAGAATATCATATCTTCAAATAAACCCTCAACGATACCCTCGATCTTAGCCAGGAACGTGGCCGCATTGCCCTTCCCCGGGGCGGAGTCGGCGACGACTGAATGTTTGACAACGTGATTGTGAGCGGCCCGGACTAAAGCATCAAACACATATAGGCTCGAGACTTTTTGAGACGGAGCAAGCCCTTTGTGCGTCTTGAACAAAACCAGCACCAGTTCCGTGTCATGCTACGTGAGAAGGGGCACGATTAGGCAGGGAAGCGACGGAAGAAATCTCGACAAACGCACGAGTAAGGACTTCATAGCAATCTCGGTGAGTTTTGTCATTTTCGAAGCAGAAAGCCGCTTCGCCTGTACGACCTCCTTCAACGCCGCCTCGAACATCTGACAACCCACGGTAGATAAATAAAAACACCAGAGCAGGAAGCAACATTGGAGAGAATCGTACCTGCGTGGATGCCATTGCGAGAGTGCAGCGTGTCAGGGCCGGACACGGAGCAGTGAACTGAGGATGAAAGGGGGAGAAGGCAAATCCGAGGTTATTCTTATTTGTGCTTGTTTGGCCTCCGACTGACCCTCTATGGCGCTGTTGTCACTGGAAATGGCGATCGACTGAGCGACTTGAAGGCTTCGCTTTCTAGCTACCAATGTCTCCTGCTCGCATGTTATTTGCTTTGATGGTGGATGGGAGAGATCACCCGTGTCGGAAAGGAGCCCACCAACAGCTCAGCGATTTCCTTCACCGCCGGGAGAAATTTCGAAGATAAGGATCAATTCACGCGCAAACCGCGCCACATATCCCCAGACAGACTGTTTTGGCACTGCGGAAGACGTGTGTTAACGCGTTCACTGATGCTTATTGACTCATGAGAGCATGTTCAGGTTTCGATCATTAACAAAAAAATACGTAGGCGGACCACGAAGCCCAGGGTCTGGCAGGTCTCAAGCCCACAGGCTTCCTATTGAACACAGCAGCGCCCGTACAATAGTAGCGATGGTCGGTTTTGAGCAAGACGTAGATCACCAGAACGTCAGCGCAACGAAGACGAGAGAAACTGTATTTCCATGAAAGCCATTACTGAGACACGCCTTACGGTAGTTCTATCAAAAAAGCGCCTCTTATCAGTTCTGTACCGGGGAATCGTGTACAGGCCCCATGAGCATGTCTCCATACAATTATGTGAAGACGAGCCAACAGACGTGACTACATGACGATCCGAGCCGATGTGATTTGAGATCATATCTTGAACGTGCTTTCTCCAACATATAAATACCTAGGGAGTCTTCGCTCAAGAGGTTTAGTTCCCTCCAGCAGGGTCTTGTAATCTGGAACATGGAAGATCTTCATTGTCTTTCGCCGTGCACAAGCGGTGGCTACGAGCCAATCATCCCAACTTACCTCGATCTTGAGAGTTTCGTGAGTGACAACCTTGCAGCTTCCTCCTCGAGGCGTCATTACATTCACCACAATTTACGGGTTTCAGGTTTGAGGGTGACGCTTTCTACGATGATGTCTCTCATGCACCGGTGCCAGTGATCCAACCGAGGGGCGGATAAACACTCCTTTCACGCAGGTATGTTAAGTCACCAACTGTGGAAGACGGGTGTCGATTAACGAACAGTTCGTTCTTCGTCGACAGACCCACCTTAAGGGGAACCGAGGGTTAGAAGAAGGGGACCATTTCCCCTTTAGTACACCCGACCAAGGTTTACTGCAGACCTGGCAGACCCTTCCCGCCACCTCCCCGCTTCTTACCCTGGAAGCGGCATTGTCGCCCACCCCCACCATCTACCCAATGATAACACACGACACCCCAACCACCTTCAGCAACCCACCTATTGAACGGCCTCTTCAGGATGGTCCGAGCACAGGAGGGAGCACTCACCCTGGAGTCGGTAAGCACCGACTCGAATATAATCCAGAATTCGCACTCCTGCACACCCCTGACGGCCACCCCACACAAAACCCAGAAGAGGAGAGAAAAACAGAGGTAAGGCTTTGTTACCTCGCTTCAGGCTCGTCCTTCTGAGTAATGTGTGCGGACCGTTGTAGGCTGCAGCACGGCGACAAACGAAGAATAATCGAAGGAAAGAGCAAATTCGAACCATCCAACAACTATTGAAGGACTCAAGCGAGAAGGGGGAGAAGGGGACATCGTGCCTCAAAGTTTTGAGACAGGGTACGTACCTTCGCAACTCAATTGTAAAATTTCCCAAGGGTGACGTGACCCAGCCGCGTTGCGGCTCAAGATCCCATTGGAACGCCGACCACTCTCCTATTCCGGGACATTTTCCGACAAGAAGACGGAAAAGGCGTTCGAAGAGAAAGAGAATCGCAGCGAGACGACTCACATTTACAAATTTCTCGGCCAACGCCTGCTTCGGGGGGTTCGTGACAGGGACCTCATCTTGGACGAAGTTATCCGTGCCCGTAAGCCTTTCGCCCAGTCGAGCGACTACCGTAACGATGAACGGACAAAACAGTCCAACGCGAGGGTACCAATCCTGCCGAGAGTACCCACGATGGGGAGTGGCTACTGTGCACACGGTGAGTGAGGCATCGTGGGGAGGCATAGCAGCTTACTGGTGTTGTAACTCCAGTTCGGATGACATCCATTGAAACCCCCTCTCATCCTCCGTCTCATGCCACACGCCAGAGGCACCCTCTCCGACACCTATCCCCGTATTGGTCTCATGTGGTACGGTCGAATAAATGTATGCCACACCTTGTTATGCTATCGTGAGCAAGGGTATCCAAACAATAATTTGCATACACCTCCTATCGTTTTCCGCAAACAAGTCGAGTTCCCCTTGACCGTGGGCATGTCGCTTCCTCGCTAGGTAATTCTGAGCGCTGAACGAGGCGATCGACCCGCCAGTGAAGCGAGGAGATCGTGGTCGCAAATTGAGTGTCTGGGCGTCAATATGGACCCGCAACGAGTAGTCACTGCCAGGTTCGCCTATATGAGGTCGTTCCTGGGCCCGCGCATCGCAAAAAAACAAACTCTGTTCGAACGTTTGCGCACTTCATCATCCTGGAAAAAACATTGTTCGGTAACATCGCCAGTCACCAGGTTAACATCCCCCCCTCTCAAAGGCGATTTTGATCGTACTTCTTAGCCAGTGCTGTACCCAACGGGTTCCCAGATTCTCAGGCGGTGCGATGGCAGTTGAGTTGAAAAGAGCCAACGGAGTGGATTGTAGCCTAGGACCCGTTAAGTGATTATGAATGACATCATAACGGCGTTCGTAGTACGAGTAGAGACGGTGGCCGATTGTACCATCCACCACTGCCAATCCCGCCATGCCAATCCCACGTTCTCTCCTCGACACCCTCAAAAAGATCATCCCGCCTCTCGATGGCTCTCTGCATAAAGGCCAAAGTGGCCGCGTTGGTGTCATCGGCGGCGCACAAGAGTACGTCCCAACGCTTTCTCACGTCTCTGAGTTCCTGAAGGTACGACGGGCAGCTACACCGGCGCACCATTCTTCGCCGCTATATCCGCTTTGCGGACGGGTGCAGATCTATCCCACGTAATCTGCGCACCGTCAGCGGCCAACGCAATCAAGTCTTACGCTCCCGACTTGATCGTTCATCCGATCTTACACCCACCTTCTTCGGAATCTCTCTCACCCGACCAGGTGAAGTCAGAGCTTTCGTCTCTACTTTCGAGGCTTCATGTGTTGGTCATTGGACCTGGATTGGGTAGGGAGGACTACATGATTTCGCACGCCAAGACGGCGTTAAATCTCGCGAAGGAGAATGGGATGTACGTTTTGTTGGATGCGGATGCACTCTGGATGTTGGGACAAGATCTTGGTATTTTGAAGGGATACAGGAGAGCAGTGATCACTCCAAATGTGATGGAGTTCAAAAGGTTGAGCGAAGCAGTGGTACGTCGCCCCTAGTCGTTCTTCTGAGTCTCATCATAATCTCGCACTTGGATGATAGGGCATTGACCCATCGACTCCACTGGACTCTCGTGCATCCTTGGTTTCTAAGGCACTCGGAGGCGTTACGGTTCTCCAAAAAGGCCCAGAAGACATCATCGCTACCAACACCAAAGGTGTATCCTCCGAAGAAGCTCACGAGATTTCCAAAATTCCCGGCAACGTGCCGAGGGAGCAACTAGAAGAAGAGACTATCACAAAAGTGGATACTCCAGGGGGTTTCAAACGAGTGGGTGGTCAGGGAGATGTGCTCAGTGGATGCGCAGCGACTTGGTTAGCATGGGGGAAATGTTACGAGACCGGTGCTTTTGGGTATGCTTACTTACCCTTTCCCCAGAGTTCACGAGCTGATGGGGTGGACTTGCCAGAGATAAGTCGATTCCAATAACTCATTTACCACACCTGGCGGCGGTTGGTGGATCCATGGTCACGCGCACCACCTCCAGATTTGCCTTCCAGAAGAATGGCCGTGCATTGTTGACGCAGGATTTGTTGGGGGAGATCCAACGTGCCTTCCTCGATGTGTTCCCAGATAGTGATGCGCCGGGTCAGAGGACTGGCAAGTTATAGAAACTTCGCAGTGCACGTATGCAGACATGCAGAGGCGCGCTCGTCAGTGTATTTTTTACACAGACCACAAAACCTAGATTACCATGCGCGGGTTCTTGACCCATCGACTCTCCAGATGAGATCGAGCATCCGAGGTGTCATTGAAACCGTTTATTGTCGTACATATTAGCAACGGGGTTCATGCGCAATGATGGGAGTGGGCGACTATGAGCGACAAACAAATGAACGAACGAGCATGCAGAAAATAAGTAACCAAGAAACGAAAGAGAGGATAAGGTATGTAACAGGAAGGAACGTAAGGGGACACAGGTAGTCGTACCCGCGTTTAAATCAGATGCGGCTTCGTGTCAGGGTATATACACAAAGCTCGGATAATGCGTCGCTGAACGCTTAAGCCATGAGGCCTCGGGCCTGAGGTATCATCGAACTGGTATCGGTTTACACATTGACCCCACGGTAGGCGGAGATCTGGGAACGGAGGCGGGCAATCTGTCCGGGGGTGAAGTTGTTCATGCACGAGTCGTCAGAGTAGTCCATGTAATTGTGAACAGCTGGGAACGAAAGGGGATAAGTGACGAGGTTCCAAGGTTAAGATGCGGGGAGTTTTGACTTACGATCACCACCCGCACCGGGGCAGGTATCTCGTGAAGTAGGGCAGCCAGAGGCGGCAGAAGCCTCAGCAGGGGTGTCGTCGACAGAGTCACCATTTCCATTGCATCCGCCCTGGAAGGTGTGGTACAGTCCAACCCAGTGTCCGATCTCGTGGGTCGAGGTGCGTCCCTGGTTAAAGTTGGTTGTTGAGCCACCAGGAAGGGAGGAGTAGAGAATAACGACTCCGTCGTCCGCAGGGTTGGACGCGTAGTCAGAAGGGAAGGTAGCGTAACCAAGCAAGCCCTTGGCACCACCGGCGGTGAAACCAACGGTGTAGATGTTGAGCGTGCTGGCTGGTCCCTGTCGGAGGGCGGTCTTCATAGCGGTCTGCTGGGGGGTATCTGGACCGGCACCGTTGAACCAGCCGGCGTTCGACGTCCTGGTAGTGTTCTGCAGCTTGAAGCTGAGACCAGTTCCAGTGTAGTCCTTATTTAAGACATCGATCTGGGACTTGATCTGGGAATCTCTGTGGCGGATGATCGGGATTAGAAAGATGGAATGAGGGTGATTGGTCAAGCGTCTTACGGAACGTAACCTCCGGAGATATCTTTGCTGGAGTAGACAACGTGGAAGTTGACCGGGATAGTGAAGGCTCCAAGAGAAGTGGCGTCCCTGTTGGTGGACTCGATCTCGGCGAGAAGAGAGGTGTAAGCCGTCTCCTTCTTGCTGACAGCTTCGGGAGTGAGGTGACTGCCGCACTTGCGACCAGCAGCCCTGGGTTCAATGCCGTATAGCCCACCGGCGTCGGCAGGAGTAGCAACAACGACAGCGGCAAGGGAAAGGAGAGTGGTGAGGGTGACGGAGATACGAAGCAACATGGCGAAGGAGGAAGGGGAAACGTTCAGCGAATGATGGGGAGAGGAGAGGATAGGGGACGTCCGGCGTGTTTATAGGGAAGGCAGCCAAGCGAAATGAGACGTTGTTAAGCACCACCGAATTGAAGTTCAGGGAGGAAGTCAAAGTGGAGTCAAGCTATGTGGAATACCGATGGGGTGTGAGTATCCGAGGTTTACCGCCTCCGCATTTTGTGCCAACCCGAATAGATGCGTGACGGATACCACATGTCGCCCCCTGGCATGGATGGAGACACGTTTATGGACGTAAGCGGCTGCGAACAGAAAGAGGGGAAGGCAAGGAACCGGTGTCGCAACGCTTTCATGGACGCTCGTCGCTTCTTTGTGGGGAAGTGTGATCAATCATTGTGTGACATCCCAGCCACGGATCCAAAGCCCGGCTGCACTCGAAAATCAGGCTTACATGTACACATTGTGCGGGCGCCCGATCCCACGTCCGACGTTTACGTGACAAGCGACAAAAATAGGAACACAATCAAGAGCCACAGCTAAACACGCATGGGCGTGTTGACCGTGCATGCGGTAAGGCCTTTCTTTTATCGTAAGAATGAAAGAGAGTGGTTGTCGCGTGTTCCCAATATGTAGAAGCTGAAACATGAGCGCCACGAGCTAGACTCCGGGACAACACTTACTTACCACCATTTCGCCTGTGGACAACCAGCTGGTGACCGGTGACCAACCGCCATGACGTGTGTCGAGGCCGGTCAGCTTGTTAATATCGTGTCTTCCTAATATAAACATACAATGAAAAAGCAGTCAGACCGCACTTTCACCAGACGAACCAGGGCTGCACTGTACCCAATCTTGGTTCCCGCTCTAGCCCAGACAAAACGTGAAACCAAAGTGTCCCCTGACAGCTCCTGATGAAACTTCCTGTGGTACGAGTCCTGATGTTGTTCGCTTTAATAGGTAATCCGAAGCATGTGGGACGCACTCCACATGGGGAGAGGGCCCTTCAAAATAAAAGAAACTGGTGGAATGATGGTTGCCCAATGCCCATCCACTGGAATAAGCAGATCATCGATCGAGTAAATCTTTGAGCGACTACTTCCGATGCCAAGCCAATGCAACTTGTGGGACGGGAGGACCACACTTTCAGGGCCGACCAGGGGCGATGTGTCCCAAAAATCGCGTGTAAATCAAGGGAAAACTCCACGAACGCGCCAGCGATTCCGTCTCCGCGTGGTTTACGCGCGGACCGAACATCTCTCCGACTATAGGTCTTGGAATGGAATGATTGGCCGTGATTTTGCCAAGCTAATCCCCCCCGCGGTCTTTTGAACCCAGAAGGTTAACGTCTGACTACGAGCTCGTCTGAGCTTAGGTCGAGCTGTCATCCGGGCACCACCATCCGAAACGGCCGCACGGAAAATATAGTGCGAGCGAAGAAAAGGGACGGTGGGTGGTTCGAGGATTCTGACTATCACTTACAATCGAATGATAGTAAAAGAAGAAACGAGACTCGGATGCACCAAAATGAGAAGTATATTGGAGGGCGCGGAACGACTTAGGGATAGGAAATATCATAGCATCGTGGTGACAAACCTGGATGCGCTTACGAGTTAAGAAAAAACGCGGCTGCAAGGCATAGAAATCCTTCCCAGAATATGACAAGCTAGTAGTATTCTTGTCCTCTTTATTAGCTGCGGCGAGTTCATTTCTGGAGGGCTTTCTCCTGGCAGACTTTGGGGTTGACAGCTGTTTGCGTTTCGATAGACCGTTTCCTACAGGATACGGCCCCAAACCTTTGTTTACCTTTTGATCGGATTGGAGTTCGGCACCCCGGCATCGCGGCATTGGCTGGTTCGCACTGCCACGATGGCCTTAAGCAAGTCGGAAACTCCATTTTCTCGTTCAATTTTTGGCCTGTGAGGTCGTCGACGACTCGCAATTCATGCCATAAATTTCCGGGTTTTAATAGGCCGTTGTCCGCAATACGTGGCCTCAATTTGTTGTCGAGCTTCGAGCGGTGGTGGAGCCGGTATTTCGGCATGATGCGCGATGCCGGAGCCAGGGCTCTCGTCTCGACATAACTCATTCCCATGGTCCCGCCGCCACTCGCGGGGGTCGGCGCATCCTGAACGCAATATCTGACAACCCTGCAGACCGAAAAGCAGGGGGAAACTAGACCGTTGGCCCGTCGAGTCCACTTGAGCCGGGGGGGGGGGGCCTTCGGCTGTCTCGAACCCCGTTGTCTGGTGCCACGTTGCTAACGAAAGAGCCGGTACCGCCGCTGCCGAATAAAGCACATTCCTCTTCATTGTGGTGGGCGTTGGTACGGTGGTCTTGGCATTTCGGTGAAGATCCAGCGCAAATGAATTTCCGCTCCTGACGACGAACAAACCCGCAGACAAGATTTTACACGATCTACACGGCTAAGCAGTGAGCTTGTACGTTTACTACAAGGAAAATCTCGAGAAAACAGCCACTAGGTGACCATTCAACCTGAGCTCCTGATACGGAGGTGGAGTTCCGAGAATCGTGTTCAAGAGTGCACCTAGTCCCACAACCATAAGTTTTCGGTTCAGGCTGTATAGTGAACGCGATCTTTCAAAGTCTGGTGGTGGTCAGACCGGTCAAAACAAGGTAGGCACAGGACTTGGGATGCGAGTGCGGTACATCTACATCGCGATGGTCGTTCATTGTACCTATAGAGTGGCTTAGGAACCCTCCATATATGATGCATAAGGGCTCTTCCCACGATTTTCGTCCGTATGTCGTATAAAAAATGCCTGTTAGATAGTGATAGTGGAGGTTACGCGATCTCTGAAGGCGAAGCCGAGGCATGCTAAATTTTTACGGGTGATGGAATGACTGCATGCCTTTGTGTCGACGAGGTGTGTGTGTGGAGGGGAGTCAGCCGCTGGCAACGTCGACGAGCGGGAACGACCGGATTTTGCCGGGTCAGAGCTGCTTCCACCAAACATTCAACCACTCATTCCATTTTCCAATCATACCCATCTTCCATTCCACTAGGGAGACTGCGGGATTGTCTGCATCGGGTCACGCGAAGGCTACGGGGGCATCTGACAGTCTGCGTTCATCACGATTCAACCCGAGCTGTAGCCTCACCGTATTCCCACTTGACGGGTCTCCGACCACGAATCTAGATACTAGCCGTCATTGCAATCAGCGCCCAATAGATGAAAAAGATTTACTGCAATGCCGGTGCTGGGTTATTCTCGATCTGAGTCTCAGTAGTTCACAGTCTTGGGTACACCCCTGCGATCCAAAGGGACTAGACGCCGGACCCACCGCAGTGTGACTTGAAAGATCTATCTGAGCGTTCGCGGTCTGCCGAGCTGCATTTGGTCGTTTATTGCCGCGACCATCCACTCACGGCCCCCTGTGGTAACCGAAAAAACTCTGCGATCAAGGCCTAGAAACAAATTCTGGGGACATGTTCCCGGCGCAAATTCGTGGCACGGTTCATTGTTTCTCGAAGGCATTGTTGAAGGCGGAAGCTAGAGTGACGACTCTCCCAAAGATAAGATCCTCCAGCCGGATTTCAAGGGTTCCTTCCAGAACTTCCAAGACAATCACTGCGTCGATGCCGTGCTCAATATAGATTTCGATCCGTTATCCTCTAGCGTAAGGCACGGCCTGTCCACAGAACCCTCGGGAAATTTAATAATCCAATGCTGACTCGTTCTTCACGCTTGCGCCTTCCTTTCTTTAACGACTGTAACCTAGTACGTGCTACGGTACCCGAATAAGCACTCTGACATCTGACCCAATCGACGCGACCCTCAGCCCTTTCGACTCCCTCAGCGTATGGGACACGTTTCGATGCATGACTAAGAGCCACCGCGTACCATCGCAACTGATCGTTCTTTCAAATCCACCCATGGTCAAGGAGGCCGTTTGAACAAAGCAACTGCTTGGTGACAGGAATATTCTCGAAAGTCCCCCCGAAAGTCAAACTGCTCATTTGGCGATTGGGTCTTTGGGTACACACCTCCACACAACGTGACGAGTGGCTCATTGTTGAAATAATCAATATGGGTTTGTTTGTCGATGCCATACTCGCTTCAAAGGGTGCTTCCTCACCAACCAACCGCCATTTCCCCTACTTTCTCAATAACCTCAGCATCCCTCGACGCGTCCTCACTACCTTGCGATGGCGTACTTCAACGACAACGACAAATTTTACTCTCCGTCCATCACTCCGGAAGAGTTCGAACTGTATCCATCCCTGCTGCGACAGACGTCAGTCACCACGGGGGAGGTTGACGGTCGAGCCACGCCCACCTTCACCGGTGGTTGGTCTATGTTTGACCAACCAAGGTACTAAGTTGCGGTGGGCATCTTTTCGCTGAAGGTAGCAGTCATGAGTTCGGGTGGCGGGAGACCGTTGAGGTGAACACGACGAAGGCGAAGCAACGGTCCAAGGAGCCGCAATCAACCGAAAGGACGCTGAGGTGAAGGGATCGGCGGGGAAAGTACATCCCAAGGACCCGGGGGGTTCGAGTACCCATGAATCCTCAGCTCCGATTGGTCGGCCTTTGACATGACCCGGACAGTGGTGGGCTGTATCACCCCACAAGTCGTTCTAGCATGGATGGTGTCTGCGGCTCGCGGATGAAAGGTTGATCTAGGCCAGTGTGACAAAGTTAGAAGCCACACGAGTGAGGAAGAATGGGGTATAAACTCAAACACATACTTACGGTTCCAGGGTTGTTTGGGCAGGCATGAGGCGGAAAATGGAACCTGACACACACTGCGCTTTCGCTGTCATTCCATCGGAAGGGGAAGATGTGAATGATCCAACGGTTTGACACCAAGACTGGGTTTCGCTCTTATCGATGAACTCTAACCACACGTTAGGAAAAAGACGTAGAAAAGAGATTGATCATGACCGAGCCGTACATGATTTGCAGCTGCAAGGCGAGAACCGAGCCTGATGATCGTGGAGGTGTTCAAGGGGCCAGACCCATGGAAACGGATTCACTTCCTCCATGATCACGGCGATTCAACGGATGAAATTACAGACAACTCATTCAGCAAGTGACTCACCGGCGTCGAGAAATGTAGCTATTCCATTATGCGGATATCACATTTGGATCAGTTTGAAAGCGCCGTTTCCCGTTGGTCGTTGCGTCGTGCCTGTGATGCAGGATACTAATCTGGTCCTCCACAGAAAAAAATGTTACTCAAATCAATGGATGTAAGAGGGTGGCTTACCTTTTTGCAGTGGATCTTGTCCGACTCTAAACGACGGACACTGATCGTGCGATTAGCATGGTATTTCTAGCCCCCATTCCGGCATTGAATGTTCTAGGGTCCTTGCGGAAGATCGCAAGGGCCTAGACATTCGCAGGTGATGGCGACGATGATTTGTCGTGTATGTGGTTTCCGAGGACAGGCTACAGAGCGGCTTCTCGCGAGGTTGATGAGTATCCACAGAACAAGAGATCTCTTTTCAGACACGTTTGGGGGTACGTCCAGAGAGGAGCCAACAACTCGGCTTGTTCGGAAGGAAGGCTTCTCTACCAGCTGGTTGGGTTGGACGAGACTCTGTGTCGGTGTGCCGCAGTGTGAATCCAATGAAAACACGTCAAATCCTGCCAACCCCTGTCCTGGTGTTTGTGTTGGGATCAATGTTCCAAAGGTTGGTCGACTCCTGACGAACCCTGCTCGCAGTCGCGGCATTTCAGCTCGTTTCTCCAAATGCCGCGAGCGATGGCCTTGAACAGGTGAATCAAGCACCAATTAAACAGCGATAATCACCCATATGCGAGATAACGCGGCCCTGTGCGTTGGAATATCGGGCTCTGATTCAAGAGGGACGGAGATCAAACCGGGCCGTGGCTTGCGGTCGATCACTTGAACCCCAGTCCCTGATCGCCACGCTTCCACACGCGTTCACCATCGTCCTTGGCTCCATTGGTATAAAACCGGACACCAGGTCAGTAAACCTCCCCACAACATCCAGATGTCCGCTCACGACAGACACGTCACTCCTCCCCCAGACCCCGAGAAGGTTCAAGCTCACCTCGAGGCTCAACAATCCACGAAACCGAACAAAGGCTCGAGTGCCTCCGGCCAACTTCTCAGGAAAGTACAGTGAGTTCACGGCGAACTCCCGGTATTGCACGCGGAGATTCACCACGGCTGTTCATTTTTTTTTTTTTTTTTTTTTTTTGGTTTAG
>Ga0307514_10001291_pt1 | contig 32494 bp, 32 predicted proteins | sample 16_EM_MG_FD_203088 | JGI IMG/M metagenome (GOLD analysis project Ga0307514, IMG submission 203088) | Populus trichocarpa ectomycorrhiza microbial communities from riparian zone in the Pacific Northwest, United States - 16_EM | ecosystem: Host-associated > Plants > Roots > Unclassified | place... | reverse complement strand
GAGTGGACAAAGAGAGGGAGAGGGGGAAAACAGAAATGGGGAAGGAGAAAGTTGCTGCCAAAAAGCGAGGGGGTGGTGGGGAGAGGGGTGGAAGTATGAGGAGAAGAAGGTGAAGAGAGCACGATTCATTTTTATAGATTCTTGTTTATTTCTTTTCCTTTATTGTTTTGCCCTAACTCGTGCCAAGATTGTATTCCCAGCTCAGTGTTGCGGAGGAGAGGAGGAGAATATCCTTGCTTGCGCATTGTGGCGAGGAGTGGTTGATCGACCGCGGGGGGGGGGTGTTGGTTTGACGTTGAGTCTGAAGTTGCGGTCGAGATTTGCCTTTGTTGATGATGAGGTGGACTAACTAATGAGTAGATTGTCGCTTGTGGAAAGGTGGCGTAGGTATCCTCTTTGGGAGGTTCCTGCAGAAGAGGGGGATTTCGAGAATGCGAAAAAGCCGCGGCGGAGAGCATCGTTGGGATGGTTTCGCGTTTCGGGGTTAAAGTCGGTTCGGGGGGTTCCTTGGTGGTGGTGATGGTGGTCTGGTGGGTGGGGTGGGGTTTGGGTGGCGGGTGTGCGAGAGCTCAAGGCGAAAATATATAAACATCTCCCAGATTGGATATGTGAAAGTAGAGTTTCACCTCTTCACCTACTGGGACATACATACTGTACATACAGTTAAGTGGCAAAAATTCCCGTACCCTGCATAAAGAGCCCCAAACACTGCGTGCTCTGACCTCTTCATGCAGGGTACGGGAAATTTTGCCACCCAGCACCAATCCTATCCAGATCTTCCTTGTACCTTGCTTTGACTTCAAAGCATAGTACCAGTTTGGTACACTGCACTTCCCATACCTCTGAAAAAGGCACTATATAGAAGATATCTAATGGTGATGTTGGTGTAGGCCACTGTGACTCTCCAGTGTCACGCTCTGCAAATCTGTGGGTATCGGTGGTAGATCTTGACACACTTTCATTCTTTTTTGATGCTGAGCTAGCCATAGAGGGTACTGGTATATCAATGTTAGAATCCAATTCACCTAATTTGGTTTGCACGCACTGCAGTCTATCTTGTCAATCATGAGTCTCGTGCCTTAGCCGCACAATTTTATTTGATTGTCTTGGCACCGCAGAGATTCTGGGTACGAGAACATGTCCAATCAATATCTTGAGGTTGAACAATCAGCTACCACTGTACTATATATTTTTTTTGTTCTCGTACTTTGCCCAAAACCTTTACTTAAGACACCACACTGCATGTCTGGTCGATGCCTCACCAGCCCATGAACTTCCAAAGCCTCACGAACACACAATTTACAGTTCTTCGTGCCCCTGGTGGTGAGTTATATAATTACCCTCAATTCTCACTTCCATCCACACTCCGCCTTTCCCCCACCCAACAATGAAACCAAGCATGGCATCTCTCTGCAGGCTCTTCTAACTGTGAGATATCTTGAGTGCAGCCAGTCTATCTCGGGCTTACCCTCTCCATGAATCATACCAGATGAAACTATCTTGAAGGCTCAATTCTACCCATAACAATTCTACACCTTGTCGAGCCCAACCAGACTACCAAACCCCCAGCATCTCGGGATCTCCGTTTGATAGTACTCCACACGCTGTAGTATATACAACAGTGTGATTAATACATAAGCTCTTTGATACCCCCCCATCACCGACATACCTGCACTTAATACCATCCACCCAGCTCACGCTCCTAGATATGCTGAAAACGCCCTTCGAGACGCTTCTGGGTACACTATATGCACCCCGCTGAAGTTTGATCTATTGGAATTCGCCAAATATCTCATATTCCGTATGAGAGAGGCAGACTACTTAGGTCCTTCTCTTTGAGGGGTATTGGCTCACCAAGGCATCGGCAGACCTGACATCTAATCCAGAAAGTATAAAGTAGGCTGACACCAAGACAGACTGCAGAACCAATAATCCCATGAAAGACCTCTAGTACAGGTGCTACAAGCTCTACCGCGGGCATGAGTGAGATTCATCAATACTCTTGCGGACATGCACAATATTTACCTAGTCCAGGGCACCGATGACTATGGCAAGCCCGCAGTGCATGGCCCTCGGCGGCGGGGCCAAATGTAATTGGATTCGAGGTGGTGTACATGTGCGGCTCGCCATGCATTTTCGTTGGGAGAGCAAAAGTTCATCCAACTGATATTTACCCAAGTTAATCCTCTCAACACTCTCCACATATAACTCCACCCGCAGATGCTCAATTATACCATCGTTTCAAACCCCCGTGTATGCAATCCCGGTCTGTTTTGTCACGCTGGTTCACAAGCTGTAGCCAGAAGTTACCGCTTCCCCTCCAATTATAGAAAGAAAACTCTTAAAACACCACTGCGAACAGCATGACTCGAAGCCTGTGATGGGCATGGACGAAGTACATGGGGGGTTCGCACGAGCGAGGGCGAGAAGCACTGGAAAACCTGCACTCCAGAACCCCAAAATCAGATTGACCAGCCTGAGAGTGCACAGAGGAGACATGGACAGTAAAAAGGAAGGCCAGTGGGGTACTCGACCGATTCCAAACCTTACCTATTCAATGGACAAAATCAATTTTGATGTGAAGCTCAACCATAGGAGCACATCTAATAACACCGACATCAATTACCCATATATAAAAATCGCATGATATACTCATACATTCTTCATTCACACAAATAGAGAAAAAAGACAAAATAAAACCACCAATGATCAAAGAACAGGATATAAAAATGAAAGAGGGTACTCCAATCGCCAGCTTGCAAAAGAAGCCAAAAAATCACAAAACCAAGAAAACCGCCAATCCAGCCGCACCATCAGTAAATTACCCATAGCCAACCACCTGCGACCAATGAACCCGCATATCCCAACTAACAAAATCCGAGGAGCATATTTTTTCCTTCGTCATGACCGGTCATAGTCGTCGTCATAGTCGTAAATAGGGTCATAAAAATCAAAATCATAAACTCCCTCCTGCACAAAACAAAGAGAATCTAAATCATACCCAACTGCTACCCAATGACCTTTACTTAGGTGGCAGTGGTGATGGCAGCTCATTCCCTTCCAGGTCATATGTAATCTTTGTCTTTGACTTCCCCGATCTCGGTTTCAACTCCCCATGACTAGCAGCCTGGTGTACCTGCGGAGTCACCGTATACACCGCCGGCGAGACCCTCTTCGCCATAATCGCCAAACTCCCCACCAAGTCCCTTGCATCATCAAACGTCTCATCATCTTCAATTGCACCCACAACCTCCAATGCCTCATCCACACCTTCCCTCGCCAGCCGTCTAGACTCTTCATAGTCCTTCACACAGTCAAACATGAACGCGGAGTACTCTACAATCACGCTTAACCGCAGTGGGTGGATTCCCGGAAGCAACTCTTCGGCAAGGTCGTAGGCTTTTTTGAAAGCCTCCATAGCCGGGCGGATGTAATTGAGTTCCTTGTTTGGTGTGCCAGAGGCATTGGTGGCGTTGTTTGCTGCTTTGGCGTGGATAGATGAGAGAACATTTACTTTGGTCGTGGGTGAGAACTCGAAGAGGACGAAGACATGCAGAAATGAGGCTTTGAGCTTGTATATGAGCACGCGCAGCTCTCTGAATTGGTCGACATGGGGAAGAATGGTTTCGATGATGGTATAGCCTTCACGGCCCATCCATGTTATATGTTTGTAGAGGTCTAGTGATTTGGTAGGCCTGGTTGGGTCGAGCTTGCGCTGTTTCCTCTATGCATGATTGTCAGTAATGGCATGGTTGATTTCAGTCACAGGATCCAGAAGAGGAGGAGTGGAGCGCATACCGCGCGGTGTAACTTGCGATTGAGCAGTGTCGACAATCCGAGAACTTTGTACAGTGCCGCAGAGAGCTCAGGATTATTTGAGGCAGTTTGTTTGGCGAATACGCCCAGGTACTTCTGGTCCACTTCCGAGACCATCTTGAATATTATCACGCAGACTAATTGGTAGATATGTAGGAGACAACTTGTGAGTACCAGTCGTTGATATATGAATGTTAGTGGTTGAATAGTAGTAAGCCGAGATCTTCCTCCTCTAGCTGTATGTATCTTGATCTATGAATACGTATGTGAGGTAGTAGTAGTCGTATCTGATGTACTCCCCCGTGCGTAGAAATAGACGAACACGCTCTTTGGTTTCGCCTTTATATGCTGCAAGGCGTATTTATAGCACTGCCCAAAAAGTTAGATAGACAGTTGGCCGGGATTTGCTGGCGTCCTAGCTCGATGGGGGCAGGATTTCGTAGAAGCTTCTATCCACACAATTCCCAATCAGAGGACAAGCTGGGCTGTATGAGACCTTCACGCCAATTAGAGACCTCCCAGGCGGCGAGTAAAACGTGAGGAGTGAAGGGAAGAATGGAGAAACTGCTCCTCACTTGAGATGAGAGAATGAGTAGCAGCGGGATTTGTGGGTGTAGAGGTGACTTCAAGTACTTTAGCAGCGGGCCAAAGCTGGGTTGGGCAGAATACTTTATAAGATTGGGGCGACGCAGGGTGAGTTCAATTTCAAGGATATGATTGGGCATGGAAGAGAAATGATGTGACCTCCATGACCATCCTCCGTTACTGATGTCACTGAAGATATTCTTACAAGCAGTGCATCTCAGTTCAGCTGCATCGTGCATACTCCAGGGAACAAAGTGACCCAAATTGAAAACACAGAGCGAAGTACCAGTAGGGGCATGTAAATAAAAGAGATACTTAAGTTACGTACATGTTCGCACTTAAGGTGAAGGCTGCATGCAGCGTGCCTAGAGGTGTGCTGTCAAACACATTGACATACAGGCGGCCTAATATGACTTTCGTCTATGACTCGTCATGGCGCCAATGGATGTAGGGACCGAGACATCCACGCTTGTAACACAAAAGGAAGAATGCTGCTGGTATTCCACACTGCATTATGCTTGCACCGCACACACCATAAAGATTCGTAAAAAAACTCCTGAGATACATGACAAGACATAAATCCCATTCATGCCCCCCAAATCCACAGACCTAAAAATCCACAGAAGAAAAGGAAACCTAATTACTTTTCCCATCCTAAACAAAAGAAAACACATCTAGTAAAGCCTCCTTGGTGGAGACATGGTAGCCTTGATGGTCAAGGAACCAACGTTCTGCCAGCCTTTCTTCAACAAAGACACCAGGTAGTTGATAGCCAACATGATGTTGGAGATCAACTGGTCCTCAGTCATACCAACGTGTCCAACAGCGACACCCATACACAAAACCTTCTTTAGCTGGAACTTGATGGTGGACTTGACATCGGTAACCTTCTGGGAGAGATCCTCACCGTGGGAGACGGGGGTGGGGAACTTTCCGGCCTTGGAGAGACCGGGTCCGAGGAGACGGGGGATTTGACGGAGGAGGGGCTCGGAAGCGATGAAGGCGTCGTACTTGCGGGCGAGCTTCTTGATGAGCTTCTTGTTCTTGTTGAGCTTCTTGAGATCATCAACGGACATAGACTCGAAGCCATGGTGCTTAGCACGGTCGATATCGTGTTGATCACCAAGAATGCTAATGTGGTAGTCAGTTAATTGATTCTACCAACTAATTCCCATTCGCCATGCAAATTATGACTTACCAGACACTCATTCCGGGCCTAGGCACCTGAGGCAACTTGACCGTTCCTGAGAAGCGCTTGTCCCTCTGAGGGTCATAGTTCTTCAATCCAATCTGCAACTCCACGGTCTCCAAAAAGTTCCTCTTCTTCTCATTCAGAGAGTGGTTGAGCAGCTCCTTAACGTTGGTACGCACTCCGGCGACTGTGATTTTGGACATTTTTTATGATGTTTTTCAGTCTTCCAAGCGAAAATTGGCTAGCAAATTCCGTTGGTGAGGAGAGGAGCGTACTTTCGTTGGTGTTGCGAACGTTGCGTTCCTGAAGTTGATTCTTCAGTGCACTCTTGGTAAGAGGCTATTCACTCTTAGGGCATACCCTCACGGTGCTAAAGCGGCATTATCTCGATTACCCTCAGCTAGTTCCACAAAGCAAATTACGGTATCTATGTATATGTATCTAAGGTCATTGCCATTCCGTTCGTTACAAAGACATAGAGCGCAGTGAGCACAAGCCAGATATGAAATTGGAAACAATTACAAGACATCGTAGCACAAGCTAAAGAAATTCGCCAAACCTTTCATCAACTGAAGCACCGAAATGGAAACCTAAAGTATAGATCCTAATTGTGAAAAAAATTTTGTGGTGGTCCCCATGTTTCAAAGTAGACAGGATCTAGCGAGGGCGATTCGGCCCAAACCCATTTCTTTCGAGGAGATAATGTTATGTGATAGTAATCTATCGCCTCGCGAAGCAGCACAGAATAGAAGCACGCCCCAAGAACCAGACCTATAGATGTTGTAAGCTTACATCGTGCAAAGGGGTGTAGTAAGATACTTACACATCCCGCAAAACGAATGAATGAGAGACCAGATGTAACCCAGAGCAACAAGCGGAAATATTCAGCAGTACGTGCTTCTTGTTGTGTCATGCCAGTGGCCTCTTCGTCCGCGGTCCGCACGTTTTCGGCACGGGTAAATTTATCGAAGCTGGAGGAGTAGATGACGACCGCCAAAAGTCCGTTGGTGAAGATCCAGAGGGTGATCAATCGAGTCCTGAAAGACTTGTACGAATCATCAAGCGTCTTCTTTTCAACCTCAACTTCTGCCTTGAAGGGGGTCAAAGCTCTCTTGACAGTGACTTCGAAAGCAGAATCGATATCGGCCTGTGGCTTATCAATCTCTTCAATGACCTTGGCTTTACCATCATCAGAAACTTTGGTGACGGCAGATGGCAAAACATCAACCTTATCAGAACCCTTGGTACCCCATGAAACGTCGTGCCAGTTGCAGAATGCGTAAACATTGAGAATGTTCTGATAAGAGGAGACCGTGAGAAGGTACTGAGGGAAACTGTGAAGCATGTGCCATGGGTCCAGATACATGATAGATGCAACGAAATAGAGGCCGAAAGTAGCTGCCAGGGCAACGATAATCAACTATTAATCATTAGCAGGCGCTGCAGCAGTACTTCGGGACTGTGGCTTACCCCTGTATTCGAGGAGAAGAACTGAGAAACAGAAAAGTTACCATTGCTATCCTTAAGGTCTCCGGTACCCCCGCTGAAGGCTTTATAGACAAGGTAGAAGGACAGAATGATGATGTATAACTGGATAAGACCGAAAATAACAAAGGATGTAAGATACGAGTATTTAGATCTATATAGCCGTTAGTAGGGAAGAGGCCAAGAACATTGAGGTACTCACCCTTTTGGTCTGTTCCCTAAAGCCAAGATGAATTGCAGAAGAAGTGTTGCCACATAAAGATGCTTGATAATGGTATTGACAATCTCAGATCCTCGATCACCAAAGGGAAATGGTACAGCGCCGGATTTCATGGATTTCTCTGTTGGATCTCCGACAAGATCCAAAATAACCACAGTGGTTAGGTAGAAATTTGCTGCGATCAAAATCAGCAAGGCCATTCATAAGCTGGTTAGGAGGTCATACCAAGTGCAAACCAGGACATGATAACAGAAGAGATGTTATAAATAAGCTGGATGTGGAAGAAGAACATGCGAAGGAGGTTGTGGCTACTGGAATACATTCTGCCGAAGTGCATAAGGGCATAGACACTGGCGGCGAAAGAACCGTTAAGCCATCGACGACGTTGAGAGATGAACTCAGGTGCACCCTCGGGCACATCAGTTTCTGCCTTCGAAGTCTTGACATAAGACAAATGCCATTTCGAACCCGCTTTCGCGACCAACTCGAAACAAAGAATACGATCTTCAGCCAAGAACATGTTCTTCTTGAAAATATTCATGCCCTCGATACCTTTCTTTCCGAGCCTTGCAGAGAGTGTGTGGTCACCGTGGAAGTACTGCTCCAAAGGACGTCCCATGATGGCTCTAAAACGATAGGCAGAGAATGCACCAGGCTATAAGGTGTCAGATGCAGGGAGAAAAAGGGAAAGATATAGTACTCACCAACACACTGACATATCCAAAGGCGGATTCTAAAGGCTTATCCAAAATGTTGGAGATCTTGTACTCAAAATTCTGCGTTGCTACTAGAGGATTCAAAAGATTGCGGCCCCCTTTGCCCAACATCGCATGAATCTCACCACAAGCTCCACCCAAATCCTTGTCGTTGTAGAATGCCTCCCACAGGGCAAGGATACTCTTAGAGCCAGGCTTGGTACCAGCATCCAAGAGTACACAAACCTCAGGGTTCAAAATTCTACCGAAAGCATTGAATAACCATCTGTGAGAGTTGATCTTCTTCGAGTTCTTTTGCTTCAAACAGAAAATCATCTGCACGGGTGGGAGACATCCAGGGTCGTCATCACGGGGCCGGACAAGCTGTTGCGCGGCCGTGACTGAAAGCTGTGTCGTATATTCAAACTGGAAGGAGTTAGAAATCATGGTCGAGAACAATGCCGGCAAAAACTCACAATATGGGCAGTAGTCTCTGTTCCATCAACGTCCTTCTTCATCACACCATCCTGGAAAATACCAATAGTTGCAAGAACGTCCAAGGTATCTTTGTCGCAAGGATCGATACCGTCGAAAACCAAGCAAACCACAATCTTCTGCCAAGCCGGGCCACCTTTGTTCCAGAACTCGGACTTCTTCAAGTTCACAATATCACGGATGTTCTGCATAACACCATGCATTGTACGAGCTGTAAGCATTTTGTCTTCATTGTAGTAGGTGATGGCAATGAGTAATTCTGTGTGCCGATTGTACATCGACTGCCTAAGATTATATCCGTTCTTGAGAGTGAAGTCATCAGGGTCACAAGTAGCAGCAGTATCTGCACTCCAAGAATTAGCCATATATAGGCCATATGGGTGGGTGGAGTTCATTACATCTCATGTGAGTGAACTCCTCACTCCCTCCTTCAACATCAGCTTGACGGTACTTTGGCTGAATTGCGTTCTGAATTGCGGAGGGAACTGGATGGTCAATAGATAATGCTTGCCCAGCTGTGAGCTTGATTTTTCTGGTGGCATATCTTCTTAGCCCAGTAGTTGGTGCTTGTCTCTGACGCCATGCCTCAGTGGAGGATGTCTCTGATCTGTTATACGGACTCGGGACACGGGGTTGATCATATCCTGGGTTCTCTGTATATCCGGGAGTCGGGCTTGGGGCATATTGCTCCTCCAAGGTGTATCCGGCATGCTGTTGACCACCTCGCTCGTCAAAGGGGCCTTCAAAGGGGGAAGCCCTTGGCTGCTGGGTATTGAGGGGAACTCGTTCCTGCTGCTCATCGTCGGAATCATAGTCCCGAGGGGGTGGCATATGGTATGTCGAGGGGGGATATTGTTGGAGGTCATGCCCCTCTTCATGGGGATTTCCACCCTGGTACGACATTATCAATGGGTGTTAAGGGCTCTATTCGATTTTTAGTGGTTACGTGCCCCCAAGCCCCCTGCTGTTGCTGAACTGATATAGTAAATGGTTTGCTGGAGCAGCAAGTAGAGAGAAAAAATATGGAGAAAGGCTGAAGGGTGAAGTCCTTTTAGATGAACGGGGTAGGGGGGAAAGGAGAGCCCAAATGAGAGATGGAAGCTTACTTTGTACTTGACAGGGGTAGTGTTTTTTTTTTGGTGCTGGTGGTCAAGTACCCCCCCTAGACAGTACCAGTAAGTAGAGCACGGCTTCAATGTGTACAGCCTGGGCTATTCTCGAGCCTGGCAACAGAGCAGCTTCACCCCCATCAGCAGTCCGAAATATGCATGAATATATGCCCTCAATGCCCTCACTTCAACACCAGATGCAGAACCAGCCACGGCCGAAGATAACTCTGTCCGATAGTGCGGCCAAGTCTGGTTGGCATGAGCTGAAATCTACAAGCCGAATGCAGGTAGTGAACCACAGGTGTGCTGGCTGTTCGTACCACCACCCATGATAACCCCTCCTTCAACATACCAGACCATACCAGGTAAATCCCCATGATCCTCCCTTTGTTACATTCTCTCCTTCTCCTTGCCTTGGTAATATTCTCTGTGCTCGGATGTAGTGGCATAAAACCTTTCTGGGTAGAACGAAAGGACCTGCTAACCCCACCAATGAGGACAACCAATAAGTAAAGGTTTCAGATGCAAGCTAGATACTGGGTATGCAAAAATCAACGCTTATGGCAGCCTTTTCTGGCCGACCAAGGACAGCAGTGCCAGTGTGGTGGCGCACAGATGGATTTGACAAACCCTGACAACTCTGCTGGGTAATGCTAAGTACCCCCTAGCCAGTTTTCTATTATTGGAACTACTCAACTGTTTTCTCCAATTTAGGTATGCGCAATCAAATGCTTCGAAGAGCAAAGTCACTTGGTCATCAGAAAGATATACCAACCTCAACTCCAGTCGGCCCTCGACTCGCTTGGCGGAATTCTGGATTCTGGTCTTAGTTGTTTCACCAAATCACTACTGATACGCAATCCGTGTTTCAAGATTCCGCTCCCACAACGATTGTGATTTTCGGCGCTGGTGCCAGGGGTTGTAGTTCAGCTGCAGAGATAAGCTCGACCATACAGACAGTATCACGTGTAATTAGCGTTGGCGCTTGCTGACAAAAAAATCTTCTCTTTTGAAGTCTATACTCCGTACGTTGCTGATATTTTTTTTATTTTTTTTTTATTTTTTTATTTTTTTGAGTCTATACACCTTTCCCCCATTAGCTTGCTGACAAAATTTTTTTTTTGAAGTCTCTTTCCCCCGAAGGGAGCCTTAGGCTATGAGGCGAGCTTGCTAACAATAATTATATATTATATAGAAAATACCCAGAGCACAGATCTCTTCTTCAGCAATGCAACATCCTACATACTGGATTAAGCTCAAGATGACCTTCTGTACCTGATTTTTGTTTTTCAGGTTTGGATATAACAAAGTTCCAGCTCTGCAAAATAGCACGTAGCACTAGTCTGGGCCAGACTATTTACCCGCTAATGGTTAGCACGTTTCACGTTACTTAACTGGATTTGGCTATCTTGGCATCAGCTATGCTGATGATACATTGCTGACAAGGTGATCGCAGGTATATACAAGTGGCAGTCTATTGTGCTGTACTTACGGATACATGTTGTAGGGAGTAAAATATGGGAAGGGTTAGATAAGCAGGAAAAGGTAGATAGCGTGGAACAGTAGATAGCACTTAGGAAAGACACCCTACTCTCCCATATAGTAGTGTACTTTCGTAGGATATCTAATAAAATGATAAGTGCATATGATACATATGTACATACCATTGCAAACAGGTTTCCCCGCAGCATAATTAATTTAGCGCGTAGGTAGTGGGACCGTGTTCTCGAGAACACCAAACAGGCATACGCAAAAATAATTATGTGACAGATAAAAAGGTCTAGTCTTGGCACAAGATCACAAACAGGCTACTTACCCCAGCAAGAAAAGTATTTACACTCCCCTATTTTGGGGGGGAGCCCCAGGCTAGGCAAGCATACAAGGCATAACACTGCATAACCCCTACAGAGCATTGCTTCCAGGCCTTGATACAAACTTGCACAAATGGTCCTTGTTTTGCCCGGGCTGCCAAGCCCACTGTTCCCAAAACGGAAGGTTCTCTCTCGCATATGCTGCCAAGGCCAGTGGGCGAGTGGAATATGTTATGTAACATGGGCAGCGTTTCAGCAATGAAGGAACACTTCAGGAGGCCAGTGATATAGTAGCGGTGAATTTGAGGAGGTTTGTATGCAGTATGAGGTGCAAATACAAGAGTGAATGAATTGATCGAATTTATCTAGCAAGTTCGGATATTTTGAGCTGTATTTATACATGGTCTGGCACAGTGAATACGTAGCTATTACATGAAGAATGGGACATGCTGAAAGTTGTACTGTAACTAGAGTAGGATAGAATCAACCTAACGGATTAGGCTCAAGGAGGTTTGATGTGATAATTCAACAGAAAAGTGGAAAGACCTCTTTGCATATTTGCCCGAAGACACTCTGATTGAACCTAGGAGATGTGGGTACTGGTAGGCTGATTACTTATATCTAGGAGTGGAAAGAGGTCCTGCATCATGGTTTACCGGCAATATATTTTTGCATTGACAGTCCTATATAAGTCTACCTATATATGGCGGGGTACCAGTATCAGGGTCTGCCGCGTCTTGGCCAATTACAACGTCGGTTGCCCCAGTACCACGAGAAGAGGAGAAGACCTAGGTAGATGTTATGAGGCCAATTAGGGGAACTGCGCGGGCGTATAGTGCGGCTGTTTGGTGGAGGTGCATGGACACTTATGTTCTTTTCGCCAGGGGCTGTGTACCATGCAAATGGATCTTGATTGGCGGAGGTAGCAGAGTGCTAATGTATGCGTTGCCGTGCTGATGCCACATTCGATCGGTGGCTTGTGTTGCCATGGGTGCCAAAATTGACTACTGTCAGGTCCTCTCGCCAATACAGACGCGCATCGCGGGATTTTTTATGTTGGCTCGCCGTCATTTGTGGTTCGTTGAAGCAGGCTTAACGTTAGAAAACAGTGGCGAGCATCTTACGGGCCGTGGACGGATTCGATTCGAAGGGGGAGCCATGTAAGCAAATGAGCCTGCCAAACGACAAATGAGGGTCTCATCTTGCTAACCCCCTTGTAGCTTGCTATCCCAGAATACTCTACTCACCACAGACTGTGCCCCCCGGCCCACTGCCTTATTCCCCTCAGGTGCCTTTGTCTTTAGTAGGCTGCTTCCCTCCTCGTTCCACCACCTCCACCTGCCGACAATCTTCCCCGTTTGAAAACCTGTCAACTCGGCGCATTATTCTGGATTGTGCGGTTTACAGCTTCGATTGAAGGGAAAGACAGCTTACTTTGGCGGGAGGGATAATTGCGAGTGCATTTGGGAGTACAATATTGCAAGGAAGGGGCACGAACTAGGGATTTCTCAAACACCCCAGACGCCTGGATAATTGGCCTGCTTGCAATTTGGCTATACATCTAACCCACCTGTCGAACCTCGAGGCATCGATTTGGTTCAACCTTCGAACGTCAGTTTCTTCGACTGCTCTCACCCCGCCGGCGGCCGGGCTTACACTCATTTGAAAAACCATTCACATATATTCTGAACGATTATCTGTTTGGTTATTTGTAACCCAGTTACAGCACTGTCTATCCGGCATTATTTTTTGTTCCTGAATCAAAATGACGATCATTGCACCTGGTGAGTATGCCCGAGAATAAGGGAATCGGTATCAGGGTACTTACTGACTGTTGCCCATCAGTTCACGCTTTTGGCTCCACGATCTTTCGGCGAGACTGTGTCCATTGTCCCGAAACCATGCGTGGTGGTTGTGGGACCTGTCCAGGCACACAAGTTTGCACCTTTACCGTGCAAACTTGTACCCAATGCTCAGAGGCGAAGTGCATCAGTGTCGATAGCACAGGCTCAGGCGCGCAGAACGCCACGAGTAGCGGTGGGTCCGGTAGAAGTAGCACCGGGCCCATTGCAGGGGGGGTGATTGGAGGTTTCGTTGTTCTTGGATTACTGGGGTTCTTCTTCTGGCGAACTAAAAACAAGAAGCGGAAAGAGAGAGAGGCTGCTGCGGAGAAGGAGGCTAGCTTTGGATCTTCTCGGGCTGCTAGGGCATCTACACACACAGTGGCCTCAATATCCTCTACTACAACCCGTGCTTCCAACGTTATCCAAATCGGTTATCTACCTGGGGTTATGAACCGATCTGCACCATCCACTCCAGGCCAGTTCATCCCTCCAGTCCCCCCGCTTCCAGGGCATGGTACCCCCGAAATTCGATACCCACAGTCGCCAGATCAAGGTACTTTCTTCTCTGCGGACGACATCCTTCGAGCATCAGTTTACACTACTGGTGGTCATGACCCTCGCGCATCTGTGGCAACAACGATATATAGAAACAACGCTATTGTGTCCCCAGTTGCGGCAAACGTGGTACGGCTTGGAAAAGCCGCCGTTGTGACAGTAAAGGGTGGCCCTTCTGCCGTTTCTACCCCACAGCTTGGAAACCCACCACCAGTTCCATCCGTAGATTTCAGCCAGTATGATAAGGACGCTGTCCCACCCAGTCCCGCTTTCTCTGTTGGGTCCACTTTCCTGAACAAGATGAATGAAAGGATTGTGGGAGCAAAGGAACGGCAGGAGAAGGACCATAGTAAGCGACTATCGGTTCCACGCCGCCTTGTGCCAGGCAGGACAGTTACTGCTGAAGCAGTGGTAATAGAGTCATCAGTTTGGGAGGAAGAATCTTCAGATGATGAAAGTGAACCAGATCACAGGCGGAGGACGTTGGGTTCAGAATTAGCAAGTGACGTGGATCTTGAGGATTCGCCGTTCTCAGACACAGCCTCTTTCTCAGATATGCCATTGCCAGCCGGGGCGGGTCTACCGCCACTTATGACTTCGGCGGGGAGTAAGGTACGGAGGGTATCAATATCGAAAGGAAACAAAATGGAAGGGGAAAAGGAAGATTCATCTGTCAGCAGCTCAAGTAGCATAGGAAAAAGTCCGTTTGATGATTCAAATGCAGTTGGCCGGAGCTAAAGCTGACGTTAGAGATGTTGGGTTCTAGGTGGCAGAAAAGAGGTATTATGATTACTGGGCATCCTTGGCTTGAATGCGTGCTTGCTGGTCACTTTACAACTGGACTCACTTTTCCATTTCTTTTGTATATTTGGGGGCTTTTCTTATATATACCACGGATTTCACTCGGCCGGTTTTCTTCTTTTTCCTTCACCTTCCATTTTTATTGGCTCGGGTGCCTGGGCGTACCTGCTTCGGTTCTTCGATCGACTCCAACGCTTTTGTCTGCACATCAAATTTTTGTGTATAGCTGTGGTCAATTGCTATAGCGACGATTGACTCTCGCCGAGCGGCTTTATTCTGGTGCCGGTCTTTATGTTTACACGCCTACTTTTACCCAGAGTAGTCTATTTAATATAAGTACCACCCACCATCATTACCAATTCTTTCCCGGTAGCTTTCTTGTACTGTGATTTCCCTTTCTTTGGTTTTTATGGGTATCTGGATCTTGTCCCAGGGAAACTGGGGAATTATTTGGGTGAATGGATGGATGGGCTATGGCTGGGGTGCGGGGTGGCTTTGTCCTTTTTCTGGTTTATTATATCTTGGAAGATGGATGTCTACTTATGTTTTTTTTATGTTACTGAATGGTATGGGGATATACCTCTTTCTAACTCGCTGGTTCACCTTTAGACTTTCGATCTGGGCGTAGAATTATTGGAGAAAAAAAATATTTGACCATCTGCAGTATGTTTGTTTATTCTCTGCACGGGTTTGTGGTGCAATTCGTGAGTGAGGATGCCATCGAAATTTCTTTTTCAGCTCGATGAGGGTGTCGTTAGGTAGCTACTCTATACAGCTGTCAAAAGATATTGGCATTCCCTGAAATACGTCCATTGGTGCACTCACAATCTTGCAAGGGAATTGTTGTGTTACATATCATATACAGAAAGGGTAATATGCTTGCTTTGTGCGCCACTATATACAACCCGTTTTGCAGGATCTACCATCCAAAGTACCTCAATTCTTCCCAGCCTAGGAAAAATTTCTGCTGTCTATATGTTGGCATCATACAATATACTTCCTATCTATATTCTCATCTCTGTCATGCATAGATTGGTCTAGACCTCACCTTAAAGCATCAATAAGCATATATGCGAGCACTAACACCTCATCACCATTGTTATTATTGAATGAGCTGATATTTTCTAGTTCCCCGACCCCTTCCCAAGACATATTATATTTGTGGTACATGTACAGTACGGATACCCGTTAGGGCTGAGCTGGCATGCACCCATACCCAAACTCAGGCACAGAAACCAGACCAGGTGCATGTATGTTCATAACAACACTCGCAGACCGGAGACATGCACCAGGGGTTTGTTTCATATCGATAAACTTCACCCATGTGCATAACCAGGGATCCTATGCGGTGTTAAATGAAGGTCTTCGCTGGTATCTTTAGAGTATGGGTGCTCAGGCTCTGGAGGTTGGTTGATTATATAGGTGGGGGCAAGGGGTGGGGACATCCACAATGTCTCTGTAACCGCAATCCCAATTTGTCGACCCATAAAACCAGTAGTAAATTCTTGCTATGTGTGCACCTGCACTTGTAGGGGGTAATATAAGTATATCTTCTACGCTGCCATGCCCTGTACTTAAGTACTATCTCTCTTGACCAATAAAAAAAGCAGAAATGGTCTTACAGCAGGAATGGAAACATCACATTACATCAAAAAACATAAACCCATGAGGTCACGCAGAACATGAATAAATTTTGATTCAAAACCCAACATGTGTCCCCTACCTTCTACCCTACCTTCTACCCCTACCTTCTATCCCCCCCAGCACCACAACTGCCCGAGCTGACACCTTACTGGAGCTGCCTCTGAGCACTAGCCATCTTCTCCACTTCAAACATGAAATCGAAGTATGGCTTGTCGAAGTGGTGAACACGGACGTAACCATCCTCTCCTCCTGATGCGTATCCAACTCCCTTGGGGTGGCAAGCGACCTATCACATCAATATATTAGTAAATTCGAAACACAGTATACAGTGGACTTGAGCTCCTCTGCGGGAGCCAGAGTAGTACGAAGGGGGGCGAGTGGGGTATAAATCAGGGAACATACTGTGTTTAGTGGACCGAAGTGACCCTATTAAAATTGTTAATAATCGTATATCGAAAGAGGGTACGGGGTGGGAGTGTTCACTTTAACTCGCCCAATTTCCGACTCAAAGACCTTGTGGTAGAATCTTGCCTCGAATTTACCCTGGCGGGAGGATGTTGTTGTGACATACCTTGCCTCTTGGCCACCCCCCAAGATCACGAAGTCCTTCTTTGCAGTGATGGTAGCGGTATATAGTGGAGTATCGGTAACATATGTCTTGAGAACCTTGAGGTTGTCTACAGAAAGGATCTTTGCAGTCTTGTCTTTGGATGCTGTTATGAAGTATGTCCTGTCTGGGGCCATCTGCATATCATTGATGGAAAGGTCTGGCTCATGGGCTTGCACATCCTGGATGAGCTCTCCGGTCTGGTAAATGTGAGCAATAATTCCGTGGCATACGAAGCCTACAGTTATAACAAACCTTACCGTCATACTGTCCAACACTTCCATCCTCGTGCCCAGTGATAATGTACTTGTTCAGGTACGACCAAGCTGCCACTGTGGCCTTGCTCTCCCTCATGGTAATTGTGAAAAGTGGCTCATTCGCTTGAGTTGCCTCTGGATCCGGATTGATGGGGAACACCACGACCGTACCCAAATAACCCATTCTCATTTCTGTTACACCAAGCAATAAAGCTCCATCCTCACTGAACTCCACCCTCTTCACAGCGGTAGGGAAGTCCCATGTCTTTAAGCATCGCCCAGTTTTTACTTCCCACAATCGGATTGTGTTGTCGGCAGCACCGGTAGCGAGAAGGGTTGTAGTACGATCGACATCAACTGACCAGAGGGCACCCTGGTGTCCTTCGTAGGTCCCTAGTCGCTCACCGTTCACTACACTGGGAGTCAATATTCAATATCATCAAGTCCGGTGACTGCAGAGTGGAGTACTGACCAGAGTACCAGGCGCAAACAACATGGTCTTTTGCTGTCGAAAATAGCAGGTCACCTGTGGTAGAGCATTAACATCACATGTCCATTATTTTGGGAGTAGTCCAGGCAGCCTGTACCGTCCCTATTGTACCTGAGAGCCAGAAAGGAAGCTGTTAGAATAGCTGATGATATCAAGACTTTGGGGGCGCCCATACTTGATCTGTGTGATACTACGCTCCTGCAATACAGTCAGTGCCGGATTCAAGTGGAGTGGCATATAGGGTGACTCCGTACATGTCCTTGTAATAATATCGGCCTCATTTTTATTTTGTGGAGCTCAAGAGGCGGCGTTGATGAGGCTGGTTTTGTGCAAGACTAGTGCGCATTTTTAGGTGCCGAATTTTTGTGTGTGTGGGGTAGTTCTGCCACATTGGAGCATCCCGTGACTCTATGTAGGGCAGCGCAGGGTGTAGACCCTGGATATGTGATATATACTACAGCAGTCGCTGAAGTACCTCGACTGGATGCCATTGCTACCAATTCCTCTAGAATTTACTGAGCAGATGCGTGCTGAGAAGATGCCAGATAGGACGAAGCTACAAAAGGGCGAGAAGGAAAACCAACAAAACATGACTCTTTTATATGCTGTAGCAGGAAATTTTGGTGTGGAAAAAGCCGCCCTCTATATGCTATATGCCATAAGACCATCTCGGTTTATATTCCGACGATAGCATAAACCAGCAGATATTCAAAACCCCACCACTTTTATTGCGGTTGTCGGAATTGCAATTGAGTTATTCACGCAGTAGTAAGCGACCGAGGGAAAGATTTTCGCCCCTCATACCCCTCCCCCGCAGTTTATTTCCTGCGCGTGTTATTAGTCGACGGGCCAGGACCCTTTCACGGGATAACAGCGCCCCCCGTACCCTCATTTTGGCTTCCCTTCCGATGCTTGCCTGCCATGTTCGGCTGGGAGGTGTGGCCAGTGGTCGTGGTGTAGTAAGGTCTGCCTGCGTCTATCCTTCCGCAGTTTATTATACAAAAGCCTCACCACCCACCCACTCAGGGTACTTTTCAGCAGTGCAAATCCAGCAAGCACGCAGTTTCTCGTACACCCGACTCGTCATGGCTGCCCAGAGGATTGACGGTACCGCAATTGCGAGGAACATTCGGGAGAAACTCAACCATGAAATTGCCGAGAAGCAGAAGAACAGCCCGCGGTTCAAGCCTGCCTTGACCATCATCCAAGGTCGGCCTATTTGGGAGTCTGGGTCAAACTGAGAGCAGGTGCTGACAATTGTACATAGTGGGCGACCGACCCGACTCAAGTACGGGTGATTCCCTTTGGATCCATCGTGGGACATAGTACTGATGCTACGGTCGTGGTGGGACAGGCACCTATGTTCGCATGAAACTAAAGGCCGCACAAGAGGTCTGACAGCCCTGCTATGCAGGTACAGTATAGGCTGACATACTGGAGCATCGTAGGCCAACATCATTTGCAACATCCAGAAGCTCCCTGAGGACATAACGGAAGCCGAGGTACTGTACCGCTCCAACACATACCTCACTTGGGTCGGTCTAACCCCTCTAATGTAGCTCCTGGAATACATCGACCAGCTCAACAATGACTCTACTGTTCACGGTATACTTGTTCAGCTTCCTATCCCTAAGCACATCTCCGAGGCTGTCATCACATCTGCTGTCTACCATACCAAAGATGTCGACGGGTTCGGTACCATGAACATTGGGGACCTTGCTAAGCGTGGAAAGAACCCTCTGTTCATACCATGTACCCCTGCCGGTGTCATGGTCCTCCTCAAGGAGTCTGGTGTTGAAGTTTGTGGTAAGAATGCTGTCGTTTTGGGACGAAGCGACATCGTCGGTAGCCCAGTATCATATCTTCTCAAAAATGCAGACGCGACTGTCACCATATGCCACTCGCACACCAGGAACCTCCCAGAAATTGTGAAGACGGCCGACATTGTTGTCGCTGCCATCGGAATTCCAAATTTCGTCAAGGGAGAATGGCTCAAGCCTGGAGCTGTGGTCATTGATGTTGGTATCAACTACATCAAGGACGAGACTAAGAAGTCTGGGGAGCGTTTAGTCGGTGATGTTGACTACGAATCTGCGAAGGAGGTCGCCTCTTTAATTACACCAGTGCCTGGAGGAGTTGGCCCAATGACCGTCTGTATGCTCCTTCAGAACGTTGTCCAGTCTGCAAACAGATTCTGGGATGCGACTCGGGCTCGCAAGGTCACACCATTGCCATTGAAACTGAAAGAAAATGTCCCCAGTGACATCGAGGTTTCAAGATCTCAGAGGCCGAAGAATGTCAAGGTCATTGGCCTGGAGCTCGGCATTACTGAAAGGGAACTTGAGCTTTACGGTGCCCACAAGGCAAAGGTTGACCTGGCCTTGCTGGGCAGACTTGCACACAGGAAAAATGGAAAATATGTTCTTGTTGCTGGTATTACCCCTACCCCCTTGGGTGAGGGCAAGTCGGTATGTACCTCTAGGCATCATCTTATAAAAGCTATTTGTTGATATTTGGCTCAGACTACTACTATGGGGTTGGCTCAAGCCCTGGGAGCTCACCTTGGGAAAATTGCCTTCGCCAATGTCAGGCAGCCCAGCCAAGGTCCAACTTTCGGTATTAAGGGTGGTGCTGCTGGTGGAGGGTACAGCCAAGTCATTCCTATGGACGAATTCAACATGCACTTGACTGGGGATATCCACGCTGTCACTGCGGCGAACAACCTTTTGGGTATTCTTCTATTACCCTGAATTTTACCATGCACTTTTCTAACATGCATTGCAGCTGCTGCTATTGATACCAGGATGTTCCATGAAGCTACTCAGAAGGATAGAGCTCTTTTCAACCGACTAGTGCCCAAGAAGAAGGGTATTCGACAGTTTGCTCCTATCATGTTCCGCCGCTTGAAGAAGCTCGGAATTGACAAAACCAACCCTGATGACTTGACTGATGAAGAGGTCAATAGGTTCGCTAGGCTGGATATTGACCCAGAAACCATCACTTGGAAGCGAGTGCTAGACGTCAACGACCGCCACCTCAGAGGCGTCACTATTGGTCAAGCTCCAACTGAGAAAGGTTTCTCAAGGTATACTGGTTTCGACATTTCCGTGGCGTCGGAGGTTATGGCCGTCTTGGCGTTGTCTAATGACCTTGCAGACATGCGTGAGAGGCTCGGGAGGATGGTTGTTGGCAGCAGCAGGGGTGGCGAGCCAGTCACTTGTGATGACCTTGGTGTCGGCGGTGCTCTTACTGCCTTGATGAAGGATGCTATAAAGCCCAACCTTATGCAGACATTGGAGGGAACCCCGGTCTTCGTCCATGCAGGCCCTTTTGCTAATATCAGTATCGGCTCCAGCTCAGTCATCGCCGATAAGCTGGCTCTGAAGCTTGCTGGAACTGAGGAGGATGAGGACCCAAAGGAGAAGGCAGGCTACGTAGTCACGGAAGCCGGATTTGATTTCACCATGGGTGGTGAGCGTTTCTTCAATATCAAGTGCCGCTCCAGTGGATTGGTGCCTAACTGTGTTGTCATTGTTGCGACTGTTCGTGCCTTGAAGGTACATGGTGGTGGCCCTAGCATTACTCCTGGTGCCGCTCTCCCAGAAGTATACAGGACCGAGAACGTTGAGATCCTCAGGGCGGGGTGCATCAACCTTGCTAAGCACATCCAGAACGCAAAGCAATACGGCGTTCCCGTTGTTGTTGCCATCAATAAATTCACTACAGATACCGAAGCCGAAGTGCAATGCATCAGGGAAGAGGCTTTGAAGGCTGGTGCTGAGAGTGCTGTTCCCGCCAACCACTGGGCAGAGGGAGGAAAGGGTGCAACTGACCTTGCTCTGGGTGTTATTGAGGCCTGCAACAAGCCCAGAGGCGAGTTCAAGTTTTTGTACGATGTTGATATGACCATTGAGGAGAAGCTGGAGGCAATTACAAAGAACATGTATGGCGCTGCCGGCATTGAGCTAAGTGGCCTCGCAAAGACCCAGGTCGAGACGTATACGAAACAGGTAAGAGAGCCTCTGTTCGATTTGAGGGCTTGAGCTAATCGGCAGGTATTAGGGTTTCGGTAATCTTCCAATCTGCATTGCCAAAACCCAATACTCCCTCTCACATGACCCTGAGCTTAAGGGAGCCCCAACAGGGTTCACTGTGCCTATCAAAGACATCAAGCTGTCACCAGGTGCTGGCTACCTGTATGCAAAGGCAGCTGATATTCAGACCATTCCTGGGCTGCCAACTGCCCCTGGATACTTTAACGTAAGTTACATGTGGGTCCCGTACGATTTAAAATTTTTAACATCTAACACTGCGGCTCACAGGTCGATGTTAATCTAGAGACTGGTGAGATCGAGGGGTTGTTTTAGAGGGGAGGTTCTTGTATAATTTTGCTTTCAATTTATCACGTGGGTTTTGGGAGCTAAAAAGGGAAATGGGTTACTTTTGATGTATTAGATTTACCTACCTTGATCATCGGCGGCTGGATGTTTTTGGCAGGGATTGTACAGATAAAATATTGTTATCCATTGGCCTCACCCTTCTGGTGTACGCCAAAAGCGTCTGGCCTAGGTAGTCTGCAGCTGCAAGCTGCCCCACGCTTTCCGCACCCCTTGCTCTCTGCCGCCGTTTACCTGAGTATTCCGGGGCTACCTCCTGGGTCAGCCTGTATTGATATCACGGCCCTGGTCCTAAGCCCCGCCCCCACCGAGGGGTCGGGGACATGTCGCGATTGAGGAAGGAAAAAAAATTTCTAGACAGCAAGCAGCAAGGAAGAAAAAAAAAGGAATTGAGAATTGAGTATCATGATGGCTGGGGCAATAGAAATCCACGTTTCCCTGGTTCCCTCCGCTGTCAATTTAGAAAGTGGATGTGTTCAATGCTTCCTTCATCCATCCACCCATCCATCCCATCTCAGTCCAGATCCCGAGGTTAAGGCTACTCGCTGCTCGGCAGCACTCTAGCAACTATTGCAATTGATTAGAGCCAGATACTTTCGATTACCTCCCCGCTCCGCTTGCTGCCGAGTTTCAACCCCCCCGGTCGCCCGTTACGCTGCTTGGTCGGCCTTTCCTGTGATACCCTCCCCTGTGTGTGTGTCTCTCTGTGCTGGTTGCTGTACTTGCTGTTTTACCAAGGCTATACCAATGACGTCTTCTATTGGGGCAGCTCGAGCCGGGAGGCTGGTTTCGATAGCTTCAATAGGAAGAGTTTCTTCGTCTCCAGTTTCTGTTTGTTATAGCTATTCAACCGCTGCTGTTGCTGCTCGTGGAGCTTTGCGACCTGTCTTGAGAGCATCAACAGGTACTAGAAGCCCATCTTTTGTGAACTTGATACCATATTTGCCTGCGAGGGGATTTGCGGGCACGATGGGGGGTAAGTGGTCCTCATACCGAACTCCTAGAGGTATCTCGGGGTGTGTGAGAAGATGGGTAGTATGTTGATGAGATGATGTGTCTATAGCAAGCAGAATCAAAGTCAAGAACCCAATTGTTGGTACATATCCCTTCTCACCAAGATTCCTGCATGCACCTCTGATACATCGTGGCTGCCGCACAGGCGGCATGCTGTAAGAAGTACCTATGCTAACAGCATGTCCGTGAGCAGAGATGGACGGTGATGAGATGACGAGGATTATCTGGGATATGATTAAGAAGAAAGTACGTATTTTAAGCTCTCTTGCACGCTATTCGAGCCCTGGAGCTGACACGGCATGGTGGTAGTTCATACATCCGTAAGTACATCACCACTGGCTTCGGGAAAACATGAGGTCAAGAGGATCTATATACTGAGGGACCGAGTAGGTACCTGGACATTGACCTCAAGTACTATGACCTCGTAAGTCTTACCCACATACCCACCCTCCCTTCCTCACTCGCAGCCGGCTAACAATGAGTAGGGTATGGAATACCGAGACAAGACTGATGACAAGGTCACCATTGAGGCGGCGGAAGCTACCTTGAAGTATTCTGTTGCTGTGAAATGTGCAACTATCACTCCCGATGAAGCCCGTGTCAAGGAGTTCAGCCTCAAGAAGATGTGGTTGAGTCCCAACGGGAGTATGTTTTCCTCCCTCATACACCCCCCACCAATTCCCACATATACCTACACGCACCTCGGAAATCTATTCTATCTAACCACATTACCTTATAGCAATCCGTAACATCCTCGGCGGCACTGTCTTCCGCGAGCCCATTGTCATTCCCCGCATCCCCCGCCTCGTCCGCGACTGGAAAGAACCCATCATCATTGGGCGCCACGCCCACGGTGACCAATACCGCGCCAAAGACCTAGTTATCACTGAACCTGGCACCCTCGAGATGGTCTTCACCCCGAAGAACGGTGGTGAGCCAACCAAGGTCCAGGTGTTCGACTACAAGGCTGGTGGAGTCGCATTGTCAATGTACAATACCGATGACAGTATTCGGGGCTTTGCAAAAGCGTCATTTAACATGGCGTTATTGAAGGGCCTACCATTGTATATGTCGACGAAGAATACGATTCTGAAGAAGTATGATGGGAGATTTAAGGATATCTTTCAGCAAACTTATGAGGCGGAGTATAAAGCGGAATTTGAGAAGAGGGGGATTTGGTATGAGCATCGCTTGGTAGGCCCATCTTTTGGAGGGTGGATAGAGAGAGATTCACTTGATACTAATTCCTTTGGGTAGATCGACGACATGGTCGCTTACATGCTCAAGTCCTCCGGCGGCTACATCATGGCCCTCAAAAACTACGACGGCGACGTACAATCCGACATTGTCGCACAGGGGTTCGGCTCCCTAGGACTCATGACCTCCATACTGACTACACCCGACGGCAAGACCTTCGAATCCGAAGCCGCCCACGGAACCGTCACCCGACACTACCGTGAGCACCAAGCAGGCCGCGAAACATCCACAAACCCCATTGCCTCCATCTTCGCCTGGACTAGAGGGCTCATTCAGAGGGGAAAGCTGGATGGAACGCCAGAGGTGGTGTCATTTGCAGAGAAGTTGGAGAAGGCGTGTGTGGATACTGTTCAGGTCGACGGGGTGATGACGAAGGATTTGGCCCTGGCGTGTGGGCTGAAGGACAGGAAGAGTTGGGTTACTACGGGGGAGTATTTGGACGCGGTGGAAAGGAGGTTGAAGGAGATGATTAGGGAGGGGAAGTTGTAGGTAGGGTGGGGGTTTGATTGATTAGTTGACTAATGATTGTTTGCATGTGTTGGCTTAGTATAAGGGCTCGGTGGATTTGGGGTCATTAATTTGTGTGGGCGAAGGGTGGAATGAACCGCATTAGGAGTTTAGATACGGTTTAGAGGGGATCCTAAAATCTAAAATGTACATGTTCATTTCTCTATTATTTACCCATACCAAAAACAAAAGGGTGACATTCAGGCATTAAATATACCACTTCGTACTGATAGGTGTGTGTATTGAATGCATTCTGCTCTGCATTGAAAATTTCCAGCCCTGCTCAGGGTAAGCTTGAAGTATGTATATCTGAAAAGTGGGCCATTCCCCAACCACCCTCTATCTATCTAGCCTTTAATTTTTTTTATTAAAAAGAAACTAGGAAAAGAGAGTGGCCTTTCTAAAATTCTTTTATAAAAAAAAGGCCGGAACAGAGAAATAGAATAGCCATCACCATCTGAGCACTGAATGGGAAGTCAATCACCCAGCATTAAAAAAAGGAATACAAGGAATCGAGGACCCGCCCATCTCATAAATACCCCCAAGGTACACCATGAAAACAGCAGAAACCAAACCCCGAAAGCCAAAGGAAAGCAATAAGGACTATAGATGTGCCCACCAGCCAGTCAAAGCCACCCACACATTCGAGAGCAATAAACGAAACAAACAATAGCTAACCTGCATTCACAAAACCTGGAGTAATGTCTCGTCATCTATTGAAAGCAGAGATAAAATACCATAATGTCACCATCTCCCAACACAACAATAACAAATCGAAAACTTTTTAGTTGGAACAGAACGCAGTAAACGGTAAACCAACCAAGAGCAAGAGGGATTATTCATAGTAGCCCTCACCATCTGACCTCCCCGACCACCTATGTTTCTTTCCTTTGGGTTTACTCTTCTGGCTGCGATAGTTGGTCATCTCGCTCATTTCCAGCCTAAGAAGCCCAAGGGTTAGAACAAGACCAAGTTATGAAGTACGGTAGGGAGGAGGGAGGATGCCAACCCAAGTTTTCTCACAAAGCTATCATTAAGCTGTAAATGCGTCTGCCACCCACCCCTCAACATACTCTTCACGCCATGGATTCTGACCAACTTCCACCACTCATCTACTGCCAGCGTCACATCCTTCCTGACCGTCAGCTTCTGATGGGGTCTCCCATCTCCCACAAGGGGATGCTCCACGCCCTTTAAGATTGCTTGAAATGCAGAATGTTGGATCCGCTTATCCTTCTTACCCAGATACCTCTTACTCCCACTCGTCAACCCATTCAATGTGTTTAGTAAATCATTCTCTCGCCCATATGGTTGGTACTTTTGAATATAAGTCGAGTCGTCATACTCCAAAACCTTACCCCGCTTCTTCCAAAACTCAACTTGTTCTTCATCTATGTCGCCCTCAACCTCGCTATAGCTCATTTCATAAAGTAATGCGATATTCTCCCCAGCGGCAATTTGTACATCAACGAAATTGGATTCGAGTTGCTCAATAAAGGTATCCATGGCTTCGTCGTTAATCTCTTGGGGAGGGCCAGTGTAGACTGTTGCTAAGAGCCCCCATGCATGGAGTGCGGAAGTTACGACTTCGGCAGAGTCCTGGGCATTGAGGAGTGCACCATCAGAGGAGATGATGTCGAGGAAGTAGGACATCAGTGCTGTGATTTCTGTCTGGGAGCCAACGTAAAAGCAGGCGATGGAGAGGGTAGAGATGGCGATGGCCTTTACAGCAGTACTCTCGTGGTCATTGAGGATAGCTTTGACCGGGCGATAGGATTTGTCGAAGAGCTTTTCTGTGGGGTTGGTGATGACTGTCAGGGCCAACGCTGCACATGTATGAGTTAGCCTAGGGCATTTCACCTCCATCATCATGAGGTTTTCTGGCTAACCTCTGACAGCTAAGGCAGTCTCCTTCTCTGACCTCCCCCCCTTGATACTCTTCAAAAACGCATCTGCCAACTCCTCTGTCCTCTCATATACCTCCCCTCTAGCATAATTTGCCAGCAAAAACCGTATATATGCCGAATATGCATTTTCCCTCCCCTCTGCCGAGCTCCTCTTCCTATCACAAATCTCCTCTATTCGGTCTGCAAGCACTTCCTCCCATGATCTCGCATCAATATGAAAATCATGCCCTCCGATATCGTCAAGCTGCGTACCCTGACTACCTCACCCCAGCCACAAGGTCAGCTCACCTTTTACCCACTACACCCATCAAAGTACCCACAGAGCGAACAAAATGTGAACCAACCTTATAACAGTTGCAGCATCATCCGTTTCATACTCATCTTCACTCCCCTGCCTGGAAACCTGCGCAGAGTTGACTCTTGACGTCGCCCTTGACCCAGCCCTACTAGAGGCAGCGGAGCTCGCTCTTGACTGGGCTTTTCTCGAAATAGTTTTGTTTGGGTTGAGAAACTTTGGGTTGTGCTGATCGCTTGTCGGCTGCAATACCATACGATGTAGATTCGACATTTTTGCTGTCGATGTGAGTGTAAGGGTTGGTTGGTTTCCTTTAATGGAGTTTCCCAGCCAGCTTCTGCTTTCTTTGTTGAGGAATGTTGAAGCTCTCAAAGAACGAGGGGTTTGTAAGAGTGTAAAATATAGCTCGCTGTTCCTGCTTCAATGTCTCACTTCTATTGCTCAACCAAACCAGAAGCAAGAGTACTTGTCGGCAAAATCACGGTCGTATGATGTAACCTGATAACCGTGACCTTGGCTCGTGGTTTGTAGGGAATATAGAGAGAGAGCAGAGCTGAGGGTGGGGATGAGGGGCGGGTGATAGTACACTGAAATAAATCTTTGGGCTGCTGGAACCAAAGCACAGAAAACGTGCAGGTAGGCTCTTGTAGTCTGAGGCTCTTACTTGACTCCGCACTCAGCTGTGCTCTGTACAGAAAAAAAAAAAACAAAGCCTCTGTGTCGCCTCTGACGCAGAGGCCGCAAACCCCGCATTGCAATTGACGAAATAATGCTCTAAGCCCTGATTTTTGTATACTAATTATTCAAATATCCAAGGGTGGCGCATTACCAGAGTCACAAGCACGTTTATTCTCATATATAGGCTCTCCACAAAAGTTGCAGGAGCCAATGAAGTATTGGGTACCTCCTTATTTTTGTTTTGTATATCCCTAGCTATGTGGTGTCTGCATCTAAAATTTAGGAAGAGTAAACGTTTCTTCCGTAAACCCATTCCACGTTATGATAGATATCTGATTAGAGGATCTGGCTGTCTGTGTTTGGGAGACGGTACATGTAGGCCTATGGTACATAGAAGGAATCTTCAGTACCAATAAGCTGGTTGGAGCAACCAGGGATATTTTCGGCTCACATAGACCAGGGTACCCAAGTTCCGTTACCCTAAATACTAATAGGACAGTATGCAGCCCTATCGCTTCTCCTGCAAACTGGTTTATGGTATACTCTAACCCTCTTGGCGGACAATAATATCACCGACTGATGAGAGTGCCACCAAGAGGTTGCGGGATAATATCTGTTAGGAATGATATCACCCATCAATTTAGTGACGTATCTTCCGTTACTTCCGCTATACGACTGTAGGATAACAGCTATACCTACCCCATATGCCTATGAGTCTCATTTCAATCCACGAAGAGGGTCATGGGAAATGAGCTTATACTTACTGACCGTCCTGAACGGTCATTGAAGGGGGGTTTCCTGGGCGTGGCCTGAATGAATTGTATGAACTAGCAGCAGGGTGGAAATGCATAACACTTATCGAAAATATCACTAACTAGACTAGACGACAAGTTTGAAAATAGCCCATGGAGTTTATACTGCTTCTGTAAGATTACGGGGTTACGAGGGACTAAGTAAAGATATATCGCTATAGCATGAATCTCTGGAACTCTAAATACATGCGAAAAGTCCTGCCTCGTACGTACATCCCAAGTGCGCAGGACAGTGAGAACACCGAGCGTGAGAATCCATTTCGACAGTGTCATGAAGTCCAAAGGCTGTTCCTTCTTCCGGTGGGTGATGGTTATTGTAAAGATACACAAGTTTGGTTTGAGTATGAGACTAAGCATAGCTATAGGAAAGTTATGAACACAAGCAAAACGGGATTGGAATCCGTGGTATGGCCTCATGAATTTTAGCTATGTTATTGTGGCGGTGGCTTCCAAGAGAAAAATAACCTGAGAAGAATAATATGAGCATATAATCAGTATATATGGCAAGTATGAGACAAACAGTCGATATATACATCCTTAGTATTTAGGCTGAGTTATGATCTAACACAAAACTGTCCCACTTGGACAACAGCATGAGTATAAAGGGTTGCCATACAAAATGGAGATATATTCATTTAGCTTGCCCGGATTTCTATTAAGTGACTTTTTTCCTTATGTGGGTCTCCATTTGCAAATGATATCGAGATTCATCGAACATTACCAGGTGTGGAATGTGCTTCCAAAATAGGAAGTCAATTTATTGCAGTTAACCTAATCTAGTATAGTCTAATTTCACAATCCTGCTATGAGCACAGAGGTGTTGATGTGATAGTGATAGCATCAAACATGTAAGCCATCAGGTTGATTTTGAGATTCTTGCTATGAGATCCCAAGGTACCCCTGGGCATCTGACAGAAGCAACCAGCTTAATCCTCCCCTCACTCAGTTCTTTTCTAAATTAATTGTAGCCCTAAATCCTCTATTTTAAGCAATAAGCCTAACAGCCAGCTAGGAGACTTGGCAACGGAGATCCAAACAATGGAACCTCACTATATATGACTTACCGAGTCCGCTGTACTCGCCTCAAGCCCATGCACGGGGACACACATACCTACAATTTTGTATGGTAAAGTCAAGGGACAAAAGGATGGCGAAAAATTAGATACTTGGGTAGATACTCGTAAATACAAAAATTTAATATGTTGCAGCACCATTAACAGCAATAACACTCGCAAGGCGTTTTCGGCAGCCTGGGCCCCATAATACATTCTTCAACTCGTTTGACATGTTCACGCTTTATTATGTACATACCATCGATCGTGTTGGCGGTGTCCCATGCCACTGGAAAAGAAGTGATGCTTTGCACCAATACCTAGTGGTACTAACACTAGCAAGTCCAGATGACCTGGGCAATCCTTGGGCAAACGTCTTGTAGTGGCCTCGTGCAAAAAATTGGATAGTAGTACAAAGAAAGATTCAAATTTAAGAATCCGATTTTTGGAGACAAGAGTTGATCAAAAAAACAAAAAAACAACGCAAAATGACGTTACTTTGTACATATGTGGTATAGTATAGCGAGTTTTGGCATTTGACCGACTTCGATACAGCTGAGGAGCTGCTCTCAATAGCCGGAGATACCTGCAAGTACAAGCCCCTCGGAGCAGCCACCATACCCCTTGCCATTCAAATCACTGTCCATACCATCAATATCCCACACCCATCAAAGTGCATGTCTGATACGTATTTTATGATCTCCCTGGAGTCCTCCAATTGAAGGCACAATCATTGAAGATTATACTTCAGCCCCCATCAATGGAATTACTGCTTCACAATGCTGTGATGGTCGAGGTATAGAGTCAGGCGGGCTTATTTTTGTATTATAACCGCTCTGATGTCTACATACTTGTAATCAGTTACAGTAATAGGCGTAATCACCTTGTGCCGTTAAGATGCAAGTTCAACCCTTGTAGGCTGAATAGGTACGAGAATGAATGACTTCTAAAAAACAAACAAAAACCCTTAGTAGTAACCTCATGCACAATCTGTCGATGTCTCAGTGGCCCAAGGGATATAATCAAAAAAAAAAACCCCACTTTGTCCAAATCTTGGCTAAGTTGTACACCAACTCCAGATTCTTCCCCATACGCTTATTCGTCCTATAAGTATATAGCCACCAGTAAACATGCCTTCCAAATTCACTATCCCGTGAATCAAGTAACATATTAAAAACAAATACTTACCATTATCATGAATCCCCAATCATTCTTCAAAACTACCCCTTGCTCTCGTACATTAAAAGACTTGATCTGAGTCTCCATTATCGAATAATTAAACAAAAGAGGAAATGAACTGGGGGCTTTCTCCATCCAGGTGCGGTCTAGGCTTCCGGTAGTCTTTATAGTGCTTCATGTTACCTTCATGGTGCTTCATGTCGTCTTCAGGTGCTTTAGAAGCCAACTATTGCAAATCGCCCGTCAGAAAGACAACTATTGCAAAACTATTAGTTGTGAAGCACCAGAACTTGGAAGGATATAACAGAGAAGCTGTGGGTCAGATGATTAGGAAATATATGATTAGTAACATACATGTAATAAGAAACCGCGCTTAACAATATAACGGTAGAAGGAGAAATAGTCCACGCGGTACGAGTTTGACAGATGTCATCCAGTTGATTGATAACAGCTGCATTTTCAAGATGTTGTGGAGGATGTTTGTTGCCATGTTTCTGATATATAGCATTGGTGATAAAAATAGTTGCGGAGATGAAGAACCAATGCCAAACTGGGTGATACTTTCGGCATGTACTCAGTACACCACTGATGTTGTACGTTTACAATGTGAACCACACCATTAGCTCAACTTCAATTGATGATACTCCATGCGCCCTATGCTGACGCGCTTTCAACTCAACATCCCTGAAGACAAAATGGTGTAAATGCCTGTGTGTAAGTAAATGCAATCCCGTGTCTTTCGATTTTATAGCCATGCTACTGTAGAGGAAACTGAACGCATCTCAAACCCAGCTATATGTATATGTGCTGTCCACATACTGTAATCTTGATATCATCTTCAGATGTACGAGTTCTTCTGAACCTCCATTTACCACCAGAGGTATTCTGGCATACATAACTCACCCGTTGATGTGTAATGCGAATAATGAAATTTATCCCTGATTGCCCAATCTTGGATGCAGCTTCAAACACTGGCCGAGTTCTGGTTCGTCGTAAAAGCTGCCACTCTTCGTCTTGAGAAATGCTACTGGTATCTAGTTGCAATTGATACAGCCAGCTTCTAGAAGGCTAAATATTTCCCTTATTTTTATTTATTTCTACTTGTAATTCCGTCATTTGTACGTTATGTTTTGATCTATTTCTGACTGTCGTGTAGTTTAGCATTCGACCCCTGCAGTCATGGAAAAAAGATTCGTGGGAAGTGGCGGAGTTTTATTACCCAAGCCAGAGGTACTTGTGATTATAACTAACGCTTAGAAGGCTGAGACCTTTATCAAGGACACCTTGTGCACACTCACTCATCTTCTCCAACTCATTGTCCGACGTTCTCTTCCGCATACACTCATATTCTCATTACTATTCCCAGCTCTTAGTCTCTGTATAAAAGCAACGACCGCTACGAACTAGATTTTCTCCATTTTTTTGACACCATAGCAAGCGTTTTCTTGGCCTATTTACATACCAACACTCACATATTCATCATGTCAACCGATCAGGAGTCAGTCACTAAGATCGGATATAACGTTTTTGGTGGAGGTGCTAAGGCCACTGTTGCCAGGTCTCAGTCAGAGGTAAGTACACCTATTGACTGGAGAATTCCATATTCTACATTCCATTCCGATTCGGACGGTGGAAGAGAAGGAGTTATCTAGACTAACGCAGATCATGATTGCTGCAGATTAATGCTGCCCGCCGTTCTGGTGCCCTCGTCGCTACCGACAAGAAGTACGTAACTGGCAACAAGACCGCCGACCCCAATGGCCAACGTCTCACTAAGATCGACCGTGAGA
>Ga0307514_10001290_pt1 | contig 32495 bp, 43 predicted proteins | sample 16_EM_MG_FD_203088 | JGI IMG/M metagenome (GOLD analysis project Ga0307514, IMG submission 203088) | Populus trichocarpa ectomycorrhiza microbial communities from riparian zone in the Pacific Northwest, United States - 16_EM | ecosystem: Host-associated > Plants > Roots > Unclassified | place... | reverse complement strand
ACTGAAGATGCATAGGACTTGGCCGAGGTGGTATGTTGACAGAGGGATTCAGAAGAGCGTTCGAGTGCATTTGGCGAGGGAGGGGCTTAGCCTGGCGGGCTTGAAAAAGTGATTACCCGTGTCAGTTCCAATTGTGGATGGAAACCGGCAGCAGGACGCCTGGGAAGTACCACACGATCCCCACGGGTCCTACGAAACAGCTTATCGAACCCCACACAAAGCTTTCAGAGGTCGTGACACTATAAGAATACAACAAGCATCCATTTGTCGCTACGATAGATGAGCTATATACGGCGACATCGTACCAGTAAATGATAGTACCAGTAAATGATAGTCACAAAATGAATGAAAATCACCAGAAAAGACAGTAGGTAATTGCGCTGCAACGTTGGATAACCATGGAGAGGAACGGGTCACGGCTAGATACATCCACCCTCGTGGGATGCACGAAGAATTTAAACGAGTTTCGCAAGGCTTATCTCGTCCTTGTCCACATTATGTGAAAAGTACGCGTTCTTGAGGAACACATCTCCAACACTACGGGGGCGTTAGTCATGCGGGTGTAAAGACAGGGAGACAAGGGACTTACAGCCACTGGTTGGGACCCCCGAAACCTCCGGCACTGATGCCAGAAAAACAGTCTCCCTGGAGATTATTCGGGTCGACTGGAGCAAACAACAGGTCTTTGGGGTTTATGTCGAAAGCTTGGCCACTGAAGGTCAACGAGATGACCGCAGTGGTGGTGCATGGAATGATGAACCCATTTTGTTGGTCGAACTTCGCTCCGGGGATCTGCTGATGGAGGGCCATGGCGTCATTGAGAGGAGCGAGGATGAGAGTGGTACCAGTGTCAAGGATGGCGGTGCGGCCTTGGAGTCCGAGGTCCTGGCCATTAGCGGATGCGGTGAATTCGCCCTCCCAGAAACCGAGTTTGTTGACATTCTGGAAGGTGATGAGGGTTTTGGGGTCGAACTTGGACTGATCAAGACCCCCAAACGTGATTTGACCATCGTTGGTACCATTGGAAAGCCGGGGAATCTTATAAGACGTGATTGCCTCGTTGATCAATCCTTGCTTCGCAAGCGCCTCAACAGGTGTAGGAACACTTTGGTTGGAAATGGTGGACTTGGCTAGACCCATCAAACCATCGAACTTGACGGACGGGTCGGAGAATTCTACAGATTCCTCATTAGCGACACCAAAGGCATGTTGATCCAAAGCCAGGCCAGCGATGTTGATGTTATCAGAGATGATATTCCCCTGGACAAAACCGGCACCATATTTAACTTCGAAGGCATTTCCGGAATCTTGGAAGCTGGATGAGGATTCCTTGCCAAGGGCCAGGTGATTCTGAGTGGTAGGAAATATGAGAACAATTGTGGATGGATAGACTGGGATGAAACCACACGCACACAGCCGCCGCCAGCTTGGGATTTACATCCCTCCGCACCAATCCAGAAGTCAGCGGAACCACTGTCCATCAGGATGGAGAAATCACGTGGAGGGGTGCCGACTTGGATGGTAGCAATGTAACTGACATCGTTTCCTCTGTCAGGAGGTATCAGCTGAAGAAACTATCAATGCGACAGGAGATGGGGTGAGCATACTCGATATTGAGCCCGAGAGAATTATCCGCGGTAGGGTTGTCGGCTTTGGTGAGGCCACCATTGATTAAACCGTTGAGCGCGGCCTCCGGGAAACCTTCTTGGTCAGCCACCGTTTGGTCGCCGGGGCCGTTACTGAAAGAAGTTGATAAGGTCGTTCGGGTAAAAAAATTGCAAAGGTGAAGCAGTTACCCGCTCAAATCATCACTCCCGTCGCTAGGATCGCTAGCAGCCAGCGTGTGCGCGTCGGAGATCCTGTTCACGCCGTTGCGATTATATCTTTTGCCGTGGTTCGGGTACTTGGCGATATTTAATCGCTTCTCGATCCGTTTCGCCAGCTCGACATTAGAAGGACCTTCAACGCCGGCCATCCGCGCGTGACGGCGGTGGGAGTGATTTATATGTTGTTGCAAAATCTGACAAGATCAATACCACGATTCGTTTCGAGGAGTAAACGAAGAGTAGGACTTACGACAGAGGGGTGATCATCACTTGGCTGCTGGACACGCTTCAATGGTAGCGTCACTACCCCGCGTGATCGCTTAGCCGGAGCGGCTTCGACTCTGTCAAGAGCGAAAAGGAGAGTGGTGAGAAGGAAAGAGAAGGAGAGACCGAGTTGCATTGCGCTGTAGGAATCACTGCGGGAGTTCTTGTGGAGATATGGAGGGATGCGCACTGCGCCTAGGGAGAGTATGTACTAGTGCAAAGATGAAAAATGAGGGAAGGGGGGAGAGAAACGACCGCTGGCCTGTGAAAGAGAGGGAGATGAGATGTAAGGAAGAGGAGGGAGACGAGGAAAGGTGTAGAGGACTTTATACAGCCATTTAATGTCAAATTCCGCCATTTGTCCCACAATGCTTGGACGCATGGCTGCAACCGATTGTCGACTATAATTATAACCCATTGCATTGACAACAGACGCCCAATCGACAGTCACGTGAGCTGTGACAAAGTCACCTCTCCCGTTGGCCGAGTCACGCATAACACGCTCCCCCTCCGTAACGAACGGCAGTGACGGACCCGACGGTGACGACGACGGTAGATCAGCCGACGCAGCGTGTACTGCAGCTTTGCGACTTGGGAGAATGCGGGGTCTCGCGTTCCCAACGGACCCAATCAATCAGAGGGACTACTCGGCTGAGCGCGAGACTCCCTACCTGAATGGCGCACAGGAAATCCCAATCGACCCAGCCTTGGCCGGGCCAACGGTCGACCCACCCATGGTCGCCCACGATGGGACGAACTGGACAGCGTTCGTACGTCCCTTTTTCTTTCCTTCTTCCTCAACTTTTGTGATCGGTCTGCCGCCCCTCCGCCGGGAGATCATATAAACGCGTCGCGTCGCGCTTTCACCGGAGGAATGCTCATAACTGATTCTTCACCTTCCTGACCAGTGTCTCCACCAACATCAGCCCGACTATCAGTATCAGTATCGCAGCCAGTACTCCCCCGGCCCTCAAGGCGATCCCTTTGCTCCTCAACCCCCTCCGATTTCAGTGTTCTTCCCCCAAACTCCATCACCTAACCCCCTTGCACCCCCATCTAAGCACCAGAAGCGCAAGCGACCCCCGAGGCGAGAAGAGGAGTGTTCATTTTGTCAGGGAAATGATATCAGAAACAACCACGGACAACCGGAAATGATGGTCACCTGTGTCGTATGCGGCAGGAGCGGTGTGTTATATGCCATCCGCATCCCATAATTACCCTAATTCTTATATTAGGTCATCCGACTTGTATGGATCTTGGACCTGTAGCAGAGATCATGCGTTCGTATGCTTGGACGTGCATCGAGTGTAAGACGTGCGAGATATGCCATGAAAAGGGCGATGACGTATGTATTGACCTTCGCCTTTCAGCTCTCCATCCATATTGACCAATGTACGCAGGCGCGTATCTTATTTTGCGACTTTTGCGATCGAGGTCGGCCCGTTCGTCAGCCGTACCCACCCAAACTCACCGGATTCTAGGCTGGCACATGGACTGTCTACAACCACCATTAGAAGAGGCCCCGACAGGGAAGTGGCATTGTCCTATGTGTCCATCTCTATCTCTCCCAGAGCTCCAAGCACCACCCCCTCCTCAAATCCAAGTCGAACATCACATCAACACCGATCAAGAATCACCCTCAAATTTGCAACCTATCCGCGCCTCGTCCGTCGCCTCGACTTCCTACTCCCACGAGCCACAAACCCGAACTACGAGCAGCCGCAAAGGCAAGGGTAAGGCGATCTTCACGGACGAGTCAGAAATCGAATCTCCACTCACTAGGAGGCAACACCGTATCAAAAACAACAGTAAGGGCAAGGGACGGATGAGCGAAACTGAGGAAGAGGAACCAGACCCAGATCCCACACCAAGAGCTATCAAACGTATGAAGTTTAAACTAGGTACTCAACCTCCGCCCCCAAGTAGGATGGTTGTCCGGCTCAAGTTACCCCCGAAGAGTAAAGGAAAAGAACAGGAGGAAGAGGAACCGCCGCGGAAGGACATGTTCGATGATCTCTTATCTGCCGAAGATAGAGATACGTCAGGGACGGTGATTGAGGCAAGCGACAAGGCGAGGTACGAGAAAAGTATAACACAGGCGGAGGTGCGTCGATTCCTTTGACCGTGCTGGGACACATTCGACTCACAGCTACAGGCCAAGCTATTCCCACCTCAACCTCTACCACAACTCGACCCAGGAACGCCGACCTTTACACATTCAAGACCCCTTCGCCGATCAACATATGCCCAACACCTCGCCCAAACCCAACCACCCACACCGCGATCCGTCGAATCCCCATTGCCATCCACTCCAAACCCCAGCTCACCGTCACCGTTCCCCTTTCCACCTGTTGCTTCATCTTCAAGCGCACCGACGCTGCGAATACGAACTATTCGGTTCGGGGAGTACGACATTCAGACTTGGTACGATGCTCCGTTTCCGGAGGAGTACGCCAATCTGCCGGATGGAAGGTTGTGGATATGCGAGTTTTGTCTGAAGTACATGAGGAGTCAGTTTATCTCGGTTCGGCATCGAGTACGTGTTTTTTCCCTTGGTTGTATTTCCCTGGGCTAAATCTACGCATAATAGACAAAATGCAAGATGCGACATCCGCCTGGAGATGAGATTTATCGGGATGGTGCAGTCTCGGTGTTCGAAGTAGACGGGCGACGGAATAAGGTATGTAGCTTTTCTCCTTATCACGTCTCTCGCGCCTAACCATGTAAACAGATATACTGTCAAAATCTATGCCTCCTATCCAAAATGTTTCTTGACCACAAATCCCTCTTCTACGACGTTGAACCCTTCCTCTTTTATGTGATTACAGAGAGCGACTCGATAGGTGCCCGGTTCGTAGGGTACTTCAGCAAAGAGAAGCAGAGCCCAAAGGATTACAACGTCAGTTGTATCATGACGCTACCTGTGCGGCAGAGGAAAGGGTGGGGGAACCTTTTGATTGATTTCAGTGAGTTATCTGCACCCTCGATGCTCGATTCGGATTGTGCGTAATGATTGGGGAAACCTTTGTAGGTTACCTCTTATCGAAGAAAGAGGGAAGAACTGGGTCACCAGAAAAGCCGCTATCTGCCTTGGGTGCTTTGGGATACAAGAACTATTGGACCCTGTCATTAATGAGGTATCTATCCACCGCCTCACCTGGGATACGCTTAGAAGGTAACTACTTGCTGTCTGAATATCTTTCTGAACTACGGCTCTGATCGTATCATTTCAGACGTCAGCATCGCAACATCTATGACCACCGAAGACATCTGCTCGATCCTCAATCAACAAGGCATGATCCAAGACAAACGCGACAGCACCCCTTATTCGCCTTCCATGAGACCCTCCCCTGGCCATTCGATCCGATTTGTACGAGCGCGGAAAAACGGGACCTCACGGAAACATCTCCAACGGAAACAGACGGACGATGACTCGCCTCGAGGCACATTCGTTCCGCCGAAGGAGTATGACATCGTTTGGGATCCTGAGGCTGCCAAGGCGTACCTGGACAAGTGGACCGAGAAGGGATATCTAACACTGAAACCGGAGAAGCTGAAATGGAGTCCGTTCATTCTACAGAGGACCAAGTCGGCAACTGCCCCACTAACCACGATGGATCATGGAACCGAGGTCAAGATCGTTGATGTGACGGTGAAGAAGGATGAGGATGGCAAATCAGCGGTGGTTGGGGAGAGACTTCGCACACCGTCCGTGTCTACGACCAGAGACGACGAAAGTTCGGTCGTGTCATCTCTGCACACTCAAGATCAGGCGATGTCCCCTGCGTCTTCGTCGAGATTGAAAGCACAAGTCGAGCAGGACCACAAACTCGCGTTAAAACTCGCCAACACCACTACCCCTTCGACACGCCGAACAAGGTTACGGAGTCGGGACTCTTCAACACCTCAGGTCGATCATACACCTGCCCCCGGTACTCCGGCAACTCGATCACGGAGGACGAATGGGAGACAAAACTCCAGCGGCATTTCAGGCACGCCAAATGTGAGGTCACCCTCTGTGGTGTCGACCGTCTCACGGTTGAGGGATAGGGAAGGGCGATCACGTTCTGGATCAGCTGCAAGGTCTACGGTTACCCGTCCTCGGAGCACCCTGAAGACCCCGTCGATCGTGGACGTTGAGGATGACGAAGATGGGGAAGAGGGTGACAGGGACGCGGAGGGCGATGAGGATGGGGATGGGGACTACGTGGACATGGGCGCAGACTTGGATGAAGACAAGAAGTTGGCGATGAGGCTCGAGGAGGAAGAGAAGAGAATCCCGATGAAGAGGTTAAGGTCAAGGTCCGGAACCACATCGAACCACCAGGGTTCGGACTCCGTACAACCAGCGTACGTCGACGAAGACCTATTAACGACTCTGGGACCAGGGATCAAGAGGTCCGATTCGAGTCGGTCGCTAACACGGAAGAAGAGGATGAGGATTGATTCTTCCCCTATCATGGAAGATTCACTGGCTCTCACACCTGAAGAATTGAAACACTCTCCTCCTACCCTGGTCGACTCTCCTGTGACTATCGAACATGGTTTCGCTCTGGTGAACGGTTTCGGAATCAACGGGACGCACTCCGATTCTGTGTCTATCAAGACGGATTCACCCCCAACGTTCGAGATGGACAGAATCCCAGAGGCTGACTTGGACATTGTGGCGTCTTTGGCGGCGCTCAAGAGTGGTGGACGGTTCTCTGACGTACAAAGCCATGTCAAAGATCGGGCAACTGTTGTCACCATCGTCACATCCGTCTCCGCTGACGCTGAATCCACAAATCAAATTTCGAACCAAGTTCCTAATATCCAGACCGCCGACGACCACGGCTTCGGTGACAATCCCTCGGATTCCCTCGGCCCGAGGATGGAGGAAGAGGAGGACGGATACGGTGATCTTGACGCTGAGGGTGAACTGGATGATGAGGAGGGTATCGACATTGAGGCTGTCTTGTAACTTAGTAATCCTTTTTATTGCAAATATCCTATATGGCGTATCACCTATTCGCCTCAGATTGAGACTTCTCATTCCTGTTCTTTCTCTGCTTTGGGGTTTCTTGTTGGCATTTTTGTTGTATCGTTGGGTCGTGTGTCGTGTATGAGTGTATTTTGACCGCATCCCCGTCTTTACGCTGTTATCATGTCATGCAGTGTACATTGTGAAATGTGTGCATCGTGAGATTGTGAGGCGAAGGGAGAATGGCAGATGGCGGACCGGGGGAAGTACCGGTATGACCTCGGAGGATCACCCCCAGCATCCGATGACGATATTTCTCAATATTTGTTCCACGCCGTGTTGTAGGGTGGTTTTTTGATTAGGGTGTATCAGTGTTGGGGTAGGTTTACCTATTGTTTATTCGTCAATCCACCTGTTTCTTCCTGGGATCATATCCACGATAAGTTAACTGCCGATCATGATAACATGCTTACGCCTGTGGACCCCTACCAAGAGCAGACGGATGAGAAGGGGCGGAACCTTAATCGCGGTGGCGTGATTTTCAGTGTTCAGTGTTGGGTTTGGTTTACCGGAAGAGGATAATCCCTAGGCCCACACGGTAGCCTGCAGTGGTCCCGAGGAGCGTCAGGATACATTGAGGTACTAGGTAAAAGATGGTTAGCCGTAGCCAAAGTCAAGGTTGTCGACGTAATACGGTGAGCCGTGAACGTTGGTGTGATTATCCGTATCAGCCCTCCGAGGGGGGGGGGGCACATCTCACGGAACTAGCCATTTTGATTTAGGTTCGAGAAAGACATCAGTAGCGTTTACACTATATCAGGAGGACTGACGGCCTGATTACTCCAGCGTGAACCATAAAACCAGGTTGACAGAACAAAAAGCAGATAGGGCGGAGGGTGAGGGAAAGAAAAAAGTATTCAGGGTTTTCACGTAAACAGCGAGTTTCCCATCTACAACAGCGCAAAGATCCCGAGACACAACATCCGACCGAACAACGAGCGAGCACACCAAAATGGCTCAGGAGTGGCGAGAGCGCAAAGCGACCACGCGCGTTTTCTTGACTTCATCGTGACCGGGACCGAAATAACGGACCGTCTTGAAGCTCCATTCTAGGTTGCCGATAACCCAATCCTCGAGCGCGCCGATGTAACGTGCTACGTCAGCGTCAACGCGAACGCCCCAGCTAGGCAAGCACATCTTGGCGTCGTTGAGGTCCTTCACCAGTTCCGCGGAATGTTTCCCCACGGTATTGGCGGCTTCCTGTAGAGAAATACCTTTCGCCTCCATCAAGACGGTGAGGATGTTGTTGCCCCGATGGCCCTTGGACTGTTCCATGTTATAACTGTATAGGTCCTAATGATACTAGGATCAGCTTGGGGATTCCAAGAACCCGAGCAGAGTCCACTTACGTTTGCCCAACAGACAAGGTCACAAGCGGCGAAGTAGACGGTCATGAAGGCGGAATCCTCGAAAACCTCGTTGGGAAGATCTATATCGAGGGCGTACATCGCAAGCATGAAGCACAGCCGAACGGCACTGTTCTCTCTCCGGAGAGTTTCATATCGTTCCATATCTAGGACCTCGTCCCGTTCACGGTACTCTGCCTCTTTGGAGATAGCTTCAATGTAGTCTTCGCAGTGTTCCAAGAAACGTCTCCGACAGTTCACCCCAGCCGTGCGCATGAAGCGGGCTCGGAACCTAAGACAACCGACTTACGTTAGCACCGATGCGATCTGCACATGTGGCAAGGGAATGGAAAGGACGTACTCTCTCGTCATCTGTGCCAGTTTAGATCCATCATCCCAGGTTGGATCCCTCATCACGTTGAGGTAGACCATCCCGGTTTGGCGAGCGTCTTTTCCATTCTGGTCGTCGCTCACTTCGTCGACCACGAAGAGGAGATTTACGAAGTCGCAGGCTGTCCGGAACTGCTCGTATTCCGCGTATGGATAGGTGTGGGAGACTAGCAATTCGTTACTACCAGTGAGGAAGAATGCGAGCTTTTCCCCATGGAACACGTTGAAGCCATTGACCCAGGCGCGGGATTCTGCGGCGGCGGCTTCGTAGTGTGGGCTGGTGGAACCCTTGATCGGGCAGATGGAGAGGAGATCTGGGAGAACAATTTTGCTGGGAATTGGCATCGTCGAGAGAGAAATGTGGGTTGGATGAACGTGTGTGTAGAGATATTTCGAGATCCTGTTGTCCAGAGCCACAGAGGTGGCCAGCTTTTATATCCTCGAGTTTCCAAGATGCAAGTATACTGTGCCGACTCGGGCCCCACTGGATGCGGAAAGGTTCCCTGTCTTTTTCTAAAAGCCAACTTTTCACTTACACTTGAGGATCCTCGATGAGTTTTAGCAGAACAGATCATAGCTGTAGACCAGGTCATGAGAACAAGGAGGCTGCGCAACTGAAGTCAAGGAAAAAGAAAGTCCGGGAAATCCGTGGGAGTGCGCTGGCGCCAATTGCGTCGTCGTCCGTTGTGTATCATGAACCTACTGACCTACGAACCCAGAGAACAGCCAGCTCGCAGTGGTGCGCGGGAGTGGAAGACACGCCGTAGTGCGTTATTCTGGAGGAGTTCGACGCGTCGTATACCATTCTTTAGACGATTGCGGCGCAGGGAGAATACCTTATTCTATTGTCAAGAGTTAATCGCTGACAAGGACGCGCATGGTGTCCGCCGATCCATCACAAGGCTTGCTCATGGTTCGAATCGTCTCCGATTTCCCGGAGGGTTTTTCCTCTCGAGTAAGTAGCGGTGGAGGTGATCTACGAAGTCTGCAGCAGGCGTGGGACTTGTGACGCTTCGGCATTTTCCGGTTTCATCCCGGCACAAGGCTTCCGTCCGCCGATAGTGTTCCCATCCCACCAAGTCCCGACTTACAAGGCCCGACAACAACCTTGCCGTAATTGGTGACAAAGCGCACTGTCTGACACTGTGATATTCGACGATTCGTGCCGTAATTGCTGGGGTTTCTCCTCTGTCCATCTGGTCGATGATGGCAAGGGACCAGTACCACTGTCGTCAGTCTTCGCACCGGGGGGCCTTCTCTGCGTGTATCGTTTTCCGGCAATCAGCATCGCAGCCTGATCATCACAACGAGCTGCCCAAAGGACCGCCTGTGTGGCCAGACTCTCCGTAGTTGTGGGTCACACCTAGGTTACACACGCGCGTTTACCTCTTTGTTTTCGTGCACCCAGACTCCCGGCTAGGCGCCGACACTCGGACTGTAACTATCTTCGCCTGATAGTTCGATTTACTTTGTTCTCCGTATCAATTCTGATAAACACCTTGCGTCAATAAAACAAACAGGTACAAAGCCCAATTCTCGATCAAACAAATTCCCCATTGTCAGAACTTTTTTTTTGTCTACGCACACTCTATTGTCGTACATGACTCACCCCCCGCAGGGCGGGTGCTGAAAAGGGGTTCTCGTGGCGTGACCGACACTCTCGATAATTCAGCGCGTATCGTGGAGCGCTCCCGTAACCGGTAAAACCAGCACACGCACGAGGTATCGCGTCAAGCCGGTGGATATCCTGACAGGTTTTCCATCTTATACGGACATTCACTAGATAGGCCTGTGCTGTCAAATTTCTCCAGATCATGACCACGAAATGACCTCGTGTGTGAGTATGGTGTGGGTATGCTGACCCTGAAGTTCTGAACTTGAAGAACACCTCCGGTCGTGAATTGTCATGTGAGGACTGTTCGGAGGTTACCTCATCTAGGTCGGTCGGTCCACGCCCTTGGCAAGCCCTCGTTCATTCCATTTCCGAGAAGGGGCGCGTACCAACTCAAGGGTCTGGTGATAGGTATAACCGTTATCTCATCGTGGACAGTCTCCACAGCGTGTAATAAACGAGTGCGGACCTTGCGGTTTTTTTTTTTTTTTTTTTGCAATTCCCCATCACGAGTTACTGATCACTGATATCTTGCTTGATTGCTATGGAGTTCAGGCCTACTTTTACGGTGTAATCATAGCTGCTTGGGCCCCCAGGCTCTTCCCCTTGTCAACTGGCTCTTCTCTCTCTTGCGTGAAAAAAACTGGAACCACGATTTTTTGTTCGTTACCCCAAGATTGTACAAGAAGGACGCGTCGAACATTGCAGCGTTCTAGGTAACCGAAGACGGACTGAGTGCATTGTTAGCCAACCCAGACAAGGTTCCGATGGGCTGCGTGAAACTGAGACCGCCGGGAAGGGATGGGTTGTGTCAAATCCAAACATCGAAGCTGGGCACGCTGGGAAGCCATGCGTCGTCCACACCGCCGGATTTGTAGGTCGACCACGTTGAACTATGATAAGTTTTATAAATTCTTACGTCCGTCCGGTGATCACGACCTTCCCGATTCTGAAAAAATGGGGTGAAGATACACAAACACCACATCCACAAACAAAAGCGGGCGGCGTGGCGATTACGAAACGGACCACGATGGTTTAGATCCCTGATCGCTGTCCAACTGTTCACAAAAAACCACGTAGGTGGAACAGACCCTCCCGTCCCGTCAGCAAATCCTCGACACAGTCGACTCCATCGCCGGCCACCACCACCCAGCGATTGTGAGCACTATGCAGATGGCACAGATGGGAACTACGCTCGGCGCCCGCCCAATCACTCTCCGCGTGGTGAGAAACCAGAGCGTCTCGGTACGAGTACTCGGTCTGTGATTTCTTTTTGTGAGCCAAACTCCGGCTACCGGTGCACCCACCTGTTCTGGTTTTAGTTCAGAATGCGAGGTGAGCGCTTTGGAAAAAAGATCTGTTTTTCTTTTACTCAGTCAGAACGTTCCAGCTCACCCACGATCTTTTCATTTCATTCTTATTGTATCTGGAACGCACCGGTTAGGCTCACGCGGAATTGGATTCAACCAATCCGATGTGGGTGTGGGTCCGGGCGGCTGGCCGTTATAAGACGATGTGAGAGGTGATTATCTAGGTCTCCTCGTACCCCATTCCCCTCCCTGCTCCCCCGGTATCCCTCAACGGAACCCTCGGCAACCATGCAGCAGTTTACCCTTCCAGATCTTCATTCTATGTGCCCCTTGAAGGACGCAACCAACCCCCACCACAAAGCTGCGGCCGCAGAATCCCGGGCCTGGATGAACAGCTTTGAGGTGTTCAGTGATGAAAAGCGCGCGGAGTTCATCGCGGGTAGCAACGAACTCTTGGTCTCCCACACTTATCCATCCGCTTCTCACGAGCGTTTCCGAATCTGCTGCGACTTTATCAACACCCTGTTTGTCGTTGATGAGATTAGTGACATGCAAAACGGCAAGGACGCCCTCCATACGGGCATGATTTACCTCAACGTCCTGAAGGATCCATCTTGGGACGATGGTTCCAAACTTGCTCAAATAACTAGAGAGTCAGTGATCCATCCTTTTCACCTCCGACTCATATTGATTACCTATCTCCTCCCAGATTTAGAGCCCGTCTGCACAGGTACTCCAAGCCCAATTGCCAGCGCAGGTTCTACGAGACCTGCGTCGACTATGTCGATGCAGTTGGGAAGGAGGCCGAGTACAGGACGCGAGGCGAGGTCCTTGACTTTGCCTCGTGGAGGAAAATTCGACGGGACAACAGCGCGGTTTATCCCTGCTTCGCTATCTACGAATGTGCTTTAGACATCGATCTCCCCGACGAGGTGGTCGAGCACCCGACTTTCAAGAATCTTCTGGATTGGGGCACCGATCTCGTTTGTTGGTCTAACGTAAGGCATCCACTATCTCCACCCGGTCTCTGACCCTTGAATTGACTCGGATCCTTTTAGGACATCTACAGTTACGATGTGGAACAGTCAAAAGGGTTGGAGGCGATCAACATCCTGTCAGTGTTGATGAAGGAGAAAGGTCTCAATCTCCAGGAAGCCGCTGATCACGCCGGCGCGCTCTTTGGAGATCTCATGAGCCGTTTCGTTGCGGAGAGAAAGAAGCTGCCCTCCTGGGGACCAGACCTCGACCGGGATATCAACCGTTACATCGACGGTATCAGTCATTGGCCGGTTGGCAACCTCTATTGGAGTTTCGAATCTCCACGCTACTTTGGATCCGCCCTCGAGGACGTAAAACGAACGCGGATCGTGAAGTTACGTCCTCGCACGGCCAGGACGAAGGCAGACGAAATCTTCCTCTACAACACGCCGACCAAAAACCTGTCACGGTCACCATTCAGCGTTCGCTCGGTTCAAGCATCGATGTCGTATCTGGTCGTCTGCGTTTTATTTCTTGTGTACTTCTATCGCGCTCCCATGTTTGAACCACTGTAAGATATCACTTCAGCCGACTGTCACATCTGTTTTTTCCTCTCCTAGCCCATGATGTATGTATGCTATGTGACCATGTCTGTTTGTACGTGTGTTTGTACTACTAGTAAAGTCTATGTCTCTCGAATAATCCCTCTAAAGATAGATCTCAATGCATCGCGGATTGTTTTAGCCGTTCACCCTTGGCACTCTAGGCGAAATCATTTACGCCGTCCTGTGGTGCTTCAAGCTTCACTGGTCACTGACTACATCGGGCAACGTGTGGAACGCGACTATCACCATGCGGCAGCGCCGAGGCGTCGACAAAAAGGGGGTGGGAGGAGATAATTCGCACCGTGGATCCTGTGGGTCGCGAGATTGCTAGCGATTACAAGATCTGAGAGGGGGTGCATACAATTCGGGTGTATCCAGCCTACTAGGGGAAACGCTGTTTCGCGTTTTTTTTGTTCCACCGTGAACAATCAGAGGGCATTGTGTCATCACCCTTTGTTTAGGCACAAATTGGTCCAGTGGCGTTGACACGCTTTTATGTTCCGGGTCACGGAAGACCAAGAAAAAGAGACAAGCGACGGTTGGCATCCAATCGTTGTCTATATGTCACAGTCCAAAGGGGGAAGGACGGATGGTCTATTGTGTAGATCCCAATTCGGTCTGGGCTGAATCAACCCAAGGTTCAATCTGTGGGCTCCCAGGATGTTGTTGCTCGTGGGCGACGGGTTGTGTAAACTAAGCCGAGGAAGGGCTTGGTGGAAAACTTTCAATTCGAAGGGGATTTCCAAAGTTGAGCGACCCCTCATAACAATCCCGCATCTTGGCGTACACGCCGCCCTAAACATCACAACGAGGACACCCCCCGTGGAGCCGTGCCTTGGGTTGCAGTGACGCGATCTTCTTTGTCAGCATCGTTCGAGCCTTCAATAGACGACTGACGACGAAAATACGTCGCAAACGTCGGAGGGATCGTATTGATCCACTCCCCCTCAAGGCCTTGACGTGCCAAAGACATGTGATGGTTGGAAATTAGTGCCGAAAATGAAAAACGTGGTGAGTAAATGAGGGTCGAATATGCAATTAGGCGGGACTGTACACTAGGATAGGACATTAAAGGAGCAGGTAAATGAATAAGTGCTCGGAGAGGTCCAAGATATGGAGCGGAGAGGGAAAGCCGGGAAACTTTCATACCGGGGAAACGAATCCATTGATACGAAATTGGATCACTGAGTTCGACATTCAGATTCCTCGTCATCATCCTCTTCGTCTTCCCAATCGTCTTCATCACCATGATCAAAGAAGTCGGAAGAGGTTGGGAAAGGCCGCCCGCGGGCGTCTGCGATGTCGCTGACCTCGAATTGTGCCTCATCGACCACTGCGGGCCTCGGCTCGACGTCAACCCGTTTTGGTGGCAAGAGCTGCTCTAGTTGCTGGATGGGGTGGTATGAGTGGTAAAATACGGCCGAAATATCACGAAATCATGAAACGCACAGCCCGGTCTACTGTGTCCAACCACCCCTCTCCGGGCATGTCAATCTTGAAAACAATGTACAGGTCACCTTTTGTGTCTGGATGCTTGTACACAGGCATGCCTTCGCCTTTGGCAACAATGGACTCTCCTGGCTTGATGATCTTTCCCGGAGGGCTGCTCATATGGATACCCCTTCCGTCGAGATGGGTCACCAGGATTCGAGAGAAGCCAAAGAGGGCTTCTGAGAGGGTGATGTGTACAGCCGTCAAGAGGTCGTTCCCAGATCGCTGGAATGAATCGTGTGGAGCCTGTTTAAGGACAAAGACCACATCCCCAGGAGGGATTCCAGGTTCTTCATCACCTGCACCGGCAAGGACGATCCTCTGTTGGTTTGCCATTCCTCGTTCGATGAGCAGCTCTTGCCGTGTCTTTTCTTTGACAGTTTTGGCGCCCTTGCACTTCTTGCACCTGCGTGTTCACGGCATCAGTCACCGATGAGGATAAGACATCGTTGAAAACTATTTCACCTGTCTTTTTCACGGAGTTTTTCACCTTGACCATCACACTCAGTGCACATGGCTCTCGAAGTGCCTATCTGCCTCCCAACCTATAAAAGATTCGCTGACTTCTCTCGATAGATGCATACAAAATGAAGAAGTCACCTGCGAATGCACAAATGTCCACCCCCTTCCTTCGCACTTGGCACACTTCTTGGGTTTGGCGCTTCCCTTAGCTCCCGAACTAAGGAGCATCAGTATGGCCCATGCATGAGAGAAACAGGGACTAACCCCGAGCACATGGAACAGAGGGCGTCCTTTTCAAGATTCATTTTTACCGATTTACCGTTGTAAAGGTCCTCGAGGGTAACCTCGTATGGAATAACGGAGTCCTGGCCCTTTTTCCGCCTCGGAACACCAAACCCACCGGAACCGAAGTCAAAACCAAAGGAGAAACCACCCCCAAACATTTCAAAGATGTCGCCTGGGTCCATACCGCCACCACCCCTGCCGCCCGGGAGACCTTCCATTCCAAATTGATCGTACAATCCTTTTGCTTCCGGTTGGCTCAATATTTCGTATCTGGACCAAAATCAGCAGAGCATTTCGGAAGATGAAGGCAGTTCCTGTAACTAACGCGGCGGCCATCTCCTGGAATCGCGCGGCAGCTCCTGGGTCATCTCTATTCTGAAGGGTCCGTTCAGTATTTTGTCCATTTGGTTGGGGGTACCGACTGACCTTGTCCTTCGAAAAATGGCGCGTGGATTAGATTGATTTGTTCGTAGGTATGTAGAACTCACAGGATGGTGCTCTTTGGCCTGGAATGATGTGATTAGAACCATACAACACATGCACAGGAGCTAGCAGACGCACCTTTTTGCGATACGCTTTCTTGATTTCGTCTGCGGGAATGTCACTCTCTCCGCGACGCTAAAAATGACGGTGAACTGTACCTTCTGATGCGTTCGGCGACACACCGAGCAAGTCATAAAGCTCCGTCTCAACCGGCACTATTTTAGCCCATTAGCAAACAGAGACACTTTCGAACAACCATTCCGTACTCTTTAGCGAGTGAATGAAGGATTTTCTTCAGGAAAGGGGGACCGTGAAGGAGGATGGGTGGTGGCGTGGACGAAGCCACGATGGAGCCGATGCGGCACTCACCCCATCTCGCGTCAATCACCACAAATCCCGCGGCTGCTTAGCCGAAGACTTCCCGTTGCGGGTTTTTACGCGTTCATACGTTTTCCAGCGAAGGAATCGAAGGGAGATGGACACACTTGCCACGTAGCGAGCACCGCTGAGTGGGTTCAACCCAGCACTGGGAGAATCCTCTTTTTACGGGCTGGGGACTGTCATTTAAGGTCTGGTTTCCCGCGATATCAATCAAGTTCTCCTGGAACTCAAACCAGCCGACGACCCTTCCAATTCGCCCCCTGCACCGTCAAGTGAAGCCTGGATGCGTACTTTTACTTTCGCCTCTCTGCGAGCATCTGCCACCTGTGTCGAAGGTGGTTCTGCCAGCTCCATAGCCGGGGACCCACAAATTAATCACCAAGCACACTTCAAGTGTCTTAACGTCACTACGAACCCGTACGCGGTTTTCCGGACGTTCTTCACGTCCAGTATTCTTCTGATGCGATGCTCTGATATTGTCCTAGTTCGCGTAGCTCTCCGACAGACACCCGGGTGTTTCTCCGGGAAACATCCAGATCGAGCGGAAGATTCTCGAATAATGCTGAGAATTTTCAGAAACGTCACGTTGGATCCACACATGGCCGAAGGATGCTCTCGAGATCTTGAAAGTTTTGGCTAAGCCAGCGGCGGGAGAGCAAGGAAGCTGGTGTTGAATTCATGGCTGATTCCTGATTTTATACATTCTCTCATGTGTCCCACAATCCCTCCTGTTGGGCTCGACCATCGTATTGTACTTTATAACCTAAACGACACACAGACGGGGAAGTCGGCGCGCTAATTCATAATGCCCATAGGAGGAGGTTAACCCGTGCATTGGGTGACGGAGTCTATGAAATAACACGCCAGGAGGTCAGTGTTCCAAAACCCAACAAACCAGGGAGGAACGGAGACTTACATGAAAAAGAACCAAATTATCCTCCGAAAAATACCATATCTTTTTACCCTCATCCACGGTTCCACGCCCTAAGTTCAACAGAATATCGCGGACGGGAGGTCGATTCGGGTGCCTCCCACTCCGAGTCCCAGTGCTGAAGTCATAAATCCGCAAGAGCTCGATGAAGTTCCACCCCGAAAACCCATTCGTCATGGCGAAAAGTCGACAGCCAGCAACTGCAGTGGCTTTCGTCACCGAGAACGCGACTTGGATCACTGTTATGGAACGCTCCCACGTCCGCCAAGGGATTTTTGTCGTCCCGCTCCTCTTCCTGGACGCCTGGACGCACACGTCCGCAGCGTTGATGACTATCATGTAGTCATCGTTCCGGTGGACTTTGTCTTGAGTCCCACGACACAAGATACCAACTACTCTTCTCGTCGGATCGGAACGGTGCAACCCCATGCCAGTCGATGCCCAACTATGATCCACGAGACTTTTTGGCCTGTAATACGTGCCATTTTTTCCAGTTGGCATCTCAAATATCAGTTGTCGTTCTTTGGTCATCGTTGTGTCCCACACCACCAATGAGCGCTTTGTACTTTGTTCTTTGGGTCTTGTGATCGTAACGATTCGATAATCGTCAATGAATTGGACTTGATTTACCCAATAATGCGAGGTTTTCTAAGCAACCGCAGCGTCAGCGATGTTCTGAGGTGGGTGTGGGAACATACAAGGACTCTCTGACCGCTACGCCAATCCCAGACAACAAGAGTGTTATGGCGCCCAAAGTAAGGCGCTTCCGCGAAGGCAGCTACAGTCACAAGCCTATGTCCGCTAACCAAGACCTCGAGACTTGAGAGAAACCTCCTCGACTCGTAGTTAACGCAATGCATGGCGGAATCTACGAGCGCCAAAGGATGGGGAAAGCCATCGGACAGTCGAAGAAGGTGCATCCGAAACGTGCTGAATAGAGAATCACAACCATGCAGATGGTTAAACGACTGGATGACATACCGTCTTTCATTGACAACCTCTGGCACAACAAGCAAGTCCGCCTCCGGATTGATTTTCAAAGTAGCATCACATTTGGGTAATCCCCGAACCACCCACTGTTTTAATCGCACTTCGCGGGAAACAGACGGGAGCTGAAAGAAGTGCACATCGAATTTGTCATCTCCAGACTCCGCAATACACCCAAGTACACCCCCCTCGAATACCCGCTTTGTGTGGGTGGGAAGGACAATTCTCCGCCACTCGTCCCCTCGAAGCCTATCCCATCTCGAATGATATCGCTCAAGCAAGGCACGGCGGTCTGCCACCACGACCGAGGGTCTTCGCAAATCATCTACCGATGAAGTCGCAAAAAGCTCGACGCGGTACTGCATGGCCGGAGACGTGTCGATTAGGTCGCACATTCCGCGATTTAGCTAAGAGGCGTGAGAGTTGGTTATGAACACCGGGATCTGTTTGACGTTGAAATTCCTTACAACTCTCAGTCTCAGTACTGCCGGGGCAGACAAACACAGGAGAACATTCTCCACTATTTCAACAGGGAGGTCCAAGAGGCGAAAACAGCAGTTGGCAGCGGTGCACATAAGACGGTGTTCGGCGATTGCCGGTGGCCACTAGGTGGCGGGTAAACTGTAGAAATTGATTGCTTGAAAGTGTAACCAGAGCCCGCGGCTCGAATAGTAACGGCGCTGTACCGTCTAAAATCTCCAGAAATGTCTTTCCAAACTTCCGTCCTCTGTATCCTAGAAGTACAAATCAGAACTTTGGCGTGCCTCGCAATTACATGGATCCTCACAGACGTGACAAGGACACCACCTTCTGTGAAGTCGAATAGAGAGTCCTGATAGTCTGCGTCAAGTGGGAATACTCGGATAGTGTATGGTGGAAGCGATGCAGAGGGGTCACTTTGCACCTGCCGCCTTCTGGAACGGAGTGAGAAGTCCCAAACCCGCAGTATCGATGTTGGCCCGAGGGGGTTTTCGACTTTCTGAACGGCCAGCACTTGAGAATGGAGGATGTGTGCGAATGGGGCGGTCGGATTGAGTTCGATCGGAACCGCAAAACGAGACCATACTTCCCATGGAACATAGGCGGCCTCCCCTATCCTGCGTGCAAAACTGGCGAGGGTCCCAACCGGTATTACCAGTGTTCTTCTGATTGTTGTTCCAGTAATAGGGTGTTTTGTGTGGGCCACGAGAGCGATTATGCCCATGGAAGGGCACTCACGAAAAGGCAGAACGTGGTTCGTCTCGTGGTTGCGGGCGTTTCGATGTACGTCACTGTAGATAGAATTCGGTCCTGGTTCGAATATGATCCCGGGTGGATCCTTGGGATTATGAGGGTTGGAAGAATCCCATAACATCAGCGTGGTTCCACGGTCGGGACGGACTGCACCAAAGAGCCGGTACTCGTCTATGAAACGGGCTGTCAAGATCCCTTTCTGAATGTGTTCCTTCAATGCCCCCATGAGGTTTGTTTGTTTGTTACAAGCGAAAGAAATGGAGTGGCTGACCAACCATGTCCTTCCTGTTCTCCAATCCCAAACGAAGAGATCCGTGTGATCTGAGTGCGAGTCGAACAAATCATCTGCCTGCACCGTCACGACTGTAGCAGCGAGCCTGTAGCTGGTTAGCTGCAAGTGAACCGAGTCGATCCGTCTCAAGGGCTTATAGCTGCTCCCCATAACGGACGGATGACAACCGCTCGTATACGGCTGACCGTCAGACATCTGAAATAGCTCGATTTGGAACGAGCTATTTCTGACCATGAGTGGGGGGTAACCAGTACTTTCGAGTGTGCTTACCATTGTTCTCCAGATAGTACTGGTATTGCCAACAAATTTGAGGGTGGGTGAATAGCCAGTCGGCGGCTACGAGCGGCACCAACAGGAAGCCCCCGGACCACCCACTCCTTCTGCGGTATTTCCATCGTGGCCGATGGAAGACGTACGAAGTAGATATTCTTTTTGCCACCACCTGTGTTCTCCTCGTATACAAGAAAACCTTTGTCGACGTATGTCTTCAGAACGTTGGGAATGGGCGGCGGGCCCAGAAGAGTCCGCTCCGCGCGATCAAAGCTCTCCCACCTGGAACAGTAGGTGTCTAGCTTCCGCCGACGGTCCTGAATGGCCATAGAGTCGTTAACATCCCTCTCTTCCAACCCGGCCGAGAAGAGGTCGAGAAGGTATTTGATCGTAGGTGAGCTGTCGATGAGCTCGCGAAACTCGCGATTGAGCTAACGAATAGATGTCGGTCAACAGCGTATATCAGTCACGCGGCTGAAGAGGTATTACGAGTCTCATCAGCATGATGTCGAGCGGGGCTAATCGCAGAATAACTGCCTCCCAAAGCTCGGAAGGTAGTGCATTGTCGCCTAACGGAGGCCATCCCATGATTTGGCCGGAGATCAAGTTTTCTCGGAAATAACCGATCCTGTTTCCGGGGTTACCCGGGCCGGTGAGAATTCCGCTATCCCAATACTGACCTCAGTGCGCCACTCAGTGTACTTAGATATGAGAAGAACGATTCAGATAAAGCCACGGCTTCTGACACCTCAACCCGACTTCGTAATGTACATCTTCGTCTGACCCTCTTTGCGAGTACAAGTGAGGCAATGTGTCCACATGTCTCCCAGAATACACGACCCGAACCGTTCATCCTGTGTTTCTGCAAGCGGGAGAGGGATCAATTCTAGAAAGTAGCCATCTTTCTCTTGGTGTCTGCGTGTTTGGTTGTAAACCTAAGACCCGATGCGCGAGCAAGTGGGTATAGAAAGTGAAGCAAGAACTCACTGCACTGGATTGTCGGCGGCTGTACCAGCCCGTGACAATCCTCGACACAAACCAAAAAGGAACCCAGGTATTTCAGATGATTCAGACGAAATAAGAGGATTGGAAGTTGCGCGCCTTGGGGTAGGTGACCCGCCCTTCAACCGTGTATCTTTGATGCAGGTCTGACACCCATACGATGGGCGATACTCACGACGTGGACTCTGGGGTTTCCATCACCAATAGCTTCCAGGCCAAATGGGCGATGTCTGCCAATGAAATATTCCTTAAGGTCGCGAGCGTGGGGGCGTTTCCTTGGAGATGCACCGTGGAGCGATGCCAGAAACGAGGGGGCGCCATTGACAATGGATCTCTTGACTACCCTCCAGCCCTGACCGTGGAGGTCATAAAGGGACCGATGCATAGTTTCAGGATGACCACTTTCGCGAGCCCCAAATAACTGAGTTGCGGGAAATCGGGCTGATGAGAAAAAGACCTAAGAAATTCCGCCTTGCGAGAGTCAGTTCTGTAGCTTCTAGTGGGTTTCCCGACATGCAATTGGAGTAACCGCGTTATGAGACCCCCGTTCCCAGGGAGGGTCATCAATCACACCGGGACGGTCGCGCGCAAAAATACCTTTCGTGGTTACACGGTCACTGGTGGACGGCCAATAGGCCGAAACACCGACACCCGACACCAGTAGGTAACCCCTGAACTGTCCATTCAGTGCATCAGTGCACACACACTACCTAAGCGGCTCAACGGTCTGCCTAAACGACTCGAAAGGCCTCCACGCGGCCCGGTTCGTACTCACGAGCGATCGTGGACCCAGGGTTTGCTGACGCTTGGTGCGGAATACCGAGGGTGTTGCCGCGGAAGGTGACAACTAGATCCGTCCCGCCTGGTAAAATTGTGATCAGTATCCCCTGACCGTGCCCAGCCCCTCCTCACTCAACCGAGCCTCTGTCGGAGCACGGAAAGCGTTCCATAACATCTCCGAAGCCACCACGGCCCAGCTGGTGCCGATCAAGGGCGCCTGACAGAGAGGTGAGATTTGAGGCGAACCAGACTCATGATTCTCAAGGGTAAAGTGGCCGATGCGTGTAATCATGGCGTGGCATTTCTCCCAGAGTTCCAGCCGCGAGCGCGAGGCAGCGGAGACGTCCTTGAACTGTAGGGTTCATCATCGAGTCGTGGTGGCTGGCAGGCTGTGCGCAACGATCGCGCCAATCCGATCAGCTTCTTGCCCCTCCGCAACCACTGGCACTTACATAGGTGCCACATCTAGCTCCGACTTGCTCTTTCCGCGACTGCTTGTAGAACACTCCGCTATCGGTCTCGTTTTATTCCCATCAAAATGAACTTTTACTTCGAGGCCGCCAAAATTCTCGATAAACTCGACCAAAAACAGGGTTCGATCAAAGGCATGCTTTCCAGCGTTCCAGATAAAGACAGGAAAAGGATGTCCGCCCTTGTCATCGAGAGTCTCAAGTGTACGTCGAAATCTGTCGCGGTTGTCTCTTCGTGTTGAGTGAAGCAACGTCGTCGGACTGTACAAACCACAGACAGGCCCGTGTTGAAGGACGTGATAGCTAACTCAAGGCTGCTCAAAGAAGAAAAGAAACTCAAGTCTGAGAATCTAGCCTTAGTCCTCGTTCATGATTTTCTCCTAGCAAACGGGATCCAAGCCAGTGATGGTCCTCTTAAACAAGCTGTCTTACGCCACAAAACTCGGTTACACAGCGAGTTTACCAGGGCAAAAATCCGACGCGGAGCTAGGTCGAACGAAGAACTCGCGCAGACAGGCGATGAAAGAGCGGGTGAGACGGAATCACTCAACGAGATTTATCGGTATCAACCCTCCAGGATTACAGCCCTGATCCCACGATACGTGAGGGTCAATACAAACCTCTGGACCTATGCCGAGGCTGGGAGGTACTTCAGGTCGAAAGGATTTGAAGTCTCTGATCCAATTCAGAACCAGTACGGTGGGCTTTCGCTTTTTGCATCGTCGCATGGGGTGACCTAGGCAGGAAAGGATTCTCGGAGGATGAACACATACCAAACCTTCTTCTTTTCAATCACCAAACTCGGCTTCACGAGGAGGAGGCTTACCACTCTGGAAAGGTCATCCTCCAGGACAAGGCGTCCTGCTTCCCAGCAATTGTGTTGGCACAAGATATCCAGGGACATCACGGAGACTTTATCGACGCTACAGCAGCCCCAGGAAACAAGACAACCCACCTCAGTGCCCTACTTGGGAACAAAGGAAAGGTCAGCGCCTTCGAAAAACCGATGACTTATGTGTTTTCCGACCACAAATCAATTTGTTCGATCGTTGCGGCGCCCAGCTGTTCGCGTTTGAACGGGACGCTAGGCGCTTCGCGACCTTGAAGTCTATGCTAACCAAAGCCGGCTGTCGCAACGTGGAACCGATGCACGTAGATTTCCTGGCGGTCCAATGGGACGATCGGAAGTACGCGAATGTTACCCATATGTGAGTCGCCTATAGTGGCGTGGCACCATGTTCTCACTCTCCGGGACCATGGGAATAAGCCTGTTGGACCCTTCATGCAGTGGATCGGGAATCGTCAATCGCCTTGATCACCTCACCGAACATGGTATGTTCTCCGAGATCCCTCTTCCCCACGACTATCGAACCCCTAAGCGGGAGAGACGGATGCTCGTAGAGCGATCGTTCGCTAATGAACCTTATCTTTTTTTTTCTTACCGGCTGTATACAAAATGGAAAAACAGATAAAGAAGATGGAGACAATTTTTCTAAACAGGAAAGGCTAGAAAAGCTCGCATCTTTCCAACTCATGATGATCAAGCACGCTATGAAGTGTGAGTAATGTCACGGTCCACTATCATTCCGTTCACTTTCCATCTCGAAAGTGCCATCCCGCGTCAGCCCGGTGCCTTTTCCACGTGTGACGTCGTCCTTGGTGCGGTCCTCCGTATCAGCGACGTCGTCGGGAGGAATGACACTCCTACCCGACGTTTCAGCCTGTAACCCAGCACCCGGCACTGTCCCGTTGCTTTCCTCAGGTTCGGGCCACCTCCTTACCCTTCCCCCGGGTCCCTGCTTCGAACTTTCAGAAGCTGCCTCGTGGAAGCCACCGTTGTGCATTCGCCGGCGGATTTCACGATCTCCGATACTGATCCGATGCATATACTGTAGTCCCTTCCGTGAAAAGGATTGTCTACTCAACATGTAGCGTTCACCCGACCGAGAACGAGCACGTGGTCTCGAAGGCGCTCAAATCCGGCGAAGCGAAGCTGAATGGTTTCATGCTCGCTCCCAGGGCCCAGGTGTTACCAAGTTGGCACCGACGGGGTATCCCTGAGGAGATGATGTCCGGTACGTATGCTCGTTGCATGTACAAGAGGTATATCAATCGGTGGCGATCATTTTTTGCTTCTAACAGGTGGTGCAGAGTGCGTGGTCAGGTGCTCTCCGGGGGAAGATGCAACGAACGGCTTTTTTGTCTCCTGCTTTGTGCGCCAATCTCAGGGAGAATTGACAAGGCTGGGGAAACGAAGTCGACCTTCCGTAAGACATGACGCTGATGAGGGCGAGGCCGGAGAACGCAGTGAGGGTGTTATCCATATGGAGAAGAGTGTGGATGGGCAGAACCGGAGCTGGCCGAAGAAAAGGAAGAGTTCCACATCAAACTGAGTCCAGACCTAGGGATAACGTTACGAGTATCGTTGGTAGTGGACTTTGGATTACTAATCACGCAAGAGTAGCATACGGCATATAGATAGATTCGGGGGGCTACAGGTTCGATGATTCGACACTGGAAGAGAATATTCATGGCTAGTTTGTGTTAAGGATACGTTCGTGTACGGTCGAGGGGTCAGCCAAAATGCAAAGGAGGAAGAATATACCGTCCGCATACTGTAAACATCTGACAAACCACTAAAAAGAAATACCATGTAAGAGAGACTGTCGGGGCACCGTTGAACACTAGGAAAAGGTAGTTGGCTGATCGCATGAGTATGGCAAAGGAAGAGGTAGACGATCTGGAAATAATTCAGCGTTTCGGTCGGCCCTGGTGATCATGGTTGCTGGGGAAGGTGAGATAGGAGAATTGGCTGCTTGTTAGCATCGGGATCTTATCAAAAAGTTTAGTGAGCGGGAGTAGGAGCGTGTTGCGCGTATTGGCCCTGGTAGTATGCTGCATAGTTGTTGTCGTATCCTTGCTGCTGCCACCCTTGGTAGCCGCCCTGCTGTTGTTGAGGCCATTGATTAGCGCCTCCGTACCCGCCCTGCGTGCCAGCGTATCCCGCGTCAGGGCCAGGGGGTCGGAACTGCTGAGGCTGCGACTGTGGGATGTTCGACTGCCACATCTCAGGTCGACGCCAGGGAGGGATGTTGGTTCCTCCAGCAGTGATGTCGTGTCCTGCACCTCCAGCCCAGGGTTTCGTTCCATCTCCAGGTCCTTTCCCACTCTCTCCTAGCTCCGCCATGAGGTTAGCGTACTCCGAGTCGAACCCACCCTTGCCCGGGGATGGATTCTGGTTCTGTATAGCAGCCGTGGGATCCCTGTTGACCGGACAGTCACGAGCCATGTGTCCAGCGCTCCCGCAGACACGGCAGATGATGTTAGCAGTAAAGTTGCGCTGCTCAGGGCACTCATACTTCCTGTGACCGACGTTGCCGCAGTTTTGACAGACTTGGTTCTCATCATCTCGAAGGGTTCCATTAAGAGCGGCAAGCTCGCGAAGCTGATTGCGCTTGTGATCGTTCTGGCCTTCAGGTGTGGAAGCGGCCTGGTTTCAAAGAATGAGCCAAGAGCCGAGATCACGGAGAAGGGCGGACTCACAGTTTCGATAACCTTGTTGATCAACCTGACGCAGGTGGCAACCTTTTCCTCAGTGTCACCTGTAACAAGACAATGGAGATCTTCCTCCGCGTCTTCGGCGTACTGGTCCGGCCTGGCCTTCCCCTCTTTGACGCTGCCCTTTCCTCGGATGCTAATCTTGGCACCGCTATCTCTCTCCATCTTCTTCAAGCTGTTACCGCGAGGACCGACGAGTAAACCGAAGAAGTTAATCTCAGGAAATTCCTTGACGGGGATGTAGACCTTATCCGACGGGCGGTGAGAACGTTTCTGTTGTTGGTATTCGACCGGGGGTCGGAAGTTGGGGTCATTCTTCATGGCACGGTCGACTAGTTTGATGCGCTCTTCTTCGAGCTTTTTACGGTAGCGGACCTCCCTGGTGTTGGTCCTACGACCATGATTATCGTACGTGGGAGGTGGCGATGGGGATCTACATCGACTTAGTCAGCAATTGGCCAGCAGGAGTGTGGCGGAAGGCTCACCTCTCACGCTCTGGGGGGATAAAGTCGTTCAGCCTGAGTTTGCGATTGATCTCCTCCAACCTAAGGTGGATGGCGTAGTTATCGAGCTGAGCCTGAGACACGCCGTTGGCAGAGATCGCAGTGGGTAACCCAGGAAGCTCAGCCTTGGCCTCGCCCCAACGGCTACGTCGCTTACGCGGGGCATTGGAATCAGCTAGATCGATGTGAGAGCAAACAAGAGTCACGAATATCATGGTTAGTAACGGTTAGTATGGATGAGTAGATTGTGCACGCGAAGATGGAGAAGGTAGGAACGAAAGGTATATCACCAATGTTGCAAAGAGATTTCTCCCGATACACCACGATGTGGGACGAATCGTTCGCGTGCTAGTGAGGGTGTTGTGAACGTGTTCTACTTACCAGGTGTAGGTGTGGAGGGCGACTCTTCCCGCGACCCAGTGATGCCGTCGCTTCCGTGGGGCTTGGAGAACGTCGTCGGTGAAGGCTGAGCAAGCTGTGGCGGAGTGTTGTCTTCAACTGGGGCTGGTCCGAACCTCCTTCGATTTCCCAACGGTGCTAAACACAGAGTTTGGTGAGACGCTTGACAGAAAATTTGCGTAGACTACATACTGTCGTTGGTCCCAGAAACCTCACGAGTAGCTGGTCTCCACATGGCGTGCAGAAGAAGATGTCAGAAAAAAACAGAGAAGAGAAGATAAAATGGGAGGAGATGAGTGTGCTGAACAAGGCGAGGTGACCAACTCCGCGACTTGCCGGGCCAAGAGTCATCCCCACATCGGTGACTCTCACACCCGCCCAATCCTTTGTCATCTACTTTCATGTTCAGTAAACGACACGCTGAAGGTAAATTTCACGAAAAATATCCAAAAATTACGCTGATCACCCTCACTCGTGCAGACGTACCGTTACTTGCTCACAAACGACAGAAAGTAGGAAACGATGCAGTTGAAGGGGACGTCGAATATATAGACGTCGAGGATCCACCTTCGCCTCCCCCAGCTTCTCAGCTCGTACCGAAAGCCGCAACGATAAAATTCAGCGCTTTGACTCGCAAACTTGCCCTCGGAAGGAATGATGGAGAGCAGAATTCCGTGGTTGCTCATCGGAAGCAGCAAGACAAGCTGATTTCGCACATCTTCAAGGAGAACGATTTTTCGTGGCTCCATTTGAAGGCTGACCATTCTGCTCGACCCATCTGGATTAGTCCTGAGGACGGACATATTATCCTGGAGGCCTTCTCCCCGATCGCGGAACAGGCTCAGGATTTCCTTGTAGCCATCAGTGAGCCTGTCAGCAGGTACGCAAACACACCCTTTTATTCCGCCGATGTACATATTCGAATACGATTGGAATCAGACCTGCGTTCATTCACGAGTACAAACTTACATCTTATTCACTCTACGCCGCCGTATCCGTTGGTTTGCAGACAGAAGACATCATCGGAGTCCGTCTCGTTCCATCTTGAGCTGACCGATGAAAGCTGAAGTTGGTGTCACTCAGGTCCTGAACCGTATGTCGAAGGTTCCGGTCCCCGAATCTATCACGAACTTCATCCGGGAGCGTACTCTCTCATACGGCAAAGTTAAACTCGTCTTGAAACACAATAAGTACTATGTCGAATCGAGCCATCCTGAGACACTCCAGGCCCTCCTGAAAGACGACGTTATTCGATCGGCCCGTGTCCACACCCAGGCTGTGGACAATAGCATCAAGGCTGCGACCTTCACGACCGGAAAAGTTCCCACCAAGGGTCCACTCATTATCCCTGGTACGAAACAAAACGATAAAAGGAAGGCCGACACCGCTAGTGGCGCATCATCCACCCCAGGCGGAAACGGAATCACAGACACCGATTTGTTCGCATCCGTCGTCGGGGTTGATGCGGGTAAAAAATTTGGTGCCGTTTGCTTGTAACTTGCTGGCTGATCCCGTGGTTGCTTTCCATTTAGATGAGGTCGAGGAGGACGATGATCAAGTTCACGCGTTCCAGATCGATGACGCGAAGATTGACGTGGGTTCTCACGTTGCTGTTGACTGCGATGCGAAATACTTACCAATTGTGACCACCGAACTTTAGGATGTAAAGAAACGCTGTGTCTTGCTGGAGTACCCGATGCTTGAGGAATACGACTTCCGGAATGACACTGTAAACGCCAATCTGGACATCGATCTCAAGCCGGCAACAGTTATTCGGCCGTACCAGGAGACCAGCTTGAGCAAGATGTTTGGAAACGGGTAAGCAAAGACATCACCGACCAATCAGTACAGGGGATGGCTAGAAAATGCCTAGGCGCGCGCGTTCCGGCATTATTGTATTGCCCTGTGGGGCAGGAAAAACACTTGTGGGGATAACTGCGGCTTGCACAATCAAGAAGTCATGCCTTGTACTCTGTACCTCTTCGTAAGTCTATATAGTACGTCGCTGTCCGCCGAACCAGGTGAAACTGTTCTACACACAGGGTCTCGGTTATGCAATGGAGACAGCAATTCATGCAGTGGTCAAACGTTACCGACAAGCAGGTTGCCGTGTTCACTGCTGATCAGAAGGAAAAGGTGCGATCGGTAAAGCGGGTGGAACTGCAATACTCCCGCAGCCGTCATGGTTTTGGCGACACCAGACTAACCAAATGTGCCGGAATTTTGTAGTTTGCCGGGGAGAGCGGTATCGTCATCTCGACATACTCCATGGTAGCCAACACAACGAATCGATCACACGAAGCGAAGAAGATGATGGACTTCTTAACGTCCCGTGAATGGGGCTTTATCCTTCTCGACGAGGTACACGTCGTCCCGGCGAATATGTTTAGAAGGGTTGTAACCACGATCAAAGCACACTCCAAATTGGGATTGACTGGTAAGTGGTGCCTGCGGATGTTTGTGGTGCGTCGGTGTAATCGCTGACGGACGTCCACCTGCGATCGTCCATCACGATCCGGGACTTTAGCTACACTTGTCCGAGAAGATGACAAGATCGAGGACCTTAATTACATGATTGGTCCTAAGCTGTACGAAGCAAATTGGATGGACCTCGCTGCCAAAGGGCATATTGCAAATGTCCAGGTAAGTCTAAGCCTCGTCAGCACATGGAATTTCAATTCACGTGCGGCACCGGGATTTCCACCGATGCCATTGGATGTTCGAACAGTGCGCGGAAGTATGGTGCCCCATGACCCCGGAGTTTTACCGTGAATACTTGCGAGAGCAATCCAGAAAGCGGATGCTGTTGTATTGCATGAACCCGAAGAAGTTTCAGGCTTGTCAGTTCCTTATCAAGTTTCACGAAGAGCGAGGGGACAAGATAATCGTCTTCTCGGATAACGTTTATGCACTAGAGGTGGGTGATGCAGGTTCACATGTGAGGAGCTGCACCGGTTAAAGCAGTTCCTATCGTTTTATTTTTACCGTCTCACCTGGGAGCCGCAACACCGGTAACTGACCTCTCTGTCCTGTAAAGGCATACGCCAAGAAATTGGGAAAGTTGTTTATCCACGGAGGGACTGGACAGGTGGAACGGATGAGGATTCTACAATTGTTCCAGCACCATCCAGATGTGTCCACGATCTTCCTATCAAAGGTCAATCCTCGAATTTCCCTCCGGTTGACTATTTGAGATGGGGAGCTGAAATTCTGATGTGAAATTTTGCTTGTACAGGTCGGTGACACCTCGATCGACTTACCAGAAGCGACGTGTCTTATCCAAATATCTTCGCACTTTGGTTCACGGAGGCAAGAGGCTCAAAGACTTGGTGAGGACGACTGGTTTTATACCTACTCAAGTGCCCTGATGATGGCTTCACAGGTCGTATCCTCCGGGCAAAGCGGCGAAACGACGAGGGATTTAATGCGTTCTTCTATTCGCTGGTTTCGAAAGACACACAGGAGATGTTCTATTCGACCAAGCGACAGCAGTTTTTGATCGATCAGGGCTATGCGTTCAAGGTGATTACCCACCTCGACGGGATGGAGAACATGCCCGAACTCGTGTATAAGACTCGAGATGAGCAGATCGAGCTCCTATCGTCCGTGCTCCTCGCGAACGAACACGAGGCCGATCTCGGAACGGATGTGCGAGGAGGGGAAGGTGACCTTGCTGGCACGGTGACATCCAAGTCTTTCGGATTCCCAACAAAGACCCCTGGCGCCCAACGGACGACGGGCTCGTTGGCAGCGCTTAGCGGGGGACAACACATGTCGTATATCGAGCAGAACAAGTCAGCCAACAAGAAACTGGCGCGGGCTGCGGGATCGGCTCCCCAACGCCATCAGGCGTTCTTGAAGCGAGACAAGGAGCGCGCAGCGGCGAGGAAGGATGCTCGGACGGGCAATTGATCGAGAGGGCGGAGGTGGATTGAACCAGGTGATGCAAGGCATGATGATCCTGTAACAGGTGGACTGTTGTGCCTAAGCCGTCACTGGTCCATTGGTTGCTCTGGAATCAGAATAGGGTTCCGACGGAGACGTTTGAGGGGTTTCACAAATCGGCGGTTCCGGAACATACTCTTTTCGTTCCCATGACCGAATCGATCCCCTATAATATTTTGCTCACAATATTTTTACCCCTTCCTCGTATGTATACCTGGGTTTGAGAACGAGGGTAATGCAGACATCAGCCAAGATGGGTCCCCTTGGAGAATTTTACGGAGGTAATAGGGAGATCCAATCCCTGTCAGCCTTCGCCACGCGCCTTTGGCGATGAAACGGCAACATGAACCAAGACCATGGCGACCGGCTTTTTGGATTCACTCATCGGATTTGGCCCCTCGTTTTTTGGGATTTTTTAGGATTTTATTTTCAAATCTTTTCCCCTCTCGCTCTTTCTTGGTCTGGGTCACGTCCGCTAAGGATGTTTACCGATTGACGCGCTCAAGAACGCGATGGTCTAATCCTCCGCATCCGCAATCACCTTTATACGCTTCATCTCTTGACCACCACATCCCCCCGACTGCCCTTTTGACTTGTTCTGCCCTCTCCCGCAACCAAAGATGTCTTCTAAGCGCGGCAGAAAGAGAAACGACAATCTCCCCCCGAATAGGGCCAGAGACGTCCAGCGCGCCTTCCGCGCTCGTCGTGCTGCTCATCTTCAGGTTAGTCCCTACTATTATCCGCTTTTTGCCCATTCTCCTCGCCCTCTAACCTCCTTCCCCCCGTCGCCGTCAGGCTTTGGAGCAACGAGTGGCCGAACTCGAAGAAGAGAACGAGCAGTATCGCCAAGCCCTCAATCTACCTCCCTCTAATCGGCCTGCCTTGGGCAAAGGGCCAACGGGGAAGGATAAACCAAAGCCACCCTACAGTTCTCGCCCGTCGAGCACTGCCGATTCCACCCCGAACACCAACGCAACGCTCCCATCATTGACCACCTCGGTACCCACCAATAACCCGAAATCGCGGCCCAGCCCATCAGAGTCCCCTTCCTCATCGTCGGCTCGGACTCACTCGCTCTCGCCTTCCAACTCTTTGTCCGTCCCCAATCAACCGTTCAGGAAGACACCCCCCACTTTGCCTGGTCTTGAGACTGGATCCTCGTGGGATCACCATACAACTATGGTGATGCCCAAAGAACAGCAGCAGAGCGCTAACCAACACACCTCCCCTCGCACCGCTTCTTTCACGTTGAACCCTGGGCCTCACTCTGCACAGCCCCAGCTAACGTCGTTTGGTTACAGCGAACCCATGCCCTCACGGTCCGCTCAATCCAATACGATGTACATGCCTCACCCCTCGCAAAGCCTCCCCCCTCCGCCTCCTCCGGATCGTCAACAGCCCGTACGCGAGCAATACAACGAACCCCACTTTGTATTACGTGATGTCCGAGAGGAAAGGCAGCATTATTCGTTTTCCCAACCCTCCTTTGCCTCTCCACATGATGGATCGCTTCATTCTCCAGTCCCACACGACACATCGCAGATGAATTCCTTGGCCATGTCTCAGCACCGAGATCAAATGAATCAGCAGCAGCAGCAACAGCAACAACAGCAGTCATTCGCACATCGAAGGTCGATTACTGAACCACAGGGTTTCCGAGGGATTATCAACA